>Ga0302180_10001095_pt1 | contig 21837 bp, 9 predicted proteins | sample I_Palsa_E3_2_FD_200575 | JGI IMG/M metagenome (GOLD analysis project Ga0302180, IMG submission 200575) | Peat permafrost microbial communities from Stordalen Mire near Abisko, Sweden - I_Palsa_E3_2 | ecosystem: Environmental > Terrestrial > Soil > Palsa > Peat permafrost | place: Sweden: Abisko... | reverse complement strand
CATCGGAGGAGATCCGGTCCCGGCGGGCGGTCCGCACCGAGGTCAGGCGCAGCAGCGCCCGGGTGGTATCGCGCAGCTGCTCGCCGCAATGCTGGCACACATCGATGCCGACCGCCTCGGGATGCAGGTAACCGCAGTCGCGGCAGCGCCGGGCGGTGGCGGTGACCGTGCCTTCCTGGCCCGGCTCGGCGGGCGGCAGGGCCACGCTGACGACCTGGTAGCGGGCACCCTCGTGGTAGATGACCGCGCCGGGACCGAATTCGCCGATGCCGATGAACCGGGGCCGCTGGATGTAATCTCCCTCGCGGTGGCCGGCCAGGCCGGGAATGTAAGCGGCCAGAGGAAGGCGCGGGAACGAATAGCCGGGCAGGAATCCTTCGGAGGCGAAGTAACGGTAGGAGTAAAAGTCGGTCTGGAAGTCGTCGGAATCCTCGTTGCTGAGCAGGGTCAGCTGGATGCGCGCGTCGCGGGCGCGCCTGGCAGCGTTATCGCGTTCCTTGTGCGGGACAGAGACGTCCACCGAGCGGGCCGACTGGGCGTGGAACTCCTGGAGCGCGAGCCGGTACATGTCCCGCCAGCGGCGGCAGGCGTCATCGAACGCTTGCGGCGCCTGGCTGATCGCATCGTCGATCCAGCCGTCCCGCCACCACGGCGCCCTGGCCAGGTTCGCCGTCATTCCGGCGAGCACGGCCTTGACCCGGGTGACGGCACGCTGTGCCGCAGCCGGGTCGGTGAGCCGCTCGCGGACCTTGGGCAGGAGCTCCAGGGTGGGGCTCGCGCCGCCGACATCTAGCACGTCGGTGAGCGATCCGCGCAGGTCCTGGCCGGTTTCGGCGAGCCAGACCGCCTGGACGTGCGAACGGACCAGGTCCTCGTTCGCCAGGTCCAGGCGGGGCGGGGCGACCGAGCCGCCGACCATATCGGTCGGCCGCCGGAAGTAGTACTGGTCGTGGGCGTTGCCGGTCGCGCAGTACGTCACCACCAGCGCGGGCTGCCCGGAACGTCCCGCGCGGCCGGCCCGCTGAGCATAGTTGGCCGGGGTCGGCGGCACGTTGCGCAGCCCGACGGCGCTCAGCGCGTTGATGTCCACCCCGAGTTCCATGGTCGGGGAGCAGTACAGGACCGGCAGGGCCGCGTCGCTGAACTCGCGCTCGCGTTCCTGCCGTTCGGCGGGCGAGACCTGAGCGGTGTGCTCCTTGGCGCGCAACCCGGCCAGGGTCGCGGCAACGGCCCGGTACAGCTCACGGAAGAACGGGTTGACCCGCGGGCCTTCCTCGTTGTCCAGGGTCCGCCGGACCCGGTCTTCGGCACCGGACAACCCGCTCCCGGCCTGCCAGTGGATCACCGCCGCACGCAGCCGGTAACCCGGCACATCGTGCTCGCCGGGAGGTACCGCCACCGTCAGCAGCCCGGCCTCGTGGAGCGTGCTGAACAGGTCGGTGATGATCTCCTGGGCATCGGCGATCTTCAGGGTGATCTTGCGGCCGGCGTACTCCCGGATCAGGAACCGCCCGAACTGGCCCCGGCCGGACAGGTAGACATTGCTGCGCCGCTGGCCGCGCTGGCCCGGGCCGGGGAAAGCCACCCCCGCCATCGGCGGGAGCTCACGCTCGGGCAGCGACCACGGCTCCTTCAGGTGCTGCGCGGACAGTCGCCGGACGAGGTCGAACCCGTCGTCGCTGAGGTACTCCACGTCGATGGCCAGGTTGCGGCGCAGCTCATCAAGCAGCGCGGCGGCGATCTCCTCCCGGTGCACCGGGTCGTCCTCGCGCAGCGCGACATGGCTGCCCTGCCAGGCCTCGGCGTCCGCGGCGACCTCGGGCAGGTCCCGGTACCGGATGCGGAGCAGCCCGGTCTGCTCCAGGTTGGGCATGGTGACCCGCCAGCCCCGTTCCAGGTCTAGGTAGAGCCGGTAGCCCGTCACCTCCCGCAGTGCCCGCCACGCCTCGTCGCGCTGGCTGTATTTCGCGCCGGGGTTACGCGCGAAATCGGCCATGGCCAGGCCGAGTTCCTCGGTGACCCGCTGGGCCACGATCTCGTCGGTCAGGCCCTCCGGAGCCTTGTCCAGTGCCCGGTACAGGGCGCCACGCAACTGGGTGACCTGCACGAAATCGTTGAAATGCCCGGCCTGCAGCGAGGCGTCCTGGCGGTTGTCGACGAACGCGAGCAGCTTGCGGGCTCTATCGTCCAGGTCGCCTCCCCAGGTGCGCAGCGTCCGGACGATGCTCGCCGTGATCAGCGACATCGCCGAGCTGCGGCCCTCCGCCGACAGCTTGGCCAGCTTGGCGAAGTCGTTGCCGCGGGCCTGCTCATAGGACGTACGGCAACGCAGGCAGAACCGGAACGGGCTCGGCACGTACGCCGCGTAGGTGCCTTCACCGGGCCCAGCCTCCAGGCCCGTGACATCCACCTGGACCGCCTCGGGCAGCAGCTTCACCCGGACAGGATCGACCGTCAGGCCGGCCACCGGGTCATAGGTCAGCCAGGAGTACGGCAGCCGGCCCTCGACCAGCACCTGCTCAAGCGAGGATGGCCAGGGCTGGTCATCACTGATGAACAGGTAGCCGCTCGCCTCGTCCCCGCCGCTGGCATCGTTATCCCGGCGGGCCGCATACCGGCGCTCGCCTTCGGTATCGCTCCGGGTCACAGCTAGGTACTCCTGGCCGCACTCGCGGCAGAACGCGGTCGGCACCAAGATCCGCTGCGGCGCATCCGGATCGCCGCCCGGTCCCGGCGCGGTGACCTGATAGGTGCTGGTGACATGCCGGGTCGCCGGAGGCTCCAGCGTCACGTACACGTTGTCGCCCTTGGACAGGAACTGGTGCAACCGGAACGCGAACACCGGGCGGCCCGTCACAGGATTGATGATCCGCGACCCGGCCTGCAGCGCGTCCTTGATCACAGCCGCGCACACCGGCTGTTCCGCGCCGGTCTGCTCAGCGAACTGCCGCGCCGCCTCAGGGAGAGTAAGCGGACGGCGCCGCCGCCGCGGGCTGGCGGCCGGAGAACCAGGCTCGAAGCCGAAGACATCCTCGATCCAGGTCGCCAGCGGGTCGGCGGTGAAGGCCGCGAACTCTTCCGGCGGCGGGGAATCACCGATGCGTCCGCGTAGTGCGCCAGGGGCGATAGCCGCCGGATCGGTGATCCGTTCCAGCGTCTCCCCGATGACATGGCCCGGCTGGACCGGCACTCCGAACAACGTGGTCGCCACCTCGGCGACCGCCCGGCGCTGATCGCTGGCATCGCCCTCCGTGGTCATCGTGGCCGAGGTACCGATGCACTGAACAGCCGTCGCGTCGCAGGTGTCGCGGAGCCTGCGGACAAGCAGAGCCACATCGGCGCCCTGGCGGCCGCGGTAGGTGTGAAGCTCGTCCAGGACCAGGAACCACAGACCGCGAGCCGCCTCGATCAGGCCTCTATCCCTGGGCCTGGTGAGGACCAGTTCCAGCATCACGTAGTTGGTCAGCAAGATGTCGGGCGGGTCAGCGATGATCCTGGCCCGGTCTTCGGGGGACTCCTGCCCGGTATAACGATCGAAGGTCACCGGCGGACCATCGGGATAGCCAATCTTCAGGAACTTCTGCAGCTCCCTCAGCTGGCTGTTGGCCAGGGCGTTCATCGGGTAGACGACGATCGCCTTGATCCCCGGCCGGTATGTCCCAGCCGCCTTGGCCGCCAGGACCCGGTCAACGATCGGGATGATGTACGCAAGGCTCTTCCCGGACCCCGTCCCGGTTGTCAGCACATAGCTGCTCCCGGTGCGCGCTGCCTCGACCGCTTCACGCTGATGCTGATGCAGCCGGAGGATCGGGCCGTCGGGGTTGTCGTCCTTGAGCCGGAAAATCCTCTCGCACTCGGGCTGGAGCAGCCCTTCAGCTATCAGGTCGGTGACCGTACCGCCAGAGGCGAAGTTCGGGTTGAGCGACAACCAGGGATCGGGCCACTGGTACCCCCGGGCCATGCGCTCGGCGACGTGCTCGCGGATGTTCTTGTCGTGGATGTCGACGAAACTGCCGGTGAACTCACGGTAGTCATCGATCAGCCGGTCACGAACCCGGAAAACATCCATACCACATCCTGCTCCACGCCTCTGACATTAAGGTGGCTCTCCATGCCGTGCCCGCAAAGCTCAAAGGTTGCCGACGGTCAGCACTCGCAGCTCGGCCAGGTGATTTCCGGCGAGCAGCCGAACCCATACATACAGATATTACAGGGGCGAATCAGTGTGACTTGTGATCTGGCAGTATCAATTGACTACCTATCCGACAAGGCACGGACTGCACGAAACAGTAACATATCGTCCCTTATCCTGTCCTTTCAAGGCACTGCGTCCATGCCAATCGATGGTATACATGCCTGATCTTGGCCCCTCATCTTGCCACCTTGAACCATATCCATTCAGCTTCACACGCGTGCCCATCTGGTGATCATGGCGAGATCTTCCAGGTGACGGAAATGCAGTGATCATGAACGAGGAGGAAGCGTACGGCATGGCACTACTGGGGTTAGGCGATGACCTTATCGAGATGTCTTCGCCGTCACCACGGTCGGGCCGTCGGCCGACCGGAGACCTCGCGCATGGTGACGGTGACCGATCCGTCCTGGGTGACGGCAGGTGCGGGGGCCGTTTCCCACGGGCGGAAGCCTAGCGGTACTTCGTCTCCCGGGACGGAGGTGGAAAGCCAGCAGATGAATCTGGCCTTGTTGAGCTCGGGCCATGGGGTGGCCGGGTGCAGCGGCGGCTCGTCGGCGGTGCTTTCCGCGGCGAGGGTGGCCGTCGATGGGGGCCCGTCGCCGTCGAACTGTGACCAGTCCATGTGGCTGATCGGTCCGGGTCCGCCGCCGTGCAGGACCCAGTGCCAGGTGCGTGCGACCAGGCCGGTGTCGCCGAATTCTTCGAGGTCCTGATCGACGAGGAATTCGATGACCGTGCGGGGCGGGGTGATCGCGGGCGGCAGCGGGTCAGGGATTTCTATCGCGGGCATCGGCGGTCGCCTCCCTTGCTTTGACCATGATGCGCCATGGTCGGTGGTCAGTCAGCGGCCTCGGGTGACGTGTCGCGTTCGGCGGCGAGCTGGAGGATCTTCGCTGAGGGGGTGATCTGCGGCTTCGGCGGCTGGAGGATCGCATCGCGTCCGGGCGGATTCCAGGACGGGAAAGCCTCGCCGAGGTCGTCCCAGTCGGGGTCCTCGCTGGGGACCTTGAGTCCTTGGAGCTCTTCGAGCTTCTCGCGGAACGACTGGCGGTTGGCGGCAAGCTCGCGGACCCAGACGGCCATCTCGGCGATCTTCTTGTCCAAGGTCAAGGTCAGCTCGGAGCGGTCGGTGTCGCTGACGGGGGCAGGTTCGGCGGAGCGGAGGGGCTCGATCCGCTGGTCGGGGTGACGGCGGCGCAGTTCGGCGTCGGCCGCGGTGGCTAGGTGGCGGGACGGCTCGGTGGCGTGTTCCCACTCCAGCCGGTCGTCCATGGTGGCGGCGAAGATGGTCTCTTGCTGCCGGTAGTGGCCGCTCATCGCCCGGTAGCTGGCGGCTAGGACATCGTGCCGCGCGGCGCGGTCGTGGTCGCCGGCCTTGCGGGCGGCGTCGGCTTCGGCTGCGGCGCGGATGGCGTCCCGGTCGGCATTGGCCGCGCCGAGGCGGGCCAGTCGCAGTTCCTTGCCGACGTGCCGGGGTGCCCAGGCGGTCTCGGCGGCGTAGGTGTCGCGGATGAGCCAGAGCCTGCCGTCGGGCATGCTGCGGACATCGGGCCCGTCTAGCGGGCCGAGGGCGAGGAACGCCTCGTGCCAGGCGGCACGCTGGTCCGGCGCGTCGCGGGTGGGTTCGGGTCCGATCGGGTCATCGGGGTGGTCATGGGCGTAGGTTTCCCGGTAGGCGCCGATGGAGGATGCCTTGTTCTGCCATTCCTGCTGGGCGGCCGGGTCGGCGGGCACTGCGCCGAGGGCCTTGATCGCCCAGGGGGGCGGGTGCTGGGCGGTGTGCTGTCCGATGCGCTGTTTGCGGTCGTCCATCATGGCCGCGATCTGGGTCAGGTAGGCGTGGCGACCGGGATCGGGTAGCTGGGGTACGCGGCGGGACCATGGGCCCTGCGGCTGGGGCAGCAGCGGGTGTACGCACTGCCGGATCCGGGCATCGAGGACGGCGGCGATATCCCGGGCGCCGGCGAGGTCCCGGGATTCGATGGCGGAACGGGCGAGGTCGGCAGGGTCCAGGCCGGCCAGCTCGGCGGTCCGCAGGGTCCGGTATAGCCACCGTGCCTGGTGGGACAGTTCCTGCCGGTAGCCGAGGGGGAGCGCGGCCATGACCAGGTCGCGGTAGCGGTCGTTCTGGGCGGTGCGGGTTTCGGCGGTCCAGATCGTGTTCAAGATGGCGAGGTGGTCGGCGTTGGCCAGGTTGCGCTGCCTGGTCTGGGAGGCGGACAGCTCGGCGCTGTCGCGGTCGAGCACGTCGGCGAGGACGGCGATTGGTTCGCGCGGGTCTGGGCTGCCGGGCCCGGGGGCGGGGGCCTGGCCGGGCAGCAAACCGTCGCGTTCGTTCCGGATGTGTTCGTAACGGTCCAGCTCGGGGGCGGGCCGGGTGCCGGGCTGCGGGTCGGCGGGCCTGGGCGGGGTGGTGAACACGAACGCGATGTTGGTGTCGGTGCCGCGGGTCATCGCCGGGTACAGCCAGTGGCGGTCCTCGTTTCCGGTGACCATGGTGATCCCGGTATGCACGGTGGCGCCCTGGGCGGAATGCCCGGTGATCGCGTAGGCCAGGTCGGAGGTGCGGTAGCCGCGGTAGCAGAACGCCCGGCCGGTGAAGCGCTGCTGCCCGGTCGCCGGGTCGGGCTCGAGCTGGCGGCGGGCCATCACGCCGCCGCTGGTGATGGCCTCGATCCGCAGGATATCGCCGTTGGCCAGGGCCCGGCCGGGCTCACCCGCCTCGAGCGTATGGTCGTTCTGCCGGCAGATGATCAAGTCACCGACCGAGGCTTCGGCGCCCTCGGCGATCGTCACCGTCTGGGTGTTGTCGACCAGGCCGAGGTGGATCAGGTCGTCGCGGATCCGGGCGGACAGTTCCCGGCAGCGGGCCCAGTCCGCGGCGGTCAAGATGACGTCCCGGCCGGCCAGGTAGCTGGCGACGTAGGCTTTCACGGCCTGGTCCATGGCCTGGTCGGGTGGGACGCCGTAGATCCGGCCGTGCTGGTCGTAGTCGTCCAGCGCGGTCGCGTCTCCGCGGCGCAGCCGCAGCGAGGCCTCCCGTTCCCAGGCGGCGGTAAAGCGGACCGGCTCGGCGAGCTGCACGTAGCCGAGCTGGTCAGCTAGGAGCATCATCGCGCCGCCGCCTTCTACGGCGGCGAGCTGTTCCTGGTCCCCGGCCAGCACCAGCTTGCAGCCGTTCCGCGCCGCGAAATCGACCAGCGCGGACAGGTGGGCCAGGGAGACCATCGAGCCCTCGTCGACTACGATCAGCGACCCCGGCGGGATGATGTCGATGCGGGCCAGGAGCTTGGTGGTGTTGGCTGATACCCGCACACCGGCGTTGCGGAGTTCGTTGGCGGCGTTCTGGGATGTCGCGGTGCCGAACACCCGCCCGGAGCCGGCTTGCCCGGTCCAGGCCAGCGCCCCCGCGGCCAGGACCCTGGTCTTCCCGGTCCCGGCCGGGCCCGTGATCACCTCCACGGTGCGAGCCGAGGTGAGTACATGCCAGACGGCGGCGGCTTGGTCCAGCCGCAGCCCGCGTTGCGTGACCTGGTTACGCGCATCCTGCGCGCCCTCGCGCAGCTGCGCCTCCAGTAGCGCCGGATCGGCGCCCAGGCGACGCGCCGCCAGCTCAGGCGGCAGACGCGGCGCGCCCTGCGTCTGCGCCTGCGCGACCAGCCGCTCTTCGGCGGATAGCTGCGCGGCGGTGGCATAGCGCGTGGTGCCCGGCCGCGTGTACACGCTGCGCCCGTCCAGCTCGCGGCGCAGCGAACCGGGTAGCGGCGGCCACTGCGGGGCCTCCAGCGACACGACATCCTCGATGCGGCCGGACAGGGCCTCATCGGCGAGGCCGAGCAGCAGCTCCTGGGCGGCCAGGGGGCTCATCTGCCGGGTCTGCGCAGGCATCACCAGGGCCAGCTGCTTGAGCAGGTCATGGCGGGTCCAGGTGGACTGCTTAGCTGTCACCAGCGCCAATGCCTTCTGCACTGCCCGCGCCTGCTCTCCCCGCGACGGCGGGCCGTCAGCCCGCGGGCCACCCGGCTCGCGGCCGCCGACGGTTGCTGACGCGCTCCCGTCCGTGCCGCCTACGTTCGACACGGCCGGGGCGATGTGCGCCAGCTCGCCGCCGATCGTAGCGTCCCATTGTTGCGCGAGTGCGTCCCAGTCGATCTGACCCGCGTCCTTGCCCCTGCGCGACAGCAGAGTCGCCTTCTGCGTGATGTAGTACAGCTCGCGCGAGTTCGGCGCGCGGCCGTTCTTGCGCTCCCACGCCTGCGCGAGTTCGTGCTCCTTCTCGTGCACCTGGACGGTCCGCGCGGAGTAGGCGTCCATCTGCGCTCGCGTGACGCCTTTGATCTCGTTGCCGCGTCCGTCGGCGCGCGGCACCCAGTCCACGCCGAACTCGCGCGTCAGCTCGCACTCCACCGCGGTGGCGGCGACGCCCTGCAGGGCGCCGATGACCGCGCGCAGGCTCGCCGTGTCATGCGCACGCCACCTCCCGTCGCTGATGATCCGGGTGATCCGCGCCAGTTGATTGTGAATGTGATCTTGGGGATCGCCGTCCCGGCTGGTGCCCTGCAGCCAGGACGTCACGATCAGGCCCGCTTCCTCAAACCGGCCCGGCTCCTGGCCGTCGACCCGGATGCCGTGGTAGCCGGTGCGGGTGACCCCGGCCCAGGTCTGGGCATACTCGAGCGCGGTGCGGTTGGCCCGGTGGAGGATGGCCTGGAACTTCTCCTCCTGGACGGCCCAGTACGCTGTCGCGCGCTCGTCTCCGGCGAGGCGTGCTCGGCGCGCGTTTTCCCGGATCGAGGCGTGCAGGACTGAGATCGACTTGCTGAACGAGACGGTGACGTCGGTGTAGGCGGCGGGCTGACGGGTTGCTTTGGCCGCTTCCCGCTCTAGCTCGATCAGCCGTTCGGCAGTGGCGTGCGGTTCAGCGACCTGCAGGCGCTCCAGGTGGTCGGTGAATTTCGTGTAGCTCCCGCGCGATCTGCCCAGCTTCTCTCCAGTCCGCGGGTCGAGCTGCTGGTAGACCGAGTCATAGGGCTCGCGCTCGACGACCTGGCCGGTGGCGAAGCCTAGGGCTTGTGCTCCGGGGCCCCACCATCGGCCTGGTGGTTCCCCGGCCTGGGCGGCGTTGATGTAGTAGCCACCGGTGGTCTTCTCGGCGCCGGCTTGAGCCTGGTTCTTCCACGCATAGCCGAGGTCGTAGCCCTTAGCGACGGTGACGACCACGGCCATCGGCTGCCTCCCTCGTGATCGCGCGGCCGCAGGACTGACCATGATCATTTAGATCAATGCAACGGTCTGCACGGCTTTAGATCATGGTGACGATGGGCAGGACAAGATCGCCGGGAGCGAGTAGTGCAGAGGGGCCAGCTAGGGATAGGGAAGGGTCAGTGAGCAGAGAAAACAAGAAATTCAGCGACGCGACAGAAATGACGGTTCTTGCGGGTTCACTGGATGCATAGACGTCGCCCGGATCCTAGATTTCGTCTGGGGCCGTATGCTTGCCCGCCCAGCTAGCTAGCCCTAGGTGGCTAGATGCCGTCTGGATAACGAATCGGTGGCGAATTTAGCCTGCGTGTATCGGAGCTGCTGGCTGGGGTGAGAATAATGGGATCAGCCGGGTTGCCGGGTTATCCCGCAGTGTGGGGAGGGCGGGACAGATGTTATCTTTGCGCATGGCAGTGAGTTATGAGGCTGCCGGGGGGCTAATTGCGCGGACTGGAACCAGCGCAGCCCTCCCGCAGACAACATCATCTGGGCAGCACGTCGCCACGCTTAGAGCCACGTGCATGGCTCCTATGTCCCCGTTGCAGGCCCTGCGCCGTGCACAGACCGCCGTCTTCCTGCACAAGCTTCTGGCGTATCCAATGCACGTGGCTGGCCTGCCTATCTCAGCCGGCGGCATCATGTGCCCTGCAACGTATGGCTGCAGACTGGGAGCAGGTACAGGGAGTACATGCATGACCGGTTTGGAGTTCCGCCAGGTACATCAACTTCGGCTGACGACGATTAACTACTGATCGAGGGGGCGGATCGGTGCCTTATTTCGTCGAGATCCCGTTGGACAACGGTGAAACCATACTTGCCGAGGTCACTGGGCAGGTTGAGGACCTGGCTCCAGTAGGTGGCCGAAGCAAAGAGGTAATCGGGCGGCTGCCCGAGACTTTGACCGATGCCCTGGATCGCGTTCAGGCTTTCGCGGGCGAGGCGCTTTCTCGTATGCGGAAACATCACGAGCCGCCGGACCGGGTGGCGGTGGAGTTCGGGCTTAAGTTCTCCGCGAAGGCGGGCGTCTTTATCGCTGAATCGGCAGCCGAAGGGCACCTGACTGTCACAGCTGAATGGTCTCGGCCCACGGCATCCCCTGCCCGCGGCGGGCCAGACGCTGCGGCGGGTGCTGAGGGGGCGGGTGGTGGAGGTGGCTGAGGTGGAGGGTGCTGCCGGTGGTCATGAGAACCTCGTGGCACAGGCGCTTGTGCGGATCCTGGATAAGTCGAGTGATCATTACGGGTTCGGCCTGCTGGTTGCTAACGGCAGGGTAGTGACGTGCGCCCATGTGGTGGCGGGGTCCATGGGCGAGCCAGACGAGCTTGCGGCGCCGCCGTCACGCGGCCGGGTGCGGCTGGATTTCCCATTCATTGCGCCAGGGCAGGTGCTTACCGCCGGGACTGCGGCCTGGCGGGCGATGGCCGATGACGGTAGCGGCGATCTCGCCGGCCTGGTGCTTGACGATGATGTGCCTGACGGCGCGCGTCCGCTTGCCATGACGCGTGGCGGGAATCTCCGCGGTCACGACATCTTGGCGTACGGCTATCAGGCCGGGCTCCCAGGCGGTGTCCCCGCATGGGTGCCTGGCGCCGTAGTGGACCGTACTGAGAGAGGCTGGCTGCAGCTGGAGATCGGCGAGGCTATAGGTGGCCTGCGCATCCGTGGGGGTTTCAGCGGTACTCCGGTCTGGGATGCCCAGATCGGGCAGGTCGTCGGACTGGTCGTGCGAGCCTCGCTGGGCCGAAACGCCCGGCTGGCATTCGCGGTCAGCGGGGAGATGGTTTTCGATACGTGGCCGGATCTGCGCGATTCCTTCCTGCGAGCGTGCCCGTTCCGCAGCCTTCGGTCATTCCAGGCTGGTGACGAAGATCTGTTCTTCGGCCGTAACGAACTCGCCGCCGACGCGGTTAATACGATCGCTCTTAGCGATAGCACGGTGGTAAGCGGGCCGTCCGGGGCCGGCAAGACCTCGTTGCTCAACGCTGCCGTCATTCCGGGACTTGAGCGGCAAGGCCACGCGGTGATTATCGTTCGGCCGCTGACCCGGGATTCATTGTGGGAGACGCTTGCCGCTGCAGTCGCGGCAAAAGCTTCCCCGCTATCCGGCACCGACATGCAGCGTTCCGAGTCGCCGTCTGACCTCCAACGGACCGAGACGCAGCTGAAGGAAAGCTTTGCAGGCGAGACCATTCCGAGCCGTGTCCGCCGACTGTGTGACTGCCTAGGCGGGGATCGTGTCGTGGTGGTGGTCGACCAGTTTGAGGAGGTCCTGCGGGCCGGCGGCCCGCGCGCCCGGGCGTTGGGCTGGGACCTGGGTCAGATACCTTCGGTCCGTCATCCCGAGGGCAGGCCATTCGCCCGGATCGTCACAGTCGTACGTGAGGACGACGAGGCTCAGCTGCGGAGCCTGCCGCCGTTTGACGGCGATGCGATAACCGTCGTTCATGTGGGCGCGCTGTCCGCTGCCCAGTTCCGGGCTGCAGTGGTTGAACCCGTTCACCGCAGCGGGTTCGCCCGGTATGAGGACAGGCTTCCCGAGCGCATCATCGATGAGGTCCGCGTCCAGCCGTACTCGCTTCCCGCGCTCCAGGTGATTCTGACCGAGCTGTGGGAGCGGCAGGGGCCTGACGGGCTGCTGCGGCACAGCGTCTACCAGGAGCTGAATCGAGGGGCGGGGCCGCTGGCCACTCACCTGGAAGGGCTGTGGAAGCAGCTCACTCCCGGCGATCGGGACGCTGCTCGCCGATTCTTCCTCCACCTTGTCCTGCCGGTGGGAGAGAAAGGGTTCGCCCGCCGGGCTGCGAGCCAGGCCGAGGTGGACCCAGGCGACTGGCCGGTCGCAGGTACCCTGGCTACCCAGCGTCTGGTCGTATTGCGCGGTTCGCCTTCCGGTGGTGCCGTCGCCGAGCTGGTCCATGACTCGCTGATCGAGCAGTGGCCTACCTTGGCCGGTCACCTGTCCGCCCACCACGACTTCCTGCAATGGCGTGATGACTTGCGCCGCCGGATATCGGCCTGGCGGCAGTCCGGCAGGCAGCCGAATCAGCTCCTCACCGGCGCAGCGCTCAAGCGGGGACTCGCGCAGCAGGACACCCAGCCAGGGCAGCTGAGTCGGTATGAACGCGAGTTCCTGCTGCTGAGCAGGACCCGGGTCAGGAAGCTGCGAAGGCGCGCATTCTTGTCGGCCACCACGGTCCTGACGCTGATCGCGGCGCTTTTGGTATTCGCGGTGACCCAGCGCCAGAACGCCAGCCAGAACGCGAGCGTTGCCCTCTCGCGCAATCTCGACGCCACCGCCGGTCAGCTGGCAAGCAGCAACCCGCAGCTTGCCGCCCTGCTCAGCGTGGCGGCCTTCAGGGTCAGCGACACATCCGAAGCTCAGGTCAGCCTTGCCCAGCAACTCAGCAATCTCAAGCCCGTCGACCGGTTCCTCAATGTTTCGTCTGATCTGGTGCGCGGGGTAGCTTTCACATCCGGCGGCGGCACCCTCGTCACCTGCGGAGATGAAGTCGCCGAATGGGACGTGAGGACAGGTACGCGGACCGCCATCCTGCCTGCTGGCAGGTGCGACGGCATGGCGATGAGCCCGGATGGCCATACCGTCGCTGTGGTCAGCCTGGGCGCCAATGGCAAGAGCGCGGTCACCTTGTGGGACTCCTCGCGGCGGATTAAGCTCGCGACCTTCGCCGATGAGACCGGCCCGGTGGCGTTCAGCCCAGACGGACGCGTCCTCGCCATTGGTAACGTACGGGGTACCGAGATCGGCCTGTGGGATGTTGCCAAGAAGACTATGGTGACGACCCTTGCTGTCCCGCAGCCCTCGGGCGAAACCGCCCCTGAAGCTAACGGCGGGATTGCCATCGCCTTCAGCCCAGACGGCCGGTTCCTTGCCGCAGACAGCACGCTTACACCGACCCCTCCCGCGGTCGGAGACATTACAGTCGTGTGGGACCTAAAACTGCACAAGATCATTGCGCAGTTGCAGGGCGGCCATTCATTCAGAGGCGTTTTCTCCCTGGCCTTCAGCCCAGACGGGCGGGTGGTCGCGGCAGGCACTCATGACGCGAATATCGTGCTATATAGCCTGGCTAGCGGAAGGCCGCTGGCCACCCTTCCAGCAGACGGGGATGTGAACAGTCTGGCCTTTAGCAAAGACGGCCGGACTCTCGTGTCTGGCGACGGGGGCGGGCACGTGATTGTCTGGGATGTTGCCCGACAGGCACGACAGGCCACCTTGAGCGGCGATACCGCCGGGGTGGACAGCGTTACATTCAGCTCTGACGGCCTCACTGTCGCATCCGGCGGCGACGATGGCAAAGTTATCATCTGGGCACTCCAAGGGAACAATCACCTAACCCTGGCAACCCTCCCTCAAGCAGACGGCCCGGCCGTTTTCGGTCCAGGTGAGCGGGTGCTTGCCGCGGCTGGAACCGCCGGAAGCGCTATCTGGGATATCAGCAGGCGCATCAAGCTGGCGTCGCTTCCCGCAAAGACGACGCCGATCGGATTCACCGCCAACGGACGCACTATCGTCCTGCTCGGAACAGGCGGCGACCTCATCTTGTGGAATGTGGCCCAGGGGCGCGAAACCGCAAGCGCTGTACTCCCTGGCGCTACCGTCGCTGCGCTCAGTCCTGATGGCAAGACACTCGCATACGGGACCGATAGCAGCGGCGACGTCTCTCTATGGGATCTACAACGCCAAACGGAGGTGGCAACCTTGGCCAGCCGCAGTCCAGGTGTGAATAGCCTAGCCTTCAGTCCGAGTGGAGACACGCTCGCCGTAGGCACCACGAACCAGATCGTCCTCTGGAATCTTAGCAAGCGTAGCGTGACCACCACGCTACCCGGGGAAAACCCGTCGGGAGGAGTACTATCTGTGGCACTTAGCCCAGACGGCCAGACCCTGGCATCAACCGCCTTGGAGGGCAGCCAGACCGGCCTTGGATGCGCGGCATGTTACGTGATTCTCTGGAATCTCAGTCACCGCACACAAATCGCCACCCTCGGTGGTTTCGCTCCCAACGAGCCGAACAGCCTGGCCTTCAGCCCTGACGGTCGCATACTAGCCTCCGGCACAGGCAGTGAGGTCATTTTGTGGTCAGTAGCCCAGAGAACGTCCATGGCAACCCTGCATGTCCCTGGGCCCGTGTCATTCAGCCAGGATGGCCACGTTCTAGCGACGAGTTCACAATGGAACCCAAGCCTCGTCATGGCCACCGGGATTACCTTGTGGGACGTCGACGCCACCGAGTGGGCTCAACAGCTGTGCCAGCTCGCGGGTCGTGACCTGACCAAGGCTGAGTGGGCTACATACGCTCCCGGACGTCCATACCAGCAAATATGTCCCGAGAAATAAGTGTCTGAGGCGCAAACACGTCCGACCGCGCAGGTTCGAGGACGAGCTTCGTGGCGCTTCCCTCAGCGACGAAACCGTCGGCGCTTACTGTAAGTCCGGCGGTCTAAAGTTCATTAGTGGCTGGTCGGCAGGTTCAACATCACAGGCGCCAGCTCAGTTTAAGGTTTGATGCGTCTGGCTCTCAGGCGCGGAGACCTTCGAGCCATTGTTCCGACAACCTTAACATCTTGGCAAGTCCCCGAGTTGTATAGAAACTAGCAGTCGACTGATCCGCGACGTTTTGTTATGCTACGAGCATGGGATTTTGGGCTACGTTGACAGGCCGAGTTAAGCCTCGACCCGCAATCCTCGACCCGCTCATCGCGTTGTCAGCGGCGTGTGACGCCATAGCGACAGGAGTCGCGTTCACGCCGACCGGCCTGGGTTCGGTTTGCGTGCGTGCGATCGAGGATCGCGTCTTCCGGGATAAACAGCACGATGTGTGCAATTGGCTAAACCGCGATACCGAGGCGATGGCAGTAGAGATCAGTGAGGACTCCTACGGTTTTACCTGGATGGTTATACATCGGCCAGCTGATCGGTTTGAATCGCTCGTAGCGGACATACATGCGGCCAGCATGAAGTTTGCGAACGGCGGCTTCGGGCCCCAGCTACTTTGCTCAGTCGTGAATTTCGAGGATAGGGATGGTCGTTGTCTTGGCATCGTCTACCTCTATAGTAGGGGAACTTTCTACCCATTTGCGCCCCGACCTGAGGAGACCAGGGATAATGATTTGGAGCTTCGCATCAAGGACGTGATCAATGAAAGGTTGCCGCTTGAGCCAGAACTGAAGCGCTGGCTTGCTGTCTGGGGCGCCCCTGGGTTGTGAGACAGCTCGAAAGAGGCTTCGGGTGCTGGTTTGCGCAGTTCAGGTTATTCTATTGACGGTGTCTGTGGCTGTCCGCGCCGTGGGACTTCTAGATTCTTGGTAGGCGCGCATATGATAGATAGCATAGGTCCGTAAATGTTAACGGCAACTTTCAGGCCAGTTAACGTATAGAGAAAAGGGTAGAAACGTTGTAAGCCACCGCATTACCTGCTGCCTTGCGTTGGTCGGCGACGCTATGCAAGCGGCGCAGAATTTGCCCACACCTGTTCGAAGCTGTCGAGGTAAACGGCTGTCATCTCGCCGCCGCCGTTATCACGCAGGCAGAATACCGGGGCCTGCGCGGCTGGGATTCCGTAGGTGTGCTGATTGATCACGAGCTGGCCGTCGGCGCGGTAGATCGAGTTGTACAGCACGGTGCGGTGAAGGCGGACCTCGACGTTCTGGACGTTCATGAGCGGGCGGTAAAGCGTTAGGGCGTTGCGGATCTTAGCGGGCATGGCGTCGCCGATGCCTTCCTCTTCGCCACGCTCCGCAGCGTGCGGCCCGTCAGGGTCTCCGAGCGCCATCCGTACGGTCACTCCGGCATGGCCTTTATCGGCGAGGATGCGGAGAATTCCTGTGTCCTCGGCGAGGAACAGCGCGCTGTACGCCAGGATGCCGATCTCGTGCTCAGCAGAAGCGAACAGCCTTGTCCAGACCTCGCGGGGAACGGCCCATCGGTGCAGATAGACCGTCCCCAGCTCGTCGGGCCGGGTACGCGCCGCGAGCGGTCCGCCGGCATCTGGCCACAGATCTGCCTCGTCCGCCTCAACCAGGTCAGCAAGAGCGGCCCGGTTGTGCGGATAGGGCACACGTCCGTTCAGCCAGCGCCGCACCGTTTTGGGATCGACGCCCAGCCTGGCGGCGACATCGTTTTCCCGCAGTCGCCCATTCAGTAGAGCTCGGCGCAGTGGCTCGTTCACCGTTCCCGCCTCCCGGAACGCGAGGACACTCCCCGACCGTACCAGAAGACGTCCCTAGAAGTCCCTTCGGTGGTGTGTAGAAGTTCCGGCATCTGCAGCAGCCTGGGCACCAGGGCGCGCCGCACCGCCGCCTCCCGGTCCCAGAAGCCGTACGCAAGCAGGAGGAACATCCAAATGCCCAGCAGGTCGGTCCGGCTATACACCGTGGCGCAGTTCGAGGAGGTCAGGACGCTTGTCGACTTGGTAGCCGAACGGTCAGACCTGCCGCCCGCCGAACGCGAGAGGCTCAGCGCATTTCAGGCAGATCTGAAGCAGACGCTGCGCGAAGACCGCCGCCGCGCTGCCGGGACAGCCCGACTCTCCACAGCCACTGGCTGACGTCGCCTGATGCCTAAGCCGGCCACGGCCACACGTTTCACCGGTACGTACCCGGGTCGCCCGGACCAGGTGCAGGACGCGCGCCGCGCGGTGGCCCGGCACCTTGCGGGGTGCCCGGCCCTTGATGACGCGGTCCTCATCACATCCGAACTGTTCTTTCCAGGGTTCAGGTCTGTCTCAGCGCTCTGCTCGGGGTGATCGCGGGTGGTGTTCTTGTTCTAGCTGATCAGGTGCTCTTTCTGGGACCCTGGCCGGACCTCTTCGGTGGGCTGCTGGTATCTCTGTACTCCTGTTTCGTTCGGGGGGGCGGGGTGCTGGTTTTCTTCGTGGATGCGAAAGGCGCCGGGCGGGGTCTTGAGGGGCTGCCTGTCTCGGCGGGTGATGTCGCGGGGCTGCTGCGGCGGCGGGCGGTTCCGGACGGCACGCCGGTGTTCGTGGATGAGGACACGATGCTGCCGTCGGAGCCGCTGTGCGCGTGGTTCTTGCATCTTGCCTATGACGGCAAAGCGGCGAAGACGATGCGGGAGTACGCGTATATCGTGCTGCGGCTGGCCGGGTTCTTGGGGGAATGCGGCTGCGATCTGGTGTCGGCCCGCGAGCCGGATCTGCGGGCGTACCGGGAGATGCGGACCAGGTTTGCCGACCGGCCGGTCGGCGACTCGATGTGGGGCAAGGAAGCGCAGCTGATCAACCAGTTCTACCGGTGGCTGGTGGACTACGGGTATCTGGAGGCACGCCCGCTGCGGGTCGGCGGGCGTGGCCGGGTGCCGATGGCCCCGCGGCTGCGGCGGTCGATGGATATCCGGCACATGACGCTGGGGCAGTACCGGTTCTTCCGTGATGTGGGTCTGGGTGGTTTGCTGCCGGATTCGCGGTGTGACGATGGTTTCCGCGGCCGGGCGGCGCAGCGGAATCGCGCTGCTGCTGATCTGGCGCTGAGCACCGGGATGCGCCCGCAGGAGTGGATGACGGTGCTGCTGCCCGAGCTCGGTGCGGGCAGCCGGCGTCCGGGGGAGCCGGCGGTATTCGGGTTGCAGGCGTGCGCGAAGTACGGCAAGCACCGTGAGGTGTTCGTTCCGGCTGGGGCGCTGGATTCGGTGGACAGGTACCTGCTGCTGGAGCGGCCTGAGCTGGCCGGGGTGTCCGCGCGGCGCCTCGCCCGCCGCCGTGGGGAGCTGTTTGTCGTGTCGGCGGCCGATCGGGGCTCGGGGAGGCTGGAAGGGGTACTGGAGGGTCAGCGGCGTGTGTTCGCGATGGCCGCGATGAGCCCGGCGTTGCGGCGGATCACGGTCACCGAGACCGCCGCCGGGCTGGAACCGCTGGCGGTGTTCATCGGCAGGGGCGGGCTGATGCTCGGCGCGTCGGCATGGGCGTCGTACCGGGATGACGCCTGGAGGCGGATGCTTGCCCGCGCTGGCCTGGCGCCGCCGGGCGTGCTGCCGGCCAGGCGGTGGCGCTGGCATGACCTGCGCCATTATGCGGACGGCTGGGTTATGTGCCCTGCCGTGACGTTTCCGCTGGCAGGGGCGGCGGAGCTCGTGTTGCAGTCCGCATAATCCTCCTTGGGCTGGGGTCAGCGGCCCAGCGAGTCGAGCAGGGAGGGGTGGCTGTCAGCGCCGCTGGGTGCATTGACCGCGCCGGCGAAGAATCACCTTGTTCATTCCGTCTCCGAACAGGGGTGATTGTCATGGGAGAGGCAGATGTCAGGGTCGCCGCGGGCGTTGTCGTGACGGCGTTGCGTGAGGCCGGGAGATCCGAGGGCACGATCCGGCGCTACCAGGCTGTGCTGGACCGGTTCGCGGCCTTCCTGGCCGGCCGCGGCCTGAGGACGGCGAGCGACCAGGCGTGCATGGACTTCATCGCCGGCCAGACGGGGACCAGGCTGGGGGCGCTGCGGGAGCCGGTGGCGGACAGGGATGTCAACGCGGTTCGCCGGCCGGCGGTCCTGATGGCGGACGCGCTGGCAGGCCGGGCGGTCGTCATCGGCCGGCCGGTGATCGCGGCGAAGGACGGCTGCCCTGCCCGGTTCCGGCCGCTGCGGGACGACTATGTTGCCTCGTGCCGCGCTCGCGGGAACGCGGAGGCGACCCTGGCCGCCAAGGACAAGGCGGCCAGCCGGTTCCTGGGCTACCTGGACGAGACGGGCACCGGCCTGGCTGCCCTGAGCGTGCGGGACGTGTCGGGTTTCCTGCTGCGCCAGCGCGGGCTGCGCCGCAAGACCGTTGCGGGGCTGAGGTCGGCCCTGGCCGACTTCCTGGCCTTCCTGGCCGCTGCGGGCCGGGCGCCGCAGGGCCTGGCCGGACGGCTGCCGCCGCACCGGCACCTGCGCCACGAGTCCGAGCCGCACCTGTGGACCGCTGAGGAGATCCGGCGGCTGCTGGCCGTGATCGACCGCCGGTCCGCTGTCGGCAAGCGCGACTACGCGATGATCCTGATGACCGCGCGGCTCGGCCTGCGGATCTCTGACCTGCGCCAGCTCGGGCTCGGCGACCTGGACTGGCGGGCGAAAACTTTGAAGATCGTCCAGCGCAAGACGGGCCGGCCGCTGAGCCTGCCGCTGCTGGGCGACGTCGGCTGGGCGGTCATCGACTACGTTCGGCACGGCCGCCCCGAAACCGCCTGCACCAGGGTGTTCGTCAAGCACAGTTATCCCTTCGGCGCGTTCGGCTGCTCCTCGTCGGTCGCCAGCTGGCTGTCGCGCTATGCGGCCCGCGCGGGGATCGAGTTCCCGCCCGGCCAGGCGCGCGGGATGCACTCCCTGCGCGGCGCGCTGGCCGTGGCCATGATCGGCAACGGCGCGCCGATGCCGGTGATATCAGCCGTCCTCGGGCACGCCTCGACCGACACGACCCAGGCCTACTACCTGCCGTTAGCTTCGACACCGAACGGCTGCGATGCTGCGCGCTGGACGTCGAAGACGTCCTGGGCCGGGCGGAAGCGAGTGAGCACGGTGCCTGAGACGACGCTGCAGGACCTGGTCGCCGGGCTGGCCGCCTCGCGTCACGCCGGCGGGTACAGGTTCAAGGTCCCGGAACGGGTGCTGCGCCAGTTCGCCGGCTATTGCCGGCGGGAGGGCTACCCGGACGGGTCCATCACCAGGGAAGCGGTTGACGGGTTCCTTTACGGCCGTCACCTGCGGGCCTCCACCATCCGGCGCAACGAGCTGGCGCTGCGCCAGCTCGCCGAGCACGCACAGGCGGCCGGCTGGGATGCCTTCACCCCCGCCGCGGCCACCCAGGTCCGCGTCCGTCACCAGCCCCCGTACGTGTTCACCGACGACGAGGTGCGCCGCCTGTTCACCGCGATCGACTCCCAGCCCATGTCCGCCTTCTCGAACAAGGCCATGGTCGACCCGGTCCTGTTCCGGGTGCTCTACGGCGCCGGCCTGCGGGTTTCCGAGGCACTCGGCCTGACCCTGGCCGACGCGGACACCCGCATCGGGACGCTGCGGATCCGCGACTCCAAGAACGGCGAGAGCCGGACCGTCCCGGTCACCGCCCGGCTCACCGCGACCCTGGAGGGCTACATCGCGGCCGCGCATCCCGCCCCCGAAACCAGCGACCACGTGTTCTACAGCATCGCGCCCGGCCGGCCGGTTAACCAGTCGACGGTCTACCTGCGGTTCCGCGGCTACCTGGCCGACGCGGGCATCCCCCACTTCACCGGCGGCCCGCACCCGCACTCGCTGCGTCACGGATTTGCTGTCGCCAACCTGCGCCGCTGGGCCGGGCAAGGCGCGGACCTGGCCGTGATGCTGCCCTACCTGGCGTGCTACATGGGCCACGCAGACCTCCGCGGCACCCAGTACTACCTGCGCCTGACCGCCGACGCCTACCCCGAGGTGATGGCCCGGGCCCAGGTCCGGTTCGGCTACGTCATCCCCGAACCGCCCGGGGACGAGCGGTGAGCCCGCGGCCCGCGCCGCCGCCGGATCTCGCTGGCCGCTGGCTGTCGAAGTTCTTCACCAGCCACCTGGCCGGGGAGCGCGCAGCCTCACCGAAAACCGTCTCGTCCTACCGGGACGCGATGAAACTACTGCTCACCTGGTTCAGGGACACCGAGCACATACCACCGGACAAGCTGCGCCTGGCCGACATCGACCGGCCCCGCATCCTGCGGTTCCTGGACTGGCTGGAGGCCGGGCGGGGCTGCTCGCCCGCCACCCGCAACCAGCGCCTGGCGGTGATCAAGTCGTTCTGCCGCTACACCGCCGTCGAGCAGCCCGACCAGCTCGGCCGGGTCACCCAGGTCCTCGCGATCCGGCAGAAGAAGACCCCGGCCCCGCAACTGGACCACCTGGCCGGCGACGAGGTCAAGACCCTGCTCGCCGAACCCGGCACAGCCAGCGCCCGCGCTGTCAGGGACACCGTCCTGCTCGCCCTGGCCTACGACACCGCCGCCCGCGTCCAGGAACTCTGCGACCTCGACGTCGCCGACATCCGCCGCGGCAGCCCGATGACCGTCGTGATCCACGGGAAAGGCTCCAAGATCCGGTACGTGCCCGTGATGGACCCGACCGCCCGGCTCGTCGCCGGCTACCTCGACCACCGCGACCGCCACCCCGGCGTCGGCGCCGACGCCGACCCGCTGTTCACCGGGCCGAACCACTCCCGGCTGACCCGGTCCGGGGTCGCCAAGCTGCTGGCCCGCCACGTGCGGGCCGTCCGGGCCCGGGAACCCGGCTGGGCTCCCGGCCTGCCGGTCACTCCCCACACGCTCCGGCGCAGCCGGGCCATGCACCTGGTCCAGGCCGGCGTCAACCTGATCTACATCCGCGACCTGCTCGGCCACGCCGATGTCTCCACCACCGAG
>Ga0302180_10001094_pt1 | contig 21856 bp, 19 predicted proteins | sample I_Palsa_E3_2_FD_200575 | JGI IMG/M metagenome (GOLD analysis project Ga0302180, IMG submission 200575) | Peat permafrost microbial communities from Stordalen Mire near Abisko, Sweden - I_Palsa_E3_2 | ecosystem: Environmental > Terrestrial > Soil > Palsa > Peat permafrost | place: Sweden... | reverse complement strand
TGCTGCAGAAGGGAAAGCGCCCCCTCGGTGTCGGTTTCTTTTTCTCTCTCGGCCACTCGACAATCGTATTCGGCCTTGCTATCGCAATTGCGTTCGCCGCCACAACGATCAAACACGAGCTACCCGCACTGCAGAACGTAGGCGGCATCGTGAGTGCCGGCGTCTCCGGTGTTTTCCTGTGGATCATCGGCATCCTGAATCTGCTCGTGCTCTTGGATGTCTTCAAGGTCTGGCAAAGCGCCAAAACCGGCGCCCACAGCCACGCCCACCTGGAAGCGCTCTTGCAGCAACGCGGACTTTTGAACCGCCTTTTTGGCGGGCGGCTGCAGAAGCTCATGAATCACAGCTGGCAGATGTATCCGCTCGGATTGCTCTTCGGGCTCGGATTTGATACCGCGTCGGAAATCGGACTTCTTGCCATGACGGCCGGCGCCTCCGCGGGCAATCTGCCGCTGCCCGCGGTGTTATCAATGCCGATCCTGTTTGCCGCCGGCATGTTGCTCATGGATACCACCGACGGCGTGCTGATGTCGAAGGCCTACAACTGGGCGTTCCTAAATCCGCTGCGGAAGATCTTTTACAACCTCACCACGACCGGCCTGTCGGTTGCGGTAGCCCTTCTCATCGGCTCGATCGAACTCATGCAGGTGTTCATCAGCATGTTAAGCCTGCGCGGCGGCATCTACGACTTCATCGCCGCGCTCGATTTCGGCATTTTGGGCTACTTCATCGTCGCGCTCTTCCTCTTCGCCTGGGCCTCCTCGGTCGCGGTCTGGAAGTTCGGCCACGTAGAGGAGCGCTTTGGCAGCCAGAGCGCACCGCACAGCCATGCGCACACCCATGCTGATGGCGCTCCGCATACGCACCAACATCTGCATACCCCCGCGCGCGGCTTCATTGGACTAAAATAAGAGGTGCTCATGGGTAGCACCCGCAAGCAGCCGATTCGATCCGCAGCCCAGGCGTGGCTCCTCGGTATACTCGTGCTCGTCCCGTTTGCGGCCCGCGCCGACACTGTCGCGAGCCTCCTCGGCAACTTCACCGTAAACCAGTACTGCGGCCTCGCCCTCGGCGCGGATGCGATCGACGTGCACTATGCCGTGGTTTTCGGTCAGCTTCCGGCCCTGCGCGAGCTGCACCTGGCGGACGCCAATGGCGATGGCGTCACCACGCAAGCGGAGCGCGACGCGTACGTCGAACGCCTGGCGCCCAGTTTTGCCAAGGATCTCAAATTGGCTGTTGACGGCCTCCCCGTGCCGTTGCATGTGCTGCACTGGACGAGCAGTTTGCCGACCGAGCAGGGGGGATTTTCCCTGCGTCTTGATGTCGATTATTCCGGCGTGCTGCCGCGCGCCGCGGCAAATGCCAAACACACTCTGACATTTGCCAACCAGAATTACCCTGGCCAGATCGGCTGGAATGAAATCACGGTGCAAGCCCCGCAGTCTCTGGCGGTGTTCGATACCAACGCATATAGCACCTCTTTGACAGCCGCTCTCACGGCCGCCTTGCGAGCTCTGCCGTCAACGGGCCCGTTGGCGGAGCGCAGCGTGCACCTGAGCTTCGTGCAGGGTCCGGCTCCCCCTGGCGCCAAAGTATTGCAGGCACGCGCGGGAACGCCGCCGAGCGCTGCCCAGGTAGGTGCGCAAGAGCCTGGCGGCAGCGAGCTTGCGTGGCTGCAACGGCAGACGAGAAGTCTCGTCGGCTTGATCTCCGCTCCACATGTGGCGCCGCACGTGGCGATTCTGGCGTTGCTTATTGCGCTCGTGCTCGGCGCCATGCACGCCCTATCGCCGGGCCATGGCAAGACCATCGTGGGCGCGTATTTGATCGGGTCGCGCGGTACGCCTCGGCACGCACTGTTCCTCGGAGTCACCGTCACGGTGACCCACACGCTGGGCGTATTCATTCTGGGTTTTGCAACTCTAGCCGCTTCGCGCTTCATCGTCCCGGAGAGGCTATTTCCGATTCTTAGCCTGATCTCCGGGCTCCTCGTCTTGGGTATGGGAGTCATTTTATTTGCGCAGCGCTGGCGGGCGGCACAGGGGCGGTTGCACTCCGGCCCGGCTGCCGGCCATGCGCACCACCCGCACGCTCATCCGCACCTCGATCACGCTCACGACCACGACCATCATCACGCTCACGACCACCATCACGATCACGCCGGTCACGCTCACGAACATCACAGCCACGGCCCGCATGAGCATGCACATGACGAGCACGCGCATCATGCGCACGCTGCGCAGGCGCACGCTGCGGCTTCACGCGCTCATGACAGTGCAGGCGCGCAAGTAGGCGGCCTTACCCATTCGCATGGCGGCAGCGTGCATTCCCATCTACCGCCAGGCGCGCTCGCCGACAGCATCAGCTGGCGCAGTCTCCTTGCACTGGGAATATCCGGGGGGCTCGTCCCCTGCCCTTCGGCGATGGTGCTGCTCCTGGCTGCGGTGGCGCTCAACAAGACCGCCTACGGCCTGTTGCTGGTGGTGGCATTCAGCGTGGGACTCGCGGCGACGCTGACCCTCGTGGGCCTGGCATTTCTCTATGCCCGAAACCGCTTTCGCAGGCCCGCCGCCTCTTCGCGCTGGCCGCAGTTATTGCCCGTGGCGAGCGCCGCGGCGATTACGCTCATCGGCGCCGTGTTATCCGCAGGAGCGCTGCAGAGCATCATGACGCTGCGCTGAGGGGCGGGTTCGCTTCGCGGCCGTCCCGCGCACTGCCTGACGTGCGGAACTCTCGACGCGCTCAAGCTTTCATTAGGTGCCGCACCTCGGGAGGTCCGCGGGGCGGCCGCTCGTTCGCGGAGGACAAGACCATGAGTAGCGCAGTAATTGCCGCACTTTTCGCTGATCACGCCGTGGCGGATCGCGTACGCACACGTCTGAGCAGCGGTGATGCCGCATTTCCGACCGATCGCGTGCACCTGACATCGGTCATCGAACCGGGGAACGCCGGCCTCGTTCCGGCCGCGTCCTTCACGCTGAAATTGCAGGCCTATTTCCACACGCTCTTCGATCAGGAAGACGAAGCTGCAGAGGTGAGTGCGTTGAGCGCCGGTGTGCAGGCCGGCAACGGCGCCGTTGCGGTCTTCCCGCGCGGCGACATCGAGACGAAACGCGCCTTTGAAGTTTTGCGCCAGGCCAAACCCTTGCAACTCTTCGAGCACGACCTCGATAAGCAGAGCCTCGAGCACGCAGCTTCCGAGGACAGGGCGCCGGTCGTGTCAAACGTGGCCGACGCCGTGACCGGAACGAAAAGCAGCTGACAGTCCCGCTGCCCTTTATGCGCGGATGCGTGCGCGCGTACCTTGACACCTTCGGGCACGTCTGCGTCGTGTTCAAGGTCTAGCTAAACTCTTTCCGGCGCCAAGCTACGCGTTGCACGCCGTCTCCTAGATCAAATATTTCTTGGCATATTGCTTCGATCCAAAGGCACGAGCATTCATCGTCGGCCAGCGATGAAGCCGATTGCATCCTTCGCCGCCCGCGACTCCTCCTCGGTGGCTAGGCCGTGCCGTATACCGTCGCGCTTGAGAACGTAACGCTGCATATCCTCAGCGAGCCGCTCAGCAGCTGAGGCCTCGCACTTCAGCAAAGTGCCCAGCCACGATAGATCCGATACTTGCGAAATAGCTACGCGTAGATGCGGAACGCAAAGGAACGGCAAATTCTTGCTGGCCGCAGCTGCCATGCGCTCACGGCCCGCTGCGAACTCCTCAATTGCCTCAAGTACCGTAGTGCTTTGAATTCGGCACGCAGCGCAACCGGCGCTCGCTGAGTTGAGCCCGTCTCGCACTGCGGCGAGACCTTCGCTCGTCAATCGCGCAGCGACGCCCCTAAGCGTTGTAGTCATCCGTTGCACAAGCGGCGCCAGTGCGAGGCAAAGACCACGATCCGACGCCATGGATGCGTAGAGATGCAAATGCGATTCACACAGCCCACCTGCTGCGGCGAATCGCTCTCGGACCTCAGCCGACGTCCCCAATTCGTACTGGAATTGACACATAAATTGGAACAGCGCGTCACTAACCCGGCTACACAGCGGACACTCTTCCACTCTCGTCGCGATATTCTGGGCGATTGTGCTCGCGACCGTCACCGAAGTCCCCAGCATACGTTGCTCAGTGTATTGCTGACGCAAAGCCAAAAGCCGCGCTTTGATGGCATCCGCCGCGATGTCGGAATTAGTCTCTGCTAGAACTTGCAATGAACGATTGCACATGGCGCCCAAGAACTCCCGATTCTTATCTTCGATCAAGAAACGCGTCAGTTCCTCTTCAAGCGCCATTACTCCGCTCGACTCGAACTGCGCTGCAGTCGACTCGAGCTTGCCTTGCAGAGCCTCGCGCGCCGAGACAGAAAATATTTGCGGAGTGCTGCCGCCAAAAACCTCGTTCAGCCGATCGTACACGTAGCGATTGACTTCTCGACGCTCCGTCTCGGATACGACATCCTGCTTATTGAGCACAAAAAAGACGCGGCGGCCAAGACCCGCCAGGGTTCGCGCGACGCGCATTTCGTCCTCGCTTAACGGCGCGTCGTAGCCGGACACCATCAAAAACGCATCCGCCTGCGGCAAAAACTCCTCCGTCGTGCGAGCGTTTTCGGCGATATTCGACCCCAAACCCGGGGTGTCCACAAAATGGAACCCGCGTCGGAGCAGTTCGACCGGTAATCCGATCCGCGCTCTGGCGACACGCTTAACATTCCTTGGATTGCCGCGCTCCGTGACGTAATCGCCCAGCTCTGACATGGGAATTTCGCGATCCATGCGGCCGTGCTCGAACTCAATGCGTATGTCTTCTCGACTTGCATAAGCTACGCTTGTGATGACTGACGTCAGCGGCAATATGCCCATCGGCAGCCGATCGATGCCGAGAATCGCGTTCATTAGCGTACTTTTGCCGCGACTGAACCGACCGACAACTACCAAATTAAAGCGATCTTCTGCAAGTCGTGTGAATAGCTCCGTAAGAGGCGTACGCAGTTCTACGCGCTCCTTCGGCAACTGTGATTTGATTGCACGCAAGATCTCTGCCAGCTCAAACTTGCTCGATTCGTAGTCACGCAAGTTTGGGCCAGTCACCGCGCTGTGCCCGTCGCGCGCAGCTCGCGAGCGCTGCTGTTGCTCATGCGTGCCGTCTGAATAGCCAAGTGCCGCGTTGTAGGATGCAGCGTTCACACATTTGTCCTGATATGTTCAACATGCCTGCCGCCAGCGCGCTCGCCAACCGTCGCGCTTAGGGTGCGCGGCGTTTATTCCGCGCGTAATTGCGCTTTCTTGCACGGCCCCCGCGTGCGCCAATCGCACGGGATTCGCCTGGCTTGCTGTGCTGCTCGACCTCGTATACGCGAGCCGCATATTGCTCCAGGGCGTGCTCGCACTCCTGCAGACTTTTGTCCGCCTCGCCGCCTACGGGAGCGCCGTAGAAATCCAGCGCCTTAATTTTCACCAACCATCCGGTAAGTTTCTTTAAGTCTTCATCGTTCTCTTGCAGTTCGGCGAAACTAAAATTGCGTATCTGAGCCTCGCGCTTGAGGTCGACGAGATAGTCGTTGCACTTGCCAAGAAACTCGCGATATTGCGCTTCGCGGTCTTGCTGAAAGCGGCGCACGATAGCGCCCTCCTGTTTGGCGTCCAAAGCTGCGGTTTCGAGCACGTCGGCGATACCATTGCCTTGAACAATTTCGTTTTGAAGAAGCTTCAGCTGGCGCTCATGGTCGCTTGTGCGCGGCAGAACACATACGCTTGATTGCAGGTACACCGCGCCCAGGCTCTTGATTCTGCGCCAGATGGCCACGCGGGTGCGCGTCGGTTCCGGTGGAACTTTGTACGCCAACAGCAACCATCGGAGCCTAGGCTCTTTCACATATTATACCAGGTTATTTGTAGCGATGGTTACATTGTACTAGCAACAAGCACTGATTGCAGTAGTATATTAGGCGATCCGCGCGATGCGCAGTTGGGTCGGTTACGGCAGGCCGCGGCGCGATGATGGTTGGATCCGCAGTCACCGCAGCTGTATGGGGGCAATTGAAGCTCACAAGAAACCGCTGCTAACCCGCATGCAACATGGCTCAGCGATTCTCATCCATACACCTGACCGTTGCTCAGTCTTGAGAGCTTTTTCTCCAGGAGCGATAGCTTCGACGACCGCAACTTGCGCCGTTCCGACGAGTTGGCCTAGAGTGGCCCATGGGAGATGCCACGCCTCCCGCGGCAAGAAGAAGCGCCCTTCGGTATTGATGATGCCTGCATATCGCACCAAAGGCCCGAGCGGATGTAGCGTAGCTCTTCTAAATCTCTTAGATCCACACAAACAGGCTCGCGTTGTACGTAAGAAGCCGGCGTCCGGCGCCGAAACTTTCCCCGGTATGCAGCTCGCATGCGCCACGCATAGAGTGACACATACATGAGTCCTCGCATTCGAATGGTTCGCGCCATGGAGATTTTGGACTCGCGCGGCATTCCCACCGTGCGCGTTTCGGTGCATCTGGAGGACGGCAGCGTTGGCACGGCGTCCGTACCCTCTGGCGCCTCGACCGGGGAAAACGAAGCCCTGGAGTTGCGTGATGATGCACATCGCTACGGCGGCCGGGGTGTCCGGCAAGCCGTCGCCAATGTCAACGACATTATCGCACCGCAGCTTGCCGGCCGCGATCCCAGGCAGCAATCGCTGCTTGATCGCCTGATGATCGAGATCGATGGCACGGCGAATAAGTCGAAGCTCGGCGCCAATGCCATCCTCGGTGTATCCCAGGCCTTGGCGCGCGTTGGCGCAACCACCAGCCGGCTGCCCCTCTACGCATATTTGGGCGGTGCTGGCGCGCGCATGCTGCCAGTTCCAATGATGAACGTGATCAACGGCGGCAAACATGCCGATTCCAGTCTCGATTTCCAGGAATTTATGATTGTGCCGCGCGGCGCGCCGAGTTTTGGCGAGGCATTACGCTACGGCGCGGAGACCTTTCAAGCGCTCAAGACTCTATTGCACGAGCGCGGCCAAAGCACCGCGGTCGGCGATGAAGGCGGATTTGCACCGCAACTAAAGAGCAATGAGGAGGCTTGTGAACTGATCGTAACGGCGATCGAGCGGGCTCATTTTCGCCCCGGCGAGGACATCGCCATTGCTCTAGATCCGGCCGCATCCTCGTTTTTCGAGGCCGGTAAGTACCGGCTCACGAGGAGCCGACAGGGCGACAAGAGCTCTGACGAAATGACTGCGCTATATCGCAGCTGGCTCGATCGGTATCCAATCGTCTCCCTCGAAGACGGACTGGCGGAAAATGATTGGGATGGGTTCCGCGCCCAAACCGCCGCATTGGGCGGCCGCATCCAAATTGTCGGCGATGACCTGCTCGTGACGAATCCCATCTACATCCGGCGCGCTATTGCCGAAAAGAGCTGTAATGCCGCACTCATAAAGCTCAATCAGATCGGCACCGTGACCGAGACTATCGATGCGATCCAGTTGTGCCGCAAGGCGGGTTGGGGGATCGTGATTTCGCACCGTTCGGGAGAGACCGAAGACAGCTTCATCGCCGATTTCGCCGTGGCCATGGGCGGTGGACAAATCAAGACTGGCTCCCTATGCCGATCCGAGCGCATCGCCAAGTACAATCGACTCCTCGAGATCGAGGACGAGTTGGGAGCAGCAGCGCTGTTCGGTGCGTGAGCGCTCATGACATCGATCCCGCAGGCGCCGGCACTGTACGCGCGCGGTATGCGCCGCTCAAGCGTATTATTGCGCGCCGTCGCGTTAACATACTGAATGATCTGCGAGGCGCGTTTCAAAACCCTATGGGTCCTGCAGCCACGGACCCCGGCAGAACCAGTGCCAATTGGCATGACCGTGACGATGCTCGGCTACGGCGTGTATTAGAGGGACTTGGAGAACTCTTAAAGTCTCGGAAAAGCGCCGAAAAGCCGACATTGTCTGCAGGCGCAGCGCGACGACACCTCCAATTCGTGCACGACAAGCACCGGTGACCGATGCCGTTACTGGATCACGGTCGTCCAAGGCTGCTCTGCGCGCGTTTGAAGTGTGACCGCATGCGCGGGCCCCGCTGGTTCAACCGAGTCGCGATTTCACTGTCAATGCACAATGCCCCGACGCGCAGACGGCCGCCGCTCCAGTATTCCGGCATCTCCAGACGGCGCATGCATTCGCGCAGCCACCCTACCCGGCCGCGCGCAGCACGGACAATTTGCTGCACCGTCTTGCGGTCAATCTCGGGCAGATCACACGCCGTCCATCCGAGCCGCAGCAAGCGACGCACACAGCGGTTGGGCATGAGCGGCATGCGAACACGGAGCGCGTGACGGCGCCAACGAAGCAAGCGCTCGCGTTCAAACTCCGAATCAATATCCACGACCAACAGTGCTCCGACTATGCCGCCACGCAAGTGGCGCAAGAAGCCAATCATGGCTGTGGTTACCTCCCGCGTATGATCGAGCAGCAACACACCCGGAATACGGTCCGCGACGAGACGAAGTCGAGTGCCAATAGCACGCCTGTTCAATCCCCCAAGATCGGTCTGCGGATACGCCTGCGCCATTGCGGTTACAATGTCAGGCAATCCCAATGTCTGCGGCGCAATGGCGCAGGGGATCGACCGCGAACGGTAATAGTCCAGCATAGAGGCGAGCAGCGTCGATTTGCCCGCGCCGCGTGGCCCATGGAGCATCAGGTGTGAGCCAGTTTGCAGGCGCGCGGCAAGCTTGCCACGAAACGCTCCCAGATAATTCGGAAGCGTCATGCGCACAAGCGGCTCGTTGAGTCGGGTATTTTGGTCGCGCATGGACTACTCCCTGCAAGGGCACACGAGACGCGCACCGTAGGAGTCATCAGCCCATTGGGCGATTACCGGGGAACTCCATCCCCATGAGTCGATGAAAGCTAATGTTTCGAGACGCCGGCGTCAATGGCCCTACAGTTGGCCTCGAAACACCGAGTGCGGCGTCGTACTTGGCCCAGATGGATCAAGTTCCCGCCAGGTGGCAAATCAAAGCCCGCGGATAGCCGAGGGTGCGTTCGCCAAAATCAAATCATTATCGCGACGCTAGCCTTAGGGCGCAGCGCCACGCCTGGGTCCGTTCGCGGCCTGGCTGACACTCGAGTCACAGCGTGCTGTTTGACTGCGTAGGGCTTGGTGAACGCCTAGGATTAGCCCGGCGCCACAGGTTGTGTCTTGCGCGGATCTCTGAAACACTATGCGCTACGGAGATGGCATTCTTCCGTAAACCGCCGCTGATGCGGCTGATGATGCCTACGTCTCCCGGTGACGGGAGCGTAGTTGTCTACGCGACCCGTCCTCACGTATTACGGATGTCAAGGACAGGTTCATGTGGAAATCTATCGTCGCCATTTCCATCGGAGCAAGCTTCGGTGCGCTACTGCGCTGGTGGTTCGGCATGCGGCTGAACGCTGTGTTTCCGGCCATTCCCATGGGCACACTGGCTGCCAACCTCGTAGGTGGCTATGTCATCGGCGCTGCCATCGCATTTTTTACGTCGTATTCGGCCGTAGCGCCGGAGTGGCGGCTGTTTGTGATGACTGGCTTCTGCGGCGGCCTGACCACATTTTCGACGTTTTCGGCGGAGCTCGCTACATTACTGCAGCAGGGTCGCGCGCTATGGACCGTCGCGGCGATCATTGCGCATGTAGGCGGTTCCGTACTGATGACCTTCGCCGGCATGGCCACGATTCTCTGGGCTAGAAGCTAGGGAAGTCGGGCGGTGAACACTTCGCGGTCCTGTCCGTTCTGCAAGACTGACGGCGCCGTGCTGGAAAACATGCTGGCCTATGCGCGCCTCGATAAATTTCCGGTTACGCCCGGGCATCTCCTTATAATTCCGCGGCGCCATGAAGCGAATTTTTTTGCGACGAGGTCCGACGAACTCGAAGCGATTTGGGCGCTCGTCGAAGAGGCCAAGGCGCTGCTCGACAACAAATTTAATCCCGATGGCTACAGCCTGGGGGTCAATGTCGGTGCGACGGCCGGTCAGACGATCGCACACGCACACCTGCATGTAATTCCTCGCTACCGCGGCGATGTCGACCAGCCTCGCGGTGGAGTGCGCGGTGTGAATCCAGGGAAACAACAATACGAACAGCAGACGTAAGGACTCACTATGAACGGCTCATTCTTGCGATTTTACGTGCATGAGGGGCATCGCATTCACGGCGTCCTGGCGTGGGAATGGCTCCTGAAAAAAGCGAACGACCTCGGCCTGCAAGGCGGCTCGGCGTTTCGCGCGCTGGCTGGATTCGGGCGCCACCACATATTGCACGAGCAGACGTTTTTCGAGCTCGCCGGCTCGGTCGCGGTTGAAGTCGAATTTATCGTCACTGAAGCGCAAGGACATAAGCTCGTGGAGCTGCTGCACAAGGAGAAGCTGCGCATCTTCTTCGCCTACATACCGGCGCGATTTGGCATCATCAATCCGGATGCCGAGGATCCACCGGAGCTGGGGTCTATCGATTAATTCTACGTTCACCACCCTCAGCCTGCGTGGATGCGAATTGCCACAATGGCCCGGGGGTTTAATAGGCGCGCTTAAAGCCCTGCTCCCCCGCGACAGACTCAACGGCTGCACCGCCTGCGCACCTGCGCCGCCTGCTCGCTGCGGCGGTGCCCGTTTATGGCTCGTAGCAGGTATCAGACATGAAACCGCCGCGCCACCGCCGGACCCCATCATGCCCTTGCCGACTGCTGATCCAACCCGTATATTGAACTCAGGGAGATGGCATTCCTCCTTAAATAACCGCCGAGCAACGGCTGATGATGCCTACCAAATTCAATCCTCGAGCCAAAGAGAGGATTTGGTGGTATCGACGTACGAGCTGTTCGAAGCCCGAACCGCATACTGCGCACTTGCGCGGTTGAATCGCGACGCTCCCGATGGCTGGCGGGCGTCACAAATGTCCGCGCTGCCTCGAAGCCGCAACGGCAGGACGCGATAATGCGCGACATCCTGCTGCAGATCGCTCAGGTCTTCACTGTGATCGCGCTCGCGCCACTTCTCCAAGGCGTGATCCTGCAGTGGGAAGAGCGTGTGCAGCGCGCGCAAGGTCCGGGCATATTCCAGCCCTACCGCGATCTGTGGAAACTATTTCATAAACAGTTGGTCGTGCCCGAGACGGCCAGCTTCATCTACTGGATCGCGCCGGTCGTCGCATTTACCTGCATGCTGACGGTGCCGATCCTGATTCCCGTGCTGACGAATTTCCCGCTGCCTCAGTCGAACATGGGTGACATCTTGGGCGGCGGGCTAATCCTAACGCTCGGCGCATTCCTGATTACGCTCGCGGGCCTTGATTCCGGGAGCTCTTATGGTGGCATCGGTTCATCGCGCGCGGTCATGCTCGGCATCCTCGCCGAGCCGACGCTGATTCTGGTATTTGTCGGCATCACCCTGCTCGCCAAGGCGATGTTGCCGTTTGTAGTCAACCATTTACTGGTCGAGCAACCGGCCGTGTACTGGAGTCCGGCGCACCTGTTTCTGGTTGCTGCCTTCTTCATCCTGCTGCTGGTGGAAACGGATCGACTGCCGATTCACTCGAGCACCCACATCGAGGTTTACATGATCGACGAGGCGCGCATCCTCGAATATTCGGGACCGCTCCTCGGCTTGCTGAGATGGGCTTCGATGATGAAGCAGTTCATTCTCTACACCATCTTCAGCAACGTGCTGCTGCTGCCGTGGGGTCTGTCCATTCGCGGAACGGCGCTTGGAGCCCTGGGTGCCGCCGTCGCCCTGTTCGCGAAGTTCCTCATCGTTGCAGTCGTCGTCGTGTTCGTCGAAACCGCACAGTCGCGCCTGCGCTACTTCCGCTATCAGGAGCCCCTGGCCGCCTCGTTCCTGCTCGCGATCCTTGCAATTGTCGCCAACCAACTGAGATAGCATCGTGCTCGCCGCCCAGCTCCAGCCGCTCGCAGCATCCGTGTTCAGTCTGATTGCGATTGCAAGCCTGCTGCTGGCTTTCGTCATGCTGGGCTCGCGCTGGCTCAATGACTATCTCATCGCCTTCGCCGCGGAATCGTGGCTGATCGCGATTCTGTCGGCCGCGGTAGGCTACTACGGGCACTACCCTGAGCTGTACTTGATTGCCCTCCTTACGGCCTTGTTCCGCGGCCTACTGCTGCCCTACCTGATGCTGCGCATCGTCCGCCGCCTGCACGTCGATCGCGAGTTGCACGAGCGGCTGTCGCCCAGCGCGAGCCTGGTGGTCGGCGCGCTGCTCGTACTGTTCGCGTTTGTCGTCTCGAGTCACCTCGGAGAGTCATTAGGACTTGCAGGCACGGTTGCAGTACTGGCGCTGACGGTGATGCTGTCGATGAAACTCATCGGCTTTTTGATGCTAGTGGTCCGTGGCGAAGCTCTGAGCCAGATTCTTGGTTTGCTGGTTCTGGAAAACGGCATCTTTCTCGGCTCACAGATCCTGGTGCCGGGCATGCCGCTGCTGATCGAACTTGTGATCCTGTTTGATCTCTTGGTCGTCGTCGCCTGCTTTGGCGTACTGGTGCGCTATCTCGTGACACATACCGGCACGTCAAGCACGCATGAACTTCGAAGGCTGGTAGGCTGATGATCGGCAGCCTGGTGGCAGTGATCCTTCTCGCGCCGCTCGCGGCTGCACTCGGCTGCATGCTGCTGGCGCAGGCGCGCGCGACCGCATTTCTCAATCTCGCCGCTGCGATCGCGGTCTTGCTGGCTGTGCTGCGTCTCCTACCACTCGCTCTGTCTGGACCCTACACCTTCTGCAAAGGCTACTTGATCGTTGATCCGCTGGGTGCATGGGTGCTCCTCAGCGTCGCGAGTGTCTACTTGTTGGCCTCAATCTATGCGATCGGCTATATGCGCGCTCATGGAAGAACCGAGCGCGTGCACCGCTTTTATGCACTATTCGCGGGCTTTGCACTGACGACGCTGTCCGGCCCGCTGATGAACAACGTGGGGGTCTACTGGATCGCTATCGAATTGACGACGCTCGTCAGCACATTCCTGGTCTGCTTCGAACTCGACCGGGAAAGCATAGAGGCGGCCTGGAAATACATCGTAGTCGTCTCGGGCGGCATCAGCCTCGCGCTGCTGGGCATTATCTTCTACTACTGGGGAGGCAGCTTTCATCTGGGTCCGACCTACGACCTAACGTGGTCGACACTGCGCGATGTCGCACCGCGGTTGAACCCGACGATCGCTCTCACCGCCTTCCTACTAGTGCTGATCGGATTTGGCACCAAGGTCGGCTTGGCACCGATGCATACCTGGTTGCCGGATGCGCACAGCGAAGCGCCGGTGCCGGTCTCGGCCATGCTATCAGGTGCTCTGCTCAACACGGCGATGATTGGAATCGCTCGGTTTATCCAGGTTGCTGACGCCGCGCGGCTTGGCTCCCTGCCGCGCGTGGTTGTGGTGGTGATCGGCGTCTTCTCACTTTTCGTCGCCGCCCTTTTTATTACGCGCCAGTCCGGCATCAAGCGTTTGATGGCATATTCCAGCGTCGAGCATATGGGTGTCATCACGCTCGGTTTTGGTTTCGGCGGACCACTCGGAATCGCCGGCGCGCTGTACCACATGCTCAATCACTCTCTCAATAAGTCGCTGATGTTCTTTGGCGCGGGCAACGCCATGCAGGCGTTTCACAGCAAGCGCATCAGCCGCATCCGTCGCGTGCTGTGCGCCATGCCCATTGCGGGTCTGTTATGGCTGGCTGGCGCCGTGGCGATAACCGGGGCGCCGCCGTTCGGGCTGTTTCTTAGTGAGTTAACGATAATGCGCGCCGGACTTATGGGGCCCAATGGCTGGGCAACGTTCGTGATGCTGGCCCTGCTCATCGTAATCTTTGTAGGATTTCTCAATCACTTTCGCGCCATGTACTTCGGTGCAGACGCAGCACCGGAATTGGCACCACGCCCGGTTCCTGCCAAATTCCATTTGAGCATCTGGTGTCTGCTGCCCATGTGGATGGCGCTGCTGCCACTGCTACTTCTCGGCCTGTGGTGGCCAGACGCCGTTTCCCGCTACTTTGCGGTTATTGCCACGCAGCTCTCGAGCGCGGGCGCACCGTGACCGCGCCGGTCTTAGAAGCAGTGGCCCGTGCGGACTTGCTGCGCCGCTGCAGGTCCGCCGTCGATGCGGGCGCTCGAATGCAGATGGCATATGCCTGGTTCCCCGACGGCCCGCGGAACCCGGAAGTCCGGTATGTAGTCTATGCCGGGACCCGTGAGCCCTTGCAGGTGTGGCGCTGCCGCCCGGGGCCCCAGACGCTGCCGAGCCTCGCGGCCATCACACCCCTGCTGTCGTGGTACGAGCGCGAGATCAGCGATCTTTGTGGCCTGCAGTTTGAGGATCAGCCGCAGCCGGACCCCCTCGTGCTGTTGCCTGGCGCGACACTTTCGACGCCGCCACTCGTTCCCGGCGTGAATGCCGCGTTGAGCTATGCAGCGGCCCCATCAACGCTGCCGGAAATGGGTGGTTCAACCCGCGATGACGTGCAATCGTTACCGTTCGGGCCGGTGCGTGCGGACGTGCTCGAATCGGCCCAGTTCAATTTCTACTATCTCGGTGAGGCGATTCTGCACTACCACCCCCAGCTGTTCTTCAAACATCGCGGGATGGAAAAGCGCTTCGAAGGCCTCACACCAGAGTTGGGTGCCGTCTTGGCCGAACGGGTATCCGGTGTCGGCAGCGTCGCGCATGCGCTCGCCTACTGTCGGGCGCTCGAGGCGGCCGCCGGCTGCGAGGTGCCGCCGCGCGCACAGTGGCTGCGCGTCCTCCTCGCCGAACTCGAGCGCATGTACAACCACCTGCATTACCTGGGTCATCTGTGCCATACGACCACGCTCAAAGTCGGAGAGGCCGAGGGGAAATATCTTGAGGAACTCGCCAAACAAATCAATTGCCGCGCGGTCGGCAGCCGCCTGCTGCGCGGCCTTGTGAGCCCCGGAGGTCTGCGCCGCGAGCCGCAGCTCACCGGCCTCGCTGCACAGCTGGACAGGCTGCGGATCGAGTTCGCGCGCTACGGCCTGATGCTCGAAGCCAGCACAACTCATCTGGATCGATTGATCACGACCGGCGTACTCAGTCGCAAACTCGCCTTTGATCAGGGCGCCACGGGACCCGTCGAGCGCGCGTCCGGTTTGGACCGCGATTTGCGGCGCGACCAGCCCTACGCCGCCTACCGAGAGCTGCCATTGAAAGTTGCCGTACGTGAGGCCGGCGACGCGCACGCCCGCCAGCAGCTGCGCATTGCGGAGGTCGAAAACAGTATTGAGCTCATGCTGGAGCTGCTCCAGAGACTGCCGGGAGGGGCGCTCAGCACGCAGTGCCGGCCATCTTCCGGAAGCGAAGGCCTCGGCTGGTCGGAGTCGCCGCGCGGCTCGCTCTATTACGCTGTGCATATTGACGAAGCCGGCCGCCTCGCGCGCGTCAAGATCAAATCGCCGAGCTTTTCCAACTGGCGTGTGTTCCCGTTTACGGTCCACGATAGCAACATGATGGACTACGCCATCAACGAGGCGAGCTTCGGCCTCACCATTGCCGGCTGCGACCGATAGGAGATCCGCATGCCTCTGTGGACGCTGTACGGTTTACGACAAGGCAAGGCTAGCACCCGGTGGCCGGCGTCCGGTGACGACGGACAGTCGGGGACTTTAGGGATGCCGCACTTCGATCCCGCCAAATGCCAGGAAGGCTGCCGCCGCTGCGCCGACGCCTGTCTGCCCGGAGCAATTACCGTCACGGGTGCGGCGCATGGGACGCGCGTGGCCGTCGACTATGGTCGCTGCGTCACGTGTCAGATGTGTGTGGAGGTCTGCCCCACCAACGCGTTCACCGCTTCGGGGGACTGGGCGTTTGGAGTACGCCGTCGCGAGGAGCTCATTTGGGCCCACGCCGCAGCCACTAACGACGCGCAGGCGCTCAAAGGACAAATTCACCGTGTCTTCGGCCGCAGTTTGCATGTCCGCCATGTAGATGCTGGCTCCTGCAACGGCTGCGAGTCTGAGCTGCAGGCGCTCAACAATCCTTTCTACAACCTGCACCGCCTGGGCGTGTTCTTCACCGCGTCGCCGCGCTTCGCCGACCTGCTGCTGGTGACTGGACCGGTCACGTATGGTCTGCGGGGGCCGTTGTTGGAGGCCTATGAGGCGATGCCGGATCCCAAGTTCGTCATGGCGGTCGGCACCTGTGCCGTATCCGGAGGGACCAACGGCGGCGGCTATGCCTGCGGCAATGGATTGGACGGCGTGGTACCCGTTGATGTCTATCTGCCGGGCTGTCCGCCCAATCCAGCGGCAATCATTCACGCGTTGCTGATGCTGCTCGAGCGGGCACCGCAACGCGTGCACGGCGGCAAAATCGCCGCGGGAGACAATGGTGCCTGAACTGCTGATTGCCGCATGCGGGCTGTGGCTCACGGGGCTGCTATTGGCGTTGTTGCGTTTCAGCACAGCCTCGCGATTGCTCATCGGTATTGGGGCGGCGGCGGGCGTAGCGGCCGCGGTGTCCGCGCTGCCGCAGGGGGGCGCGGTGCTGGCGTTGCCCTTCGCACTTGCCGATCAGACGGTTCGACTGCATTACGCGCCCGAAGCGCTCTGGCTAATGGGGTTCGGTTTGGTCCCGGCTGCGCTGGCCGTGTGGCTGTGCAGCCCCGTGCGTTCCGGCCGGCCTGGCTGGCTCGCCGGCGCGGCACTCTCGCTCCTCGGCGCGCTCGGTGTGTATGGCGTCCAGGACGGCTATTCCTTCCTAATCGCCTGGGAGCTGCTGAGCCTGGGAGGGGCGGTGATGATCTTGTCCGAAAGACTGTCGCCGTCATCTGGCCGTTCCATACTCTTCATGCTGGCACTGCTGGAGGTCGGGTCGGTCGCGATCATGCTGGCGCTGCTGCTGTTAGCTCAAAGCGCAGGCGGCAGCATGGATTTCGCCCGCTTCCTCGCTGGCGCACAAACAATGTCGGGAGGTCTGCGCATTTTTGTCGGGGCGCTCCTCGTGATTGGCTTTGGCGCGAAGCTTGGCTTGCTGCCCTTCTACGAATGGTTCCCTGCGGCCTACGGCGCGGGCAGCGGCGCCTCCGGAGCGATCATGTCGGGAGTAGTCCTCAATGCTGCGTTCTTTGCGCTCGCCCGCGGTCTGATCGACTGGCTGCCCAGCGGCGGCGACTGGCTGTTTAGATTGGGTGTCGGCGTGACGGCGGTGGGTGTGCTGTCGTCGATCCTGGCCGTTCTCTATGCCTTTCAGCAGGACGACTGGCGTCGCCTGCTGTCGTTTTCATCCGCCGAGAACGCGGGCATCGCCGTCATTGCCCTGGGTGCGAGTTTGATTTTTCGCGAAGACGGCCACAGCGATCTTGCAGGACTTGCATGGACCGTCGCCCTGCTCCATCTGGCGGGTCATGCGCTCGCGAAGGGCGGCCTTTTCCTGTGCGCGGATGGGGTCTACGGGGCGAGCGGCGCCTACCGGATTTCGCAGCGTGGGTGGCTACGCGCAGCAGGGCTCGCGTTTGGCATCGGCGCATTGTTCACCGCCATGAGTCTCGCCGCGATGCCGCCGCAAATGGGTTTTGCCACCGAATGGCTTACATTTCAGACGGTATTTCAGGGCTATCATCTGAGCAGCCTCGCCGGCCGACTGACGCTCGCGTTGGCCGGCGCGGGCCTGGCTCTCACCGTTGCGATTGCGTTCGCCACCTTCGTCAAATTGCTCGGAATAGGCCTTCTCGGCGCCGCGGACCAGACCAAGAGCACGCGCATCGGCGCCGAATACGGTCTTGCCGTCGTGCTCCTCGGGCTTGCTGTTTTGGCTGCGGCCGTGGGCTTGCCGGTGTGGCTCATTGCCCTGGATGACGCGGACGTCGTGCAGTTTGGCGTCCATAGCGCACAGGCGATGTCGAGCGACTGGCTGCTCGTTCCGCTCACAGATAAATTTGCCTTCATTTCCCCATCCAAACTAGTGATCGCGATGCCGTTGCTGGCAATCCTGCCGTTGCTGCTGCTGCTCAATGCGCGCCGGCATGCGATCCGCCGCGCGCGCGTATGGTACGGCGGATTACACGAATGCGCGCAACGCGCGGCGACCACTTCTTTGACCTTCGCCAACGCCATGCGCACGTTCTATAGCTTCATCTATCGGCCGACGCTCGATACCGCACGCGAACACCGTGCAGTCGCATACTTCATCCGCAGGCTCGAGTTCCAACATGACGTCGCCGATGTGTTCGGCCCCCTGCTGTTCACGCCGATCCGGCGCGGTGTGTGGAGGCTTGCAGGGCGGCTGCGGGCGTTGCAGTCGGGCGATCTCAACTTCTATCTGGCGCTCATTGGCGCGTTACTTTTAATCATCCTAGCTTTGACGCTGCGCTGACCCTTGGCAATCCGCGTACTAAAGGCAATGGGCGATCGGCGCTCTCGTTGGATCCCAGCCTCAGCGGCTCATTAAGACAACTCGCAGAGTGCCGGTTGCTTGTGCAGGCGAGCGCGCCTACAATTTTGGCACGCAGTCTTTACAAATGTGCTCGACAATAATAAGCCCATGAAAAACCTGCACAGTTATTTGCCCAAGCCCCTGCAGCCGAAAAGGCTCAGCAATTCAACCGCGGCGCTTGCAGGCCTGGCGAGTGCAGTATCGGTCTTCGTCGGCGTGCTGGCGGCACGCGCAGCGCCACACGGCTGGTTCAGAATCGCAAGCGCCCTGCACCTGCACCGGCAACCCATGCTCGTCAAACTCGCACCCGTTGTTGCGGGTATCGCCGTGACGCTCGCGACGGCTGCCGGACTCATCAAGTTCTATTTATGGTGCGTCGAGCGCGAGGAAGCTGAAGCTCTAGATGCTGCACGCGAGAATGATCGCTCGACCGCTCCAGGCTCGTGAGTGCCCAAACATGGCATCAGGCCGCCGGCTCTAGTCGCTCGACGCCGCCCATGTAGGGCTTGAGCACCTGCGGAACGCTCACCGAGCCGTCCGCATTCTGGTAGTTCTCGAGAACGGCGACGACGGCACGTCCGACCGCGACGCCCGAGCCGTTCAGTGTGTGTACGGGCTCAGGCTTGCCGGTGTCCGGGTTACGCCAGCGCGCCTGCATGCGCCGCGCCTGAAAGGCCTCGCAATTGCTGCACGAGGAGATCTCGCGATAATGCCCCTGGCTCGGCAGCCACACCTCAAGGTCGTAGGTCTTGGCGCTCGCAAAGCCGACATCACCCGCACACAAAGCCACCACGCGGTACGGCAACTCGAGCCGCTTCAGAACCTCCTCGGCGTGCGCCGTCAGCGTCTCAAGCGTGGCGTAGGAATCGGCCGGCCGCACGATCTGCACGAGTTCAACCTTGTCGAACTGATGCTGGCGGATCATGCCGCGGGTGTCCTTGCCGTGTGCTCCGGCTTCGGAGCGAAATGACGGCGTGTGCGCGACAAGCTTCAGGGGCAGCTTTTCCCCCGGCAGTATCTGCTCGCGCACAAGATTGGTGAGCGAAACCTCCGCGGTCGGAATCAGATACAGGGCCGGATCGCCTTTCAATGCAAAGAGGTCCTCCTCGAACTTGGGCACCTGGCCGGTGCCGACGAGCGCGGCTCGCCCGACGAGGTAGGGCACGTAGGCTTCCGTATAGCCATGGGTGCGCGTGTGCAGATCGAGCATGAACTGGGCGAGCGCGCGATGCAGGCGCGCAAGCTCGCCGCGCATGACGGCGAAGCGCGCGCCGGAAATGCGCGCTGCGGCTTCGAAGTCGAGCCCCAGGCGCGCGCCCACCTGCACATGATCCTCAGGCTTGAATTCAAACGCGCGCAGCGTTCCCCAGCGGCGCAGCTCAACATTGGCATTCTCATCGCGCCCGTCGGGTACGGATTCGTGCAGGAGATTGGGCAGGCCGAGCTGCCACGCGTCAAGCTCGCCCTGCACGGCTGCCAATTCCTGATCCGCCTGCGCAAGGGCGCTTGCGAAAGCATCGCCCTCTGCGATGAGCGCGGCAGTGTCTTGGCCTTGCGCCTTGGCCATGCCCACTTTCTTGGCGGCGGCATTGCGCGTGGCACGCAGGCGATCGGTCTCAATCTGCCACTCTTTGCGCCGCTCCTCGAGCGCCTGGAACGCCGCGACGTCGAGCACGACGCCGCGGCGCGCGAGGTTTCGGGCGACGGCGGCGGGATCGGAGCGCAAAAGCTTCGGGTCGATCATCTTGCCTCTCAGGCTGGGCCGCGCGGCGGCATTGAACGCAGCCGTGCCAGAGCTTCGGCGATCTTGATCTCAAGGCCGCGCGGCACCGGCCGATAGTAGCGCCGATCGGGCAGAGTGTCCGGCAGATAGCGCTCGCCGGCTGCGAAGGCCTCCGGCTCATCATGCGCGTAGCGGTAGTTGCGCCCGTAGCCCAAGCCCTTCATCAAACCGGTGGGCGCGTTGCGCAGGTGCAGCGGCACTTCGAGCGTCCCGAATCCTTCAACGTCCTGCATCGCCTCCCCCATGGCGACATACACAGCGTTGCTCTTGGGCGCGCAGGCGAGATAGACGACGAGGGTTGCAAGGGCCAACTCGCCTTCGGGACTGCCCAAGCGATCGTAGGCATCCCAGGCATCGATCGCCATGGCGAACGCGCGCGGATCGGCAAGTCCAATATCCTCGACCGCCATGCGCAGCGCGCGCCGCGCGATATAAAGAGGATCGCAGCCGCCATCGAGCATCCGGCACAGCCAGTAAAGCGCCGCATCCGGATCGGTGCCGCGAACCGCCTTGTGCAGCGCCGAGATCTGATCGTAGAACTGCTCGCCGCCCTTATCGAAACGGCGCCGGCTGCCGCCGCTTGCGATTTCCTGCGCGACGGCGACATCCAAGCTGCGCGCCCCCGCGGCAGCTTCGATGAGCCCGGCGGAAAGCTCGAGCATGTTGAGCGCGCGGCGCGCATCGCCGTCGGCGGCGTGCGCGATGAGCTCGAGCGCTTCGGTTGTGGCGCCGAGCTCCTGCGCGCCCAGGCCGCGTTCACGATCCGCGAGCGCCCGCTGCATGAGCGCGACGATATTTTCGACGGACAAGGTGCGCAGCACATACACGCGTGCGCGCGACAGGAGCGCGCTCACCAGCTCAAAAGACGGGTTTTCAGTCGTCGCGCCGATGAAGGTAAGCGTGCCGTCTTCGACGAAGGGCAGAAAAGTGTCCTGCTGCGCCTTATTGAAGCGGTGCACCTCATCGAGAAAGAGCACCGTGCGGATGTTCGTCCCCGCGCGCGCGGCGCGCGCAGACTCAACCGCCGCGCGGATGTCCTTGACCCCCGCCATGACGGCCGAGAGCGCAATGAACTGTGCGTCGGAGCGTTGCGCAATCATCCTCGCGAGCGTCGTCTTGCCGGTCCCGGGCGGCCCCCACAGGATCATCGAATGCAGCTGTCCCGCATCGATCGCCTCGCGCAGCGGCTTGCCCCTGGCGAGGAGGTGTTCCTGCCCCACGAACTCATCGAGCGAGCGGGGGCGCATGCGATCCGCGAGCGGCCGCAAGGGATCGGGCAGGCGGCTCTGATCCGCACTCCCGGTATTCATGCCATCGTCCTCACGGGTTCTATCCGTGCCTTGCGCGAGCGGGATGCTCGGCTTGGCGGAACCCGCGGGGACGAAAGCTCGTTCCCGCCACGGACACCGATACCTCGGCGCGACGCTGGGTGTCTCGGGTTGCATCGACTCCCCGATCGCGCCATCCACCACGATGGCCACGCACCCGTTGTCCTACACGCTGCCAGTTGACGTCGTAAAGTCCGTAGCAACTCTGCGCACGAACCGGAGCGGCTGGTGTTTCTGTCGATGCCATGTCAACACGAGTTCGCACAGATGAATAGAGCCGTATTCGCATCATTTGCAGAGACTTTGCACGTTGTGCCGG
>Ga0302180_10001089_pt1 | contig 21918 bp, 20 predicted proteins | sample I_Palsa_E3_2_FD_200575 | JGI IMG/M metagenome (GOLD analysis project Ga0302180, IMG submission 200575) | Peat permafrost microbial communities from Stordalen Mire near Abisko, Sweden - I_Palsa_E3_2 | ecosystem: Environmental > Terrestrial > Soil > Palsa > Peat permafrost | place: Sweden... | reverse complement strand
TACGCGCCGTCTACGATGCAAGGCCTCCGTATCGCTGCACTTGAACGATTGAATGGCCACCGTTATGATCGTATATCGAAATACGATATAACGCAAGATGGGATGGGCGGCGGCTGGAGCTAGGTCCAATCCTCGGCGCGATTTGACCCGGTGTCGAAGAGCGCGTGACGGATAGGCGGTTTTGCCCCTCTTCCGTACATGGACGCCCCAGCCAAGCTTTCAGCTCTTGATGGCTTGCAAGACAACTTACACCCGTACATTCGGCCTTTTGCTGCGGCGCGTGCCGCTGTCCCTGATGGGATTGGCTGGCTGGCTCCCAATCGGTTTTTTGCACTCGATCTCTTTGAGTTTGAACGGCGCTTTCTGACCTACGAGCTTCCCTTTGTTCCAGGGTTCACGAATGGTCGTTGCGCAGTGAGAGTGTCCCATGGCTGGCTCCTGTAGTTGCGGGGCCGACCAATTTGCTCTGGCCGCGATAATGGTCGACCCGAAGTGGACGGTCGCCAACGTCAGCAATCGGCTGTCTATTCACAACGCGCTCGCAGCTACTTAGAACAATATCACGCGCGGCCCCGACTACGCGGTTGCGCGAGCGGAGGTGGCCGTGTACATACTTGAATGCTGCTGATTCTCTCCGCTACACCTTGCACACGCCGAGGGTGGCATGCGCGACGCCGTGATCGATGAGCGCGTGTGATACCAAGCCGTAGCCGGTGAAGTCTGGAGCTGCAGCACTTGCAGTCAGCGCAAAGTTCGATCCCATAGGATTCATTGGCATGAACCGATCGCCCATTAAGGCGCGGTGCTCATCGCCTACGAAGCTCATGAGGTCGTGACCTGCAGCTGCCAAGGTCGCATCCGCACCTGATTGCAGGGTGACATCCGTGCCGGCGCCGTCGGCGGTGAGCACGAAATGATCCCCGCTGAAGGCGCTGTCGAATTGCAAAGTGATCGTGGTCGCGCCTTTGGTGATTGTCAGCACATCGTTGGTGAAGTGCAGCGTCGCGCCCTTCTCCGCAAGATTGGTGATATCGAGCGTATCGCCCAGAGCAAAACCCTCGATGCTCAGCGTATGGGCTGTCAAATCCGCCTTCGTTGCATCCACCGTCCACGCGGCGCCACTGGCGAAGTCGAGCGTGTGAAACCCCGTGAACTGCGTGCCGAGCGTGATCGCAGTGCCCCCACTTTGCGTGCCAGAAAGTTCGAGCACGTCACTCGCGGATGTGTTGGCGACGACCTGACCGTTGAACACCGCGCCGGGATCAACAATGAGCGTGCTCGTCGCTGTGCCGAACTTCACTGCAGCGCCCGTTTCGGGACCATAACCACCACCGCCCCCCGATCCCCCGGAAATGCTGCCCGAGGTAATAAGGGTGCCGCCACTTAAGAACGCGCCGGCCGCAGCTTGACCGCCGCCAACGGTACCGCTGCCGCCGTCCCCGCCGCTGATGCTGCCGGTGTTGGTGAGCGTTCCCGCCAACAGATCGACGCCCACTCCGCCGACGCCGCCGGCGCCGCTGCTGCTGGCGCTGCCACCCGCTCCGCCCGTGATGCTGCCGGAGTTACTCAGTGTGTCGCCCGCTTTGAAGTTCACTCCCACTCCGCCGGCGCCGCCCGAAGTGCCGTTGCCGCCCGCAGCGCCGTGTATCGCACCGTTGATTGTCAGGCTATTGCTTGAGTTGTTGTTGGTCACCAGCCCGCTCGCGCCCGCTGCGGTGGGGGCCACGACACCAGTATTGGTAATGGTCAGCGGACTCGGATGCGCGGTGCCTCCTAACGTGACCGTGCTAGTGAGCGTCGTCGAGATACCCGAGCCCTTGACCACGGTAATGTCGGTGCCCGTGCCGCCATTGCTTGAGAACAGGAAGTACTCGCCGCTGAAAGGACCACTCACGAAATGCAGCGTGCCATCGCTGGCCGTGGTCAAGACATGAGAGTTGGGATTGAAATCCGCCGCCACCTGGGTTGGGGTCAAATTGGTCACATCGATCGTGTCGCTCGCCGTGAAGCCGTTGATGGCAATGCCTCCGCTGGGCGCAGCCCCGGTGCTGACATCCACGGTCCAATTGGCACCGGAGGCAAAAGCCAGTGTCGAGAAATTAGTGAATTGGGTGCCGAGCGTGATCGGCGTCCCGCCGGATTCGGCACCGCCTAATTTGAGCGTATCGTCGACCGCGGAGTTGGCGGCCACCTGGCCGTTGAACAGTGCGCCGGGCTCGACGACGAGCGTGCTGGCCGTCGCGCCGAACTGCACCGCATCACCTGCCGCGCCCGCGGCCGCCGCTTCTCCATTGGTCTCCGCGGTCCCCCCGATACCGCCCACGCCACCGGAAATGGTGCCGAAGGTCATCAGTGTGCCGCCGTTCAGATACACACCCGCTCCGCCGTTGCCGCCGTTGCCGCCGTCGTAGCTGCCGCCGCCGTTGCCGCCGGCACCGCCGGTGATACTGCCGTGATTGATCACCGTACCCGAGGAGAGATTGACGCCCGCACCGCCGCTGCCACCAACACCGCCCTTGTAGTTGGCATTGCCAATTCCGCCGTGGGCGCCGCTGTTGCTACCGCCATTGCCGCCGGCACCGCCAGTGATGCTGCGGCCAGCCTCGTTGGTCAGCGTCGTGCCCGACGAGAAAATGACGCCCGCACCCCCACTGCCGCCGGTACCGCCGGTGACGATGCCGTCCCCGCCGCCGCCGCCGGCGCCGCCGGTGATACTGCGGTCGTTGGTCAGCGTACCCGACGAAACATTCACTCCCGCACCGCCGCCGCCGCCGTAGCCGCCCTTATAAGCGGGCGCCGCCCCGAGGCCGCCCACACCGCCGGTGATCCTGCCGTCGTTGATCAGCGTCGCGCCCGACGAGAGATTGACGCCCACACCGCCGCCGCCACTGCCCTTGACGCCGGGGTAGCCGCCGCTGCCGGCAGTGCCACCCGCACCGCCGGTGATCCTGCCGTCGTTGGTCAGCTTGCCCGACGAGAGATCGACCCCCGCGCCGCCGTTCCCGCCGGCACCGCCGTTCTTGTAGTTTTCGTCGCCGCCGCCGCCGCCGCCACCGGTACCACCGGTGATACTGCCGTCGTTACTTTGCGTCGCTTCTGACAAGAGATTGACGCCAACGCCGCCGTTGCCACCGTCACCGCCGGATTCGCTGCCGCCGGCGCCGGCGCCACCGGCGCCGCCAGAGATGCTGCCGCGGTTGGCGAGCGTCGCAGCGGACGACAATATGAGGCCCGTGCCGCCGCCGCCGCCGGCACCCCCGGTGTAGCTGCCGCCGCCGCCGCCACCTGCACCGCCGAAGATGAGACCGCCGGCTTCGTTGGTCAGCGTACCCGACGAAAGATCGACGCCCACGCCGCCCCCGCCGCCGGCACCGCCGTTGTAGCGGCCGCCGCCGCCGCCGCCGCCGTCCCCGCCAAGGATATGGGTGTAGTTGTACACGCTGTTCCCAGCTACGCCGGTGTAAGCAGTGCCGCCCGAGCCCCCATTCGTCCCCGATGGGGCACCGTAGGAACCGTTTGCGCCAGATGCGCCCGTGATGGGGCTAGTAAGTTTGACGATCATTGTGCTATTTCAAAGCAATGGGGTGATTGCGCCACGAGAACGAGGTACCGCACCGTGGATACAGTTGCGGCCTGACGGAATCGGATGCGAATCTCCCCGACGCGGCCTTATTCGTTTGCAATTGAGAACCGTGCTCGGATGCGCGTGCTGCTGTTAGTGCGCCTTTTACACTGATCAAAAACCCACGTCCATGGGTGTCAATGGCATGCCTCGGGGCGGCCGATATTACATAAGCACACATTCTTCAGGCGCCCCTTGCCCCCGACCGCCAGTAGTACGTCATTGACGTACTATACGCCACTGATGTACGCTAATACGTGGTCTTCGTAGAGACGCCGATATTCACTGCAGATGTGCAAGCGCTGCTCAGCGATGAGGATTATGCGGCCCTGCAGCGGCACCTGGTCAGTCATCCCGATGCGGGCGACGTTATCGCTGGCACCGGCGGTTTGCGAAAGGTTAGATGGACGACGGTTGGACGCGGCAAGCGTGGTGGCACGCGCGTGATCTACTACCACGTGGTCGCACAAGCTCAGATTCGAATGATTCTAATCTACCGCAAGGGAATCAAAGATAACCTGACGCCGAAGGAAAAAACCGTGTTGCGCAAAATTAATGCGGAGTGGTAACGATGGACAAGAAGCTGTTTAAGCGATTGGTAGAAAGCATGGGTCAGATGGATGAAATCGTGCGCGGCGTGCGAGCTCCGTCGCGAGAGTTCTATATCGATGCCGCAACGGTTAAAGAGATTCGAGCCATGACGGGCCTCAGTCAACCACAGTTCGCGAAACTCCTGCACGTTGACGTAGGCACTTTGCGCAATTGGGAACAGGGCCGACGAGAGCCCACGGGGCCGGCAAAGGCTCTGCTGCGAGCGATCAAGACTGATCCGAAGGCCGTGCTGAAGGCGCTAGCGGCGTGAAAGCAGAAGGCGGCCCTTGACCCTCAGCTGCCTGCCGTGAGCGTCCGCTCTAAGGAGGACATAATGAAGGCGAGCGAGCCTATTTGGGCCTATTGTTTGCCAGATTCGGTTGCCGTCTGGTTGGACTCACCGATGGATGGTCGGGTACGCAGCTCTCGTTCCATTTGATCTATCCGTTCCATCAGGGCGTTGATCGCCTTTTGATCGTCAGGATACGTCGTGGCGTGGAGGATGCCGTAAACATCGTCGCGTGTTAGCGACGGTGTGAAATCCGGATAACGACTCGCCAGGTTGTTTTCCGCGCGGCCGATTAATGCGTACTGGAGTAGAACCTCAATGGTGAGATCGATCTGGCGGTCAAGTTGAGCAGGAGAAAGATGAGATGGGTCGGGGTCCTGAATTGCAAATCGACGAGCTTCATTGAGCGCTATCCCCGCCGCGTCCATGGTCTCTCTCAGACCAAACAACCGACTGTAAAGCTCGGAGTTACGCTGGACCTCAGCGCGCGGCATGTACTGAAGGATCTTACTCTCCTCGGCGGTTTTCCAGGCTGCATCTAGGAACCCCAGATTCAGCGCGAGCCAGTCAAGTTTCCCTGGCCAATCCGCTACTGGGGCATTCGGATGCCCACGAAGATATGTGAATACAGCAAGGTTGGTCTCGAGCTTAGGTATAAAACGACGGAACTCATCTGTCAACACGCCGAATCTATTGGCGTTGAACCTGCGCTCCACGTTCAAGGAATCGCGAACCTCGGCGACCTGATGCTTGTGGTGAAAATGCTCGACGGTTTGCTCGAGACCTATTGCGATGAGAAGGCCAACGACGATTGTGGCGATATGGATAAAGAAGTCTTTCCAGGTGTGGACCGACTGGTGAGGTGCGTGTACATCTAGCATAGGTGCTGGGTCGGCATGCTCGGCCATGAATTGGGCTCTTTGTTCCTAGCTCAGTAGCCTACCGCATGAGATGAACGACCGCTTTATCGCAGTAATTTCTGCGGCCCGAACGTCTTAAAGTGGCCGGCCAGCGACCCTCTGCCGTCTGGACCGTTCGAAGGTCACTTCGTGACCTAGGCCGTGTGAGAACGCTGATTTTTTGAAGCAGTCGTGGCTGTCTTTCCAAGATCCTCGTTCAGGTTCACTGGTCTAAGGGAGTCAGCTTTAGGGCACGATGGAAGGGCTTCTCATGCCCTTATGGCTCTCATCAGCGGTACGACCCCGAAGATCTGCATGGCTCGCTTCAGGTCGTAGGCCAAGACGTGCAGACTCATCTCCGTCTTCACGTTTGGTAGTCTCTTCATTAGGAAGTGCGTGGCTCCCATCCAGGATTTCAGGGTGCCGAAGACATGCTCGGCGGTCTGCCGGCGTATTCGCGCCGCCTCGGGCATCTTCTCCAAACGTTTCTGCATGGCCTCCAGTACCGCTTCATGTTCCCAGCGTGTAATACGCCGGTAGTGAGATGAGCCCCATATTAGGGCGATTTAGAATCGGACTTTTCTGGCTTCTCGTTCAGCTTGCGCATTGATCGCTCATGACTTGACGTAAGCGGAGTGGGGGTTGCAGCACCGTCCCTGACGGTTATCCGATTTCTCCGTCAGTTTTGCACCACGGTGCCAGAAAGCACTCTGCCGGTATCGGACTTTGCGACGACTCCGCAACCCAAAGAAATACCCCCACGATTGATTGGCTGCCACTGGATATTGGTGGACGTCAGCGGACACGCAATCCCCTAGATTGCGGGATTCATTGCACGCGCAATGGAAGTCTGCGGAAGTTCTGGGACGTCTTTGAAAATAGGCGCGAGTGGGATCGAACCACCGACCACCACCATGTCAAGGTGGTGCTCTACCACTGAGCTACGCGCCTGTCGTGCGGCGTCGAACCTTACCGGAGTACTCCATGCGGCGCAACCTAAGTCCCGTCAATCCAATGACTTAGGAACTATCCTGCGAGTGTCTTTCCGATGCCCAACTCGATCTGCTTCAATCGCTCGATGTCATCGCGCAGCTTTGCCGCGTCCTCAAATTCGAGGTTGCGCGCCTTCTTGAACATCTCAGCCTCGAGCTTCTTTATCTGGCGAACGATGGCCTCGGGCCGCAGATCTACCGAGGCCAGCGCCGCGCGCCCACGGCCCGAGCGCGTCGCCTCCTCCGGAATTGCCGCCTCGGCGCGCGCGCCCTCCATGATGTCGGTTACACCCTTCTGGATGCCACGCGGCGTTATCCCATGGGCGCGATTGAATTCGACCTGCTTCTCACGGCGCCGATTGGTCTCATCGATCGCACGCTGCATCGACCCCGTCACCGTGTCGGCGTAAAGGATCGCCCGTCCTTGAAGATTGCGTGCCGCGCGGCCGATTGTCTGGATAAGCGCATTGTCTGAGCGCAGAAACCCTTCCTTGTCGGCGTCCAGTATCGCAACCAACGCCACCTCCGGCATGTCGAGGCCCTCGCGCAGCAGATTGATGCCGACCAGCGCGTCAAACTTCCCAAGGCGCAGATCACGAATGATCTCGGTGCGTTCGACCGTTTCAATGTCCGAATGCAGGTAGCGCACGCGCACGTCGTGCTCGTGCAGATACTCCGTCAGATCCTCAGACATGCGCTTGGTGAGCGTGGTGATGAGGACGCGCTCATTTCGAGCTGCGCAGCGCTTGATCTCCGAGAGTACGTCATCGACCTGCGTGCGTACCGGACGTATCTCGACCTCAGGGTCTACAAGGCCGGTCGGGCGCACCAGCTGCTCGACAACCTGGCCCGAATGCGTTGCTTCGTACGCGCGCGGCGTCGCCGACACGAAGATCATCTGCGGCGCGATCTTTTCCCATTCTGCGAATTTGAGCGGCCGATTGTCGAGCGCGGACGGCAAGCGAAAGCCGTATTCGACCAGAGTTTCCTTGCGCGAGCGGTCACCTTTGTACATGGCTCCTAATTGCGGAATGGTCTGGTGGCTCTCATCAACGACGAGCAGTGCATTGGTAGGCAGATAGTCGAACAGGCACGGCGGCGGCTCGCCCGGTTCGCGCCCTGAAAGATAACGTGAATAATTCTCGATGCCGGCGCAGTAGCCGACCTCCTTCATCATCTCCATGTCGAAAATAGTGCGCTGCTCGAGCCGCTGCGCCTCGAGGAGCTTGCCGCCGTCGCGCAATTCTCGCAGTCGTTGACGCAAGTCATCCCGCACCTGGTCGACCGCGCCGATAAGCCGTTCGCGCGGGGTGACGTAGTGGGTGCCTGGGTAAACGGTATAGCGCGGCACCTTGCGACTGATGGCCCCGGTGAGAGGATCGAACACCGTCAACGACTCGATGGTCTCATCGAAGAGCTCAACCCGCAGTGCCTCGCGCTCGGACTCTGCCGGAAAGATATCGATCACATCGCCACGAACGCGGTACGTGCCCTGCGTCAGGTCGAGCTCATTGCGCGTGTACTGCATGTCCGCCAGACGCCGCAATAGCCGTCGCTGATCCATGCGTTCGCCGCGCACGAGGTGCAACACCATGGCGAGATAAGTCACCGGATCGCCGAGGCCGTATATCGACGACACGGTGGCAACGATGATGACATCCGAGCGCTCAAGGAGCGCTTTCGTCGCCGACAAGCGCATCTGCTCGATGTGCTCATTGACCGAAGAGTCCTTCTCAATGTACGTGTCGCTCGAGGGGACGTAGGCCTCGGGCTGGTAATAGTCGTAGTAGGAAACGAAGTACTCGACCGCGTTCTGGGGGAAAAACTCGCGAAACTCGCCGTAGAGCTGGGCCGCAAGCGTCTTGTTATGCGCCAGAACGAGCGTCGGGCGTTGCACCTGCTGGATCACATTCGCGATAGAAAACGTCTTGCCCGATCCCGTCACGCCGAGAAGCGTCTGATGCGACAATCCTGTCCGCAGCCCTTCGACCAGGCGCTCAATGGCCTCGGGCTGGTCCCCCGCAGGCGCGTAGTCGGCCCTGAGATCGAAAGGCCTCGGCTCTACGTGGGTTCGCTCGTCACTGGTGACGTTGGTCGACGCGGGCATGATCCCGTAATATAGCCCTTGTAGCTAAACTCAAGCGATCATTGGGTACATCCTGTGAATTCATCCGTTGCGCGACGCGTCCAGCGCGTCAAGCCATCGCCGACGCTCGCCGTCACCGCCCGCGCCGCTAAGCTCAAAGCTGAAGGCCAGGATGTTATCGGCCTCGGCGCGGGCGAGCCCGATTTCGATACCCCGATCCACATCGCCAATGCCGGCATCGAGGCGATCAAAAACGGCTTCACCCGTTACACTAATGTGGATGGAATTAACGAGCTGAAAGACGCGATCATCGGCAAATTCGCGCGCGACAACGACATCCAGTATGAGCGCGCACAGATTCTCGTCTCCTCAGGCGCCAAGCAGGCGATCTACAACCTGTGCATGGCCGTGCTCGACCCGGGTGACGAGGCGGTAATCCCCGCCCCCTACTGGGTGTCCTACCCGGACATGGTGCTGCTTGCGGACGCGCTGCCGGTGATGCCGTTCGCCGGCCCATCCCAAGGTTACAAGATCAGTCCGCGGCAGCTCGCCGCCGCAATCACCCCACAGACCCGGCTCGCTCTCCTGAACAGTCCCTGCAATCCCACCGGCGCCGCCTACACGCGGGCGGAGCTGCGAGCGCTCGGTGAGGTCCTGCTCGAGCACCCGCGTGTGATCATCGGCACGGACGACATGTACGAGAAGATCTTCTGGGCTGAGGAGCCGTTCTGCAGCCTGCTCAGTGCCGTGCCGGAGCTCTATAGCCGCACGGTGACGATTAACGGCTGCTCAAAGGCCTATGCCATGACAGGCTGGCGCATCGGGTACTGCGGCGGTCCCAAAGAAATCATAACCGCGATGGCGACTATCCAGGGACAGTCGACTTCGAATGCCTGCAGCATTTCGCAAAAAGCCGCAGTGGCGGCGCTCGCCGGCGACCAGGCATGTGTTGCGACGATGAATCGCGCCTTTAAAGAACGTCACGACTTCATCGTCGCGGGCCTGAACGACCTGCCCGGCGTGAGTTGCCTGCCAGCGGCGGGCAGCTTCTACGCATTTGCGGACGTGTCGAAAGCAATGGCGGCGATGGGTTGTCGAGACGACAACGAGTTCGCCGAGATCCTTCTCACGAGCGGCGGCGTCGCGGTGGTCCCGGGCTCCGGCTTCGGCGCCCCGGGACACGTCAGACTCTCGTTCGCCTGTGGTCTTCCTACTCTGGCGAAGGCCCTCGAACGCATCAGACGCGTGCTGCGCGTGTCGGCGGAAGCGAAAAGAGCCTAACGCGACACCGTGGCGGCAGCGGATTCCGCCCCGTGAGACACGGGGACGGTTTCGCGGGGTTCGCCGTCGAGTTTGTGCGCACTATTCAACTGCGCAGTTAGCGTCACAAAGTGCGACTCGTCATGCTCCGCCATGGCGCTTACCAGTTCCCGCAAGCTCAAGGTGCGGCCTTCGAAGCTCGCGGTGCGCGACCAAGCGGCCTCGTCGAGCGGCCCGAGGAGGCCAACGGATGCCTCCCGGTACTGTGCGAACTCATCGAGAGCAGTTCCGAGTTCACGCTCCAAATATCGCCGCTCGCGCGCGAGGCGCTCGCCGTCGATGGAGGCAAGTGTCGGCCGCTCCTCCGCGAGGATCCGCCGAATTCTAAGAAAGTGCCCTTCCGCTTCGATGTCGCGCAAATGCCATGCGTCCTCGATGGGCGCAAAGCCTCCGCCGGGCGGCGCCGCGCGCAACGCAGCCTCCGGCAATGTTGTTAGCATGGCCCGCAAACGCACTGGCGACGCCGACAATCGATCCAGAAGATGGCGTACGAAAGTTGCTGACATGGTTATCCCCGGCATTTAAGTCATCTCATTATGCATGCACCGCGTTTCCTTGACTGCCGCTCCCCCGTTCCCGGACAATCCGCGGCCTTCGCGTTCACCTGTATGTTCCCGGGTAGCTCAGCGGTAGAGCGACGGACTGTTAATCCGTTGGTCGTTGGTTCGATTCCAACCCCGGGAGCCAAATACCCATATAATTCAAGCACTTCGGAGCACACGGCCGGATCACGCTTCCATTCGTTCGCCATTTCGTGCAAATTCAGTGCACAAGTTACTCGGCGTGACACCTGCGGCAAGAGGTGCGAAATGGCATCTATTCAGCGCATCGTCTCCCCTCTCACGAAGGACATCTCCTACCGTGCACAGGTGCGAGTTAAGGGACGTCCCCCCGAGAGCAAGACGTTCACCAACCGGAAGGACGCGAAGGAGTGGGCCGCGACGCTCGAGTCCGCCATCACCGACGCGCGATACTTTCCGAGCAGAAAGGCACAACGTTCGCTCTTCGCCGAGCTCGTCGAGCGCTACCGCCGCGACGTGCAGCGGGACCCCTCGCGAGGGGCGCATCTCGACTGGTGGAAGAAGCGCTTTCTGGGCTTGACCATTGCCGAAATCACCACGGATAAGGTGGCCGAAGCCCGTGACGCACTCATGGCCCAAACGTTCACGCGTGCCAAACCACGCACCGTCAAGGGCGAGAAGGTTCCTCCGAAGCAATACCATCGTACCGGCGCGACGGTGAACCGTTACCTCGCAACGCTCGGCCATTTTTTTACCACGGCGGTGAAGGAATGGCGCCTCCTCGACCGCAATCCCGTGCGCGACGTCAGCAAGAAGAAGGAAGCCCGCGGCCGCGTGCGCTTCCTTTCCGATGATGAACGCGACGCGCTGCTGGGGGCTTGCGCACAGTCTGGCTGGCCGGCACTGCACACATTGGTGTTGATGGCCATCAGCACAGGTGCCAGACGTGGCGAACTCGTCAACCTGAAATGGGCGGACGTCGACCTAAAGGCGGCGCGCGCGATCGTGCACGAGACGAAAAACGGCGACCCTCGGGTATTACCGCTGGTGGGTAGGACGCTCACCACACTGCGCGAATTGAAGCTTCAAGGCAGCGCACAGAGCGAGTGGGTATTCCAACAACCGTCAGGTCTTCCAGGGCCGTATGAAGGGTTCGACGCGCACTGGTACGCAGCGCTCAAGACCGCGGGAATTCAGAACTTCAAATTTCACGATCTGCGCCACTCATGCGCGAGCTACCTGGCCGCAGGAGGGGCGAGCTTACTCGAGATTGCCGACACACTCGGGCATCGCACAATCGCGATGTCAAAGCGCTATTCGCACCTCACGCAGACGCACAAGGTAGCCGCAATTGAGAAGATGGCGCGAGAGAAAGGGCTGTAGAACGAGGCGGCGCGCTGGGACTTCGACCAACGAGCGCGCCGCCTTGACCACCGCGGCGAAAGGAGTGTCGCGTTTAGCTGCCGAGAAAGGAATTCTAGATTTCGGGACGTATAGGTCGCAGGTTCAAATTGGATCACCGTAATCACCCGCGCTACGGGGACATTCACCGGAGAGATGATCCTGCCCGACGGCAAAGTGATCGCCCCAACAGGAAAGTCGTTCGACCTCGATTTCGCCACAACCGCAAAGTGGGAAGGCGACCTGCTCCTCGAAGAGTTCGTCTTCGTGGACCCCGCTCTACGGGCGAAGCAGATCGGGCTCACCTAGACTTAATATTGGACGGATTTTCAGTGTGCTGAACTCGATCCTGATGTCTTGCCGGCTGACGAATATACTTTCCTGCGCTGCCTGTGGCTCCGCGACTGTAGGTAGTATCGCGCGCGGCTCTGAGGTCTGGGCGTGTTACTTTCGTGCCACCGATGATTAGCCTCGCTGTGGGGGCGTCAGGGCCGAGCGTACGTCATTGTCCAGACGGCTCGATCGCCTGGGTGATACTCGCTCCCATCCCATGGCGAACCGCACACATGCAGATGCGCGTAGGGCGTGCCGGCGAACATCACCAAAGTACCTGCGTCGCGCATGACCGTCGGCAAACCAGCTTCTGTCGCCACGAAAGGCCAGATGATCATCCAGTGCGGGCCAATTGGAATGGCCGGGCTAGTCCGATCGAACGGATCGGTGTAGCTGCGCTGCGTAGCCCCATTGAGCATGTAAATCAGCCCGGGCGCGGTATTGGACGGTTTGGGCTTCTTCGCCATGACATCAAGCATCCACTGCATCCCCATGGGATCCAAGCTCATATCTGCTTGTCCGATGATGTTTTGGTTGCCGGGGATACACACCCACCGGTTCGTACCGGGGCGTAACACGGTCATTCTTCCTTGAGCATCCATTTCGGCCACCGTGGCCTCTCGGGTGACACTGTCAGGCCCAGACAAAAGTGCTCGTCGAATCTTCTCCTTCACAATTTCGTCGGACATGCTGTTCTCTCCGCTCATCGCGCTATCTCCCGTCTCCTGATGGTCCATTCCGTCATTGGCAGTTCGATGCTGGGACTTTGGACCGAGAGTCTGCGCCGACAGACTTTGTGAGGCGAGGCCCGTTCCGGTGATTACTACCAGTTCCACGAACTCGCGCCGTGACATTGCTATTCCGCGCCTTAATGACGGCTCTGGATGATCGAAAGAGCTTCCGCCATTGGCGTTGTCTCTCTTAGACATGCGTTCTCATAGGTGTCGTTAGGTCGTATCCGTGGAACTGGAGCCACGCTTCATTCTCGGGCGCGTGAAATATCCATCACTTCAAAAAAGCAGTATTGCGTTCGCTCCGGCGCGATCGTGCCCAACAAGACCGAGCTCTGGGCGTGATGGCTTGTCGCACGAACTCCAAGACATCATCTTAAAGGACCCACGTTAAACGCATGCGGGCGGGCGCGAGCGTCGATGTATCCAGCTCGCCGTCATTCGCAGATTGGTCCACATTTTATGGGTTCCTTGAGGCGTCGACATAGATCGTTGAAGTGATCAGCCGACGACCCGCCCAGCGAGCCACGCATGGATCTGGCTGATAATCGCGAGGGCGATCCCTTCGGGAGTAACCGCACCGAGGTCGATGCCCACGGGCCCGCGAATTCTGGATCGAAGCTTGTCCATCGCAGGGCCCAATTCCTTGGCAAGTCGATTGCGCCGGGCCATCGGCCCGAGTAATCCCACGTAAGCTGGGGTGCCCACCTCGGCGAGTTCCCGCAGATAGACCGCATCGGTACTTAGGTGGTGGCTCATCACGACGGCGGCGTGGCAGCTTTCGACGTCTACGACAGAGCTCAGCAAGCGTTCTTCGACCAAGCGCACTTCAGCCCCCGGGAAGCGACCGGCGACTACGTAGGCAGGACGATGGTCGACGACCGTCACGCGCCAGCCCAGGGAATGCGCGATGCTCGCCACCGGCTGCGCGTCCGGGCCCGCTCCGCAGACGAGCAAATGAGGCGGTGGCGCAAGATATTGTACGAGTGCGCGTGTGCGCTGCCCGCGGGCTCTGAGTTCGACGTTCTGAGATGTGGTGGCGAGAAGCGATTTCTCAGCAGCCGCTTTCAGCCAAGAGGGCAGCGGCGCTCCGACGCTGTAGGTTCCGAGGGCCAAATTGGAGGATTCGTGCACCGCTACCAGCGATGTCGCGAGCCCGGCGCTTGTGACACGCGCTGCTGCAGCCAGTGACGCTGCCCCGAGGCTACCGGGGCCAGCCGGCTCGAGCAGCACCCGCATCGCGCCTTCGCAGCCGGCGCCGATGCCAAACAGGAGATCGTCCGGTCCGCGCATATCGTATTTGATGGCGCGCGGCGCACCGCTCTCCAACACCTGCCGTGCGTGAATCTTCAGATCCGCTTCGAGGCATCCTCCGCTCAGAAGCCCGAGATAACTGCCGTCGGCCATGATCAGCATACGCGCGCCAGCCTTGCGGTACGTGGATCCCGCCGTGGCGACGACCGTGGCGAGAACCTTGGGGGCATTGTCCACCGAAGCGTCCTCAAGCAACAGTTCGAGGCTCGTATCGAGACGGACATCGGACGGGCGGGAACACTGCGGCGCAGAACCGATCGGTGCGCGCACGACGGGACGGTCTTCGACCGCAATTCCTGTGTCAGCAGAGCGACGGAAGTCCGCCGCATTCGCAACTCTCGACAAAAGGACGGGTCGGGACTGCTTTGCGTAGGAGCTTCCCGAGGAAAGACAGGTCGGAGTCTCGATTGAGAGTTCAGGGTGAAGGAATTCACGTAAGCCCAGAATATTGGCGCGTTCAGCTCCCTTGCACAGGGCGCGAACGATCGCCTTGGTTCGTGTGATCACATCTATATTGGTAGTCATTTAGAGCTTATGTGTATTCGCTGGTAAGCCTGCGACGCGACCGGCCAATTGGCGGCGGCGCAAAATGCTCCGCGCAACGAGCGGATGCTCGAATGGCCGTGCGGGAACTTGAATTACCATGTTCCTCCAGCCAAACGGAGGCGCGTGATGTCTATTCTTACGAGGAAGAGCGCTTTTCACTCCTCTCCAAAACAACAAACTCCTCGTCACTGAGCTGCACATCGGCCGCGGCGACATTCTCCTCCAAGTGAGAAACCTGCGAAGTGCCAGGGATGGGAAGCATGACGCGACTGCGCTTTAACTCCCACGCCAGGGCAATCTGCGCCGGCGCGACGCGATGTCTTGCAGCGATTCGCCCAAGCATGCCCCCCGGCTGCGCAAGATCTCCGGACGCAAGGGGAAACCATGGGACGAAGCCAATGCCATGGGCTTCGCAATACTCAAGCACATCTTCACTGTCGCGATCGACGAGGTTGTAGCGATTCTGCACGGTGGCCACACTGAATACCTTCGATGCGGCTTGAATGTCGGCCACGGAAACTTCACTCAGGCCGGCGTGGCGAATGACTCCGGCATCAATGAGGGACTTGAGGGCGTCGAACTGCTCGTCGCGCGGAACCTTTGGATCAATTCGGTGCAGTTGCCACAAGCCGATCTGTTCGACGCCCAGCCGACGGCGACTCGTGTGAGCTTGTTGAATCAGATACTCCGGCCTGCCAAGCGGAACCCAAACGTCGGGTCCCGTTCGGGCGAAACCCGCCTTCGTGGCGACGAGAATGTTGCCGTAGGGATAAAGCGCCTCATGGATGAGTTCCTCGGCAATGTTTGGTCCGTAGGAATCGGCCGTATCGATGAAATTGATCTCGAGCTCCGGGAGGCGCTTCAGAGTACGAATGACTTCCGCTCGATTCTCTGGCGGTCCCCAGATTCCATGGCCCGTAATGCGCATGCTACCGAAACCCAGACGATTGACGCTGGTTGTGCCGCCGATCCTAAATGCACCCGCCTTCGCGGCAGTAATGGCGTTGCTCATGGTCTCTTCCGATTGGTGATAGCGTGCTAATCTGATAGAGCCCGACGTTCAACACTCGTCCGCCATATATGGGGTGCTGTCCTTTCGAATCCTTTAGTCGACATCGGTGTTACGATCGATACAAATGACGTGATGGCCGTCCTGGTCCAGCGATACACAAGATGACATCGCTCACTCATCGTTTTGGTCGAACTCCGGCGAGCCTCGCTGGTTCTTAACCGGATCTGACAACCTTGAGTGCGCCGCCCCAGACAATCAATTGATCCAGCATCGTGTTCAATTCCTCTCGGTGACTAGGATCGGGCTTAAACGTCGAGAAGTTCTCGAAATCGGTGAAAAGCGAGAGCATCACTTGCGCGCGCACGTCGGCGACCATCAGCTCGCCCATGACAAGGCGCAACTGTTCCACCGCGCGCGCGCCGCCGGCACTGCCGTAGCTCACAAATCCCGCTGCTTTGTTGTTCCACTCACCATATAGGTAGTCGATGGCGTTCTTGAGCGCGCCAGAGATGCCGTGGTTGTACTCGGGCGTTACGAACACGTATGCATCAAATAGAGCGATCTTGGTAGCCCACGCTTTGGTGTGCGCTTGGCTGTAATGGCCCAAGCTAGGCGGTACGGGCTCATCGAGCAGCGGCAGGTGGTAACTCGCTATATCGATCAATTCGAAATCGGCGTCGCTGCGTTCCTTCGCAAGATCGAATACCCAGCGTGCGACGGCTTCGTTGTTGCGTCCTGGACGCGTGCTGCCCGTAACAATTCCGATCCTGACCATCATTCATCGCCTCACAATTAGGATCGTGGATCCGATCATCCAACAGGAACCCGCGTTGCCGCGTTCAGGGCTGGCTCAGCGTCTTGAGATAAGCAATCACATTGGTGCGATCCTCTGCCTTGGCCAAGGCGATGGGCATGCTCGTCCCGGGAATCGCCTTGCTGGGGGCGGCGAGAAACGCATCAAGCGTCGACTCGTTCCAAACCATGCCCGACGCAGCCATGGCTTTGGAATAGTGGAAACCGGCGACTGTGCCCGCCGTGCGGCCGAATACGCCGGCAAGATGTGGGCCCACGTTGTTCTGGAGAGTCGTTGCGTGACAGCCGCTACACTGGCTGAACACCGTCTTGCCCCGGGCGGGATCCCCGTCAGCAAACGCCGGAGCCGACAATGTTGCCAACCAAAGGGACGTGATCGCAATGTATACGCAGGTTTGCATGTAAATTCTCCTCGTATCAGGCGCTGGCAGGAGATAGGGACAGACGGATCGGAATCACCTGAGACCAATCTGAGCAGGACAATGCCGCTCGCGAAGGTGGTTCACACATGCTTTAGCTCCGCGGGGTCGACCGGCAGCTTGCGCAGGCGCTTGCCGGTGGCGGCGAAGATCGCATTCGTGACTGCGGGCACGACGGCGGACGTTCCCGGTTCGCCCATCCCACCGGGGGATTCGGTGTTTTCGATGAGATAGACCTCAATCGCCGGCGCCTCGCTCATGCGCAGGACCTGGTAGGTGTTGAAGTTGGTCTGTTCGACGCGTCCGTCTTTTAGGGTGATTTCTCCATAAAGAGCGGCAGAGATCCCAAAGATCACGGCACCCTGAACCTGCGCCCGGACGGTATCGGGGTTCACGACGGAACCGCAATCGAGCGCACAGACAACGCGTCGAACCCGCACGCCACCATCCTTTGACACTTCGACCTCCGCGACCTGCGCCATATATGTCCCAAAGACAAACTGAATTGAAACGCCGCGGCCTGATCCCTGGGGAAGCGGAAGTGACCACCCAGCCTTCTCCGCGGCAAGTTCAAGAACGGCTTTGGCGCGGGGCGCCTTTTCAAGCAGCGCTCGCCGATAATCGACGGGGTCTTTCTTCGCGGTGGCCGCAAGTTCGTCCATAAAGCTTTCGACGACAAAGACATTGTGCGACGCTCCGACGCTGCGCCAGAAAGCGGTGGGAATTCCCGGAGGCTCCATCCGCAAGTATTCGACGCGCACGTGTGGAAGGCTGTAAAGGCGATGAATTGCCCCATCGGTCGTGTCGCCGTCCAGGCCATCGTTGAAGGCCGGAGGCAGCCATCGGGCGAGGATTGAAGAGCCTGCAAAGCGATGATTCCAGGCAATCGGCATCCCCGCGTAATCGAGACCGGCGGATATTCGGTCGAAAAAGTACGGACGGTACATGTCGTGCTGGATGTCTTCCTCGCGGGTCCAGACGACCTTGACCGGACCGTCTACATGCATCGCGATTTGAACGGCGCGCGTGATGCCGTCTATCTCGAGCCTGCGACCAAAGCCGCCGCCGATCAGATGATTATGGACAATGATCTTCTCCAATGGCAGGCCTGTGATTTTGGCGGCAGTGGCCTGTGCCCGCGCGAGAGCCTGGTTACCCACCCAGACTTCGCAACTGTCCTTGCGGACATCGACGGTGCAGTTCATGGGTTCCATCGTCGCGTGGGCGAGAAACGGAACCTGGTAAATCGAGTCGACCTTGGTGACGGCCCCTGTCATCGCCTTGACGACATCACCTACGTTCTGCGCAACCGCGCCTGCGTTCAGTGTTCCTTTCTCAAGATCACGCGCGATATCCTCGGTGCTAAGCGTTGCGTTCGGCCCGCTGTCCCATTCAATGACCAAGGCTGCGAGTCCTTTTTTCGCCGCCCCCATATGATCGGCCACAACCGCAACGGCATCTTCCAGTTGCACGATTTGACGCACGCCTTTGACAGCCTTGGCTGCCGCATCGTCGACGCTCTTCAACCGACCGCCGAAGACCGGCGATTGCGAGAGGGTTGCAATTTTTACCCCGGGCGGTCGAGCATCGATTCCGTAGATGGCGGTTCCGTTGACTTTTGACGGCGCGTCAAGACGCTTCGCCGGCGTGCCGATGAGCTTGAATTCATCCGGCCGTTTGAGCGTCACTTTCTCAGGAACAGGTAGCTTTGCTGCAGCGCCGGCGAGGGCGCCATATTTTACTCTGCGCGAGCTTGCCTTATGAACGACTTCCCCGCGTTCGGCGTAACACGACGAAGATTCCACTTTCCAGCGCTTTGCCGCGGCAGCGATCAGCATGACTCTGGCAGTCGCACCGGCTTGCCGCAGTGGAACCCAGGCGGCCCGTATCGCGTTGGAATTTCCCGTTGCCTGAATACCGCCCAGAGCGGGATTTCCGTAGAGCTTCTCGTTGGGCGGAGCATGCTTCAAGCGCACGTGGCTCAAGGGCACCTCGAGCTCCTCTGCAATGAGCATGGAAATTGAGGTGTACGCGCCCTGGCCCATCTCCACATAAGGCATGGTCAGTGTCACGGACCCGTCCACCCCTATGCGAATGAAGGCGTTGGGCGCGAAGTCGCTCGACGCCGCCGCACTGGCCTCGCCGGCGTAAGCAGGCAGACCAAATCCCAGCATGAGTCCGCCCGCAGCGGCGGCACCGGTTTTAAGGAATATGCGGCGGGATACTCCGTCTGCGAGTGCAGAATCGCGGCGGTCAGCGGGGATCCACCTGGGTCGATCGAAGGGCAATGTCAGCTCCCCTTAGCAGTCACCGCAGATGACTCGGCTGCGCGTTTGATGGCCTCCCGAATGCGAACATAGGTGCCGCAACGGCAGATGTTCCCGGACATTGCGTCGTCAATGTCGGAATCACTCGGATGCGGATGCGTTGCTAGAAGCGCGGATGCGGACATGATCTGACCGGATTGACAATAGCCACACTGCACCACCTCGAGATCGAGCCACGCCCTTTGGATTTTTCGGCCGCTGGCCGTGGTGCCGATGGCCTCGATTGTGGTGATGGCGGCATTGCCGACGCTGTCGACCGTCGTCACGCAAGAGCGCGTCGCGACCCCGTTCAAGTGGACTGTGCAGGCGCCGCAGAGGGCCAAGCCGCAGCCGAACTTGGTGCCGGTCATACCGAGCACATCGCGCAAGACCCACAGCAGGGGGGTATCGCCGTCGACGTCGACGACATGCTCAGCACCGTTAACCTTGATTGTGTAGGACGTGACAATCTCCTATTGTTCGGCGACGAGCTCGACGAGAAAGCGTAGTTGGTTGTTCATGAGTCATCGGGATTTAGCCATCACGTGACTGTAAAAGCGTAAGCTTGATATAACAATCCAAATTATTTTGAGAAGTTTGTTCTGATTTTTTGATATGTCGAACTCAGAGCCCCTAAGTCTCGATCAACTGCAGGTGCTGTTGGCAATCGCGGAAGAGGGCAGCTTCGCGGGTGCCGCGAGGCGCCTCAAGCGAGCGACGTCTGCCGTCAGCTATGCGGTCGATACACTCGAAACGCAACTGGGAGTCTCGCTCTTCGATCGTGGAACGACGCGGCGCGCAAAGCTTTCGCATGCTGGGGCAGCCGTGGTTGCCGAAGCGAAATCGGTCGCGTACAGCGCACAAATGTTGCGCGCCAGAGTCAAGGGATTGCGTGATGGGCTCGAGAGCGAGGTGTCGGTCGTCGTCGACGACATGTTTCCGAGCTACCGGCTTGTCGAGGCGCTCAAGAGTCTTTACACCAAATTCCCGACCGTACCGCTTCGTTTGAAGGTCGAAGCGCTTGGCCAAATTGAGCGCTCGCTGCGCAGTGGCACCGCCGACATTGCGATCGGCAGCACCGTTCACATGAACGACGAAGGTCTGCGAGTGATTCATCTTAAGGGAGTCCGACTCATCCCCGTGGCTGCTCCGGGACATCCACTCGCGCGCGCGGGCCGCGGGAAGTTGGGGGCCACGAGGGAGCATCTTCAACTTGTTTTGACGGAGCAACCGGTCGCTGGCAAGCGCGACTATGGGGTCGTCAGTGTAAACGTCTGGCGGCTCGGTAATCTCGCCACCAAGCATGCGCTCCTGCTCGATGGCATAGGTTGGGGAGGCATGCCGGAGCCGATGGTGCGCGCCGACCTCAACGCTGGCCGACTCGTTCACTTGCAGCTGCTCGATTTTCGGGGCGGCATGTATCCCTTGCAGATCGCGCATAAGAACGAGTCGCCGCCGGGTCCAGCGGGTCAGTGGCTGATCGAGTGCCTGATCAATGAGGATGATCGCGTTAATCGCTGACGATCGATCAAGAATCCCGACAAGAGGGGACAATTCTCGGACGGTCGCACCATCGCGGGTGGCTGCAAGTGGACTGTGCAGGCGCCGCAAAGCGCCAAGCCGCAGACGAACTTGGTGCCGGTCGTGCCGAGCACGTCGCGCAGGACCCATAGCAGCGGCGTGGGGACGTCGATGCTCAGCGCCATTGACCTTGATCGTGAACGCCATACAACACTCCGCGTCGGGGCCGGCGAGCGACGCGCCCATGCGTCCACTTCGCGCGGAGACAGTAGTGCAGGCGTGGCAGTACCTGATTGCAAGGCTTTGCAGTGGATTGGCGTTTTCCGGCATAAACGCACGAGCCAGGTCCGCAATTTCCTTCATCTTGGGGTAGCAGTCCCGTGCCGCAGGTGTCTATGCGCCGGAAAGGGTATGCGGCCGCTCGGGCGATCGTCGATGCGCGGCGGGGCCGGCGTCGGGATACAGGATGAGCTGCGCGTTTCTGAGATGTTTAAACATGAAGTAGGCATTTTTGTCGGGGAGCATAGTATCGTCGCTCCCGCTGACAATAAGCGTGGGCTGAGTGATGGCCTTAAGAATCGAGTGCGAAGGATCTTTCAACGCACACCAGTCGATCAACGCTTTGGCCTGCGGGTCACTCACGGCCTTGCCGCTCTCCGGATCCGATCGACGGTGCGGACGCTTGCGCGCTTAAGAAACGCACGACCTGCAGCCTGGCTGGCCTCGGAGGACGTAAAGAAAAGAGGCAACCTTACATCGGGCGCTTCTTTATGCGAAAACGCCTCCCTGAGTACGTCAAGCAGATGCTCCTCGCCGCCCTGCGGGGTGGTGCCGACCAGAATTAGTTTATGCGCGAGGCCTGAGTTCTTGACCGCCAGGGTCTGTGCAATAAATCCCCCCAACGAAATCCGAGGATGAGTCGTAGTCACGCTACCGGCTCGCCGGCGGATTACTAGTCCGTAACACCACGCTATTAGGTAGTTGAACGACTGCTGAGTTAGCGACCGCAATTCCAACCGCTCCCGCGCCGGCAGCTTTCAAAACAAAGCGCCCCGTAGTTATTGGAGCACTCTCGAAAGTGCGAAAGTGGGGAATCTCCAGCGCTTCGCGGCGTACTCTTGTGCGTTCGGTACCCTATGATTGACCATTGTCGCGATCTTGAAGCACGGCTTCTAAGACTACTGAGTGCCGACGATCCATAA
>Ga0302180_10001088_pt1 | contig 21927 bp, 21 predicted proteins | sample I_Palsa_E3_2_FD_200575 | JGI IMG/M metagenome (GOLD analysis project Ga0302180, IMG submission 200575) | Peat permafrost microbial communities from Stordalen Mire near Abisko, Sweden - I_Palsa_E3_2 | ecosystem: Environmental > Terrestrial > Soil > Palsa > Peat permafrost | place: Sweden... | reverse complement strand
CATCGATCGCAGGTTGGAAAACACCAGGTCCTGAAAACGCTGCTCCTGCGCATCATCAAACAGCAATTCGCGCAGCAGATCGCTCGAAAGCGGATGAATGTTGTGCCGCTTGAACCACGAACTCTTGCCCGACCCCGGCAATCCGATCGCCAGCACTACCGTTCCTTTACTGCCACTGGCGCGAGGCGCCGCCGGCAGGGCTGCCACTTGGGCAGGTGAGACTTCGGCTGCTGACCCTTGAGTGGCAAGTTGCCGAGCGACGACCGGTTCCGCGGCGGAAGCCCCGCCCGCCGCAGGCTCTCCCGGCAACGCAGGCGCAGACGCGGCTCGTCCTGGTCGCGAACGCGATCCCCCACGTCCTCCGCGGCTGCGGCGACGCCGGGATGTCCGAGGTCTCTGCGCCACTTCCTGTCCCTGTACTGGCGATGCCGTAGCGGGCGCCGAAATTGTTTCCGGCTCATGCTCCGGCGTCATCGGCTGCCGCGCCTCGGCGACCGTGGCTTCGGCCAGAGAACTATCCGCCGCGGCCGGCTCATTATCATAGAACCGCGGCTGCAACGGTTCGGGTGCAGGGGCTTTGCCTGCTTCCTTGGCACTATCGTTTGCGGGCTTCTTGCGGCGCTGCAAGCGCTCGCTCATCCATTTACGCATATAACTTGCTTGTAGCACACCGACGCATGATGGAGCAATCCGCGCCCGGTGGCGCCCGAGGATACCGGGCAAGCGATTGAGACCCTGAATCATCGAGGCAATAACTTATTGAGGGAACTACGAGGCTCAATGGTTCAATCTCTGAACGTCTAAATGATCCAATCTTTCAATCAAGTTAAAATAGCTGGCAGGGAAAATGACAACTCTATGAATCCATCTCATTCCGCGACCATCCCAGTTGCTGCTGCTCAGCTCCCCGCCGTCCCGCTCACGCTCGAAGGCTTCGCCGCGCTTCACCAGATGATGCGCGTCCGGCGCGGTGCATGGCGCGCTCTTCCTGAGAAGGACCGTCGCGAGATCGCAGGCGAAGCCGCGCAAGTGTTGGCCGCCATGGAAAGCCGAGCCGATGGCCAATCCGCGCTCTTCTCGTTGCTCGGCCACAAAGGCGACCTGCTGCTGGTCCACTTTCGCAACACCTTCGACGAACTGAATCAAGTCGAGCTCGACCTGGCGCGCCTCAGACTGAACGAATATCTGGAGCACACGACTTCCTATCTGTCAGTCATCGAACTAGGCCTGTATGAGTCATCGCTCAAAACTTATAAAGCCCTGGCCGACCGCGGCGTAGAACCGCACTCTGAGGAATGGAAAAAAGGTATAGAAGAAACGATAGCGCGCCAGAAAGAAGCCATGAAGCCGCGTCTGTTCCCTCCCATGCCGCCAAACCGCTACGTCTGTTTTTACCCCATGGATCGCCGTCGCGGCGAAGACAAAAACTGGTACACGCTTCCGATGGAAGAGCGCCAGCGCCAGATGAACGAGCACGGCCTGGTAGGACGCCGCTACGCCGGAGAAGTGAAACAAATCATCACCGGATCCATCGGTTTCGACGACTGGGAGTGGGGCGTAGATCTGTTCGCCGACGACCCTCTAGTCTTCAAAAAGTTGATCTACGAAATGCGCTTCGATCACGTAAGCGCGGTCTACGCCCTTTTCGGAGCCTTCTACATCGGATTGCGCTGTCCCGCAAACCGCCTCTACGACCTGCTGGAAGGCAACTTGCCTGCCTTTGAATCGTCGAGCCATTGATTGTGGAACATTAAAACATTTGGACATCGAATCCCTGCGGCAAGGTTTTGAATGTCGAGATGGTTCAATGCTTCGATGATGGAAAGCGAAACTCATGCCGTTTCATATCCACCCGCGCCCCGCGGAAAGTCACGCCCTCCATGCGGAGGCGGAATTTCTGTTCAGCGCCATTTTCTCCGCGCAGCTTGATCGCACCGCCCGCGCCGACCACGCGATGCCAGGGCAATCCCGGAACCTCGCGCAAAATACGCACCACCTGGCGCGCCGCTCCAGGCCAGCCGGCAGCCTTGGCCACAGCCCCATAGCTCGCAACCGTTCCGGTCGGCAAGCCGCGAATGCGGCCCACGACGCGAGCGCGTTTAAGTTCCGCCGCGCTTTTACCAGACTTGGTTTGTCGCCGATTCACACTCAAACGCGCGCTGCGCAATCATGTTAATTTAGACTGACCGTAGAAAAATTTACAGTCCCCATGAAACTCGGAATTAGGATATTTGCATCCCATCTTCTTACTCGCCCTCTAAACCGCTCTCTGGAGAACACAGAATGCTTAGCCTGTTCAAAATCCTGTTGCTGATCCTGGTCCTGGTTGCGGTGGGCATCTTTCTCATGAGCTGCGGTTCCGGTGGCAATGCTCAGGTTCGAGTAATTAACGCCATTGACAGCGCCACCTCGTTAAGCCTCGATATCTACGTTAACGGAAATAAGGTGTTTCCTGCCGTTACAACCGGCGAGGTCTACCCCTCGCCCGCCACTCCGGCAGCCTACCTCAGCGTGCCCTCCGGCCATGACACGATCCAGGCGTATGACACAGGGACACAGACCGATGGGATCTTCGGCACCAACGGCGACACCATGACCATAAATGGCTCGACCGACTACACCTTGCTTCTGGCTGGGCCTAACCCGAGTTCTCCAAGTGTTTACCTTTTCACCGACAGCGATACAATTCCAACCTCCGGAAACATGAACGTGCGGGTCATCAACGGCTCTTCTATTTCCTCGGCCGGCGGCGGCATTGGCTATTCGATTTACACGACCGGACAGACACCCCCCGCCGCCCAAACCGTGGCCTTCGGCCAGGCGAGTACAGGGAGTCCAGACGGTTATGTGTCCATTCCCTTTGAATCCGGGCAAACGTATTTTCTTGAAGTTTTCTTGAAGGGCAATGCAACACCGCAATTTACTCACAGCTTCACTCCCGGCGGAAGCAGTACTGCCGGGCAAGTCACCACCTTCGTGATTATTGACAGCAATGGCCAGCTTGATCGAAACCCGATTTACATGGTGGATCTCAATTAGTCACGCGCGAAAAGACCTCGATCCATCAGGCAGCTTCGTTCTCGATCCAGGAAAAGAGTCGGGATTCAACCAAGGCCAGTCGCAACACCCAGCAAGCGGTTGACAAACCTTCCGCGTCACCGCCAAACTGCCTTTCGGAGAACTAACTCAAGGATGTCTCGCTCATTGCCAGCACTGCCCGTTGTTTTGGCCGTCGTACTAAGCATTTTCATGGCGAGCTGCGCCTCTACCAACCTGGCGCAGATTCGGCTGATCAATGCCATGCCCGACAGCCAGTCCGTGGATATCTATTTCGACGGATTTAAGGTCGCTTCTTCCTTGCCCTTCGGCGGTGTTTATCCGAAGCCTGCAACCCCGGTAGCATATGAGTCGGTAAGCTCGGGCTTTGTAGCGGTCGAAGGTTTTGCCGCCGGCACCAGCACGAATCCCATCTCGCCCGTCGGGACGATTCACTTGAACGGTTCGACGAATTACACCGTGGTCGCGGTTGGACTTGAACTGAGCGAGGCCCCGCCCATAACGATCGTCGATAACGACACTGTGCCGACGGCCGGCACCCTCGAATATCGCATAATCAACGCGTCCTTGAACTCACCTCCGACCGGCCTGGATGTCTATGTCGTTCCCCCCGGCACCAACCTCACGAAATTCACTCCCCAGATCAACGCCCTTGACTACGGGCAATCCAACACCGCGCAAGTCCCGGCCGTATCCGGTGGTTATTCGGTGCTCGTGACCCTCAACGGAAGCAAAACTCCAATCATTACCCACATCTCCGCCGCCCCAGCCGGATCGATTACCACCGTCGTGATTCTCGACAATACCGGGGGCACGAGCGGAATCTCGGCGATTCCGCTCGTATTGAACGACCTCAATTGATCGCTGAAATGATCGCGGGCGATTTGAATTCTCAGTAGGGACATGAAAACCGCGAACTGGAACCTAAAGTTAAGACTCGCACTTGAAAGACTGCGCAGCCTTTTGTTCATCGTCGAACACTTCGAAGATCGTAAACAGCTTTGTGATCTGCAGTAAGTCGCCGACCCGCTGGCTCAGACTGGCGAGCTTCACCGCACCCCCCGCGTTGCGCGCGCTTGTAAAAAGCGATACCAGAGTTCCGAGCCCGCCGCTGTCGATAAAAGTCACCTCGCGCATATTCATTACCAGTTTCGGATCCTCCGCCAGCAGGCCCTTGACGGTTTCACGCAGTCGGGCCGATTCCTCCCCGAACAGAAGCCGTCCGCTACAATCCACCACCAGCACGCCCTCCACCGATCTCGTGCTCATTCGCAATTGCATAACCGACCTCTCCCCTATTCGTGGTGAATGTAGATGTTAAAAATGCGGTCTGGAAAATACAATGAAAAGCGTACCCCGCGAACCTCCGCCGTGCAAGCGTCCGTCGTCGCCGAACGTCGCCGAACAAGAAGGCGAAAATTGTTTCATAAACGAGAGACGAAAAAAAATTCAGGCTGACGTTGCCTTGAGGATTCCTCAGCGCCCTCGCTGGTATAAGCGCTCAGCACGACACCGGCAAAACTGCACTCGAACCGAGACTGTATAATCGAAGCATCCGATGAGCTATCAGGTCCTGGCGCGCAAATACCGTCCGCAAAAATTCTCCGATGTCATCGGCCAGGAACACGTAACCCGCACCCTGCAGAACGCCATCGCGCAGCAGCGCATCGCCCACGGCTACATCTTCAGCGGCCATCGCGGAATCGGCAAGACCACAGTAGCCCGGATCCTCGCAATGGCGCTCAACTGCCGCTCATCAGACAACCCCGTCGCCGAACCCTGCGGCATCTGCGATTCTTGCAACGAAATCCGCAACGGCAATGCCGTCGACGTAATCGAAATTGACGCTGCCACCAATCGCGGCATCGATGAGATCCGCGAACTGCGCGAGGCCGCCCGCTATCGTCCCGCGCGCGACCGATTCAAAATCTACATCCTCGACGAAGCGCACCAGATCACCGATGCCGCCTTCAATGCGCTCCTGAAAACGCTCGAAGAGCCTCCCAGCCACGTTGTCTTCATGATGGCTACGACGCAGCCCGAGGATATCCCGCAGACCATTCGCTCCCGCTGCCAGCACTTCAGTTTTCGCGCCGTCAAGTTCGAAGACATCGTGGGCCAGCTTCGCGACATCGTAACGCAAGAGAACATCCCCGCCAACGAGGACGCTCTGGCCCTCCTGGCCGAAGTGGGCGATGGCTCGTTGCGCGATGCCCTCTCGATTCTCGATCAGGCAATCGCCTCCACCGGCGATCACCTCACGCTCGATTCCGTCCGCAGTCTTATAGGTTCCGCCCCGGCTGCCGTGCTCGAAACAATTATGCGAGCAGTAGCAGAGAGTTCGAGTGAGAGGATCCTCGTGCTGGTCGATGAATTGATCAGCGAGGGCCACAGTCCCACCCATTTCGCACGCCAGTTGGTGCGCTTCCTGCGCAATGTCACCGTGGCGAAAATCGCCGGCAAGGACTCGCCGCTCCTCCAGATCTCATCTGACGAGCGGGCCCGCGTCGCCCGCATCGCCGATCTTTTCAGCGAAGAAGATCTGGCTCGCCACTTGCAAATCATGCTTCGCACCCATTCGGAACTCGGGTACCGCCAGGAACAGCGCTTCCACCTCGAACTGGGTTTGCTGAAAATGGCGCACGCCCAGCGTCTCTTGCCCATCGAACAGTTGCTAAGCGATGCCGCGACCTCGACTTCCGGGGTGCTTCGCAACCTGCCAAAACCGGTCCTGACTGCGCCCGGCGAATCGCGCCGCACCGAGCCCCTGACCGCGGCGCGAGCGAACAACGTGTCCCCATTCGCCGCCGACTCCGCGCGCAAAGGCAATCCCAAAGCAGAGATCTCCGGTGAAGTTGCGTTGAGTGGCGCGGACACTCTGGTCCGCGAACACCGCAACGTCGTCATCATGGGCTCGGCGGCACCGGCCGTAGAAGTGCTTTCTCCCGAACCCATTGTTTCGGAACCCAATGTTTCCGAACCCGATGTTCCGGAGCCCAATGCTCCGCCGCGGGCCCGCGCAATCACCGCGGAAACGAACTGCAACCCGCTTCGCGACGCCATTCTCAGCGCCCTGAGCAATCAGCAAATGCTGGTCTCTCTCCTCGAAACAGCCGAATGGAGTATGCACGGAAACACGCTGACCGCGAAAGCGGCCGCGTCCAGCACCATGATCGAAATGTCATTCACCGCCGACGCTCGCCGCGTCGCGAGCGCCGCCGCCAGCGGCGCAGCCGGCAGACCGATCAAAGTGACGGTCGAGCCGGGAGGCACGGCGCAAGCCGCACCCCCCGCCCGCAAACCCTCATCGAACGGAAGTGCGCGCAGCCGAGCCGAACAAGATCCAATCGTGCAACGCATGCAGGAAAAATTCGGTGCCGAGATTCGAACCGTGATCGACTATCGCGAGAAAGGATAAAAGCCGAGATTGTTTTCATCGGACGTCGGGTAATCGCCTGTCAGCACAGATCACTCATAGATTACCCGGTGGCCCAATCGCCGGATGACCCGATTCGTTTTCCTATGTCAGGATTCAATCTGCAAGACCTAATGTCGCAAGCCAAGCAGCAGTACGAAACACTACAGAAAAAAATGGAGCAGACCGTCGTCGAAGCCTCGTCCGGCGGTGGCACCGTCACTGTCAAAATGGACGGCCGCAAGCAAGTGCTCGCGATCAGCATCGATCCCGAAGCCGTAAAAGCGGGCGACGTCGAAATGCTGCAGGACCTGGTCATGGCCGCGGTCAACGAAGCCGGCCGCAAGATCGATCAGGAGATGAAATCTAGCCTGGGTGGAATGCTTGGGGGCTTGGGAGGAATGCTCGGCTGATCAGGCATCGGGTGATCCGGTAATCTCAGAATCGAAGCTGATCGCCCTGGATTTTCAAACACCCGATCATCAGATCACCCGATTGGTTCATTATGTCTAAGTTTGCCGAACCGATGTCTCGGCTCATCGACGAACTCAAGAAACTGCCGGGCATTGGCAGCAAGAGCGCGCAGCGCCTGGCTTTTCACATCCTTCGCTCCAGCGAGGATGACGCTGAGGCTCTGGCCTCCGCCGTTCGTGACGTCAAAGCCAACCTGCGTCTGTGTTCCATTTGCAACAACATCACGGACGTCGATCCCTGCGTCTACTGCAGCAATCCGACACGCAATCAAAAGCTGGTTTGCGTGGTCGAGGAGCCCACCAACATCGCGACTGTGGAGAAGACGCGTCACTATAACGGCGTCTATCACGTCCTTCACGGCTCCATTTCGCCGCTGCACGGTGTTGGGCCTGAACAATTGCGCATCGCAAATCTGATCAGCCGCGTCAGCCACGGCGAGATTGAGGAGATCATCCTTGCCACCAATCCGACCGTCGAAGGCGAAGCGACCGCCACCTACCTCGCGCAACAATTAAAGCGGCACGGCCTCCGCATAACCCGAATCGCCATGGGCATCCCCGTCGGCAGCGACCTTGAATATACCGACGAGGTCACAATGCTAAAAGCCATGGAAGGCCGACGCGAAGTGTAACGGCTCGACGCCCGGAACCCATCCCGGCAGTCGAGGTTATGGAGCTTGGTCCTTCCCCGTCCCCCGGCCAATGACCAATCTCTACACCGCCCGATGATCGAATCTTCGTCGGCACAGAACAGGATGGCGCTACCTGGATTCACTTCAATCGTTCGCCGATCCGGTCAGAAATCCATTCGCTTCCTTTTCCGCGGCAACCAACCCTTCCGGCAGACTGCCCCGGTTGTACTCGGCCATCCGATTTTTCCACTTGAGAAAATCGGTGATGGTCTCCGGCTCGATTCGAATTTCCACCCGCCGCAAACTCGCCAGCAAGAGATTCATCTCGTTCTCAAAACCAATTTGCGACCGCAGATTCTTCGCCGACGCCTTGACGCGCACCACCTCGCGCCCGCACACCTCCAGCAATCCCCAGCCCGCGGGCAATTCATCGATCCGAATGAGAACCGGGGGCACCAGGTAATAACGCTCACAGCCGACCCCGCCGTCAGGCCTGAGCCGGAAAGGCTTTCCCCGATCGGCAAGAAAATCCGGGCGCGATACCTTGCTCTCAACCAGCACCGAATGGCAGGCTTTCTTCCAGCCAATCGCATCCGGCATCTCACCGCTGACGCAAGCCTGCTCGCTGAGCACCACGCCGCAGCCGTAGCGCCGCAGCCAGCGCACCGCCATAGCAACCAGTTTTGCGTGAGTCACTACCAGAGTTTCCGGGAACAGCGCCCTTCTGAGAAGTGTCAGACTAGTTTCTGGAGGCCTCGCGCGATGCGCCTGGAGCGCGCCTCTTCGTCACAAGCATCGGTCCCGCAGATCGACTGCCTCCCGAGGGAGGGCGCAGGGTCCGCACCAGCAGCGGCCGCCGCAGAACCGTTTCCAAAAGATGCCTCGCGGCAGCGACGTTTTCCGCCGAACGCTCCAGCGCCGAGTATCCACCCACACGCACCTCGACAAAACGATCCTGTGCGCTGACCTCAATCCGCGGAACACCGTCGCTTTCGCTCTTTTTTCCGATCTTTTTCCCGATCGTTCTTCGATCGCCGCTGCGAATATCCAATGCGTTTGCCAAACGCAACACCCCGGCCAATTCCATGGCCAGTGGTCGATGCGGCAGTTCGATCGATTGCAACGTCTTGCCATGCGGACGCGGCAGTGCTCCGCGATGATAGCGTGCTACTACGGCCGCCAATTCCAGTTCCGCGGCGCTCCACCCGAGAGGCGGCGTCAGCCCCCGAATCATGCGATACGACTTCTTGTGGTGATTTGCCGCGCCCTTGACTTTGCCAACGTCATGCATGAGCGCCGCCGCCTGCAACACCGCCCGCAAATCGTACTTCCCATCGCTAGTCGAATTGGAATTCGAACCAGGCGGGCCGCCGTCCTTCAACAGTCCCGCATTCCGCAGACCGTCATACAGAAGCAGCGCCAGTTGCGCCACCCGCTGCGAGTGCGCGAAATCCGGATCGAGATATCCCGCCCATACCCGAAGGCGGCTCATGGCCGCCGGGCGCAACTGCGGACCGGCCGGCAACTCCGCTCGCCAGACGCGCCATAGCGACTTCTTACCCACCATCTTCTCGCGATAGCGCGCAGTCCTCTTCGCGCGCTCCACATTCAACTTTTCCCGCCAGCGTTTGCGGCTTTCGAGGTCAGGAAAGGCACCGACATCCGGTCTCACGGCCAAAGCCCATAACACATCCAGGTCGTGCACTTCTCCTAACGCATCCTGAAGATCTTTCAGGTCGTTGCCCCAAAGCTCATGCTGACGGGGCAGAAAATTTTCTACCGTGTAACGAAAGCGTTTGATCCCGATTCGGAGTTCGTGCCATCCGACCTGCGACCGGCTCCGCAACGCGTGTTTATGCAGCTCGTAAGCGTCCGCCCACTTTTCCAGAGCCAAATGAAGATACACGGCGCTTCCCGGATGCACCCGCGAAGCGCGCTGCGGCAGGCTTCTCGACCACTGTTGCCATTGTTTCGGATCAAACTGGTCGAGATCCTCGCGGGCCTCCTGCTTGCATTCGGATTCGCGTCCACGCACGTAATGGAGCAGCTTCGCGGTCAGAGGATCGCCCACGTCCCCTGTAGAAACGTGGCTTGCCGCGTCGCCTGACGATGCACTGAGTTTTTCGATCCACTCCTCCATCACCTGCATATCGCGCAGCTCGCCCAGTGCCTTAAAAACTTTTTTGCCCGCCTTCTTCATGTCTTTCCAGGAAGAGTCAGGATCAAGCGCCATCAATCCATCCGCCAGCGAACGGCAGCGCCGCAGCGCCACGCGAAGATCATGCACCGCATCAACGTCAAATCCGGCTGCGGCGCGATCGCACTCGACCAGCACGCGCTCCATCCAGGCGCGCAGGCCGAGTTTAGGCTTGGTTGCGGGCTGAGGAGGCGCCGGCTTCGGGCCGATTTTGAGAACTGGGCTTGCTTCCACCGTTACTTCCTTTGAGGGAACTATTGTCGCCCCTTTGTCGGCTATCAGCAATCGGCGGTGAGCGGTCCAGGAACTGGTTCGCAGATTCTGGAGCCTTCCCCGGTATTTTTGCTCGACCGAATTAAGGGTCCAGATGCAAAAACCTCAGGAATCACGACTTATATGCAACATAGCTTGCCAGGCCCGGTTAAAGAATGGATTTCGAGCAGCTCTGCTCGTTTATCTTGTTCGACGGGCACACGACAACCACTGCAATCTGTGGATAGTTTCGTAGCCATGCGTCGAGCGGATCTCGCATGGCCGTCACCGGCCGGTCGTGACGAAAAAAGGAAATTGCCTCAGCAACCGGATGTCGATTTCACGTCGAAATGGTTTTGGAAGGGCTGTCATGGTTTGTGAGTGGCCCGCTTATCAGGGGCCTGGTTGCTGCTTGAATCTTGTAAATCGCATACCATGCCCCTGCCATCAAGAGGCCAGAAAGCACGCGCATGAAGGTGTGCATGGAGGCGAAGTATCCGGCATAACCGGCGGCACCGACGAACTGAAGGAGCAACTTCGCGGCGGAGGAGGCGCGACTAAGCTTGGGGGACAGGCGTTCGCGCCAACTGCGTACGCGATCAAACTGCTCCTTGATCGGGATTGCCTGTTCTAGACTGTCCCAAAGGCCGATTTCGCGCGGGTTCGCAGGGATTGCGGGCGAAGGCCGCGAGGGTTGTTCGAACCCGTTTTCGGTCATACGGATCATGGCGGGCTCCGAGAAGAGGAGGAACCTAAACAGATACTTGCAAACCCGGTGGTTTTGGAAAAGTTGTGGTGTGGCGACTAGAGCTCCCGCTAAGCCTCTGAGCGCCGGTTCACAATTGAGCGTTCCTGACTTCGCGGCGTCGCTGCGAGGCTCGTCCCAAAGACCGTCATGTGCGCGATACTGTATTGTTGTGGCGGGTGAGTTCCGTCTCAGGCTACTGGCGATAAAGGCAGCTTTGAGACGAAATAAGTCAAACTGCTGATTTCAGCTTACCCAAGCATATTGAAATGGAGGGACCATTATGAGACGCTTCACAATCTTCTTGGTTGCAGTTGCAACAACGGCCGGCCTTGTCGCGCTCATTGGCCCTGCCCCCGGCCACGCGGACGGGCAATCTGCCCCCTACGTTACCGACATCCCTCACGGGTATCGCGACTGGCAGTGGGTCTCCTCGGCCCATGAAGCAGGCAACCTGAACAGTTTAGGTGCCGTCTTGGGCAACGATGTAGCGATCAAGGCCTTCCGGGCAGGGACGCTTCCGTTCCCGGACGGCACGATCCTTGCTGCTTTGCACTACCGTAACGTCCCGTCCGCGGAAAACAACAAAATCTTTGGCCAGGCTCAATCTTTCGTTCCCGGCGCCCCCACGAACATTCAATTTATGGTCAAGGACTCAACCAAGTACGCCGCAACCGGCGGCTGGGGGTTCGGTCACTTCGCGGACGGCAAACCCGGCGACCCGGCGTTTATGAAAAGCTGCTTCCCATGCCACGAGAAGATCAAAGCGAGCGACCTTGTCTTTACTCGTTATGCGCCTTGAGGTTGAAAACCAGAGCCGAGAGCAATGAGATGATGGCCTCACACAAATCGAATTGAGTCGTGCGTCTGGGCTATCCTGCTGCGCTCCTCTGATGAGCCGAATGTCTTCCTTCCGGTGGTTGGCCGTTCGGAGGGCGCTGCTTGCGTCGGGATTTTCAGGAGCGATTCGGAGCGGAATACACGCGAACCTGGATGCCGCGTTTGAGCGGGACGCGTTGTCGGAAAAGAAGGTCGCATTCCCGCCGGAGTTTAGAGCCTAATACGGTGCTCGCGGGAACCGAGACTAAGCCGGGCCAAAACGCGATGCACGAGGAGAATGCCCGGCCGCTTCTGCGGCGCCGGCGGCAGTGAGGGGCGCTCGACTACGCAGGACTCCAATCTGCAAGAACAACTGAGAACTCACGTGGCGGTGCTTAGAACCTTCTCGCGCTCCTCGGCATCCTGACGCTCCTCGCGAGGCGAACCGGGCAGGGCAATCTCCAGCACCTCGTCGATCGTTTTCACATAGTGAGGCGTTAAGCCAACCAACTGCTCCGGCGTCAGATCCTCTTCGACATTGGTTCTGTTTTCCGCAGGTAGAATCACGTCGTGGACACCGGCGCGTTTTGCGGCGAGCACCTTTTCCTTGATGCCGCCAACTGGCAGCACGTTTCCGCTGAGCGTGATCTCGCCGGTCATGGCGGTGAGGGGACGAACTTGCTTGCCCGAGAGCAATGACACGAGCGCGGTCACGATGGTGACGCCCGCTGACGGGCCATCTTTTGGAATCGCTCCTGCGGGCACGTGAATGTGGATATCGTGGTTGGCGAAGAATTCTTCGTCGATGTTCAGCTCTTTTGCGTTTGAACGCACCCAGCTCAACGCAGCCTGCATGGACTCGCGCATCACATCCTGAATCTGCCCCGTGATGGTCAGTCCACCTTTGCCTTTCATCTGGTTGGCCTCGACGAAGAGCACGTCGCCGCCCGAGGGTGTCCAGGCTAAACCAACGACCACGCCGGCGCGTTTTGTGCGCTCGGCAATTTCGCCTTCGCTGCGAACCTTGATGCCGCCGAGAAACTCCTGCACGATTTCTTTCGTGATCACGAGCTTCTCGCTCTTACCTTCGGCCAAGCGGCGCGCCTGTTTGCGGCAGATGGTGCCGATGGTACGTTCGAGGTTGCGAACGCCGGCTTCGCGCGTGTAGTGGCGTATTACGTGACGGACCGCCTCTTCGGGGAATTCGATTTGCTCGGGCGTGATTCCGTTTTCTTCGATCTGACGCGGGATCAGGTATTGAAACGCGATGTGGACCTTCTCTTCCTCGGTGTAGCCTTGCAGCTCGATAATCTCCATGCGGTCACGCAAGGGCTCGGCGATGGGATCGAGCATGTTCGCGGTGGTGATAAACAACACCTTCGAGAGATCGAACGTGACGTCGAGATAGTTGTCACGGAAAGTAGAGTTCTGCTCCGGATCCAGCGCTTCAAGAAGCGCCGACGCGGGATCGCCGCGGAAGTCCCGTCCGACCTTGTCGATTTCGTCGAGCATGAAGACCGGGTCTTTCGTCTCGGCTCGGCGTATGCCCTGAATGATCTGGCCGGGCAGGGCTCCGATGTAGGTGCGGCGATGGCCGCGAATCTCGGCTTCGTCGTGCACTCCGCCCAAGGACAGACGCACGAACTTGCGGCCCAGCGCGCGAGCGATAGATTTGCCAAGCGAAGTCTTGCCGACGCCTGGAGGCCCGACGAAGCAAAGAATCGGTCCCTTCATGTTGGGCTTCAGGCGCCGCACCGAAAGGTAGTCGAGGATGCGATCTTTCACTTTTTGCAGATCGTAGTGATCGGCATCGAGAATCTCTTTTGCCTTCAGGATTTCGATCTCGCCGCCTGAGGTCTTAGCCCACGGCAGAACTGCGAGCCACTCGATGTAGTTGCGCGTGACCGAATAATCAGCCGCCATCGGCGACATGCGAGCGAGCCGGCCCAGTTCTTTCAGCGCTTCTTTCTTTACTTCGTCGGGCATCCCGGCAGATTCGATTTTCTGTTTCAGCTCTTCGGTGTCGCGCTGGCCTTCATCCTGCTCGCCCAGTTCCTTCTGGATCGCCTTCATCTGTTCGCGCAGATAGTACTCGCGCTGCGTTTGCTGCACACGATCCTGCACTTCGGACTGGATCTTGTTGCGGAGTTGTTGGACTTCCAGCTCTTTGGCGAGGTGCTGATTGATCTTTCCTAGGCGCACGCGAACATCGCTCGTCTCGAGCGTCTCTTGCTTGTCGGCTGTCGAGAGCGAGGGCAACGACGAGGCGATGAAGTCGACCAGGCGCCCGGGTTCTTCTATGTTCATGGCAACCGTCGAAAGCTCGTCTGAGAGTGTCGGCGAACCGGCTACTATTTGCTGGAATAAAGTCAGAACGTTGCGCTGCAGCGCTTCGACCTCGGAATCCTTGGGCGGAATCGTCTCCGGAATGGTCGTAACTTTGGCGCGCATGAAGGGCGTCAGCTGCGCGAAATCGGCCAGACGCACGCGCTCGAGTCCCTCGGCGAAGACGAAGAGACTTTGATTCGGCATCTTAACGACTTTGTGGACCACGGCGAGAGTGCCGATGGCGTAGAGGTCGGTCGGCTGCGGCGAATCCACGCGGGCCTCACGTTGCGCTACCACGACAATGGTTTTGTCTTCGCCTAGCGAGTTGATGAGTTGTACCGAGCTTTCCCTGCCTACCGTCAACGGCAGCACGGCGTGGGGGAAAAGAACCGTATCGCGCACCGGCAAAATGGGCAGCGAACGGTCGGTAATTTCGTATGAAGTTTGTTCAGAAGTAACAATATCGCTCATGCCTTCCCCTTGAGTGTCTTTCACTCAACGTTCGATGAACCGAAGTGCCAAAAGGATGCAAACCGTCGGGCTAGGTTGTTGAATTCTAGACCTTTTTTAAACTTTTGCAAGACACGGAAGAATGGCGGAAAACCCCGGCTGGTAACCAATATCCGCCATGATCTTCACGCGACCTTCAGGACATGACCTTCAAGGGGCTTGGCGCGGGTTGCCACGGCGCATTGCACCCGTCCTGCCCTCCTGCAAAGAGATCCGGTTGGGAGAATCGCAATTTCAGGTCGAAGATATTGCGGATCCATGGGGGCGCGCGCGCCATTTACAATTCAGACTCTCGCCGAAACCGACTCCTGCTTTCTCGAGCACTGCTTTTAGCGAAACTCCCTCAAAGCTGGCGGAAGAGCCCGCCACGCTGTTTGCGACCTTGACGGGCGGCAAAACCTCGACGCCGGCCCTTGATAAGACAGTTTGCTTTCCACTTTCATTTTGAACCGTCAGTTGCTGCGACGACAGAGGAGTGACTTGCAGCGTGAGTGCTACAAGCACGGCGGGAAAAACAGCCAGGGTCCGGCTGGCGATATTCACCGCTTTTTTCGTGGACATGGTGTCCTCCGGACTCACCAGAAATTGGAAATCGACCACATAAGTGCTTCAAACGAAGACCGGGGATTCGCATGATCGTCTCGTCTTCACCATCGGCGGCGGATTCGCAACCGCGACGACATCATTCCATTCCGCCAACCACATTCCGATTTTATCGGTGCGCTTTCCGTTCCAAGGCCTTGGGATAGATTCCGAGCACCTTGACCAGATCCGAGATCTCGCCGAGATGCCGCAGCGCATTGCGCAAGTCGTCGTCGTCGCCGCGCAGCAGGTCCACAAAAAAAACGTATTCCCAGGGCCGTCCGCGCATGGGGCGCGACTCGATCTTACTTAAACTTATATCGCGCAGCGCGAATACGCTCAGCGCCTTGAACAAGGACCCGGGAATGTTTTTCGTGCTGAATGCCAGCGAGGTCTTATCCGCATTGCGCCGGATGCGCGGCACTCCACGCTTGATCAGGAAGAAGCGGGTAAAGTTCTTCTTGTCATCTTCGATTCCGGCCTTGAGAATCTTTCCCCCATAAACTTCGGCGGCTCGCCCGCTCGCAATGGCCGCTGTATCACGCAGGCCCTCCGCAACCAAATGCTTGACGCTGCCGGCTGTGTCGTAAAACGGCACGGGCTCAAGCTTCGGATTCTTCTGAAACAGGTCGCGGCATTGATCAAGCGCCACGGGATGCGAAAGGACGCGCCGGATGGCGCGCAGCTTGGTGCCCGGCAAAGCGATCAGATTGTGCACAATGCGCAAGCGAAACTCGCGCTCGATGTGAACATCGCGACTGAGCAACAGATCAAAATGCTCGGCTACCGATCCGGCCAGCGAGTTCTCGATCGGAATCACGGCACCGTCGACCGTTGCCTGCTTGACTCGCTCAAAGACTTCAAGCGAACGCGCGCAGGGCACAACCTTCGCCTGCGGCAGCATCGTTTCCGACGCCTCGTGGCTGAAGGAGCCTAGTTCGCCCTGGATCGCGATCTTCACGTAAGGTTTCCTTTGGCGTTCAGCGCCGTGGATGGCACCAGGTCCTTGGCCATCACCAGGGCGTCCAACTGGTTTGAATAGTAGCGCGCGACTGTCTTCTCCACGAAATAGCCCTTTTGCTTGTAGAAGCGGATGGCGGGTTCGTTGTTGATTGGCGTCTCCAGCGCAACTGTAAGCGCGCCCGCCTGCTGCAGTTGATCCTCTGCCGCGCGCAATAAGGCCGATCCGACTCCCGTCCGTCTCGCCGGCGCAACCACATCGATTGTGATTATGTGTCCCGTCTTCCGGCAGGTCTCGGCCACAATAAAACCTACGACGCCCGGGTCGGCAATCAGCGGTGGGGCACCACCATTTCCAGAAGCCTGACTGCTTTCGCTTTCAGCGACCAGAGTAAACGACCCCGGGCGACGCATATAGAAGGCCAATTCGGGCCGGGAGTAGGCCAGTTGAGGGTCGAAACACGCCTGGTCAATCTGCCAGAGGGCGTCGAAATCGGCCTTTTGGAATCGCCGGATGCGAAACAGCACGCCGCCATTGTAGCGGGATTTGTGCATTCTTCGTCGGGGAGTCTGATCTGGAATGTGTTCCGATTAACATTGGTAGTTTTTTCTCTCAACTCCCCTTGCGTAGTTGCATCTATTAGAAGTACGATTTCTGCCAAGAGGCGAACGTGGGGCGTTTCATTCTCATCGACGTGGCCGTGGCGCTGACCCTCTCCGTTTTTTGGTATGCCTGGTTCGTTCGCTATAACCGGAAGCGCGCCGGAAACGTTGTGCAGTGGGTTCAGGCGGCCTGTCTCGGAAAAGGGCGCATCGCCGAACTCAAATGGCAGGCCAGCAGTTCGCGCCTGAGGGCTACGCTTCATCTTTCCTCGCGCTGGTTTGAGGAGGCGCGACTCACCATCAACCTTTTGCCGCGGCCGCTTCCGGTGCAGTGGGCGCTCAGCCGGTGGCGCCGCCAGCAGGAGACGCTCACCTTTGAAGCAAACATGGGATTTCCTCCGGGCTTCCATCTCGACGTCATCCGCCATCGTTGGTCGGGCCATTCTGGAGCGAAGAGCTCCTCTTCGACTCGCGCCTGGACCGTGACCCGGCCCGGGCCAGTAATTCTTACCACTCGGGAAGATTGGCCGATCGAACTGAATCCGGTGGTGAACGCGCTTGCCTCCTGGCGCGACAAGGATTTCGTCGGCGTGCGCTTCAATCCCAATTCGCCACACTTCACTGCCACGGTGGCGCTCGAAAACCTCTCCGATCAGAAGGCGGCTGCAGCTTTGCTTGGACTTTTCCGCGAACTGGCGGCTAGTTCCTCGGCCAAACAACACTGAGGAATAGCTGCCGTGGAGCACCGCTGATCCGGCGTTCGCCCGAACACTCGGAACTCTAAGTCAGTACAATGCCCAAGGCTTGCACGAATCGTGTAAGATGCTCCCGTCTTTCCATTCACACTTTGCCGGCCATTGAAACCAGAGAGTGACGTCGCGGGCGAGCAACTGCCGTTTGCCGGCCTGATGAAGTGTGGAAATCAAACATTCCCAACGAAAAGAGGACACAATGAAACGACATCGCTTGTTGTCAGTTCTTGGAATCATGTTGTTCGCAGCGGGTTCGCTGGCCGCCCAGGAAAAACCGGGAACCATCCTTTCCTTGGAGTTTCAGCGACTGAAGAACGGATCGGTGCCGCAGTACGAAACTGCACGGAAGCAGAAGGCGGCATGGCACAAGCAACAGAACGACCCGCAACCCTTGCTGGTATGGGACACTCAGCGGCGATAACACCGGCGAGTACCTGGTCGCCCGCGCCGGCCTGCACTGGGCCGATATGGACAAGCCGGCGGTTTCGGACGAAGCGGACTTGGCCGAGTATCAGAAAACTGCGGGCGCGTATGTCGAATCCCTCACTACACGTTACTACGAGTTCCTGCCCAGGATCAGTAATACCCCAAGCGGGGACATGTCGCCCGCGAAGTTCTCGGAGATCCGGATCTTCGAGGTAAAGTACGGGAAGGAATCGGAATTCCGGTCTGCCATCGATCGAATCCACGAGGGCGCACAAAAAACGAAATGGCAGCCAAACTACGAATGGTACGTGTTGGTAAATGGAGGACGAAGCGGAACCTTTGTGTTATCGCTCCCACATAACAATTGGGCAGACTTCGCGGATAAATCGGACGTGAAGCCTTTCCGCGACATGCTCAAAGAAGCTTTCGGACAGGCGGAAGCAGATTCCCTTGTTGATCGCATCGATCGTTCGGTCGAAAAAGAGACGAGCGAAATCATCAAATTTCGTGGCGACTTAAGCTATTTGCCCGGGAAGTAGCGGGTTGGGTGTTCAGGACGGCTGCGCGTTAGGAAATGCCCTTCCGTCCGAGAAATGAACGGAAGGGCATCCCGGGTTGGTTGGGACTTCGGAAAATATCGTCATGCCTTGTCGTAGACGGCGGTGGAGTGGACCTTCTTGCCCGCTGCGGTAAGGGTAACGGTGCGGGTTTTGCCATCAGCCGACACCACAATCTTGGCGTTGACAACAACCTTGCCGTCTTTCTTATTGGTTAACTCCATCGTGCGGGCATCAATTTTCTTGTATGACCGCGTATCTGCGTCGGGATCCCCGGTCAGGGGGTAGTCCTTGCCGTCGAACTTTCCCGTCCATTCGCTGTGGGTGGGCTTGCCGTTAGCGTCGACGCCGTCCACCGTGACTTTTATCTGGTCACCGGCGGCCTCGTAAACAACGGTGTTGTTCTTTGCCGCGCCCGGGATGAACTTCGACTTGGCCTCGTTCAGCTTCCATGTACCCATCTGCGGGTTGTCTGCGGCGAAGCTCACTGCCAGGGCTATAAAGCAGAGTGCCAGTGTCAATAGGGTGGTTCTTGCCTTCATTTCTCTCTCCTCAGGATTGAAACACCAACGATTTGACTGATTTAGACGCGGGACATTCTAGCATCAGTGGCGCATGGAGCCGTGCGCCGGGTGCTCTGGAAATCGAGAGAAACGGACGAGGCTGCCACTTTCTGGCTGTGTTTCGCTTCTCTATTCCGGCTCGGCCACAAAGCGATACCCGACTCCCCGCACGGTTTGCAGGTGTTTTGGCTGGGATGGATCGTCTTCAATGTAGCGGCGCAAGCGTACAACGAAATTGTCGATGGCGCGGGTATCGGTGTCTTCGCGCAATCCCCACACGTCTTCGAGAATCGCCTTCCGCGAAACCGCGCGGCCCGCGCTGCCCACCAGATAGCGCAGGAGTTCGGCCTCCATCACGGTGAGATGGATGGTGTTCCCCAGGGTGCGCAATTCAAGTTCTTCGAAATCGATCGCCTTTCCGCCGAAGTTAAATGTATCGCCGCCGGATGAACGTTGGCGTGGACGCGCGAGTTGTGCGTTGCCCTCGTTGTCGTTGCCGCGGCCATCGCCGGCGGAATTCGCTTCCCCACCTTTCATCCACGTACAGCGTCTTAGCAGGCTATCGAGGCGCGCGATCAGGATCGCGAGTTCAAACGGCTTCGGGAGATAATCGTCGGCTCCGGAGGCAAAGCCTTTCAGCACATCTTCTGCCCGGCCGCGCGCAGTCAGCATCAAAATTGGCACATAGTTCTTCTTCTCGCGCAGCGATCCTGCGACATCAAACCCGCTTTTGCCGGGCAACATTACGTCGAGGACGACGGCGTCAAAGCGCTCGCTTTTTTCCACCAGCCTGTCGAGCGCCGTCTCGCCGTCGGCGGCAATTTCGACTGCGTGTCCTTCGGCTTGCAGGTTGAAGCGCAAACCCTGCGCCAGGTGGGCTTCATCCTCTACCACCAGGACGCGGCTCATGCCACTCTCCGGGGCAATTCGAAGGTCACGGTGGTTCCCTTGCCTGCGCCATCGCTTTGGGCAAAGACACGGCCGCCGTGCTTGCGCGCGATGGAACGCACGATGAATAGTCCGAGGCCTGTACCCTTGACTTGCGAGAGCGAGCGCTGCGTGACTCGGTAGAAGCGCTTGAAAATGCGCTTCAGCTCCTGCTCGGGAATGCCCACGCCCTGATCGCGCACCCTCAGCACCAGCCGGTCTTCCTCTGCAGCCGCCAACTCCACGGAGATGCGGACGCCATCGGGCGAGTACTTCACCGCATTATCAAGCAGATTCGAAACTGCGGTGCGCAGCTCCTCCGGGTCGCCCAGCACGCACGCTCCGGCACCATTTTTCGAATACGGCGACAATGACTCGCGATATTCAAGATCCGTTGCCTGCAGATGATGCCGCGCTCTCGCCAGATCCATGCACTCACGCACCAGCGCGTCGAATTCCACCGGCATGCGCTGCGCCGGAGTTTTCTTCTGCGCGGCTTCACCGGCCTTCAGCACCTGTTCGACGGTATGCATCAGACGGTCGGAATCGAGCAGCATCAGTTCATAGAACTGGCGGCGCTGCGCCTCTGCCACATCGAGCCGCTGCAGGGTTTGGAGATACAGGCGGATGGAGGCAATCGGGGTCTTCAATTCGTGGGTGACGGCATTGATGAAGCTGTCATGCTGCTCGTTGCGGCGAATTTCGCGGATCAGAAAAATCGTGTTGAGTACAAGAACGGCGGCGATGGCACCGAAGAAAATGATGCCTAGAAAAACTCGAATGCCTTCGCGCCAGTTGAGGATGATCCAGCCGCTGCCGACTGCGACCACAAGACCGGCCAGGCACACGCCCAGTGTCAGGAAGAAATAGATCGCTTTCTGGCGGCTGATGATGCGCATGGGGAGATGTAGAGAATCAGGTGGCCAGGTGTCAGGGTACTCTCCGAATTGCGGTGCCAGAGTGAGCTCCCGCAAATGCACCCGGCCGAGGCAAGCCTTCCTCCCACCGCTGAATCCGCAATAATGATATCTCGACACGGTTTCGATTGCATGAGAAACCTCAGGATTTTGCCCGCCGTTACGCTAGTCAACGGATCCTGGATGGAGCCGAAAACAAAATGTCGGCGCTCGAGCCCTCGGTTCAGGAGTGATCGCCGGACACTTCCTGGGAAGCGCGAACTACAACAGAGCCGCAGCTCATGGAGTTTATCGGCGCAGGCAGGACCAACGTGGGCTGGTTTAGGTGGCTCCCCCGGCGAGTGGAAAAGTTGTGAGGACGTTCTGAAGCCACTCTCGGCACGGCTGAAGTCCTGCCCCGGTCCCGCGACGAATTTAATCAGAGTTTCGCCAACACCCAAGAGCTTGTCTAATCGTTTCCGGCCGCTGCCGCCAGCACCGCTGCCGCCTTCACATCCCGCGTCAAAGCCGGCTTGGGTGGGAGCCTTTCCAGATCGACTTTGTAGACGTGTCTTGCCAGGCCCAGTTTTTTCAGGGCCCAGATGCCGTACCAGTTCATGTCGACCTCGTACCACTTCAGGCCGTGGCGGGCGGAAACCGGGTGGGCATGATGGTTGTTGTGCCAGCCTTCTCCGAAGGTGAGTAGGGCCACCAGAAGGTTGTTGGTGGATTGGTCCTTGGTGGCGAAGCGGCGCGACCCCCAGAGGTGGGTGACCGAGTTCACCATCCAGGTGGCGTGCAATCCGACCACTACTCGGGCGAACACTCCCCAGAGCAGCCAGGGCAATCCGCCGATGGCAAACAGAACGACTCCCAGAACTGCGTTTGAGGTCCAGTGATACTTAGTCAGCCAGACTTGAACTTTATCTTCGGTTAGGTCGGGGACGTAGCGGGCGAGGGTTGTGGTGTCGTGGTGCATGGACTTGCCCATCAGGATCCATCCCATGTGCGACCACCATTTGCCGTCGACCGGCGAGTGCGGATCGCCTTCGTCGTCGGAAAACTGATGATGAATACGGTGCGTCGCCACCCAGAAAACCGGTCCACCTTCGAGCGCCAGCGTTGCACACCAGGTGAGGAAGTATTCGACCCACTTCGGAGTCTTGTACCCGCGATGCGTCAGAAGACGGTGATAGGCCATCCCGATCCCCAGGCTGCCCGATACCCACCACA
>Ga0302180_10001086_pt1 | contig 21948 bp, 16 predicted proteins | sample I_Palsa_E3_2_FD_200575 | JGI IMG/M metagenome (GOLD analysis project Ga0302180, IMG submission 200575) | Peat permafrost microbial communities from Stordalen Mire near Abisko, Sweden - I_Palsa_E3_2 | ecosystem: Environmental > Terrestrial > Soil > Palsa > Peat permafrost | place: Sweden... | reverse complement strand
GGCCAAGGTTGAATCGGTTAAGAAGGACGCCAAGGGCGCGACCGTCGCGTTCAAGGACAAAACCGGCAAGTCGCAATCCATCTCCGCCGAAAAAGTTCTCATCGCCGTGGGCCGCCGCCCGCTGACCGAAAACTGCGGCCTCGAGAAAACAAAAGTTAAGGTCGAGCGCGGCTACGTGCACGCGAACGCGTACCTGGAAACCGATGAGCCTCGTCTATATGCCATCGGCGATATCGTCGCCGGCCTCCCCCAGCTCGCGCACGCCGCTTCGATGGAAGGCATCATCGCGGTGGGCCGCATGACTGGGAAGGATGTGCAGCCGTTTGACCGGAAGCGCTGCCCCAACTGCACCTACTGCGAGCCGCAGATCGGCTCCGTCGGCTTGACGGAAAAGCAGGCGCGCGAAGCCGGATACGACGTGAAAACCGGCAAGTTTCCGTTCCTCGGCAATAGCAAGGCGACCATCCTCGGCAACCACGAAGGCTTCATCAAGGTGGTGGCGGAGGCGAAATACGGCGAAATCCTCGGCGTCCACGCGATCGGGCCACTCGCGACGGAAATTATCGCCGAGCCCGTTACCGCGCTTGGCCTCGAAGCCACGCTCGACGACATGGCGGCCCAAATCCATGCCCACCCGACCGTCTGGGAAGCGATGGGCGACGCGTTCAATTCGGTACGCGGTCTCACCATCAATTACTGAGTAAGTTTTCGAGGAGTCTTGTAGGTCGCGGCTTCAGCCGCGCCGTAGAGCGGTTCCGGCAAGGCGGCTTTGGCCCCTGAAGTTCCCGGCTTCTTGAGATAGAAAATGACACGAGCCACAAAGGCGTTCTGGGTTATCCACCAGGGGCTGATCCCCTACGGGCCCGCGTGTGAATTGCAGCGGCAGCTCGTCCAGGCCCGCAAGGCGCGCGCTATTCCCGACGTCCTGCTGCTTTGCGAGCATCCGCACGTGATCACGCTCGGGCGAAACGGAACTCGCGATCATTTGCACGCCGGGGACGCCTTGCTCGAGCAGATGAACGTGGAATTTCATACGAGCGACCGCGGGGGCGATATCACCTATCATGGCCCCGGGCAGATCGTCGGCTATCCGATACTGGATCTGACCGAGCATCGCCGAGACATTGGCTGGTACGTCCAGAAGCTCGAAGAGGTGATGGTGGGCGCCAGCGCGGATTTCGGCATCGTCGCAAAACGCGTGGAAGGCCAGCACGGCGTGTGGATTGATACCCCGAATGGCGAGGAAAAACTCGGCGCACTCGGCGTGCACCTGAGCCGCTGGGTCACGTCCCACGGATTCGCTTACAATGTCTCGACCGACTTGCGCTATTTTGACTTGATCGTTCCGTGCGGGATCGCCGGGAAGCGCGTCACGTCAGTCGAACGCGCCCTCGGCCGCGCAGTATCCATGAATGTGGCGCGCGAGCGGCTTATCGAACACTTTGCTTCGATCTTTGATCGAGAGAGCCGCAAAATTAGCGGAATCGAGCTTGAGCAGATTTTGCGCGGCGCGCCGGCGATGGCCGGGCACGCCGGTTCCGTGGTGGAAGAAATGAATTGCCTCAAGGAAATTAGCGATCAATGCCCAATAGCCTGACGCGCGACCAGCATCTCGACCTCTACTATTTCATGCAGCTCAACCGCCAGCTCGAAGAGCGTCTGGTGAGGCTCTTCCGGCAGAACAAGATTGTCGGCGGCGTCTATTCAAGCCTGGGCCAGGAAGCGGTCTCGATCGGCACGTCCTACGCCCTCGAGCCGCGCGACTGGCTGGCCCCGATGATTCGCAATATCGGCGCGTTGCTCGTCAAGGGATTCAAGCCCCGCGACATTTTCACGCAGCACATGGCGAAATTCACGTCGCCCACGCAAGGAAAAGACGGCACCAGCCACTTTGGCGATCTAAGAGTACGCCACGTGGTTTCTCCGATCTCCATGCTCGGCGATCTGATCCCGGTAATGACCGGCGTGGCCATGGCCGGGCGCTATCTCGGGCAGAATATCGTGGCGATGACGTGGATCGGAGATGGCGGAAGCTCGACGGGTGCGTTTCACGAGGGCCTGAACCTTGCGGCGCAACAGCGGGCGCCCCTCGTCCTGATCGTCGAGAACAACCAGTGGGCCTACTCGACGCCCGTGGCGCGGCAGGTGCCTATCAAGAATCTTGCCGACCGCGCCGTCGCGTATGGGATTGCAAGCAAGATCGTGGATGGCAACGATGTGGTGGCCACATATGAGACAACGAAAAGCGCGGTCGAGGATTGCCGCGCCGGCCGGGGGCCTGTTTTGATCGAAGTGAAGACCATGCGCATGAAGGGCCACGCGCAGCACGATCCGGCCGAGTACGTGCCCAAGGCGATGTTCGATTACTGGAAGACGCAGGACCCGATTGCGCGCTACGAAACCTATCTGACGGAACACAAGCTCTGGGACGCCAAAAAGAAGTCCGAGATTGATGCGCGCATCGAGCGCGAATTGGACGCCGATCAAAAATTCGCGGAAGAGTCGCCCATGCCGCCGGCGGAGCTTGCCGAGCAGGGTGTTTATTGCGAGGGCTGCCATACGATCGAAGCTGAATGGCGCCGGGCGAAAAAAGAAGTGATACCGCCCGCGTCGAATGAGGAAGCGGTATGGAAAGTCGCGGACTTCGGCGCGTTCAAGGGTCCGTTCGCGCCCGCTGCGGCTGCCGCGCCCGCTCCGCGAGCGGCAGCGAGCGGCGGCAATGGCGCCGAATCTCCGCTGGTGGCGCACGACGAACCCGAGGTTGCCAAGCAAACTCCGCTGCGCGTCCCCTTCGGCCGCGGGCCCAAGGATCGGTCGGTGGAGCTTGAGCGCCGGGACAAAGTTGCGGAGCGGCCCCCCCGCCACAACAAGCCGCCGCACAAGCGGCGAAGGCGCTAGCGATGCCCGAAATCACCATGCTCGAAGCCATCCGCCAGGCGCTCTTTGAAGAAATGGAGCGCGACCCGGCCGTCGTCGCCATTGGCGAGGACATTGGAGTGTACGGAGGCGCGTTCAAGGCGACCGAGGGGCTTCTCGCCAAGTTCGGCCACGAGCGCGTGATCGAGACGCCGATCAGCGAGACGGCAATCGTGGGCGCCGCGTGCGGCATGAGCTATCTGGGATTGCGCCCGGTGGCGGAAATGCAATTCATTGACTTCATCGCCTGCTGCTTCAATCAGGTCACCAACTTCGTCGCCAAATCGCATTACCGATGGGGCGCCCCGGTGCCGATGGTCCTGCGCGGCCCCTCCGGCGGCGGGGTTCACGGCGGCCCGTTCCATTCCGCGAATCCGGAAATGTATTTCGTGCACACGCCGGGCCTGAAAGTCATATACCCTTCGACCGCCTACGATGCGAAGGGATTGCTGAAGTCCGCGATTCGCGACAACAATCCCGTCCTCTTTTTCGAGCACAAATTTCTTTACCGCCGCATCAAGGAAGAGGTTCCCGCCGGCGACTTCACCGTGCCGATCGGCAAAGCCGTGGTTCGCCGCCAGGGCAGCGACCTGACGATCGTCAGTTACGCGGCCATGGCGCACGTGGCCATGGAGGCCGCTGCCACGCTGGCGAAAGAAGGCATCGAGGCCGACGTCATTGACCTGCGGACGCTGCTGCCGCTCGATAGTGAGACGATCCTCGCTTCGGTGAAAAACACGAACAGGCTCTTAATCGTTCACGAAGACACGCGCACGGGTGGCATTGCGGGGGAAATCGCCGCGATCGTGTGCGAGAGCGCGTTCGAACACCTGGACGCGCCGATCGCGCGCGTCACGGCGCTCGATACGCCCGTGCCGTACGCCCCACCGCTCGAAGAACGGTTTCTGCCGAACGCCGAAAAAGTTGTCGCTGCCGCGCGCGAACTGGCAAAATACTAATCTGGAAGAAAGCAGGTCTTGCGCCTTGGGAAAAACGAAGGGGTTGAACAAAGCGGAGTTTGAGAATGGGTCGGAAGTCCGCATCGCGGACCGCGCCTTTCTGGAGGAGTTCCTCGAGGCCGGCCAGTACCACAACGAGCTCGAGCCCGAGCAGCTCGAATTCGGCGGCCGCGTCGCCAAAGTGAAATCCGTCGAGTTCTTCCACGGCGGTGATGAAATCTACACGCTCGAGGGCGTGCCCGGTGTCTGGCACGAAGAATGTTTGAGCGCGGCCTGAGCGGAGATTCGCGGGCCTTCGCGCTTGCATTTCGAGTTTCGTATTCTAAGATCGAGCTGATCAGAGTTGCTGGAGGAACGAGCGATGGCTGTTGACGTCATTATGCCGCAGATGGGCGAAAGCATTTTTGAAGGCACGATCACCAAGTGGCTGAAAAAACCGGGCGACAAGATCGAGCGCGACGAGCCGCTCTTTGAGATCTCGACCGACAAGGTAGATGCGGAAATTCCGTCCCCCGCGGCGGGCGTCCTGAAGGAGATCAAGGTCAAAGAGGGCCAGACCGTGCCGATCCAGACGGTTGTAGCCTCGATAGAGGCGACCGGCTCCGCTGCTGCAGCGCCAGCACCCGCCAAAGCAGAAGCGCCCAAGACCACCGCACCGCCCTCGGCCAAAACGGAAGCGCCAAAACCCGCTGCCGCGCCCGCTCCGCCCCGGCCCGCGCAACCCACTGCCGCGGCAGCTTCCGCGCCGCCGCAAAAGACCGACGCGAATGGCGACAAGATTCGCAGCTCTCCGCTGGTCCGCCGCATGGCCCGCGAGAACAATATTGATCTCGCGCAAGTGTCCGGCACGGGCGCGGGAGGCCGCGTCAGCAAGCAGGACATACTCGCAGCAGCCGAAGGCGGCGCGCGCGCAGGCACGGCTCCCGCGCCAGGCGCGGCTCCGGCACGCCCGGCCGCTCCGCCGCCGGCAGGGGGCGCGCTGGCCTCCGGAGCGTTTGAATCCGCCGTCCCGCGCGAGAGGATGTATTTCGGCCATTACGAAGTTCAGCCGATGTCAAACATGCGGCAGAAAATCGCCGAGCACATGGTGCTCTCGAAGCGGGTCTCGCCCCACGTATATTCCGTCGAGGAAGTAAACGTGAGTGGCATCGCGGCCCTGCGCGCCAAATCGAAAGCGAAGTTCGAGCAGGAGTCCGGCACGAAGCTGACGTTCATGCCATTTTTCATCCGCGCCGCCGTCGAGGCCCTGCGCGCTTTCCCCACGGTGAATTCGTCGGTGGACGGCACGAACATCGTGCTGCACAAGGAGTGCAACATAGGCATCGCCGTGGCGCTCGATTGGGGATTGATCGTCCCGGTGATCAAGGGCGCCGAGGAAAAGAATTTCTTCGGCCTCGCGCGCGCCGTCACGGATCTTGCCGAGCGCGCGCGATCGAAAAAACTCAAACCCGATGAAGTGATGGAGAGCACATTCTCGATCACCAACCCGGGAGTGTTCGGCGGACTCTTTGGTTTGCCGGTGATCAATCAGCCCAACGTCGCGATTCTCGGCCTGGGCACGATCGAAAAACGCCCCGTGGTGATTGACGACGCGATCGCCATTCGTTCGATGGTGTATCTCACTCTGTCCTACGATCACCGCGCGGTGGACGGCGCGGTCGCCCATCAGTTCATGGGTCACGTGAAACACACGCTCGAAAACTGGACTGAGCCGCTTTTTTGAAGCAAGTGGAGAGTTGAGAGTTCACAGCTCAAAGTTGAAAGCTAGGTTGCGCTCGACATCGGCGCGGCTGTCTTTCAACTTTCGACTCTCAATTCTTAACTATTAGTCTCTCTCCCATGCCTCCTCTCTTGTTGCAAAACGCGTGGGGCCAGCCTCCCTGGCAAATTGATTTTTCGCCCGCGCAGCAGCCGCTCCCAAAATCGGTGGACTTCGCAATAATTGGCGGCGGCTTCACGGGGCTGGCCGCTGCGGCGTGGCTTCGTCTTCTTGCTCCCGAAAAATCGGTCGCGGTTCTCGAGGCCGGGCGCATCGGCGCAGGCGCCAGCGGGCGCACGGGCGGGATGGTTCTGGCTGAGTCCGCAGCAGGCGATCTTCCGGGGCTTGGCGATGTGCTTGCCGGGCTCACTCGCATCCTTGGAGAACTCGGAGGCGCGAGCGGAATCTCGCTGCTAGAAAATTGTGAACTCGCGTTGCCCGGCGCGTGGGAAATAGCGCGCAAGGGTGGAATCGCCCGATCGGCGATCTCGTGGAATGATTCCGGCACACTCCGCGTTGTGAACGAAGTTCCCGGCGGCACCGTGAATCCCGGAAAGCTGGTCGAGGGCCTGGCGCGGGCCGCCGATCGGCTCCGCGCGGTGATCGTGGAGCAAGCACGGGTCGAGCGCGTGGATTGGGGCGCGGAGGCGGAGTTGATGTTTGCAGGCGGCAAGCTTCGGGCGGGAAAAATCTTATTCGCCACGAACAGCCTGTCGCTCGATTTATCGGGGCTGAGCGATCGCGCGCATCCGAAGCTGACGCTGGCGGCCTCGACCGCGCCGCTGGGCGAGGAACAATTGGAAGCTATTGGGCTCTCGCAGCGGAAACCCTTCTACACAGTGGATTTCCCGTATCTGTGGGGGCGAGTGTGCCGCGACAATTCGATCGTGTGGGGCGCAGGTCTGGTGGGCCCGGCAGATTCGGGAAGCGTCGAGCAGATTGACATCGCGGCGGAAGAACCTTCGCGGATGTTCGCGTCGCTCGAACGGCGAATCCGCCAGCTTCGGCCGGGGCTTGAAAAACTCAATTTCACGCATCGCTGGGGCGGACCGATTCTTTTCCGCGATAGCTGGACGCCTGTGTTCGATCGCCATCCGGCAAGCTCGAGCGGGATTGTTCTGGGCGCCTTTGCGGGGCATGGCGTGGCGCTTTCGGTTTATCTCGGAGCCTGGGCCGCGGAAATCATGCTGGGGCGCCGCGACTTGCCGGAGTGGGGCCGCATCGCGTGAAAAAACCGGCCCGCGGGAGCCATTCGCCAAGCCCCCCGATCTGTGTCGATTAGAATGGGTCGCCGTCGTTTATTTTCAGTGAGTTGCGGGCGTTTCTAATCGCCGGAGTGTCGATTAGAAATGCCTTGACTAGTGACCGGTGAGCAGCGCTTGGTGGGGCAGTGCGGCGCGGCGACCTCAAAATAGTGTGACACTTTGCGGGTGTTGGTTCTTTTTGTTTTCAAGGACTTACGCGTCGAATTACTCGGCATGGTGTGACACTTAATTTCAGTTTCGCATGGCGAAAATCCAAGCGAAAAGCGCACAGACAACAGTGTCTGTGCCACGAGGGCCACGACTTCCGATCCGATTGTCAAAGAGCATGCAGCTCTCGTCTAGAGAGCGGACGACATTTACGCGTCGCTAACACGCTGGCAGAATGCAGGGCGCACGTCTACTGGACGCAGGTTCAGGGTCGGTGCCCCCCCTGTCCTTTTAATTAGGTTCTCTATCCTGCGGTAGAGTTGGCGCATCCAATCGGGTTCACCGGAAGATCCGGGATCGGGCGCTCGGCGCAAAAGGGAGATCAACGATGGCGAAAATGAAAGCAGCGCAAGTAGCGAAGGCAGGAGCGGACTTCGAGATCGTCGAGCGGGAAATTCAGCAGCCGGGACCGGGCCAGGTCAGGATTAAGGTGCAGGCCTGCGGCGTCTGTCACAGCGATGTGCTGACGAAGGAAGGCGGGTGGCCGGGCCTTACGTATCCGCGCGTGCCAGGGCACGAAATCGCGGGAGTGATTGATGAGGTGGGCGAGCGCGTCACCGGGTGGAAGAAAGGCGAGCGAATCGGCGTGGGCTGGCACGGCGGACAGGACGGGACGTGCCTCTCGTGCCGGCGGGGAGATTTTGGGAACTGCGCTCACCTGAAGGTCACCGGGATTCATTACGACGGCGGCTATGCGGAATACATGGTCGCGCCGGTGGAAGCTCTGGCGCATATGCCGGAATCGCTCGATGCCGCGGAAGCAGGGCCGCTGATGTGCGCCGGAGTCACCACATTTAATTCCCTGCGTCATAGCGGCGCGATGCCCAGCGATCTGGTCGCAGTGCAGGGAGTCGGCGGCCTGGGACATCTGGGAATTCAATTCGCGCAGAAATTTGGATACAAGGTGGCCGCTATCGGCCGCGGGCCGGAAAACGCGGCGCTCGCGAAGAAGCTGGGAGCGCACGTATACATTGACAGCGCTGCCGCTGACGCCGCGAAGGAGCTGCAGAAACTTGGCGGCGCGCGGGCGATCCTGGCGACGGCGCCGAGTTCGAAAGCGATGTCGTCCCTGATTGACGGGCTGGGAATGAATGGCAGGATGATGGTGGTGGGCGCAACTATGGACCCCATCGAGGTGACACCGATTCAATTGATTTTCGGCATGAGGAGCCTGCAGGGCTGGGCGTCAGGGATTCCCACGGACTCGGAAGACACGCTCAAGTTTGCGGAGATGACCGGCGTGCGTCCGATGATCGAAAAATTTCCGCTTGAGAAGGCGGCCGAGGCCTACGCCCGCATGATGAGCGGAAAAGCGCAATTTCGCGTTGTGCTGACGATGTAAGATCGGCATCGGCTGATAAGCGGCGTGTTGGACCGATGGGGCGCGCTCAGAAAAAAGCAGTAGCCAGGGAAAATAGAACTGGTAGCGCTAACGGGAATCGAACCCGTATTTCAGCCTTGAAAGGGCCGCGTGCTAACCGTTGCACCATAGCGCCGGAGTGAAGCACAGCCGGGAAGAGATTCGATTATCCGGGAAAGCCTCAGCGTTGACAAGCCGCGGAATCGCTAGGCCGCTCAAATTCGAGCCATCTCTATTTTATTCCTCGGGGACTGAAGCCCCCGTTTCTGTTTCCGAGTTATGTGAGCGCCAAAAAAGTCTGCGTGGGAACTCACAAAATCGTCCCTCAGCGGCTGAAGCCGCATTGATCTGCTAACGTTACGGCACGACTGAAGCCGTGCCCTGACGAAAAACCGAGGTTGCCACACAGGCTCTGAAGCTCCGTCCGTCCAAAATGGAGTAAGTTCTCGCACGGAGTCTTGCCGCAGCTTCTCAAACTGAAACAAAGCCAATTCCTGGCTTCGAGGCCCTCCTGTCCTTTCGTACGGCTTACCGATACGGCTCAAAATCCGCTATTACAGAACTATTACAAAGGCAATCCGGCGACTCTGGTAGCCTGACCTCGTACACTGAGAGAAAGCACAGACACCTCAGAGAACACAGGGACCCATGACACTCGCCGATCTAGCAAAGAAGTCCGCCGGGGCTCACGAAATTAACTGGGTGACAGCTACGTTCATGATGCTGTTTCACGTGGGCGCCGTGGCCGCGCTGTTTTTCTTCAGCTGGCCATGCCTTTTCGTCTTGCTGTTTCTCAACTGGGTCTCGGGCAGTCTCGGAATCGGCATGGGGTATCACCGGCTGCTCACTCATCGCGGCTACAAGACTCCGAAGTGGGTCGAGTATTTCCTGACGGTTTGCGCCACGCTCGCGCTGGAAGGCGGACCGATCTTCTGGGTGGCCACGCACCGAATCCACCATCAACACTCCGACAAGGAAGGCGACCCGCATTCGCCCGTGGACGGCAAGTGGTGGGCGCACATGGGCTGGATTCTGATGGGCAAGTCCATGCACCACGACACAACGACGCTCGCGCGGTACGTTCCCGACCTGGCCAAGGACAAATTTCACGTCTGGATCACGAAATACCATTACGTTCCAATGATCGTGCTCGGCGTGATTCTGCTGGCGATTGGCGGAATTCCCTTCGTCCTCTGGGGCGTATTCCTGCGCACCGTAATTGGCCTGCACTCGACCTGGCTGGTGAATTCGGCCACGCACTCATGGGGCACGCGGCGGTTCAAGACTCGCGATCTTTCGACGAACAGCTGGTGGGTAGCGCTGTTGTCGTTTGGCGAGGGCTGGCACAACAATCACCACGCGCATCCAACGTCCGCGCGGCACGGGCTGGCCTGGTACGAGGTTGACTTCAACTGGTACGGCATCTGGGCGCTCCAGAAGCTCGGACTCGCCAAGGACGTGTACCGCACCAAGCTCCCGGACAAGCAGACTGACCTCGAGAGTCTTCCCGAGGTTGACATGGCTGCTGTCGCTGCCGAACCGGAGCCCGATCTGGTCTCGGTCTAAGCGCTCTCTTTTCGGCTTTCGGGCGTAAATCAGAGTCCTCGCGTTCGCCTTTAGGGTCAGTCCGCGCCTCGAAATATCTCTGCGGGAATCCGCCGGGCCCCCGCTGTACAATCCTCAGAAGACGCCATGCGAATCACCGGCCGCCGAAAGGCAATCGCTCTATTCCTGATTCTAGGCATCTGTCTGGTCGCCGCGACGGTGGCGCTCACAGGCATTTGGATCATTCTCAACTGGCGTGAACGCGTCCTGCTCTTCTTCGGCCTGGTCGTCTTATTGGCTATCATCGTTGGCCTGATCCTCAACACCGTGTTCCTGGTGCGCGAAATTCGCCGGAACGAGCATCACGACAGCTTCATCAACGCCGTGACTCACGAATTGAAGACGCCGATTACATCCATCCGCCTGTATCTGGAGACCTTGCAACGGCGGGAGGTGGACGAAACGAAGCGCCAGAAGTTCTACGGCTTGATGCTGGACGATACGGACCGACTGCGCAGGACCGTGGAGCAGGTACTGATGGCCGGCGAAGTCGGCTACAAGCGCACCGCGCAGAAATCCCTGGAGATCGATCTCAGCGGCCTCGTGGGCGAATGCATGGATCTGGCCCGCACGCGGCATAATTTACAGCCGGCCGCGCTACATTGGCAGGAACCCGCCGGAACCAACGGCGCCAAAATTAAGGTTCCCGGCGATCCCGATGAGCTCCGCACGGCGATCTCCAATATCCTGGACAACGCCATCAAGTACTCCCGCGACACCGTGGACATCTCCGTGTGGATGGATACGCCGGACGAAAGGCATGTTGCGCTGCGCGTTCGCGACCACGGCATGGGGATTCCCGCCGGCGAGCTGAAGCGCATTTTCCGGCGCTTCTATCGAGTGTCAAGCCGATCCGCGTCGCAAGTGAAGGGCACCGGACTGGGCTTGTTCATCGTTCGCGCGATCGCGCGCGCGCATGGCGGCCGAGTGTTCGCGGAGAGCGCGGGAGAGACTCGCGGCACGACTGTCACTCTGGAATTGCCGAGGAGCGAGGCGTGAGCCGGGTTCTGGTTGTCGAAGACGAAGCTCACTTGGCGGAGGGCCTGCGCTTCAATCTGGAAGCGGAAGGACACTCCGTGGAGGTGGCGGGCGATGGCGAATCCGCGATAGACCGGCTGCTCAAAGGCGCCAACAAATTCGACGCCGTCGTTCTGGATGTGATGCTTCCCGGCATGGACGGCTTCGAGGTTGTTTCCGCGCTCCGCAAGGCCAAAAATTATGTGCCCGTGCTGATGCTGACTGCTCGCGGCCGCCCCGAGGACGTGCTCGCGGGATTTGCGGCGGGAACGGACGACTATCTCCCGAAGCCCTTCGAGCTGCCGATATTCCTGGCGCGGCTACAGGGCCTGCTGCGGCGAAGCGCGTGGCTCACGGGTACGGATCGCCCGGCACGCGAAGCATCGAAGAATGGCAAAGCCAGCGCGAACGAAAGCCGCGCGATCAACGAAGAAGTGTTCTCGTTCGATGGGCGGACGATCGATTTCGGCACTTTGGAGCTGCGCACCAAGGACAACACGATTCAACTCACGCTGATGGAAGCGAAGCTTCTGCGACACCTGATCCGCAGCAACGGCCGAACCGTGTCGCGCAAATCCATTCTCGAGGACGTCTGGGGCCTGCGCGAAGACACCGACACGCGCGCTATTGATAATTTCATCGTCCGGCTGCGGCGCTACATTGAAGAAGATCCCTCCGAACCCCGGCATCTGCTGACCGTGCGCGGCGTGGGATACCGATTCATCGCGTAGTTTCTTCGCAAGTCTCCTCGCATAGGATTCGACCCTCCCCTCCGGCGTTAGCCCCAGAAGGCGGTGTACCAGATTGGCACGCCGCCCGCTGCCAGCCGTTGACACGGAAAAGCCCTCTGTCAAGATTGATCCAGCGGAATCACTTGGGAAATGAGGGGGCGTATCCATGAATTCGTTCAAACGCGTCACAGCCATACTGGTGTGTTTCATGATTTCTCCACTCGCCGCCCTCTGCGAACCGCAGGGCGGTGCGCAGCGCGCCGGGCAAATTGACGCCCTGATTCCGGCAGCCACGCGCAACGCCCAGACCGTCAAGGCGAAGGACGAAATTGACTGGAACGACTTGCTGAAGACCGCGCACAACGGCCGCGTCCGCGCGGGCCTGACGGACGGCTCGATTCTCAGCGTTGGCTCCGACAGCGAGCTCCGCGTCGTGCAGCACGACGCCACTTCCCAGCAGACGTCGCTCGAACTGGACTATGGCAAGGTTCGCAACCAGGTAACCAACATCACGAAGTCTGGCGGCAAATACGAGCTCAAGACTCCGAACGCCGTCATCGGCGTGATCGGCACGGATTTCGTTACGCTCTACAAGAGCAACAGGACGACGGTGTGGTGCCTCAAAGGGCACGTCAGGGTGACGCCGCTGGGCAAGGTGGCCAAGAGTTCGGGACAGCAGAGTTCAACTGACAATACCGTGACGCTGGCGGAAGGCCAAATGGTGGTCATCACTTCCGTGATTCCCTCCGCGGGATTTCAGCCCACGAGTACGCCGCCGGATGAAGCGCAGACTATCTTGCTCTCAACCGACGTTCCTGACGGCAACCTCCCTCCGCCGGGTGATAATAAGTACGTGAATCCGACACATGCCATGCGCACCCTGCTGGTCGGTGGCGCAATTGCGGTGGGATTGGGAGTCGGATTGGGCCTTGGCGCAGGACACGGCAGCGGTGGCGGCGTCGGCGTCACGCAAGGTTGCAGGCCTTCATCCAGTGTAAATTGCCCTACCGGGCCTTAATCGAGCCGGCCGCGACTGGCAGGCCGGCGTGCGGCCCGGATAATCCATTCCGGGTAATTGAGCCGCAATCGCAATACCTATGAGCTCGAAGGACAAGCCCTCGTCACGTTGGTTGGCGTGGCTCCGCGTCTTCTCCGTTCCCCAGGTTGACCTCGCACTCGCCATAGTGGTCACTCTTGCCGGGCTGGGCGTGTTCGCCTACTCCGGATATCGCGCCGACACTCGCGCGGGCTTTGCGTTCCTCCAGAATATCGAGCAGCGTTCTCTCGACATGCGATTTGTCATGCGCGGCCAGCGCGCGCACGACGATCGCATCGTGATCGTCGGAATCGACGAAAGGACGCTTCAGGAAATTGGCTCCTTTCCGCTGCCGCGGAAGACTTACGCGCTGCTGGTTGACCGGCTAAGCGCCGGCGGCGCCCGGGTGATCGCGTTTGACGCCACGTTTCCGACACCGGAGAGCAACTCTGCCGCGCCGGCGCTGGAACGCCTGCAAAGCGAGCTGGGCAGTTCCGCATCTCCCGCCGTCATCAGGAAAATCAAAGATCTCGAGACGGGGAGCGACGAAGATGCGCTCTTTGCGGACTCCATGAAGCGAGCCGGCAACGTGGTGCTGGGGCACCTGTTCCTCGATCCGGAAGCCGCCAAGAACGCCGATCCGAAGCTGGAAGAAGACTATTTCAACATCGTCTGGGCCAAGAACTTTCCCCAGGTGTTCAAGGTGAAATCCAAAGACGGCCGCGATTTCGACTTGAGCAAGGCGTGGGTGGATAACGGCGGCCGCGTGGCTGCGGGCGCGGAAGCCAATATCAAGGAACTCGCCGAGGCGGCGGCATCGTTCGGATTTATTGATATCAATCCCGATCCCGACGGCACCTTGCGCCACGCGCTGCTGATCAAGCGCTATCGCGATCAGGATTTCTTCCCGTCGCTGGCCATGCAGATCGTTCGCGAGTACGAAAACATTCCCGACCAGGATATTGCGGCCTATATTGCGCAGGACGGCCTCGAGCGGATTCAATTCGGGCGTCACGTGCTTCGGCAATCGCGCGACGGCAGCGCGCTGATCAATTACACCGGCCCCTACGGCACCTACGCGCACTATTCCATGTGGGACGTGATGAGCGGCACGGTCCCGCCTGGCACATTCAAGGACAAAATCGTGCTCGTGGGCGCGACGGCCCTGGCGATCGGCGACATCCGCAACACGCCCTATCAGGGCGGCGAACCCTATATGGGAGTGGAGGTGCACGCCAATATCATTGACGATGTGCTGCACAGCGGCGAGAAGGGCCGCAGCTTCCTCACGCGGGGATTCGACGAAGAAATAATTGATCTGGGATTCATTCTGCTTTTCGGGATCGCTTTTGGAATCTTGTTCAGCCGCGTCCCGCCGCTCTATTCCACGATTTCGCTGTTGCTGGCGCTGGCGGGCTTCGCGTGGTTCGTCTATTTCAGCTTCGCGCAGCACGGGCGCTGGCTCAGTTTTGTGATTCCGGCGGGCACTCTGGTGGCCAACTACGCGGCGATCACCAGCTATCGCATGATCTTCGAGGAGCGCGAAAAGCGAAAGATTCGCAAGAGCTTCGCGCAATATCTGTCTCCGGGCGTGATCGCCCTGATCGAAAAGGATCCGCAGAAATACATTCATCCCGGCGGAGAGATGAAGGATCTGACCGTGATGTTCAGCGACATCCGGGGCTTCACCACCATTTCCGAAGGGTTGACGCCGGACGAACTCGTGCGCCTTCTGAACGAATACCTGGGGGCCATGACCGACGTTGTTTTCGCGAGCTACGGCACGCTCGACAAATACATCGGCGACGCGATCATGGCGTTCTGGGGCTCGCCCTACCCGCAGACGGACCACGCGTTTCGTGGTTGTTACTGCGCGCTGGAAATGTCGCGCACGCTCTCAAAGCTCAACGCCAAATGGAAGCAGGAAGACCGGGCGCCCCTCGCCATCGGAATCGGCCTGAATACCGGCCCGGTGAACGTAGGGAACATGGGCTCGGAAAAGCGGCTGGCATGGACCGTCATGGGCGACAACGTGAATCTTGCTTCGCGCCTGGAAGGAATCACAAAGCAATATCAGATTCAAATCGTAATCGGCGAAGGAACCTATCAGCAGGTCGGAAACCACTTCGTTTGCCGCGAGCTGGACAAAATCAAAGTGAAGGGCAAAAACCACCCGGTGAATATCTACGAGCTGCTCGACGTGGCAGCGGAGAAATGGAAATACGAATCGCTGCTCACTCGATTCGACAGCGCCATGGCCGCTTATCGAAGCCAGAACTGGCGCGAGGCCTCGGCGCAATTTGGCCAGTTGCTCGGCGCCTTCCCGGAAGACGGCCCCACGCAAGTTTTCCTGCAGCGCGCGCTGGAGTACATGGAAACCGCGCCGGAAACGGATTGGGATGGCGTCTACGTAATGAAATCGAAATAGTAAACCGCGCGCTCGTCAGTTTCCCGGAAGCAGACTCGAAAGCGTGAGCTTCCCTTTCACTTCTTTCGCTTTGGTCCAATCGTGGTACGTGTGGCACTCAAAGCAGCGGGATTCGGCGGCATCATTCCCGGCGTGGTGGCACTTTTCGCAAGTGGCGATGCCCGGCAGCAGGATGTCGGCGGTCTCATGGCTCGTGAGCGCGGCGTGGCATTCCGTGCATTTCACCATCTGGTGCCGGTCGTGGTTGAAATTGGCGTGGGGCAGCCAGCGCGGGGTGATGTTTGATTTCGCGACTGCCGGGAGCGCGGCGCCGGCGGAAAAGCTCAGCGCGTGGCATTGCTTGCACGTCTTGCCGTAAAGCAACTGCTCGGAATCCGCCACGCGTTCCGTGGCCCACTGTTGCGGCGTGAGGACGCGCACCGCTGCTGGCTGCGGCTTCTGCGGCAAACCGGGAACGGGAGTGGTGACGCGCACTTCGGCCGGATGCGCGGCGATGTACTGTTGAAATTTCTGCGTGAGAAAAGCGTGAATCACTTCCGGCGTGTCGTGCGGAACGCTTTCCTTGAAGCGCTTGTCGAATTGCAGACCGTGGCAAGCGATGCAGTTCTTAGCGTACGTCGTGGGCGCCATATACGCGCGCGCCAGAACCATCGCCGCCCGATCGGACTTTTGTGGTGTAGGTCCGGATTTCTCCGAGGCGGGAATCGCAGCGGCTGGCGCGGCGCCGAACCGCCACGCGTCCGTGGAAGTCGGCGGGCGATGGCAATCGTCGCAATCGAGCTGCACCGGGCCGTTCGGGCCCGCGAGATTCCGCTTCATGTGCACGGCATGATTCAGCTTGATCGTGCCGGGATCAATGCTGCCGGGGCGGACCGCCGCAAATTCGGGATGGCCCGAGCCAAAATTTTCGATGTCGCGCACGAACTTCGTCGCGTCGCCGGTGGTCCGCAGGTCCGCATGGCACTGCGTGCACGCGGCGTCGGAAGTGGCGGCGAGCCGCGCATGTCCTCGATGCTCTTCGTGGCACGACGAGCATTTTGGCGTAAACGTCTGGTTGGCGTGGTGAATGGGGCCATCGTGGCACGCGAGGCAGGCTCGGTCGCTGGCCTTCGCGCTGAAAAACCCGGCCATCTCAAAATGGCAGGCGTCGCATTTCGTGGCGAGGACGGCGTGGGCGGGCGACACCTGTCCGCCGCTGTACACTCGCTGGTTGCCGGTGACCCCATGCCAGACGAGCCACAGCACAGCCAGAAGCGGCACGGACAGCGAGAGCCAGAAACGCCAGCGCCGAAACGCATGCGGGCGCTTGAAATAATTCATGTCAATGCGCTGGGCTCGTTTTTTTGTTGCCCGTTCTCCGTCCGGCACGAATCCTCGCTTCTCTGTTTCTTGGCTTCTTCGCCTCAGTAACGCAACGCCACGATCGCGTGCACGCAACCAAGCAACAGCAACGCAAACGACAACGGGATGTGCAACATCAACCAGCCATGCAGCCAGTGGTGCAAAAGCGATTGACGCCGCAGCTGGCGCTCCTCCTCGCAGATCTGCTCGAGCCGCCTGGTGGCTTCCTGCACTTCAGCGGGCAGCAGCATGCGGAGCCCCTCGAACGTGCTGTGCGCTCGCTCGGGATTCGAGAGCAACTGGTGCCGCGCGCCATGGCTTTGCAGGAAAGGGCGCATCTCGCGCTGATAAAAACTGGCCAGCGGCGCGGATCCTTCTTCGCCTGACGCAGTTGATTCCGCGCCGGCGACCACGCCGTCCGCATCCGCGACGAACTGAGCGCGGACATGGTCAATCTGCTCGAAGATGGTTTCCGATGGAACTTGAACGGTCATCACAGCGGGCAGGTAGTGCTGCAGCAGCGCGCCAAAAATTCCGCTCGCGACCACAATGATGAGCAGGACCATCAATACGCTTGTGAGCGGGCCGCCGAACCGAAACCCGGCGTGAAAAAAAATGATCGGCAGGCTCAAGAGCCCGAGCCACAGATGGCCGCGCATCCAGGTCTGCGCGCGGCCGAGCCGCCAGACCGGAAATTTCTTGCGCCCGGCCAGCAGCCCCGCAAAAACCATGAAAACGGAGCCGACGATTCCAAACGTGAGCCCGATGGCGCTGCCGCCGCTGGGACCCGACGGCGCATGCAGGGCGTACGGGATGTAAACGGCCGTCGCTACCCCCAAAATAATGAGCGAGGCCGCCAGCCATTTTCTGTGTGTGTGGTCTATGCGCACGTTTCCGGAATTATCGGACGAAACGTTCCTTTACTAAGGCTTCTGCGTCATGCCCGGCTCCTGCCCCAGCAAACCCGCAAAGAACTTGCGGGGATCAACGCGGTGGGCCGCATCGTGCGGGCACGCGTACACGCAACTCGGCTCAGCGTGGTCGGTGCACAAATCGCACGATGTGGCTTTCTGCTTGACCATCGCAACCTTTCGTCCGGGCTGCGCCGGGTCATCCGCCATCACGTTGAACGGATGCAGATTGATATTGCCGTACGGGCAATTTTCGGCGCATAGCCCGCAGCCGATGCACCAATCCTCGATGATCACTTCCAGCGAGTTGCGCCTGCGGATCGAGCCCACCGGGCAGCCGACCATGCACAGCGGGTCGAGGCATTGACGGCAGGAAGTCGCAACCAGATAGTGGTCGAACCTCAGCCCCTCGCGGACCAGCCGCGTGATGCCGTCATGCGAATCGGCGCAGGCGCGCACGCATGCGTCGCAGCGCGTGCAACTGTTCAGATCGAGCAGCAGAAGGCTTTGCGCTTCCATTAAGCCCTGCGCGAGAAAATTGTCGAGCGGCACGCTTTGCACCACGGAAAGCCGCTCGCGATTCATCTGCGCGCGGTCCTGTTCCACGGTCTCGAGCTTCCGCCGCACAACGGGGAATTCGCCCATCATGCGATTGAAGTCCGCGGCGCCGATGCGAACGAGCTCCACGTGGTCGAGCGCCGTGCAGGTGGCCGTGCGAATATCACCGGCGAGCAATCCGGTTTCTCCGAAATAATCGCCGCGCGAAAGATAGGCCAGCACCATGTCTCCGCCGGGATGCGCTTGCGACACTTTTACGAAACCGATGCGGACCAGATAAAAGCTGTCCGCGGGGTCGCCCTGCCGGCAAATCACCTGGCCGGGCGAGTAGCGCACAAGTTCCACGCTCTCGCGCAGGCTGCTGATGAATTCGTCCGTCAACTCGGCGAACACCGGGACGGAGCGCAGGTGGCTATCGAGAGCGCGCTGGCGGTACGATTTGTCGAGCTGGGCGCGGAAATTCTTATTGCGCTGCATGATGTCGAGCACGTTGCGCAGCATCTCCAGCATCGTGCAATCGGTTTCCGCGCGGACGGTGGCCGAGCGCGGATAGAGGCTCATGCAGGTCATCTCGCCAAACAGGTCTCCCGGCCCCAGCTCCGCCACGGGATTGTCGTAGCTCAAATCCATGGGAGCATCAATGGGGATCCAGCGCTGGTCGGCCTCTTCTTCGCGCCGGTCCTGCTGACGCTGCGCCAATTTGCTCGAGAGCTTGCCGATGAATTTCTTGATTCCGCCCTGCGTTTTCACGTGCGCCATGGGCGTCGAGATGGAAACCTGCGCTTTGCCTTCCAGCAGGTAGAACGCAGTGGATCCGTATTCGCCCTCGCGGCAAATCGTTTCCCCGGCTTTGAAATGCCGCTTCACCACGGCGCCGCGGTTCAAGCTCAGAAAAGTTCCGGAGACGCCCTTGAAAACAGGAAGATGCTGCAGCTCTTCCGGCGAAACGGATTCGAATGCAGGGCCCGCGCCCAGCGCGGTTCGCGTCACGCCCTTGTTGGTGAGCGCTCCCGTGGGGCAGGAAACCATGCATTCCCCGCAGGAAACGCAGGACGATTCGCCCATGGGTTCGTTGTCATCGAAGGCGATTCCCGCATTCGTGCCCTTTCCCATGCGGCCCAGCACGAAGTTCTCGCGAATCTCGCTGCATCCGCGAATGCAGCGATCGCACAGGATGCACGCATCGAAATCCACCGCGATGCTCATCGAGGAATCGTCCTTCGCGCGGCCGGTGGTGCGTCGCGCGAATCGCGGATGCTGCACATTTTCCTGTCGCGCCAGGGTTTCGAGTTCGCAATCTCCGGAATGCTGCTGCCGAGCGCACGGCGAGGGGTGGTCGGACATCAACATCTCGACGAGCGTGCGCCGCGCGCGCAGCACTTTCTCCGATGCCGTGTTTACGACCATGCCGGGCTCAGCCGGACGCACGCACGACGCCGTAAACACCCGCGCGCCAACGTCCACCACGCATAGGCGGCAGACGCCCACGGGCGTTTCGTTCTGCTGATGGCACAGCGTGGGAATGGCGATGTCGTTCATTCGCGCGGCGTCGAACACGGTCGTTCCCGCCGGCACGGCGACTTTCTTCCCGTCAATCGTCAGTTCGATGAGCCCGGCCGCGCTCATGCATGCCTCGAAGTTGCGTGACCATCTACCACGGAGGGCGCGGCGGCAGACGCGCCTGAAAAGCAAATTCCGGAAGGGCATTCACGGCGCGAAACGTGCGCGTCCACTTCGTCCCGGAAATGTTTCAAGACGGAAGCGATGGGCGCAGGCACCACCTGACCGAGGCCGCAGATGGACGTCAGTCGCAGCGCCTCGGAAAGCTCGTCAATCAGCGCCAGATCGGAGGCGGAGCCCTGGCCCTGGGTCCATCCGGTGAGCAAATCAACCATTTTCTGCGATCCGACCCGGCACGGAACGCATTTCCCGCACGATTCGTTGCGGAAGAACTTTGTCGCATTCAATGCCATGTCCAGCATGCAGGTGTTTTCGTCGCATACGACGACAGCGCCCGAGCCGAGCATCGAGCCGGCGTCGGCGAGCGCCTTGAAATCGAGACGCACATCCGCCAGCGATGCGGGCAAGTAGCCGGAAGACGGACCCGAGGGCGCAAAGCCTTTCAGTTTTTTCCCGCCGGGGATGCCGCCGCCGTGTTTGAAGATCAAATCAGAGAGCGTGGTGCCCATGGGAACTTCATAGACGCCGGGCTTGGCAACGTCCCCACTGATGCCGACGAATTTAAGTCCGGCGCAGCCGCCGACGCCCTGCGATTTGTACCATTCGACGCCGCGCACGAGTATCGGCGGGACGTTGGCGAAAGTCTCGACGTTGTTTATGACGGTCGGCTTGTTCCAGAGGCCCTGCTGCACGGGAAACGGAGGTTTGTTGCGCGGCTCGGCGCGCTTGCCTTCGATGGCTTCGAGCAGGGCGCTCTCTTCGCCGCAGATGTAACCGCCGGGACTGACGAACAGCTCCAATTCGAATTCCAGCTCGGTGCCGAGGACGCTCGGGCCGATGAGGCGTTCGCGCTTGCAGCGCAGGATTTCGTCGTGGAGGATTTTTTCCTGCTCGTCGTATTCGTGGCGGATGTAAAGGATGCCTTTTTTCGCGCCGGTCAGAAGGCCGGCGAGAATCATGCCTTCGATGACGAGGTGGGGGATGTTGGTGAGTATGAAGCGGTCCTTGATCGTGCCCGGCTCGCTCTCGTCCGCGTTGCAGACGATATATTTTTCTGAGCCCGGCTGCTGGCGGACGAGCTGCCATTTCGATTCGGTGGGAAAGCCGGCGCCGCCGAGGCCGCGAAGTCCGGACGCCTTCAATAGCTCGAAAGCGGAATTCCAATCGCGCGATTGCGCGAGGCGGCGAACGACAGCGTAACGCTCATCCGGCGCGGAATATGGATCGGACGCGCAGGGGATTCCGCGGCGCGAGGCAGCGGGCTCAGGCTGCGAACCCTGCGTGACGACGTCGCGAATCATTTCCTCGATCTGCGATTCGCTGAGGCGCGTGTAGATGCGGTCGTTGACGGCGACGGCGGGCGCCTGGTCGCAGCGGCCGAGGCAGGAAATGCCGCGGATGGTGACGTCCGCGCCGGCAAGATTCTGAAGGCGCTCTTCCAGGCGCGCGCGAAGGCCGTCGGCGCCGCGCAGATGGCACGACATATCCTGGCAGACGCAGACGTCCGCTTTCGGTGGCGGCGTTAGGCGAAAGTGCGGATAAAAACTGGCGACTCCGTGCAGACGATACAGGGGAACGTCAATCTGTTTCGCCAAATCCTTCAATTCTTCGGCAGGCAGGTAACCGAACCGGTGTTGGATCTCCCGCAACCCGTCGAAGATCAACGTGACTCTCCCACACAGAGGGTCGTTCATTCCTGTGGCGGAATCAATCTCGGTGATGAATCTCGGTGACCCATGAGGATATAGCAAATCCGATTCGGCAAGTCCACCGCGCGCTCCGGAAGTGAAAATCGCGGCCGCCCCGGCAGTTACGGTTAGTACCAAAAGCGCCGAGTTCGCGCCTTTACGCTTCCGGTTTTGCGGTAGAGTACTCCTGCCAAACAGGAAATGAACACGAAGCTCGCCACCAAGTCCCTCCGCCTGTTTCTGCTGCCGGCTGCGGCATTTCTGCTAGTCGCCTTTTTTCCATTCACGAGTTCAGCGCAAACCCGCACCTCCGCCTACGATGGCGCGGGCAAATACACCGGGCCGGGATCATGCGCTTCGACCAGTTGCCACGGAAGTATTACGCCGCGCACGGAAAACGACGTTCTGCAAAATGAGTACAGCACATGGATCGTCAAGGACAAGCACGCGCAATCCTACAAAGCTCTGACCGGAAACATTGGCGAAC
>Ga0302180_10001081_pt1 | contig 22021 bp, 16 predicted proteins | sample I_Palsa_E3_2_FD_200575 | JGI IMG/M metagenome (GOLD analysis project Ga0302180, IMG submission 200575) | Peat permafrost microbial communities from Stordalen Mire near Abisko, Sweden - I_Palsa_E3_2 | ecosystem: Environmental > Terrestrial > Soil > Palsa > Peat permafrost | place: Sweden... | reverse complement strand
CCGCACGCCAGTCCGGTGAACATCGTGAGCAGACCGGCGATGACGGACGGCGGATAGAACAGCGCGTTGCGGTCCTGGCACGATATGCCCGTGGAAAGCACCGCCTCCATCACATCATGCAGCAGACTGCGGTGATTCTGGAACACGCCCTTCGGCGCGCCCGTGGATCCGGAGGTGTAGAGAACGCACGCGATATCGTCAGGTTGCGGCCGCATCGCTGGCGGCGTCCCTGACGCCGGCAAGTCGGAAGCACCGATGCCGTCCAGATCGATGACGACGAGCCCAGCCGGGAACAGCGCACGCACCTTCTCCGCCAGCTCCGCAGTGGCAATGAGCAGCGTGACGCCGGAATGAGCGGCTATGCGGCCGTTGCGGTCGGCCGGATGATCGGCGTCCAGTGGCACACAGATACGCCCAGCCGCCAGCACGCCGAGGATGGCCGCCGGGAATCGAGCCTCGTGGCTGAGCAATACGCCGACGGGACCCGGGTCCACGGCGAGCGCGCCAATGGCAGCCGCGATCCGGTGTGAAAGTGATTCAAGCTGCGCGTAAGTCAGGCTGCGCACCTGATCGCGCAGCGCGAGCCGATCCGGGTATAGCCGTGCCACTGCCTCGAACCGGTCGATGATCGAAGCGTGCACCGACCAGTCCGCAAGCGCCGCGGTCTCGCGCGATGATTCGATTTCAATAGGCTTCGGGACCCTGCTGACCAGCGCCTTCTCCGCCCAATCGGCGATGACATCGGCGAACTGACACGCGACCTGATCGTCCGCAGGATCGTCGCGCGCATTGACCGGCATCACCTCGAAGGTGAGCCGATTCGCGGCGATCAGCTGTTGCAGCGTTGCTCGGTATTTCTTGCGGAAGAACTTCAGCCCGTCCCTGTCCTTCGAGAACACGATCAGACAATGAGCGGCGCGGCGGGTCAACAGCGCCGAGAGTTTCTGATCGAAGTCGAGCGGCAGGATCACATCCTTGTGAAACGACCATTGCCCGGCCAGCCACTGCCCCGCGGAGCGCGAGCCGAGCCGGCGCAGAATCGACTTGAGTATCCTTGACTTGCCCGTCAGCACCCGACGCCAGTCGGCCCCGCTGAACAGGCGCAGCGGCAGGCGATCGACAAACGTCAGTCTGGCCAGCAGCGCGTCTAAATTGGGATTGGTCAGAATCAGGCCAACGACGCGCCGGTCCGCAAGCGCGGTGTTGAAGCTGAGATTCGCTTCGGCACAGTCACCCATCAGCACCACCTGCGTGACGCCTCGCTTCGAAAGCATTTCCTCGATGGCGGCAGTGCAGGCGGCGACACCGGAATCATCGTAGAACTGCAACCGCCGGTGCATCTCGCCGTAGTTCCTGAACAGCTGGATCTGCATCACGACCAGCCCGAGCGCAGCAAGACGCCGGGCGATGCGGCTCTCGAGCCGGCCCAGACCAAACACGATCACCCCGGTCTGCGAGCGCGGACGCGACGGATCGCTGATGTAGGCCAGGAACGTGCCGCCGGGTCCGAATTCGAATACGCCTCCGGCTGTCGCGGTGTCGTTCAACGTTCGCTCCTATCCCGCGCCGTTCGAATCGTGAGCCGTTGGAACGATGACCCCAAACGCGCTCAGCACGCTGAACTCATGCAGCTCCGGCTCGCTGTGGGTTTCACCGCTGGCGACGGCAACTCGATATTGCCAATGTTCACGCTCAGCGCGCTACCATAATTTTAGCACGGGCATTGCCGCATCGACGTTCCACCGTCCCTGCCGACCACTGAAATGACGCCAGGCCCAGGCGCGCTTTACTTAATCAATCGATCGCCGCCCGCATGAACCTGCAGCAGATTGAGCATCCTTTGCTCTGCGACGGCATTGTGGTAGACGCATGGACACATGGAACCCAACAGGAGCCGTACACGCGTCATCGCCGCAACTGCCCTCATCGTGATGGCGATCGCGGCCGGAACGGTGCACCTGTTCAAGTATCGGCTGGTCGTCGCCGCGGCCCTGATGATCAACTACGCTCAGTCTACCTTCGCACCGCCCGGCACCTTAGCACTTGAATTGGCGCCAGTCGCACAGGACGATGCATTCGGCGCAGCCGTGCCGACGGCCGCAGTACCTCTGTCGATTGAAAAAACGCTCGACTGGCCCAGCTACAACCGTGGACTGACCTCAGCGCGTTACTCGCCGCTCGATCAGATTAACCGCGATAACGTCGGTACTCTCCAGGTGCTGTGCACGTACGACACGAAGGAGCGAGGGCACTTCTCTACCGGCCCGATCGTAGTGGACGGTGCGCTGATCGGTACCACAGACCATGACATTTTTTCGATCGATGCAGCCACTTGTCGCGAGAACTGGCGCACGCATGAGCACTACGCAGACGGGACTCTCAACGGCAACCGCGGCGCTGCTTATCTCGACGGTCGTCTTTATCGCGGTACCCCGGACGGACGAGTGCTGGCATACGATTTCAAGACCGGCGCTCGGTTGTGGCAGACCTCCGTAGCAAACGCACGGCGCGGCGAGTCGACATCCGCGGCTCCCATCGCCTGGAACGGCCTGGTCTTCATCGGCAACGCCGGTGGAGACATGAAAGGCGTGAAAGGCCGCATGTACGCCCTCGACGCTCAGACGGGCGAGATCGTCTGGGAATTCTATCTGGTGCCGAAAGCGCCAGGCGATCCAACTCGTGGACCGCAGGCGACGACACCACTCGACACATCGACGTGGGCGAACCACGCAAATACGCCGATTACGGGCGGCGCGACCTGGACGTCGTATACGTTGGATCCGACCAGGGGAGAGTTGTATGTCCCCAGCGGCAATCCAGCGCCCGATTTCGCGACCGGCCCGCGCGAAGGCGCGAATCTCTATTCCGGTTCGGTAGTCGTGCTGGACGCGAAAACCGGGGCCTACAAGCGCCACTTCAAAGTGGTGCCCAAAGACTGGCACGACTGGGATGTCTCCAACACGCCTGCCCTGATCGAGACCAGGAGCGGTAAACGGCTGCTGTCTGTGGCCCCAAAAGACGGGCGCCTGTACGGATTCGATCTCGACTCCAACGCGCTGCTCTACCGCATGCCGGTCACGACTATTGAGAACGCCGATGCATTCTTGTCGACCGATGAGGCGGTCCACTTCTGTCCTGGTTCCGGGGGCGGCGGCGAATGGAACAGTCCTGCCTACGATCCACGGACCAACCTGATTCTGACTGGCGAGGTCGACTGGTGTACCACCGTGACGCTGCAGACTGAGGCAAAGATTCGGGCGGTGGGCCTCGGCCAACTGTGGCCAGGCATGGCGACCAGGAACCCGTACAACGTATTGGGCGCCATGGACTCGTATCGACGATGGGCGGGCTGGGTATACGCCTCCGACGCGGACACCGGCGCCTGGAAGTGGAGGGCGAAATCAAACTACCCGATCTTGAGCGGGATCACCCCGACGGCTGGTGGTGTCTTCTTCTTTGGGGACATGGGTGGCAACTTCTATGCGCTGGAGGCCGCCACGGGGCGGCGGCTGTGGGGCAAGAATCTCGGCGGCGCGATTGGCGGCGGCGTGATCACCTATGCCGCTGGCGGTGCGCAGCGGGTGGCTGTGGCCGCGGGCTATAGCGCCATTCTTTGGCCGACAAAAATTGTGACCGGGAAGATCGTGATCCTCGGCCTCCCCGGCACTTGACAGGTTATGGGAATCCGGCGAAGTCTGCTTGCGTCCGGGAATTCAATCTTAGGGGGTGATCAGTGTCACTGGAAGGACGGGTCGCGATTGTTACCGGCGCCGGCGGCGGCCTCGGCCGCGCCCATGCGCTGTTTCTGGCAGCCCAGGGCGCAAAAGTGCTGGTGAACGAGCTCGCACAGAACGCGGCGGATTGCGTAGTCGCTGAAATCGACGCAGCCGGCGGGCAGGCGCTGGCAGGCGTCGCCTCGGTCACTGACGAGGCGGCGGTCGCCGCGATGATCGGACGCGTGATGGAGCAATGGGGTCGGATCGACATCCTGGTGAACAACGCCGGCATCCTGCGCGACAAAAGCTTTGCCAAGATGAGCCTCGACGACTTCCGGTTGGTGCTCGACGTGCATCTGATCGGCGCGGTGATCTGCACCAAGGGCGTGTGGGACATCATGCGTGGGCAGCACTACGGGCGTGTGATCATGACGACCTCCTCCACCGGCCTCTATGGCAACTTCGGCCAGGCCAATTACGGCGCCGCCAAGATGGCTCTGGTCGGATTGATGCAGACGCTCGCGATTGAAGGCGAGAAGTATGACATCCGCGTGAACTGCCTCGCGCCCAGTGCAGCGACACAGATGACACGCGGGGTATTGCCCGAAGCCAGTCTCAAGCTGCTCGCGCCCGCGCTGGTAAGTCCCGGCCTGTTGCTGCTGGCGGGAACCGACGCTCCCACGCGCACCATCCTGTGCGCCGGCGCAGGTCATTTCGCATGTGCGAACGTGACGCTGTCACGCGGACATTACATCGGTGCCGCAAAGGGCGCCGGTGAGGAGGTGCTCGCGCACTGGGAGCAGATCTCGGATCGAACCGATGATACGGTTCCCGCTTTTGGCTTCGTCCAGGCCGAGCGCGAACTTGCCAGTGCCGGCCTGCCCGCCTCCGTTGCCATCGTGCAACGGTGATGCGCGCAGTCGTCATTATCGCCACCGCCTGCACGCCAATCGGCCGGGCGTAGCGCTGTCCTCCAATGACCCGATAAGATTTGCGGTACGATTCGGCGATGAACATGTGTCGCATCGGCTTGATCGCAATCCTAGGCGCTTACCTGGGATTCGCCAGCGCGGCCGACCAGGGGTCGCAGCCGGCTGCGCCTGCGCCTACCCCTGCACCTGCCGCGCCAGCACCTGCTGCGCCTATGCCTGCTGCAGCCCCTCATGTGTCCGTACTGACTGGCGATCAGGTGATTCAGATTCTGGACCAGACGGTCGAATGGTACCGAACGCTGGGCACGCAGCAGCAAACGGCCAGTCAGCCGAGTGATCTGTTGATCCTTTACGCCAACCAGCAAACGGCCGCCCAGGTCGTGGCGCTGGCCTTCGATATCGCGCGCGCCAATGCTGAGCTACTCAGTAGCGAAGCCAGCAGTACGCAATCCGCCGACACTGCCGCCTCGTCCTCCCAGGCGCTGGTGGCACAGCAGAAGAAATTGCAGGCGCAGCATCTGACCATTCAAACGCAAATGGATGGCGTCCGGCGGCAGATCGCGGCCTCCGCAGCCGGCAGCAAGCCGGACCTGGATGGCAAATTGTCAGAGCTGCAGGGCGAGTTGGACATGCTCGATGCGAGAAAGAACCTGCTCGATACCATGGCGCAGTTCGTCAACGAAAACGACTCAAAATCATCGAGCGCGAACGCGCTCAAGGCACACATCGACGCCATCGCGGTTTCGGTTCCCACAACGGGAACCGCCCCTGCCTCGACTCCGGCGGCTCCGGCCACGGCGCCCGCTTCTGCAGCCGCCGCCAGCAAGAGCCCCGCCGCCGCGACGCCGCCCGTGTTTGTCAACGGTGCCACCGCGTCGGCCCGCACCGGAATCTGGGAACTGGCGTCCAACGTGTTCAAGCTGTCCGACAAAGTCAGCACCATCAAAGCGATCGACCGCAATACGGCCGCGCTCGAGGAAACGTTCGTAAAGATTCGCAGCGCGCCCGTCGGGCAGCTCAAGTCGCTGACTGCGCAGAGCGATGCGCTGGCGACCCAGGCCGACACCGCACAGGGAGCGGCGTTGAAAGCGGTGCGCAATCAGCTCGACACCCTGGCATGGCTGTTCAAGCAAACCTCGGACATCCTGATTCCGCTGAGTAAAGAAGGTGTACTGCTGCAGCAATACCGTCACAACCTGAAAAGCTGGGAAGACGCCGTCAAACGTCAATACCATGAGGCTGTCGCAGCGCTCGGTGTGCGGCTGGGTATCCTGTTGGCGATGCTGACGGCTGTGGTCGTCGGCGGTGAAGTGTGGCGCCGGTTGGTGATCCGGTATACACAAGAGCCGCGCCGGCGATACCAGCAGCAACTGGTTCGAAAAATCACCATGTGGACCCTGGCGGTGGCTATTGTCGGATTCAGCTTTGTAACGGAATTGAGTTCTTTCGCTACCTTCGCAGGCCTGATCACCGCCGGACTGGCGGTGGCCATGCAAAGCGTGCTGGTCTCGATCGTCGGCTATTTCTTCCTGATCGGAAAGTATGGCATCCGGGTCGGCGACCGCGTGCAGATCGGCAACGTGAGCGGCGAAGTCATCGACCTGGGTCTGGTGCGAATGCATCTGATGGAGCTCAGCTCGCAAGGTCCGCTCGGAGCCACCGGCAGGGTGGTCGCCTATGCGAACTCGATCGTGTTCCAACCCTCGGGCGGACTATTCAAACAGATTCCCGGGGTGGATTTCGCGTGGCATGAAACTACCCTGGCTTTGCCTGCCGGGTGCGACTATGTGGCGGTGAAGGAAAAGCTATTGGCGGCGGTGCTCGACGTGGTCAAGGAGTATCACGAAGAAATCGTCAAGCAGACCAAGCAGATCGAAAGCACCACCGCCTCCAGCTCCGTCGGCGGGGCAAAGCCGCAGGTGCGGCTGCATTTCTCCCCCGCGGGCGTAGAAGCACTGGTTCGCTACCCGGTGCAATTGCAGCATGAGGCGGAGATCGACGAGCGCGTCTCCAGGGAACTGATGACAGTGATCGCTGGCAGCCGCATCACTGCCGACGGTAAAAGCCAGACGCCCGCTTAACTGATGTCGGTCGCAGGCCTACGTTAAAAAGTTCCTTTCCGCACTTGCCGCGGCGACGCTATTGCCCCAACGTGGTGATATGCGCTCCACACTAAATCTGATCATCGTACTCGCCGCCTCGCTGCTGGCGGCCTGCGGCGGCAGTAGCGACGGCAGCGGCAACAATGGTGGCGGAAGTAGCAGTTCCGGCGCTACTTCGACTACCGGGCGCGGCGCGTTGGTGCAGAATCCGCCGACGCTGCTGTCCACGGTATCCGCCTCGGATCTGTTGGCCCAGGTCACGACAGGCGCCAGTTCCCAGACGTTCGGGACGCAGGCGCTGGCTGAAGTCTTGACGATCAGCGGTGGTCCAAGCTGCGACGTCAACGTGTATCACATCGAGTACTACACCGTCGGCGGCGCCAACGAAAGCACGACCGCGTCCGGCGCCCTGATGGTGCCCAGCGGTACCGCTGCGTCTTGCCAGGGTGCACGCCCCATCGTGCTGTACGCGCATGGCACCAGCACCGAACACAATTTCAATATCGCAGACCTAACCAATCAGCAGAACGCCGAAGGAATACTCCTGGCCGCGTTCTTCGCGGCGCGCGGCTACATCGTCGTCGCTCCCAACTATGCCGGCTATGACACCTCCACGCTCGCATACCATCCATTTCTGGTGGCCGACCAGCAATCCAAGGACATGATCGACGCCTTGACGGCCGCCCGCTCGGCGCTGCCGGCCAACTCGCAGGTCAGCGACAGTGGCCAGCTGTTCATCACCGGGTACTCGCAGGGCGGCTTCGTGGCGATGGCGACGCACCGAGCGATGCAGGCCGCCGGCTTGCCGGTCACCGCTGCTGCACCGATGTCCGGTCCGTATGCCCTCGCGGCGTTTGTCGACGCGGAGTTCGAAGGCGAAGTCAGCGGGGACGCCCCGGTGGTGGCAACACTGTTGCTCACTGCCTATCAGAATTCCTACGGCAACATCTATGGCGCCGCGACCGATGTATTCGCGGCGCAGTACGCCCCGGGCATCGCCACGCTGTTCCCCAGCACACTGTCGCGAAGCCAGATTTATGCGGCCGGCTTACTGCCTCAAACGGCGCTGTTCGACTCGACCCCGCCCACACCGGCGTACGCCGCAATGACCCCGGCTACCGCCCCGGCTGTTCTGGCACCGGTGTTTGCGCAGGGATTTGGCCCCAATGGTCTGATCACCAACGCCTATCGCCTTAGCTACTTGCAGGATGCGCAGGCTAACCCGGATGGCGGTTTTCCGACGCTCAGCAACGACGTGGCGGCTGCGGCCCCGGCTCTACCCTGGCGCCAGGCGCTCAAACTGAACGACCTGCGCAGCTGGACCCCGGTCGCACCCACGATGCTGTGCGGCGGTGACCAGGACCCGGAAGTGTTCTTCCTGAACACGCAGCTGATGCAGGCCTATTGGGCGGCGTACGCGCCGGCAGCCACTCCTGTCAGCGTGCTCGATCTCGATTCGAGCACTCCGAGTGCCGGCGTCAACGGCACTTTGCAATCCGACTTCCAGCTAGCGAAGCAGGCGGTCGCGGCGGCCGCCGTGTTACAGGGCGCTTCCGATGGCGGGACGGCCGCCGTTTTCGAAGCCTATCACGCCACATTAGTCGCTCCATTCTGCCTGGCGGCGGTTATCAATTTCTTCAATGCGCAGTAGCGCGATCACATAACACCAAGAATGCGCTCGCGGCCGGGCTCGCATATGCTATGCGGCCTGGAGGGAAAAAAATTCATGCAGGCCGATGAGGAGGTCCGGGCGGCGTCGGCGCAGCTCTACGCTGCCTTGAATCGCATGCTTAACGGGGATCCCGGCTCGTTGTCCGACATCTGGTCGCACAGTACAACCGTGACCACGATGCACCCGATCGGCGGTAGGGAAGTCGGATGGGACCAGGTGAAAAAATCATTGGAGCAAGTGGCGCAGCTGACTTCCGCCGGGCAAGTCAGGCCGAGCGAACAATTCATTCAGGTCGCAGGCGACGTAGCCTATGAACTGGGCGTCGAGCGCGCACGTTTTACGCTTGCCGGGCAACCGGTGGCGGGCGATTGTCGCGTGACGAATATCTATCGCCGGGAATCCGGCAGCTGGAAGGTTGTGCATCACCATACTGACGCAACACCGGCCATGCTTGACGTAGCCAGCCGATTGAAGGGCAAGTAGCACCGAAGCGGCGATTCAGCCGTACCCACGTTAACCACCACATGATCGGGAGAAGACATGAAAGTCAGAAATTTGTTGCTGGCGTGCTTGATGGGGATTGCCGTGCTTGGCGCCACCGGAGTCGCGCAGGCTCAAGACGTGAGGATGTTCGTGCGCCATGAAGTTGCCGACTACGCCGTCTGGAGAAAAGCGTACGACAGCTTTGCCCCGATGCAGAAGAAAATGGGGGTCATCTACAAGACCGTGTATCAATCAACAGATGACCCGAATGACGTGACGGTCATTCACGATTTTCACAGCCTGGAGGCGGCCAAGGCATTCGCCGCTTCCCCAGATTTGAAGGCCGGAATGGAAAAATCCGGCGTCAAGGGCGCGCCGCAGATCTGGTACACGACCAGAACTGCCAAATAACCGACCGCTGGTTAGTCGACAGGCCGTGGGGGCCGACGTGCCCACACCGACTCTGGGCGATTTGAAGCAGATGTACCGCGCGCTGTGGCGCATCCGTCTGTTTGAAGACCAGGTGCAGCGGCTCGCGGCCGCGGGCGAGGTACCTGGTTTTCCTCACCTGTCGACCGGCCAGGAAGCGGTGGCCGTGGGTGTGTGCGCGCACCTGTCGCGCGAGGACGTCTTGTTTACCAGTCACCGCGGCCATGGGCATGTACTGGCCAAGGGTAGCGATATGCGGGCGACCCTGGCCGAGATTCTCGGCCGCCAGGAAGGCCTGTGCCGCGGTCGCGGCGGCTCGATGCATCTGGTGGATGCTGCCAACGGGGTCCTGGGCGCGACCGGCGTCGTAGCAGGCAATCTGCCTCTGGCCGCCGGCGCCGCCTGGGCTGCCCAGGCGCAGGGCCAGCAAAATATCAGCGTGGTTTTTTTCGGCGACGGCGCGACCGGCGCCGGCGCATTCCACGAGACGCTGAATCTCGCCGCGCTGTGGAAACTGCCGGTGCTGTTCGTGTGTGAGAACAACGGCTATGCCGAGTTCACCAGCCGTGAGGAACACTCCAAGGTCACGCACGTGAGCAGCTTCGCCGCGCCGTACGCCATTGCAACTAAAACCATCGACGGCAACGATCTGCTGGCTGTGTACGCCAGCGCGGGCGAGGCAATCGACCTGCTGCGTAGCGGTCGAGGTCCATATCTGCTGGAGTGCATGACGTTTCGCCTCGCGGGTCACTACGTGGGCGATGCTCAGCAGTACCGGTCTAAAGAAGAACTCGCGGCGAATCGGGACAAGTGTCCGATCGAGCGCTTCAAGCGCCATCTGATCGAGCACGGCATCGAACCCCATGAGCTCGACGCCATCGGCGAGCACGCAAGGCTCGAGGTGCAGCAGGCGGCCGATGGCGCCCGCGCGGCGGCGCAACCCGATGCCTCGACCGTGCTCGAGGATGTCTATCGCTCGCCCGCTCTCAACTCGATATCAGGCTGAGCCAGGGCGATGATTCACAGCTTCATCGACATTCTGCGTCGTGCGCTCGACGAGGAGATGACGCGCGACGCGGCGGTGCATCTGCTGGGTGAAGATGTCGCGGCCGGCGGAGCTTTCGGCGTGACTCGCGGACTGGCACAAAAACACGGCGCCACGCGCGTGCGCAATACGCCCATCAGCGAGGCGGCGATCACCGGTCTTGCCACCGGTGCGGCACTGTGCGGTCTCAAGCCGGTGCTGGAAATCATGTTCATCGATTTCGCCACGCTGGCGATGGACTGCCTGGTGAATCAAACCGCCAAGTACCGCTACATGTCGGGCGGCCAGCTCGCCGTGCCGCTGGTGGTGCGTACCCAGGCCGGCGCCGCCGGCGGAGCTGCCGCACAACACTCGCAGAGCCTGGAAGCCTGGTTCATTCATGTGCCGGGCCTGGTGGTGGTCGCGCCTGCATCGCCGGTGGAAGCGTATGGCCTGCTGAAGAGCGCGATCCGGCTCGGCGAACCGGTGCTGTTCATCGAGCACAAACGCCTCTACACCATGAAGGAGGAAGCGGCGGATGACATCCAGCTGCCGCCGATCGGCCGCGCCCGCATCGTCAGGAGCGGGACCGACGTGACGTTGATCGCGTATTCGGCCATGGTGCAGAGCGCACTGGAAGCGGCGCAGGCATTGGCGGACTTGGACATCTTCGCTGAAGTCATCGACCTGCGCACGCTGCTGCCGCTCGATATGGCGACCATCGCGGCGTCGGTGTCGAGAACCCATCGCGTACTGATTGCGCACGAAGCGGTGCTCAACGGCGGCTTTGGGGCCGAAATCGCCGCGCGGATTGGCAGCGAGCTGTTCGACGAACTTGACACGCCGGTAGTACGCATCGGCTGCCCGTTCGCGCCGATTCCGTTCGCGCCCGATCTGGAGCGGGCGCTGCTGCCGGGCAGCCAGGACATCGTGCGCGCGGTGTGCCAGATGCCAGGCCTTGGCGACTAGGCCGCAGGAGCAGCATCAAATGGCGCTAATCGCTCAGGACATACCGAAGATCGGTCTGGTGATGGACGCGGTCAAGGTGGTGCGCTGGCTGAAGAACGTCGGCGACACGGTAAGGCTGGGCGAGCCGCTGGTCGAAGTTGAAACGGAAAAATCGATCGTCGAGATCGAAGCGACGACGGGAGGGCGCCTGGCGCAGATCCTGGTGCAGGTCGATCAACAGGCGGCCGTCGGCGACCGCATCGCCTGGATCGAATCGGACCAGAACCAGTCTGCAGGCGCAGTGGCGGTGCCGGCGGTAGAAGAGCCCAACGTTGCGCCCTCGCCCAGTCCGCGCTCGAACATTCCGCGCCCGCCCTCCTCGTTCGAGGCGCGCGGCGGTGATCGCGTCCGCAGCTCTCCCGTGGCACGCCAGCTGGCTGCCGAACGCGGCCTCGATCTTGGCGCCATTTCCGGCTCGGGACCTGCAGGGCGTATTCAGCTGGAGGACGTCAGGCGAGCGCTTGATACAGCGTCAGGCAAGGCCGTGTCCCCGTCCCCCTCGTCTGCGTTGCGACCGCTGTCGCCGATGCGGCGCGCACTGGCTCGCGCCATGACGCGAAGCAATGCGAGCATTCCGCAGTTCACGGTCGAGCGCTCGGTTGACTTGCGTGTATTGCAGGCATTGCGCACAGAGTATTCCGGCCGCCAGACTCCGGGCTCGCCCAGGTTGTCAGTGAACGACTTCCTGCTGCAGGCCGTCGCCCGGGTGCTGATCGAGTTTCCCACGTTGAACGCCACTTTTTCGGGCGATCCCGAATCGCCGGACGCCGGCATTTTGCAGGCCAGCGGCGCACACATCGGGCTGGTGCTCGCGGTGGACAATGGCTTGCTGGTGCCGGTACTGCACCATGTCGAGCGACTTAGCCTGAGCGAGATCGCGCGCCGACGCCTGGACTGCGTCGAGCGTGGCTTGAAGGGGCGCCTGAAGCGCGAGGAAACCGACGGCGCAACCTTCAGCATCTCCAACCTCGGCGCGCAGGGGCCGGACCGCTTCACGGCGATCATCAATCCGCCGCAATCGGCAATTCTCGCCGTCGGCCGGCAGCACGACTGTGTCGTGTCGAGCAACGCCGATATCGTGGTGCGCCCGCTGTGCGCGCTCACACTGACGGTCGATCACCGCATTGCAGACGGTCGCCTGGCTTCGGATTTCCTCGCGCGCCTGGTGCAGATCCTCGAGGGCCGCGACTGGCGATTGGACTAGCTCGCCCCGGCCGTTAACGGCCGGCTTTCAGCACCTTGCGAACGGCTGCGATGATGCGCTCCTCGTCGGGGATCACATACGCCTCGAGCGGCTCGCTGTAAGGTACCGTCGCGTCGCGCGCGTTGACCTGAAGAATCGGTGCCTTCAGCGACGAGAAACCGTGCTCGGCGACGTCGCCCGCAATGATGCCTCCGACGGTCGCATGACGCGGCGCCTGATCGACCAGCACCAGGCGTCCGGTCTTGGCGACCGATTTCAGAATGGTCGCAAGATCCAGCGGCGCCACGGTACGCGGGTCGATGACCTCGGCCTGAATGCCCTCAGCGGCCAGCTTCTCGGCCGCGGCCAGCGAGCGCAACACCATCCAGCCGGTAGCGACGATCGTCACGTCACCGCCCGCACGCCGAATCTCCGCCTTGCCGAACGGAACCAGATGCTCGCCGTCGGGCACCTCGCCGTGTTCGAGCGTGAGCAGGTAGTGGTGCAGGAACACCACCGGATTGTCGTCGCGAATCGCGGTGGCCATCAGTCCTTTCGCGTCGGCGGCGGTCGAGGGAACCACGACTTTAAGGCCGGGCACGCCCATGAACAGTGCAGTGAGCGAACCGGTGTGCTGGCCGGCCCAGCCGGCCGCGAAACCGAAGCCGGCTTTGAGTACCAGCGGCACCTTAACCTGCCCGCCGGACATGTAGCGGAACCGGGGCGCCTCGTTCAGCACCTGATCCATGGCGACCAGCATGAATTCCGCCATGTACAGCTCGACCACCGGGCGCAGGCCCGCCATCGCCGCGCCGATGGCGATGCCGATCTCCGCAGTCTCGGAAATGGGCGTCACGCGCACGCGCTCGTGGCCATAGGCGGCGACGAACGGGTGATTCTCGGTGGTCGCCAGGTTCTGGCCAAAATAGAGCACGCTCGGGTCGCGGCGCATCTCCTGATGAATGCCGGCATCGATGGCGGCAATGAAGGGCAGCTGTGCCATGGATTACTTCGGCCTAGGCGTAGACATTCTCGAGCGCGGACTCGAGCTTGGGGAAGGGGCTTTTGACGGCGAAGCTGACGGCGGCGTCCATTTCCTTGGCCACCTGTGCGGCGAGCTCGCCGGCTTTCGCGCCGCTCAGTACGCCGCTCTTGACCAACGCCGCGCGGAAGCGCGGTACCGGATCGCCGCGCAGCGCCGCCTCGTACTCTTCGCGCTTGCCGAACACCGTGATCGCCTCATGCTCCGGATAGTGCAGCGGCACGCCGGGCGGAGCGATGATGTTGCCGTGCGCCGAAAGGCGGTAGACCTTGGACTCCACCAGCGTGGGACCGTCCCCGGCGCGCGCGCGCTCGACCGCCGCGCCGACGGTGGCGTGCACAGCCAACGGATCGGCTCCGTCGACGGTGACGCCGGGCATCGCATAGGCCTTCGCCTTGAGGGCCAGGGGCTCGCCGTTGGCGGCATTCGCGTCCTCCTGCGCGGTGGTCGTCACCACGTTATAGCCGTTGTTTTCCATCACGAAAATAACCGGCAACTTCCACAGTGAGGCGATGTTGAGCGTCTCGTGAAAAGCGCCCTGCTTGGAAGCGCCGTCGCCGAAAAAACAGAACACGATTTCGCCCTTGTGGCGGATCTGCGCGGCCCAGGCGGCGCCCGCGGCGTGGGGTATGCCGGCACCGACGATGCCCGAAGTGCCAAGGAAGCCACGCTTGACGTCGGTCAGATGCATCGAGCCGCCCAGACCCTTGCACAGCCCGTCGGCGCGGCCGTAGATCTCGGCCATCATCGCCTTCGGGTCGCTGCCAAGCACCAGCGGATAGCCGTGGCAGCGATAGGTGGCGAGCGCTGCATCACCGCCGCGGAAGTGACTGAGCGCGCCGACGATGGATGCTTCCGCGCCGTCGGCCAGATGCGTATGGCCGCGGATCACGCCGGGATGTTCGGTGAATGTGCGTTTGACCCGTTCTTCGAATTCGCGCACGCGCAGCATGTGGGTGAAGATCCAGATCTGCCGTTCGGCGTTTGGTGGCTGCACGCTCATTCGAACCCCCTTAACTGTAGCGAACGGCACCGCCGTGCTGCGCGGTGGATCAGTCGTGTGGCTTTCGCCGCTGTATTCTTCGATGACGAACGATCAATTGCAATCGGAAATCGCCCCGTGGCCTGCGGCTATGCTTGCGCGTGCGCCTCGTGTCCTATCAACCAACGAAGAACCCGGCTTCGATGGCCAGCGAATTGCAGCACAATATCTCCCACTTCCAGCCAGGCCTGAAGCCGGAACCATCTGGCGAACAAAGCGTACAGCAATACCCCGAGTACGATCTGGATCCCCAGGCGCAGTTCCACCACCCAGGCACCGAACAACCAGCGGTCGGAAAGCCACAGCAGCACGCCCATCAAAGCCGCACAGCCAAGCGGCCCGGCTACGTTACGCAGCAGCGCTGTGAAACTGAGATTCACGATGCGCCCGGCACGCGACCACACCGGGTACCAGACAAATAGATAACCGCCCAGCACATAGGCCCAGGCAACGCCCATCAGCCCCCAGTGGCTCCCGATCAGAACGCCGATTGCACGCACCGCAGTGGTGTAGATACCAATACGAAACAGCACGTCGGTTCGTCCCTGCGACATGAATATCCACCCGGCAGTGTTGGTAGCCGACTGCACCAGCCCGGCAAAGCACAGCAATTGCAGGATGACTATAGATCCGCGCCACTTGGGGCCGTACACCACCAGGATCGCCGGCTCCGCCAGCACACCCAGCGCCACCATCGCCGGAAAGGTAATTAACGCTATCATCCGGGTGGCCCGCAAATAGGCGCGCCTTACCGACTCGACATCATCCTGAATGAAAGATAGCGCTGGAAACATCACCGAGGTCGTCACGTCGGTGACACTGGCTATTGGCAGACGCATGAGCTTGTCGGCCAGGCTGTAAATCCCCAGCGCTGCGCTTCCAATCCAGCGCCCGATCACCAGTTTGTCCACATTCTGCGACCAGTAAATGACGACGCCGAAACCCACGAGATGGCCGCTAAAGCGCATCAGCTCCCTGATTGCGGCGAAATCGAACGACCAGGCCGGCCGCCAGGATGATTGGGACCACATCATCAGAACCCGCACTGCCGCCTGGGTCAGCGTCTGTCCTACCAGGGCCCACACACCGGCACCGCTGAACGCTAACACCACTGCCACGGCACCCGAGGCTACCGAGGAGACGGTTTCAATCCAGAATTTGGTGCGAAAATTGAGCGCCTTGTCGAGTAATGCGACCTGCACCACATTCAGAGAGCCCAGGAAAAAACTCAAGGCGATTGCCGCCGTGAGCAGGCGCAGCTGCGGTTCCTGGTAAAATCTGGCGATCAGCGGCGCCGCCAGGGCAAATACCGCGGTCAGCGCGATTCCGGTCGCGACATTGAGCCAGAACACGGAGTTCAGATGCCGCTCGGTTACCGTGCTCCTCTGAATGATCGAAGCCCCCAGTCCCATGTCGGCGACGAAGCTCGCAAAGCCGGTAAACACCAGCACCATTCCCAGCAGTCCGTATTCCTTGGGGCTGAGCAGACGCGCCAGAATGACGGTTGCGGCCAGCTGCAATAGCTGGCCCAGCAGCCGGGCGGCTCCGTTCCATCCCAGTCCCATCAACGTTCGCTGGCGCAGGTTATTCATTGTTCGGGCTTGGCGATGCGCCAGTGGCAACGGTCATTCGGTCCAGCGTGCGGCGTCCGGGCTGCGCCAGGCGCTGATGTCGCGCGCCCATTGTGAGATCGTTCGTGCGGGATCCGGCAGCTGATGTTGGCTTCGGCGCAGTCGCCCATGAGGACAACCTGCGTGATGCGTCGCCTGGAATTGATTTCGTCGATGGCCAGCGTGCAGGCTGAGACGCCGGACTCGTCGTAGAAAACACCGGGTGCCGAGCAGGCCCGCGATGGATCGCTGATGTAGCCGAGATACGCGCCGCCCGGTCCGAATTCGAACAAACCTTCGCCTGTTGCGGTAACGTTCATTGCACTAGCCGCAGTGAATTTAGCACAAGCGCTGACGGACTGAGGCTCCGCACTCCCGGCCGCGATAGCCTTAAGAGTGGATCCGGGTGCCATTTACTTAATCACTGCGTCACCATGGCTACAGACGCGCGACAAACAGTCATCGAGCAACAACCCATGAGTACTATCCTGCTGCTGACCGGTTCGAACATCTTCATGACCATTGCCTGGTATGGCCACTTGAAGTACGGCCACGACTGGCCGCTGTGGAAAGCGATTGTGATCTCCTGGTTTATCGCCCTGTTGGAATACTGCCTGGCGGTACCGGCAAATCGCCTCGGCTACGTCCAATTCTCCGGGTTTCAGCTCAAGATCATCCAGGAGGTCGTGACACTCCTCGTCTTCATAGCATTCGCGCTGCTGTTCCTGAAGGAGAAGCTCGCCTGGAATTATATCGTGGCGTTCCTGTTCCTCGCCGTGGCCGCATTTTTTGCGTTTGCCTTTAAGACGCCGGGGGCTGCCGCCTGAGAGCTCGTGCCGCGAGCGGCATAGCGCTCAATCTCGGCGCTCGCCTGAATTATGTCGTATATCCCTGATTTCAGACGCTCCTGTGGAATCAGGAGCGTCACAAGGACGCTAGCTCAACGGGCCTGCTATGCGCGCTAGCGTACGGTGCGCAGGGGGCGGTTCCCGTAGCATTAATTGGAAGGATAGTACCCCGATATCACGTCTGCCTTGTTGCGATGCCCCGATAAGGGCGTCTCGCAACAAATCCATTACAAGGAATCATCATGAAAGGTCCAATCTTTGTCGTCGCATCGCTGATGATGTTGGCCCTGAGCGCCTGCGCCGGGCCTGCCGGACCTGCCGGGGCAACCGGTAATACCGGCAACACCGGCAACTCCGGTAATACCGGAGCCACGGGTGACACTGGTAGCACTGGCTACACTGGGGCCACCGGCAATACGGGCGCCACCGGCAATACCGGCGCCACCGGTAATACCGGCAACACCGGCTACACCGGTGCCACCGGAGACACCGGCGCAACCGGTGATACGGGCAACCGCGGCGCAACCGGCTACACCGGTGCGACGGGCGATACCGGTGCGACAGGTAACACGGGAAATACCGGTAATACCGGCAACACGGGTAATACCGGCCCTGCCGGCCCGCCGCGCTAACGGGGGCGGTAGCTGCTGCGTCCGCCCGCGGGAGCCGGAACCGACCTCTGCCATCGTGCCTGCGTGACACGTCATGAGTGCGGTCGAGCCTGCGCGCATCCTGATCGTGGACGACAACCGAGCGATCCATGAGGATTTCCGCAAGATTCTGCTGGGCGGAAAGCGCGATGAGACTCTGCAGAACCTTGAGGCCAGTGTGTTCGGCAATCCGGTGGTCGCGCGTGAAACAGCGAGTGAATTTCGGTTGGATTCGGCATACCAGGGGGCGGAAGCACTGTCGCTGGTACAGATCGCGCACGACGATCGCAAGCCCTACTCGGTTGCATTCGTCGATATGCGTATGCCCCCGGGATGGGATGGGCTTGAGACCATAGAGCACCTGTGGGACGTCGATCCGGAAATCCAGATCGTCATCTGTTCGGCGTACTCGGACTACGACTGGCAGAACCTGATCACGCGACTTGGCCACTCGGACAAGCTGCTGGTGCTCAAGAAACCATTCGAGATGATCGAAGTGCTGCAGTGCACGCACGCGTTGTCGTCAAAATGGCGCATTGAGCGAGCACTGCGCGAGCACGTCGATTCGCTCGAGAAAGACGTCAGCGACCGCACGCTCGGCCTGGAAGCGGCCAACAAGCAGCTGCGACACCTCGTCACCCACGATTCGCTCACCAGTTTGCCGAACCGGGTGCTGCTCGATGACCGGATGGGCCAGGCCATCGCGCATGCGGAGCGAGCCGGAGAGGGGTTCGCGGTCTGCGTACTCGATCTGGATCGCTTCAAGCTCATCAACGATTCATTGGGCCACCACGCGGGCGACGAGCTGTTGAAGCACGTCGCACGCCGCCTGACCAGTGCGGTGCGCAGCGTGGACACTGCCGCGCGCCTGGGCGGCGACGAATTCGTGCTGATCATCAACCAGGCGCGGGTACCGGCCGACGCTGAGCAGGTCGCGCACAAGGTGCTCGAGGCGCTACAGGTTTCAATGCAGATCGGCGACCTCGAGGTCCACACTTCCGCGAGCATCGGCATCGCCTTCTACCCGGGCGACGGCACGACGATCGACGCGTTGTACGCGCACGCCGACGCCGCCATGTACTGCGCCAAACAGCGCGGTGGATCGGGCGTCGAATGCTTTGCCTCGACCATGAGCCTTGCCACCGAAGAACGGGTGCGATTCGAGGGCGATCTGCACCGCGCCCTCAAGCTGCAGCAATTCGAGCTGCGCTATCAGCCCAAGTACAACGCCGCCACCAAGAAAATTCACAGCGTGGAAGCGCTGATCCGCTGGCAACACCCGGAGCGCGGGCTGCTGCTTCCAGATCAATTCATACCGCTCGCGGAGGAATCCGGGCTGATCGTACCGATCGGCGAGTGGGTGCTGCGCGAGGCCTGCCGCCAGGTGGGCGCGTGGCAGGACCAGGGGCTGCCGACTCTGCGCATCGCCGTAAACATCTCGGCACTGCAATTTCGACGGCTCGATCTGGTCGATACCGTACGGCGTGCGCTGGCGGACGCTGGTGTGGATGCGAAATACCTGGAAATAGAACTCACCGAGACCGCAGTGATGAGTGACCCGGCGGAGTCGCTCGATATCCTGGAGCGACTGAGCCGCATGGGCGTCATCGTGTCTGTCGACGATTTCGGCACCGGCTATTCGAGCATGAGCTATCTGCGACGCTTTCCCATTGACAAGCTGAAAATCGACCGCAGTTTCATCGCCAACGCCATGACATCGGCGGACGACGCGTCCATCGTGCGGGCAATTATCTCGCTCGCGCATGGCCTGCGGCTGAAGGTGGTCGCCGAAGGGGTGGAAAACGCAGAACAGGTCGCGTTCCTGCAGGACCTGGGCTGCGACCAATACCAGGGTTTCTATTTCAGCCAGCCGGTTGAGTCGGCCGTTTTCGAAGAAATGTTGCGCAGCGGAAATGCTCCGGAATTCGAGCGCGCGGAAGATGAAGCTGAGCGCACGCACAGCAGGCTTGCTGTCTCCACCAATCGCCAGCGTCGAGTAAGCACTCGGCTCTGAACCAGCGCTTGCGCATCAGCATCGCACCTATCGCAGATTGGCTGCGGGATCGAAGGGCACTGTGGGCCAGGTTGCTCGGCTGCGGCGACGCCGGACATTCGCAGGCGCTGCTCGAGCGCCTGAGCATCGCGACCCAGGCCGCGGGCATCTACTGCTGGGAATTCGATTGGGGTACCTACGCGATCACCTGGGACGAGAGCAGGTTGCCCCCGGCCGAGGCCGCCGCTGCATCACGCCACCATTTCGGCGCAGAGCTGGGCACCGATCTCTTTAAATGGGTGCACCCGGACGATCAGAAGGCCGGCGGCAAGGCGATCACGGCGTCGCTGGCGCGCGGCGAGGACCACGTCTCCTTCCGCTACCGCCTGGCGCTGCCCGACGGGTCGATTCGTCACGTACAGGCCTTCGCGCGCACCTACAGCGACGCCACGGGGAAAGCGCAGCGGTCATTGGGGGTGAGCTGGGACGTCACCCAGGAGGTCGAAGCGGCGGCGCGCGCCGCGCGCGCTGCCGCAAAAGAGCGCGAGTTGCGCGAGCGCCTGGGTGTGGTGACGCAGGCTGTCGGCCTGCAGTGCTGGGAATACGATTTCCAGCAGGCGAGACGGGTGTGGCTCGATTACGTCTTCGGCGATGAGTCTGGCGGATCCGACAGCGCGCAGCAGGTTGGCGATGCGCTGTACGCGCGGATCCTGCCGGAGGATGTGCTTGAAATGCAGCGACTTTCGGACGCCGCGCTGGCAAAGCACGAGCCGATGATCTCGGCGCGCTTTCGCCGCCGCGAACCGGATGGGACGCTGCGCTACATCGATACCTATCATCGCTTCTTCTACGATGCGCAGGGCAAGCCCACGCGCACGCTAGGCGCGAATATCGACGTCACCGAGTCGCATCAGCGCCAGCTGGAACTGGAAGCTCTGTCGGTCCGTTTTGGCATCGCCACACGCGGCGCGAAAGCGGGAGTGTGGGAGTGGCGCGAGGGTGACGACGAGGTATGGTGGAACGACAACATGTATGCGATCTACGGCTTCGAGGCCGAGAATTTCCAACCGCGCTTATCCATCATCCTCGCGATGATTCACCCAGATGATCTGGCAGTCGCGCAAGCCGCCTGGACCGGCGCGTTACAGCAGTCCATGGCCATGCACGTACAGTTTCGGATCATTCGCGCCGACAACAGCATCGTGCACATCGATTCGCTGGCTACGGTGGTGACTGAACCGCATTCGCCGAAGCGCCGCCTGGTGGGCATTATTCTCGATATTACCGAGCGCGTCGGCGCCGAGCAGCGCGAGCGGCTGCTACAGAAGCAGCTGCGAGAGGCCTCGCACCAATCGGGTATGGCGGAAGTAGCCACCGGCGTGCTGCACAACGTCGGCAACGTGCTGAATAGCCTTGGGGTGGCCTCATCGACGGTGCAGGCCCGGCTGAAGGCATCGCAGTACGATCGGGTCGGGCGGGTCGCGGCCTTGCTCGAGGCGCACCGCTGCACACTCGGGGATTTTCTCGCCAACGATGCGCGCGGCAAACACTTGCCGCAGTTCCTGAGCGCACTGGGCGTCCAGCTCAAAAAGGACAGCGAGGGCCTGCAACAGGAGATCAATGCGATCAGCGGTCACGTTCAGTATCTGTGCGAGATCGTGCAGGCGCAGCAGACCTTCGCGCGGGTCGGCGGCGCGGAGGAAGCTGTCGATGTGCGTGAGCTGGTGGACACTGCCCTGCGGCTGAAGGCTCAGGACCTCGAGGGCATGGACGTCAGGCGCGAGATCGCCGACATCCCGGAATTTCTGACCGATCGCTACAAGCTGTTGCAGATCGTGGTCAATTTCATCGGCAATGCATGCGATGCGATCGCGGCAAGCACGTCCGGTGCGCGACGTATCGCAATCCGCGCGCAGGTGGTGGACGATCAGCTCGAGATTGCGGTCGAGGACTCCGGCGTCGGCATTCCTGGCGAGTTATTGGCGCGTATCTGGGAATTCGGCTTTACCACCAAGGCGCACGGTCACGGCTTTGGCCTGCACAGCAGCGCCGTGGCTGCGCAGCAGCTCGGTGGCACGGTCGCCGTGATCAGCGCCGGCGCCGGCCTGGGGGCACGCTTTACCGTCACAATACCGCTCAACGTGGCAAGCCACAGCGAGCGCATCAGCTTAGCGGCAGCAGCGCCTTGATGCGCTGATACCATGACTGCAGCCGAGACCGGCTGTCCGGTACGCGCTCCTTAATCCAACCGGCGAAATCGATGACGACCAAGGTGTCGATGTCGGCC
>Ga0302180_10001080_pt1 | contig 22025 bp, 17 predicted proteins | sample I_Palsa_E3_2_FD_200575 | JGI IMG/M metagenome (GOLD analysis project Ga0302180, IMG submission 200575) | Peat permafrost microbial communities from Stordalen Mire near Abisko, Sweden - I_Palsa_E3_2 | ecosystem: Environmental > Terrestrial > Soil > Palsa > Peat permafrost | place: Sweden... | reverse complement strand
GCGGCTCGCTGGCGACCGAGCACCTGATCAGCCTCGGGCACCGCCGGATCGGTTTCGTGGGCGACTCCCCCGACGAGTTCGGCTTCGTCTCGACCCGGCGGCGCCTGCTCGGCTACCGGCGGACGCTATCCCGGCACCGGCTCGAGTACGACCCGGCGATCGTCCGGCTTGGCAGGCACTCGGCCTCGGTGGCCGCGACCCTGGCGCAGGAACTGCTCAGCCTGCCCTCGCCGCCGACGGCGATCTTCGCGGGCTCGGACACCCAGGCACTCGGCGTCCTCGCCGCCGCCGACAAATCCGGCCATTCGGTACCCGCCGACCTGTCCGTGATCGGCTTCGACGACATCGAGTCCGCGGCCCATATCGGGCTGTCGACGGTTCACCAGCCGCTGGCCGAGAGCGGTGCCCACGGGGCGAGGCGGCTGTGCGCGCTCATCCGCGGGCAGCTGGTGCGACCACTACGAGAGGAACTGCCGCTGTCCGTGGTGGCCAGGACAAGTTCCACAATGTACGCGGTCGCGGGTGCCGCATGAGCGGCACCGAGCCCCACGGGGACCCATGAAACCCGTGAAAGCACAACCAGTAGATCCACGGGCAGCACACACGGCCCGCACGCAAGGGCATAGCCCAGGAGGAGCACACATGTCACGAAGAAGTCTGCGGAGAAGGTCCCCTGCCCGGCTGAAGGGGGGTTTGGGACTGACCGCCCTGGCGGGCGTCACGGTACTGACCCTGGCCGCCTGCGGCAGCAGCGGCAGCAGCAGCAGTGCCGGCAGCGGCAGCACGCCCACGAGCACGAGCACGGGCAGCGTCGGCTCCACGACGTCCGGCAGCATCGTCTGGTCGGCCAGCCCGCTGTCAGGCACCGGCGCCAACGACGCCCGGACCGTGCTGATCAACGCGTTCGAGAAGCAGTACCCGAACATCCACGTCTCCCTGGTGTCGGCGTCGACCGACACCGACACCAACCGGGCCACCCTGGCCACGCAGATCGCGGGCGGCTCGGCCTCCCCCGACGTGTTCATGGGTGACGTGATCTGGCCCGCTCAGTTCGGCGCGCACCAGCTCGCCGTCCCGCTGTCGCAGTACCTCCCGTCGAGCTACTGGAGCAAGTTCGCTACCGGGCTGGTCGCCGGGGCTACCTACAAGGGCGCGGTCTACGGCTCGCCGCTGTTCGAGGACCAGGGCTTCCTGTACTACCGCAAGGACCTGCTCACCAAGGACGGGCTGCCGGTCCCGACGACCTGGGAGCAGGTCGAAACCGACGCCAAGGCCGTTCTTGCCAAGGGCCAGAGCAAGTACGGATTCGTCTGGGAAGGCGACTCGTACGAGGGTCTGACCTGCAACTTCATGGAATATCTGACCGACGCGGGCGGGACGGCGACCAATAGCGGCTACACCAAGGCCACGCTGAACTCGGCTGCGGCGCTCAAGGCCGTCACGTTCATGCGCAGCCTGGTCACCTCCGGCGTTACCCCGGCCGCGGTGACCACGTTCCAGGAGCCGCAGGCGATGACCACCTTCGGCACAGGCAACGCCGTGTTCCTGCGCAACTGGGACTATGCCTACGAGAGCGCCATCACCCCGGCCGACGGCGGCAAGCTCACCGCGAGCCAGGTCGGCGTCGAGCCGCTACCGACCTTCGCGGGCCAGTCGGCCCCCGGCTACTCCAACATCGGCGGCTGGAACATGTACATCAACCCGCACAGCAAGCACCTGGGTGCGGACCTGACCTTCATCCAGTGGCTGTCGGGCACCACGGCCCAGGACATCCTCTCCCAGAAGTACGGGTTCATCTCCACCGTCACCTCGGTCCGCACCTCGCCCGCGACCATTGCCTCGAACCCGGTGTTTGCCGTCGTGCCGAAGACCAAGCTGGTCCCCCGGCCCGCCGGCACGCCCGAGTACCCGGCGCTTTCCACCGCGATTTACACCAACGTGAACGCAGCCCTGGCGGGTTCGGCCTCCCCGTCGGCGGCGGTGTCGGCCATGGAGTCCGCGGCCAACACCGCGCTCAGCAGTACATCAAGCGGCGGATTGTGACCTAGCCGCCGAACTGCCTGGGCCGGGACGCTAGATGCGTCCCGGCCCGGGCAGTCGCCCCGCCCGGTCAGCCGGCCATCCGTACCTACTTATCTCGGCTCTACTTATCTCGGCCCCCGGCCGCGAGGAGTGACCTATGACCGCCATCTCAAGTGCCTCTGGAGCGAGTGCCACCGGAAATTTGAGTACCGTCGTCCCGCCGGTACCTCGCCCCGATATCAACAGGAAACGGCTGGCCCGGATGGGCTGGAGCTTTTCGGCTCCCGCGCTGGTCGTCATCGCCGCGGTTACGATCTTCCCGATCGTGTACTCGGTGATCATGAGCCTGAACAACGTGAACGTGACCGGCAACGGCTTCAGCCTTGACGGCTTCACCTTCAGCAACTACAACCTGCTGATTCATTCGTCCCTGTGGCGGGACGCGCTATTCTTCACCGTCTACTACACCCTGGTGACCGTCGTCGTCGAGCTGGTTATCGGAACCTGCATCGCGCTCGTGCTCGAGCGCCTCGTCAAGGGGCGCGGGTACATGATGGCGCTGATGCTCATCCCGTGGTCGATGATCACCGTCATCAACGCCGAGCTGTGGGCCTACATCTATAACGGGACCTACGGCGTGGCCGATTACATCCTGGGCGGCCTCGGGCTGGGCCATCCGGTGATCCTCGGCACCCCGACCCCGGCCATCATCGGGCTGATGATCGCCGACATCTGGAAGACGACGCCGTTCGTGGCCATCATCGTGCTGGCCGGGCTGGTCATGCTGCCCGGCGACGTGTACGAGGCGGCGGAAATGGACGGCGCCTCGAGCTGGTACACGTTCTGGCATATCACCTTGCCGCTGCTGCGGCCGACGATCGCGCTCGCGGTCATGTTCCGGGTGCTGCAGGCGTTCGGGCTGTTCGACCTGCCCTACGTCATGACCGGCGGCGGTCCGGGCACGGCGACCCAGTCCCTGTCGATCCTCGCCTTCAACGCGCTATTCAAGAACCTGTCCTTCGGGCCCGGCGCCGCCGTGGCGACCAGCACCGCGCTGCTGGTGCTCCTCGGCTGCCTGGCCACGCTGCGGGTATTCCGGGCCCAGGTCGGGCAGGAGGGTAACTAATGCGAAACCGCAAGCGAACCGGATGGCACCGGTACATCAACGGCGTCACCATTTCCACCTTCGTCACCGTGATCTTCATCATCCTTCCGCTGTACTGGCTGATCGCCTCGAGCTTCAAGTCACCGAACGACGTCGGCACGACTCAGCTCTTCCCCAGCCCGATCAGCGGGGCGAACTACAGCAACGCGTTCGTCGGCTACGACTTCGGGATCTACTTCCGGAACTCGATTATCGTTACCCTCGTTACCACCGCGCTCGTGCTGTTCCTGGGCACCCTGGCCGGCTACGCGCTCGGCCGGCTGCCGATGCGGGGCAAGTTCAGCACGATGGTGACCCTGCTGATCATCTCGGTCTTCCCGGAAGTCGCGGTGATCGCGCCGCTGTACCTGCTCGAGCGCAACCTCCACCTGCTGAACAGCTACCCCGCGCTGATCCTGCCCTACACGGCCTTCTTCCTCCCGTTCGCCATCTGGATCCTGCGGAACTACATGCTCGGCATCCCGAAGGAAATGGAGGAGACCGGCCGGATCGACGGGGCCGGGGCCCTGCGCACCGTCTGGACGATCATCTTGCCGCAGGCCCTGCCCGGCCTGTTCACGGCGGGCATCTTCACCTTCACCGCCTGCTGGACCGAGTTCCTGATGGCACTGACGTTCGACAATTCAAACAACTTCCGGACCATCCCGGTGGGCATCGCCGACTTCGGCGGGAACTTCCAGGTCCCGTACGGGGCCATCTTCGGCGCCAGCGTGGTGGCGGTGGTGCCCATCGGCATCCTGGTCTTCATCTTCCGCAAGTTCGTCGTCTCCGGCCTGACCTCGGGCGCGGTGAAGGGATGAGCAAGTCCTGCGATCTCGGGCGCTCAGCGCCAGGTAAGGAGTCACCATGGCCACGGTAAGCCTTGAAGGCATCAACAAGGTCTACGAGAACGGCTTTCACGCGGTCAAGGACCTGAGCGTGGACATCGCCGACGGCGAGTTCATGGTCCTGGTGGGGCCCTCGGGCTGCGGCAAGACCACCGCGCTGCGGATGATCGCCGGGCTGGAGGACATCACCAGCGGCATCTTGCGCATCGGCGGGAAGGAGGCCAACGACGAGACGCCCAAGGAACGGGACATCGCCATGGTCTTTCAGAACTACGCCCTCTACCCGCACATGACGGTGGCGGAGAACATCGGCTTCGCGCTCAAGCTGCGTAAGCTGCCCAAGGACCAGCTCAACGCGAAGGTCAAGGAGGCAGCCGACATCCTCGGCCTGACCGATTGGCTGGACCGCAAGCCCGGGCAGCTGTCCGGTGGCCAGCGCCAGCGGGTCGCCATGGGCCGGGCCATCGTGCGCGAGCCCTCGGTGTTCCTGATGGACGAGCCGCTGTCGAACCTGGACGCCAAGCTGCGGGTGCAGATGCGGGCCGAGGTGTCGCGCATCCAGCGGCGTATCGGGGTCGCCACCGTCTACGTCACGCACGACCAGGTCGAGGCCATGACCATGGGCGACCGGGTGACCGTGCTGCGGGACGGCATCCTGCAGCAGGTCGACACCCCGCAGAACCTCTACGACAACCCGGACAACGTCTTCGTGGCCGCCTTCATCGGCTCGCCGTCCCAGAATCTGTACGACGCCGCCCTGACCGAGGGCGCACGGTCGATCAAGCTCGGCTCCCAGGAGGTACCGCTTCCGGAAGCCGTCCGGCAGAAGCGTCCGGCCCTGGCTTCCTTCGCCGGCAAGGGTGTCGTCGTAGGCATGCGCCCCGAGCACCTGCCCGCGGCGAAGCCGGGCGAGACCGGCCCGACTCTGGTCGGTGAGGTGGACCTGATCGAGGCCCTCGGCTCCGAGCAGGTGGTCCACTTCACCATCGACGCGCACCGGGTCATAGCCGAGGGTGCCCTCGAGAAAGACGAGGCCGAGGCCGTGGGCGCCGGCGAGGGCGTGGCTCGCGTCGAGGCTAAGTACCCGGTCAAGGTCGGCGACCGGGTGACCTTCGCCATCGACATCGAAGACATGCAGTTCTTCGACACCCAGACGGGAATGGCCATCCGGGGTTAGCAGTGAGTCAACCAGAGGTTTCGGGGTCCTTGGGGTCCGGGCCGCCGTGGTGGCACGGAGCCGTCCTCTACCAGCTGTACGTGCGGTCCTGGCGCGATACCAATCATGACGGGTACGGCGACCTGCGCGGCATCATCGAGCGCCTGGACCACCTTTCCTGGCTCGGAGTAGACGGCGTCTGGCTATCGCCCACCATGCCGTCTCCGGACGCCGACTGGGGCTATGACGTCAGCGACTACACCGGCGTCCACCCCGAACTCGGCACGCTGGCCGACCTGGACGAGCTGATCGCCCAGGCCGGCCAGCGGGGCATGCGCGTCCTGCTCGACCTGGTGCCCAACCACACCAGCTCGGCTCATCCCTGGTTCATCGACGCCGTGGCCAGCCGGGACTCGGCGCACCGCGATTACTACGTGTGGGCCGATCCGGGTCCGGAGGGCGGGCCGCCGAACAACTGGCTCGACTTCACCGGGCGCCCCGCCTGGCAGTGGCATGAGAGCGGCCAGTACTACCTGCACAACTTCCTGGTGGGCCAGCCGGACCTGAACTGGTGGCAGCCCGCGGTGCACGCCGAGTTCCGCGACATCCTGGAGTTCTGGTTCAACCGGGGAGTCGCCGGGTTCCGCATCGACGTCGCGCACGGCCTGTACAAGGACGCCGAGCTGCGCGACAACCCGCCGCTGACCGGTGACAACCCGCTGGAGGGCCGATTCGGCCTGCGCCCGGTCTACAACGCCTACCGCCCGGAGACGCACGGCGTCTACCGGGCCTGGCGCAAGATCGCCGACGGCTACGCGCCGCCGCGACTGCTGCTCGGCGAGACCTGGGTCGGCGAGCTCGACAAGCTGGCCGCCTACTACGGCGACAACGACGAACTTCAGCTCGGCTTCAACTTCCCCTTCGCGCTGGCGGAATTCGACGCGCCCCGGCTGGCAAAGATCGTGGAGCAGACGCTGGCGGTGCTCCCGCCGGGCGCCTGCCCGGTGTGGATGAGCTCCAATCACGACATCGGCCGCTTCCCCACCCGCTGGTGCGACGGCGACGAGCGCAAGATCAGGCTCGCGCTGCTCGTGCTGATGACCCTGCCCGGCACCACGGTGCTCTACTACGGTGACGAGATCGGCATGCCCGACGTGGACGTGCCGCCGGCGCTGCGCCGGGACACCGCGACCCTGGACAACGATGCCCACGGCAACCGGGACCGGGCCAGGACGCCCATGCCGTGGGACGCCTCCCCGGGCGGCGGCTTCACCGCCCCGGGCGTGACGCCGTGGCTGCCGCTGGCGGACCTTCCGGGTCCTAACGTCGCCGACCAGCGAGCCGACGCTGATTCCATCCTGTGGCTGTGCCGGCGCCTAGTCGCGCTGCGGCGGGCCGAGCTGAGCGGCGGCATCGACCCGGAGACCCCAAAGATCCCGAAAACCGACTTCGAGCAGCTACCGGCCCGCGAAGGGCAATGGGCGTACCGGGTCGGCTCGCTGCTGGTGGCGGCGAACTTCTCCGGGCAGCCGGCTGGGATCCCGGCCGCGGCGGGCGAGGTGCTGCTGGCCACCTCACCCACCGGCACGGCTGCGTCGCAGCGCGTGCTGGGCCCGTGGGAGGGAGTTGTCGCCAGGCTGAGAACGTAACACCCGGCTCGTTCAGTAAATTTTTCGGTTGATCTTGTCTTGTGCCGTAGGTCCTCCTGTATTATCCAACAATTGGAGGGCTTCGTTCGTGATCTCGCAGCCATACGTATATCGGCGGCATGAGCTGGCCGAACCCGACTGGCGCCGGTTCCCCGGCTGGACCGGGGTGTCCGCTGCCGAGTGGGAGTCCGCGCAGTGGCAGCGCGCCCACTGCGTCAAGAACGTACGGCAGCTCCGCCAGGTCACCGGGCCGGGACTTGATGAGACGTTCTTCGCCGACGCCGAACGTGACCAGCGCGAGCGGGCCACGATGTCGATGCTGCTGCCGCCGCAGATGCTCAACACCATGGTGCCTGCTGGCGCCCCCGATCGCCCCGGCTTCACCGAGGCGTTCTACGCGGACCCCGTGCGCAGGTACATGCTCCCGGCGTTCAGCGATCGCAGGACCGACTGGCCCTCGCACCCGTACGCGCAGCGTGACTCGCTGCACGAGGCGGAGATGTGGGTGGTCGAGGGCCTCACCCACCGCTACCCGGCCAAGGTGCTGGCCGAGCTGCTGCCGACCTGCCCGCAGTACTGCGGCCACTGCACCCGGATGGACCTGGTGGGCAACCCGACGGCGGTGACCGACAAGCACAAGTTCGGGCTCGCCCGCGAAGACCGGCTCAGCGCCATGCTGTCCTACCTGCGCCGCACGCCCGGGGTGCGGGACGTGGTGGTCTCCGGCGGAGACGTGGCCAACCTGCCGTGGCCGCGGCTCGAGTCGTTCGTGGCCTCGCTGCTCGAGATCGATTCGATCAGGGACATCCGGCTGGCCAGCAAGGCGCTGATGGGGCTGCCTCAGCACTGGCTGTCGGACGAGGTGCGCGCGGGCATGTCCCGGCTCGCCACGACGGCCCGCTCGCGCGGCGTGAGCATCGCGATCCACACCCACGTGAACTCGGCTCAGTCGGTGACGCCTCTGGTGGCCCGGGCGGCCCGGGCCATGCTGGAGGCCGGCGTTCGCGACGTGCGGAACCAGGGCGTCCTGCTGCGCGGGACCAACGACAGCGCAGGTGCGCTGCTCGACCTGTGCTTCGCCTTGCTCGACGGGGCCGCGATCATGCCCTACTACTTCTACATGTGCGACATGATCCCCGGCAGCGAGCACTGGCGGCTGACCCTGCGGGAAGGGCAGTCACTGCAGCACGAGATCATGGGCTACCTGCCTGGGTTCGCGACCCCGCGGGTGGTATGTGACGTGCCCTATGTCGGCAAGCGCTGGGTGCACCAGGTGGCCAGGTACGACACCGAGCACGGCATCTCGTACTGGACGAAGAACTACCACACCGCGATCGAGGTGGACGACGAGCTGGCGCTCAGCCGCGAGTACCCGTACTACGATCCGATCTACATGCTGCCGGAACCGGGGCAGGCCTGGTGGCGCAGCCTGGGTTCCCGGTCGCACGCCGGCGCCGCTGAGCTCGTCAGGTGAGCTGATAACGCTGAGACAGCTCGTCCAGGCGCAATCGGACCGCCGGCCAGTCGGCCGCGGTGATACTGAAGCGGACCGAATCGCGCGGGCTGCGGTCCGCGCCGAGCCGGTGCGAGCGCAGGATGCCCTCGAACCGCGCGCCGATCCGCTGCATGGCATCCCGTGACCGTTGGTTCCGCGCGTCGGTGTGCAGACACACCGACCGGACCTGCCATACCTCGAAGGCGTGCGTGAGCATGAGCCGTTTCATCTCGGTGTTCGCCCCGGTCCTGATCGCATCACGGCTCAGCCAGGTGTAACCGATCTCGCAGGTGTCGGGCGCGGGTTTCGGCTCCGGCCACGCCCAGTAGTCCAGGTTACAGAACCGCGTAGAGCCGATCACCGCTTCGTCTTCCAGCCGGACCACGGCAAACGGTACCGCCGTCTCGCTGTCCCTGGCTGCGACTGCCGTCTCCACGTACCGGCGGACCGCGGCTTCGTCCTGTGGCACCGGAGACCAGCGGTACAGGTCTCCGCCGCCTCCGGCGGCGGCCAGCAAGCCGGGCACGTGATCGTACCGCAGCGGCTCGAGAAGAAGTGTTTTGGATGTTAGCCTCGGGGGGACGATCCCCCCCAGACCCCCCCTGATTACGGGGGGGCTGCCCGCCCCCCCGTGCCCCCCGGGGCCCCCCGAAGGGGGGCGTTCCATGTACCTGACTGGATTGCCGGGCGGCGGGGTGAAGCCGAACTTGCGGTAGAGGGCGTGGGCGTCGGAGGTGTGCAGCATCCAGCGCTGGGCGGCACCCGGGCCGTGGTCGATCATCGCCCGCATGATGGCCTTACCCAGGCCGGCCCCGCGGTGTCCGGACAGCACGTACACGTCGGAGAGGTAGGCGTTCCCGCCGTCGCTGAAGGCACGGGCGAAGCCGACCATGGCACCGGTCCGGTCGTACGCTCCGACCACGCGCCAGGCCGTGGCGATCTGGCGCCTGATGTCCGTCTCGGTACGCGAGCGGCCCCAGTAGGCCTCCGTGGTCAGGAACGCGACCGCGGCCCCGGCGTCGATCCTGGCCGGGTCATCGTCGATGACGTAGTCGCCGACGGAGCTCTGCATCACAGCACCTCCAGGGGTTCCAGGGTTTCCAGCGCCTTCAGGGCGGCGTCGATGTCGGTGATCAGGTCGGCCGCGGGCTCGACGCCGACCGAGAGCCTGATCAGACCGTCGGGCGCCGTTTCGCCCGCCCACCGGCCGCGCCGTTCCCAGCTCGACTCGACGCCGCCGAAGCTGGTCGCGGGAAGAATCAGCGTCGAACTCTCCACCACCTGGTCCGCGGCCTCAGCGCGGTCCGGGATGATCTCGAAGGACAGCAAAGGGCCGAAGCCACCGGTCATCTGCCGGGCGGCGACCTGCGATGCCGGTGTGCTGACACCGGGGTAATGGACGGCGGCCACCCGGGGATGGGCCGCCAGGTGCCGGGCGATGGCGAGAGCGCTCTGTGACTGGCGCGCGATCCGCAGCGGCAGCGTCTTCAGCCCCCGAAGGGCCAGCCAGGCCTCGAACGGCCCGGGAACGGCGCCGCCGCTCGACCGCCAGGCCCGGAGTGCGGCCAGCAGTTCCACGTCGCGGCTGACGACGGCACCGAGGATCACGTCGGAATGCCCGGACAGTGCCTTGGTCAGCGAGTACAGCGAGGCCGTCGCGCCGGAGTCGAGCGGCCGCTGGAGCAGGCCGGTGGCGACGGTGTTGTCCGTCACCATCGGGGCCCCCGCCGTGGCCGCGAGCTCGGCGAGCCGGGCCAGGTCGGCCACGCGCAGCAACGGGTTCGTCGGCGTCTCGGTCCACAGCAGCGACGACCCGGACTTTGAGGGTCCGTGGCCCGCGAGCGCGCGCTCCACCGCCGGCAGGTCCTGCAGGTCCACGTGGACCGGCACGGCGCCGTGCGGCCGCAGCTTGTCGGCCAGGACCCGCGTCCCGTAGTAGCCGTCGGAGGGCAGCACGATGCTGTCCCGCCCCTTCGCCAGGGCGAGCATCAGGGCCATCGAGGCCGCCTGGCCTGAGGCGAAGACGACCGCCTCCGCGTCCTCCAAGGCGCCAAGCGCCTGCTCGAGGGCCTCCCAGCCCGGGTTGCTCTCCCGCCCGTAACCCCGGCCGGGCTGCGGCTCCCCCAACGACACATAGATGCTGGCCGGGACGAGCGGCGGCGTGGCCGGCTGGCCGACCACGCGTTCGGTGCCGGCGTGGATAAGCTGGGATTCTGCGGAGAACGCCTCGCTCATAGCGCCGGCCCGATAAATGTTACAGTACATTTTATGAACATACTGGTACGATATCGTCCCCAGGGCCGGACCGCCAAGGAGATATCGGCCAGCGTAGAGGCGGGTGTCCGCAGTGGGCAGCTGTCGCCAGGGGACCGGCTGCCACCAGTCCGCGAGCTGGCCGGCCAGCTCGGCGTCAGCCCGGCCACGGCGGCGGCGGCCTACGGCGAGCTGCGCCGGCGCGGCATCACCACCGGCACGGGCCGGGCCGGCACCCGGATCCGCGGGGCTCCCCCGGTCAGCTCGCGCGTGTACCTGCGCGCTCCGGCGGGAACCAGGGACCTGATCACCGGCGGCCCCGATCCGGACCTCCTCCCCCTGCTGCCGGCCCGGCCGGCCCGGCGATCCACCCGGATGTATGCCGAGGCGCCGGTCGCGCCGCGGCTGCGCCGCCTGGCGGCCGGCCAGCTGGCGGCCGACGGCATAGACGCGGCCAACCTGACCGTCACCGGCGGCGCCCTCGACGGCATCGAGCGGGTTCTCGCTACCTGGCTGACGCCCTCCGACCGGGTGATCGTCGAAGATCCAGGCCACGCCGTCACCTTTGACCTGCTGGCCGCGATGGGCTACGCCGTGGTCCCGGTTCCGGTCGATGACCTGGGCATCAGGCCCGCGGAGCTGGCGGCCGCGCTCACCCGCGGAGCGGGCGCGCTGATCGTCACGCCGCGGGCCCAGGCTGCCACAGGCGCCGCATGGGACGCCGACCGGGCCGCGGCGATAGGCGACGTCCTTCGACGGCACCCGTCCGTCGGGGTCATCGAAGACGATCACGCCGGGCCGGTGGCGGGCGTGCCGGCTTTCTCCGCATGCGCCGGCCTTACGGGGTCCAAGGGCCAGAAAGGCTCGAGGGGAACGCAGCGCTGGGTCATCCTGCGTTCGGTGTCCAAGTCGCTCGGCCCTGACCTGAGGCTCGCGGTGCTGGTCGGCGACGAGGCTACGATCACGCGGGTGGCAGGGCGGCAGGCGCTGGGCACCGGGTGGGTGAGTTACCAGCTGCAGGAGATGGTCGCGGACCTGTGGGCGGATCCGTCGGTCGCGGTCCAGCTCGCAAGCGCGGCCGACATCTACGCGGGGCGCCGTGATGCGTTGCGTTCGGCACTGCGCCGCCACGGCATCGCGGCGAGCGGCCGATCGGGATTCACCTGCTGGGTGCCCGTTTCCGACGAAGACGGTGTCGCCTCGTCGCTAGCCGCGGCGGGCTGGGCGGTGGCCCCGGGGCAGCGGTTCCGGATAGCCGCGGCGCCGGGCGTCCGGATTTCCTCCGCGCGCCTGGAGCAGGCCGACGCCGCCCCGTTCGCCGCTGAGTTCGCCCGCGCAGTGCGCCATCGCGTTTCCCGCCTGGACTAGGAACCCTCAAAAGCCCCCAAAAACTCCCCCGGCGGATGCTCATGGTCACGACGCGAGCCTCCGGCGCTAGGTCTCCGGTTCGACGGGCGTCGTGTTCGAGCCGACCCTGGCCTCTGGGTCAAGGCGGTAAGCCGTGAGCGGGATGGTGCTGAAGGCGAAACCGTGCAGGCCGGACCGATCGGGTGCGCCTGGGCCTATAGGCCCTCCGGGTTGGCGTCCGCCTGCGGCCAGCTCGATGGCCAGTATGGTCAGCTGCCCGTCGACCAGGCCGCGCTTCCCCGCCCAGGCGCGCAGTGCCTGGATGATCTCGGCGACATGATAGGCGCACGCATTTGACTGCCGGTGAGCCCTCTGCGGGCGCGAGGCCTCCAGCTGAACCTGAAAGCACGGCACGTGCACGCACTGCGGATCGGCGTCGCAGGTGCCCGTCGACCCGGCATCATCCGCGGGAATCATGCCCCGGCCGGATCACCGGGAACGCCTCCATCGGCTGGTGTTCGACGTACTGTCATAGAAGGCTTATTCCTCCTTGGAAGTGCCTGTGTTAAGGAGGGCTTGTCCGCACCGGCATCGGCGTGCCACCCCATTGGCAATATTCGTCTCAGTTTCCACTCAACTGCGTAGTCGCGTGAATACACCCCGTACAAACCAGAGGTGACCGCGTGCAACTTGCATCTCATGCCCGCCGGACCTGCGGTACAGCTTAGACCACTGATCCTATTATTTCGTCTTCTGTCTCGCTTGCGCTGATTACGATTCGAGCGCGGGCCAGGCAGGCACAATCCGTGAGCATCCGTCATCATGTTAACGCGCACAATATGAGTGCGGTCACGGCGAAGGATATAGACACCTTGCTGTTAGCGGGCATGTGGATATCAACGGCGACGCTACCAATTAGCTTGAAGCGGAAGCATAAAGAATGGCTGGCAGCCGGGATCCTCGTTACGGCCTGCCGCGGGGTCACGGCATGCCTGCGGGCTCGGGGACTGGTGATACGGGCTCGGGGACCGGTGATACGGGCTGACGGAGGCGCGGCGTGCCGAGGGGCGGTCCGCTGGCGCGCTGCGGGGCCGGCCAATGGACGCCAGTGGCCCAGCCGAGGCGTTCGAAGATCCGGATCAGGCTGGCGGAGAGGTCGATCTGGTGCGGCCGGCTGCCGTGCCGGGCGCAGGTCGGCGCGGCATGGTGCCCGTTATGCCAGCTTTCCCCGAAGGAGATAAGCGCGAGCGGCCACAGGTCGGTCGACCGGTCGAAACGGCGGCCCGGATGCGGCCGCGTGCCGATCATGTGGCACAAGGAGTTGACGCTCCAGGTGACGTGGTGCAGCAACAGGACGCGGACCAGCCCGGCCCACACCAGGGCGATCCACGCGGCCCGCAGGTTACCGCCGATGGCCCAGCCGAGAGTGAACGGCAGGACCAGCGAGACGGCACAAAGGGCCGGGAAGGCTTTGGCGACCCGGGTCATCGCCGGGTCTGCGAGCATGTCCGGGGCGTACCGGTCGACCGGGGTCGGGTCGTCACGGAACAGCCAGCCCACGTGGGCGTCGACCAGACCGCGGAGCTGTGCGCCGGCCCCGGTGCCGTATCGGTAAGGCGAGTGCGGGTCACCCGGGCGGTCGGTGAAGGCGTGGTGGCGCCGGTGAATCGCGACCCACCCGGTGACATCGCCTTGGAAGCTCATCGAGCCCGCGATCGCCAGGGTGACCCGCAGCCAGGACGGGGCGGTGAAACTGCGGTGCGTAAGGAGACGGTGGAAACCAACCGTGACGCCGAAGCCGGTGAGCAGGTAAAGGCCGACCGCAAGGAGCACATCAGCGAGCCCGATGCCGTGCCCCCACAGCATCGCCACCGCGACGGCCAGCCCGGCGAACGGCGCCATCACGATCAGCCCCGTCACCGCCACCTGCGTTCGCCGCTGACCCGTCCAGGCGGTCGGGCCGCCGTCGGGGAAAGGCCCGGTGCCGTCATAGCTGACCCGTTCTTCCTGATCTATCACTATCTCTGCCTATCGTTGTGGGAAGGGAGCCAGGTGACTCGCTGTACGGGCGCGGGGCAACGTTCAGACCAGACGCCGATCGACATAGCACCACCGCCGCTGGGGTCCTGGCTCAAGACCGCGGGCGAGTGGGTGGTCGGTTTCCTGGTAGTGCGCCCTGGCATGACGGTGGGGTGAGTCGTCAGAACATGCCACCCAGCCGCAGCTCAGGCAGACCAGGAGCGACGCCCAATGACCCCCGGACGCCTGGCAGTCCAGGCAGTGATCCGACTGAGGCGTAACCGGCGCGAGCCCCTTAAGATGCTCGCAGCGCGGCGCCGACCCGTTCAGGCTCACCGTCGGTGCGTTCAAGGCCATGCCCTGGTCGGGGCTCATGGCAAGACCCCTTACTGTTACGGAAACGCCGGACACCGCCGGCTTGCCACTTTCAGTCAAGCCCGGCGAGACGGTACGGGAAACAGGCAACCTGAGCAGAGCCCATCACCGCCGCCGATTACCCCGGGCACTAGCTGGACATCCGGCAGCCGGCGTGCAGACGTAGGCTTAGTTGCAGAGGTGACCGGCATGGAGCTGCGCCAGCTTCGCTATTTTGTGACCCTGGCCGAGGAACTGCACTTCGGCCGCGCGGCCGCGCGGGAGCACATCGTGCAGTCGGCGCTGAGCCAGCAGGTGCAGCGGCTCGAACGTGAGCTGGGTGTCCGGCTGCTTGAGCGCAGCACCCACCACGTCTCACTGACCGCTGCCGGGGCGGTGTTCCTAGTCGAAGCGCGGCAGATCCTGGCTCACGTGGATCGGGCCGCCGTGATCGCCCGCACCGCGACCGGCGCCTCCCCCACGCTGCGGGTCGGCATCATCGACTCCAGTTACGACTCGATGCCGCAGATCCTGCACGAGGTCCAGGCCCGATACCCCGGCCTGGTTATCCATCAGGTCGAAGTCGGAGTCCCCGAGCAGTACCAGCAGCTTATCGACGGCCGCCTGGACGTCGGAATCGGCCGGGCCGCGCTCGCCCCTCCGCAGGTCGCTTCATACCTGTTCCGCCGTGATCCGCTGGGGGTCCTGGTTTCGCGTCATCACCGGTTCGCCGAGCTGGATGCCATACCTGTCGCCATCTTGGCCAGGGAACCGCTGCTGCTCGCCGAAGAGGTCCGAGCCCCGGAATTCAACCAGTTCACCATCGAGATGTGCCGAGCCGCCGGGTTCACCCCCACCGTGCACGAGGGCACCGTGGAGAGCATCCGCGCGGCCGCGGGCCTGGTCGCCAAGGGACGCTGCCTGTATTGCGTGCCGTCCTCCTGCATCGCCGCGCTCCCCGGCACCATCTGGCGGCCGCTGAGTGAGCCGGCCTCGTACTACCCGTGGTCGGTGCTATGGCGCGCGGACAACGCCTCTGAACACGTACGCGCCATCGTCAGCTACGCGCGCAGCATGTCCGGTCGGCTGGGCTGGCTGATCACCACGGAGAGCGCGGTCTGACCAGATGTCGTCCTATCTGGTCGAAAATCTAGATAATCGGCGCGATCGCCTCGCGGGTACGAAGGTCATAGCTATAGCGTTGTCTCATGACGCGGCGCACCGAGCAGATCAGCCTCCACCTCAACGCCTATCTCACCGCGCACAGCAGCCCGCCGGACGCCGTCCTCCGGGAGCTGGCGAATGAGACCGCTGACCTGTTCCCGAACGAGACCAACCTGGCCATCGCCCCCGAGCAGGGGACGCTCATGACCCTGCTGACCCAGATCGCCGGGGCCGCGTCGGCCATCGAGATCGGCACCTTCACCGGGTACTCCTCGATCTGCATTGCCCGGGGGCTGACGGACGGCGGACGGCTGGTGTGCTGTGACATCAACGAGGAGTGGACCTCGGTAGCCAGGAAGTACTGGGAGAAGGCAGGCCTCGCGGACCGGATAGAGCTGCGGCTCGGCCCGGCCATCGACACGCTGCGCGCGCTGCCTGATGAGGAGCTGTTCGACCTCGCGTTCATCGATGCCGACAAGGACGGCTACCTCGGCTACTGGCGCGAGGTCGTACCGCGGGTACGCTCCGGCGGTCTGATCATGGTGGACAACACGTTCTCGCATGGCCGCGTCATCGACGCGGGCAACGACAACCCGGCCGTGATAGCCATCCGGGATTTCAACGATCACGCCGCCGCCGACGACCGCGTCGACCTGGTCATGGTGCCGATCGGCGACGGCCTGACGGTCGCCCGCAAGCGCCGGTAAAGAACGGCCGCGTGCAGCGCGAGATGACACAGGGCGCAGCGGGACCGGCGGATTGCCTGCCTTACCTACATCCTCGAGGCCGGCCTGGGCGGCGGCCGCCAGAGGTTCCGCCGTAGACCCGCGGACGATGAGCTCCGGCGCGAGGTAGAGAATCTTCACCGGACCCCCGCCGCCGTTGATCCGTTCGAGCAGCAGCTGAGCCGCCTCAGTGCCCAGCTGGTAGTGCGGAAAGCGCACCGACGTAAGCGGCGGCCTGAGGCGGTCGATGAACGGCATGTCGTTGAAGCCGATCACGGAGATGTCGTCCGGGCACTGGCGGCCGACTTCGTCGAGCGCGGCGTAACACCCGACGGCCAGCATGTCGTTGCCGGCGGCCACCGCGGTGATATCACCGTGCGCTGCGAGCAGTTCCCTGCCACAGCGCGTGCCTTCCTCCACGGTGTACCTGGCGGCGTAGGCGATCAGGTCCTCATCTACCTCGAGCCCGTGCGACGCCATCCCATCCCTGAATCCGCGCAGCCGCCCGACGCTGGTGGAGGCCTCCTGCGGACCCGCGATGTGCGCTATCCGGGTATGGCCGAGCCTGGCTAGATGGGTGACCGCCATCCGTGACCCCTGCTCGTTGTCGACCGAGACCGAGGGAAAACTGTAGTCCTGCGCGAGCCGGTTCATCAGCACCACGGGCAGTTCAGCCGCCGCCGCCTCGGCGAGAAGCCGGTCGTGCAGCGTCGCGGTGGCCAGGACGAAGCCGTCGACGTGACGGGCCCGCATCTGCTCGAAAAGCTTGCGCACACGGCTGGCGTCGGCATCGGTATTGCCAAGCAGGGCTACGTAACCCGCCGCGGCCAGCTTGTCTTCCAGGCCGCGCACGATGGGCGGGAAAATCGGGTTGTTCAGGTCAGGAATCAGCACGCCGACAGTGTGCGAGCGCCGGGTACGCAGGCTCCGTGCGACAGGATTCGGCCGGTAGCCCATCGCCGCGGCGGCCGCGGTTACCCGGCGTGCCGTCTCTTCGCTGACCAGCAGGCGAGTTTCCGGGTTGAGAGCGCGGGATGCGGTGGCGGGGTGCACACCCGCGGCCGCCGCCACGTCCCGCAGGGTGGGCGGTCGGTCAGGCATCGCTCATCTCGCTTCCCCCGGCAGGCGCAACGTGGATCCACCCGTTTCCTGGCGAACTAACCTTATCCCAGGATCACTATCCCGCCGCTAGGGCAAAACTAGGCTGGCGTCCCGGCTAGGTGGCGCATGTTGCGCAGGGCCACAGCCATGATGGTGTTCGTCGGGTTGTGGGCACCGGACGTGACGAAGACGGAGCCATCGGCGACGAAGACGTTATCCAGCCCGTGCACGCGGCCGTAGGTGTCGGTCACGCTGGTGGCGGGGTCAGCACCCATCATCATGCCGCCCATGACGTGGTTCCCCGTCGGCAGGCCGCCGCTGTTCTCGGTGGCTGGCACCGCGAGGGCAACGCCGGCTCCGGCCTTGGTCATCATCTTCTTCAGCTGCGGTATCCAGAACTGCTGGGCGACCTGCTCGTGCTGGCCGGGGCTCCAGGTGACCTGGGCCACGGGCAGCCCGAAGACGTCTGTCACCGTAGGGTCGAGGGTCACCGTGTGGTCCAGGTAGGGCAGGTCGTGGCCGATAATCTGGCAGCCGGCCAGCCGGTCGCGCAGGATCGAAGAGCGCATGAGCTGCTTGAAGTCCGTGCCGAACGGCTTGGCCGAACGGACGAAGCCGAGCAGGGTCTGGTAAGACTGCGCCTCGCTGATCGGGTCCTGGCTGCCGCCTAGCTCCATGAGGCCGCCGCGGATGTAGGGCAGGCCGTGGGCCTTGGCGAACGCCCGGGCTCCGGGGAAGTCGGGGTCGGCGGCGTCCTCCGCGCACTGCGTGATCGACCGGCCGCGGTAGGCGTGCATGTGTTCGTCAAGGAAGATCGCGGTGCCGTCGATGAACGAGTGCAGCATCAGCCTGCGGCCAAGTTTGCCGCTCTGGTCAGGGAACTCAGAAAGCAGCGCGAGGCGCGCCGTCTCGATGGACGACGCCGCCATAACGACGATATCGGCGTTCTCGGTGCCTGTTACCGGGCCTCGTTCGGTCATCCGGATCCAATTCACCCCAGTGGCCCCCCTGGCCCCGAGCCGGACCTTGGTCACCATCGTCTCCGGGACCAGACTGACCCGCCCGGTCCGCAGCGCCCGCCGCAGCGGCATGAGCGCGGCCGGCCTGGCCACCACCGGGCAGCCGAAACCGCTGCAGAACCCGCAGTCGTTACAGACGAGCTGGTCGTTGTAGGGCCGTGAGTTGATCGCCATTGGGAACGGGTACGGGTGCAGGCCGATGGCCGTGGCCCCGGCGGCCACCGCGATCGACGAGCGCTGCTGGGGGCCAGGCGGCATCGGGTACTGCTCTGTGCGGGGCGCATGCTTCCGCACGATGTCGGGGATTGCCTGCGTGTCGCCCTGCACGCCGATCAGCTGCTCCACCTCGTCGTAGTAGGGCGCGATCTCGGCGTAGCTGAACGGCCAGTCGGCCACGTCGGCGCCCGGCACCGGCCCCAGGGCGGAAAGCTGCTGGAAATCGATGTCCCAGAACCTCGGCACCTTGGCGTCCCAGTGCACGGTCCCGCCGCCGACGACCTGCGGCAGTTCGTCGACGCTGCCGGTGTACTGGACGGTCGAGGCCTGGTTCGGCCGCCAGGTGCGCGGGAACACCTCTGGGTCGGTCCCGGGGAAGTTGCGCACCTGGGTGGCCAGGCTGTCGTTGGCGAACACCGTGCCGATCGGTCCCTCGCCGCCGAGGTTGGAGAAGTGGTTGGCGCCCTTCTCGAAGACCACGACCTGCCATCCGGCCTGGGCGAGCTCCATCGCGGCGAAAGAGCCGCCCGCGCCGCTGCCGATCACCACCGCCCTGCCCCTCACACGGCGCCCCTCACGCTGCGCCCCTCACACGGCGCCCCTCACACGGCGCCCAGGAGCCGCAGCACGGCGGCCACGATGCTGGTGTCGTCGACCGGATCGCGCCCGTCGGAACGCTCGACCTCGTCGCTGGTGTAGCCGCGCGGCTGGATGTCGCCGGGAAAGCCGATGTCCTTCCAGCCGGCCAGGCCCTGGTTACCGCCGTACTCGGGGCTGGCGTACAGGCCCTCGATCATGTGCTCGAACATCAGCGCGGTGAACGTGCTCACGGACTGGGTGGCCAGGATCTTGTCCTGTTCCGCGGGAGCGGCCCTGGTGAAATCCCCGCCCGCGAGCTTGTCCAGGGCGACGATGCCTCGCTTGTACTGCTGCTGCCAGCCGGTGAGACGTTTGCGCCACGCGATGCGGGTGACCGGATCGAGCTTGACGAAGGCGGCCATCAGATCGGGGCCGGACGTGTGCCGGTTGCTCCACGGGCCGCCCGCGAAGACCATCGGCGGGGGGACCTCGCTTCCGCTGAGCGCAGCGAGGGATCCGAGCATCATGTCGATGTAATCGGTCACGCCGGCTTCGCGCGCCCCCGGATGCCCCGCCTCGGCCGGGTCATCCCGGGGGCCGGGAGCCATCCGCGCGGTCGCGTCCTCAACCACGGCTGCCTCATGGCCGGTGAAATACCGCGGTATCCGGGCGCCTGGCGCGGGCGGGTTGGAACCGGCGGCTGGGGATGTGCAGCCGGTCGACCCGAGCACGGCCGCTGAGGCAACGGCGGCGGGTATCGCCGAGATCGCAGTGATGACGACACGGCGTCGCAGGCTCGGGGCCGTCGAGGACCCGGCCGCCACTGAATCGCTGGCGGGCGCTGGCGGTTTGCTGACAGGCACCGTTGACCCCCAGGGGCAGCTGGCCGGGCGCGAAACTACTGGTTCGTAGCTGGACGTCTGGGAAAATCATGATGTGCGCCTCAGGTTGGCGCAAGGGCCTGACTGCCCTCTATCTCGCCTAGAGGACACCCAGCGGCCCGCGGCCGCCCGGGGAGCGGACGGCCAGATGTGTCAGCGGTCCCTGGTGAGCTTCCTGCGATAGGCGATGCTCCCGGCTCCGGCCAGGATCGCCCCTCCGCCCAGCCCGAAGAGCAAGACGTCCTGGACTCCGGCCGTGCCCCCGCCGCCGGTGGGGGGGGCCGCGGTGGGGTACGCGCTGGCCGACCGGCTCGGCGTCGGCGACGTCCTCGCTGTCGCCGTGGCAGACGCCGCCGGCGACACCGTCGCTATAGGCGACTTCGTTGCTGTCACCGTGGCAGGCGCCGTGGGCGACTTCGTCGAACCGGCCGAAGAGCTTGCGTTCGTGGTGGGCGGGACGCTAGTGAAGATGGCCGGTGTCGTGTTAGAGATGGCCGGTGTCGTGGTAGAGGAGGTCCCCGAGCAGGCCGAGAGCACGACGCAAGCGAGGATGGCCGAGACGCCGTAGCCAACGGGGGTCAGTCGCACGCTGAGCACAGTCCCCGCGATGGTCGTGCGCACCTTCATGGAACCTCCTGGTGGGTCCGGCGGGTGGCGAATTCGTTTCCCGATTCCAGCGCCAGAAACGGCCTGGGAACAGAAAAGTGCCGACGGCCATAAAGGTAAGGCCCATGGACGGCACCGAGATGCCATGGCGTGTTAAGCATCGGAATATTAGGCTACGCGAGTAGGACCACGTGGAGAAGTACGGAGGGGGACGGCATTGGGACATGCGGGATGGCGGCGTGTAGCCGGATTCCGCGTGGTGGTCTCCTGGCCGCAGAGCGGGTACGCTTCCCCGCCCGCGGCACCGACAAGCCTACGGGCCAGGGTGGCCGGGGTGGCTGGCGTCCTGCTCATATTGGGCGGGGTCGCCACGGTAGGCGTGGCGATCAGCACCCAGGTGCATGCGCCGCAGCCGTCCCTGGCGGCAGTGGGTGCCATCGGGTCATCCGCGCGGCTATCGTTGCCGCGCTCCCTGCCGGTGTCCGTCGATATCCCGGCCATTGGCGTCACATCGAGACTGCTCCACCTGGGCGTCAACTCCGACGGCTCGATCCAGGTCCCGTCGCTCGAGACCAGCGCGGCCGAGGCGGCGTGGTACAAGTACTCTGCGACGCCCGGCCAGATCGGGGCGTCGGTCATCGAAGGTCACGTCGACAGCTATCAGGGGCCTGCGGTTTTCTTCCGCCTCGGGGCCCTGCACCCAGGGGACACGATTGACGTACGGCTTGCCGACGGCGTCACGGCTATTTTCAAGGTCACCGGCGTACGCCAATACCCTAAATCACGTTTCCCCGCAAAAGCCATTTACCAGGCGGCCGGCTACGCGGCTCTGCGCCTGATAACGTGCGGCGGCGCTTTCGACTACGCCACCGGCCATTACCTGAGTTCCACGGTCGTCTTCGCGTCACTCATCTCCTCGCGGCCGGCCCGTGCCCCGGCGGCGGCTTAGCCGCCGATCGCGGGCGAGGAACGCCCTCTACCCGGACACCGCGTCGTAGATCGCCTGGCCGTATTCGGCGCTCCGGCCTGACCGGATGATTCCCGGTCCCATCTTGTTCATCATGTAGGAGATCGTCATGCGCCTACGTGAGGCCAACGTCAGCCCGAAGTTCCCCCCGGGCCAGGCCGATTGGTCGACGCGTTTGACCAGGTGGTAGAGCCGTTGATCACGGAAATTACATGTCTACGTAGTCATGATCTGAGGGTTGTCTCACCTGGTCAGCGCCTATATCGGTTCGCCGCCGGGGAACTGCGTCAGCTTCCCGGCACCCCCCGGGGGTGCCGGGGTGTTACCCGGCGCGGGCGGGTGGGCTGTGGCTGCGGAGCACCTTGGTCCGGTCCCGGTTCCACGCGGTGGTGGTGCCGTCGGGGTTGCGGACCAGGGTCCAGCCCATCCGGTGAATCATCACCTGATGGTGATGAAAACACAGCAGAATGCAATTATCCA
>Ga0302180_10001074_pt1 | contig 22086 bp, 19 predicted proteins | sample I_Palsa_E3_2_FD_200575 | JGI IMG/M metagenome (GOLD analysis project Ga0302180, IMG submission 200575) | Peat permafrost microbial communities from Stordalen Mire near Abisko, Sweden - I_Palsa_E3_2 | ecosystem: Environmental > Terrestrial > Soil > Palsa > Peat permafrost | place: Sweden... | reverse complement strand
TGGGGAGTTACGCTCATTCCCAGCCTTCGCGCTTCCAGTTCGAGCGCATGAGTAAGAATCATCTGATCGAGAACCTGCTTGGCATAAAGTCCTTTTAACATTTCAGGAACAACCTGTCCGTGCAGAACCGTGTTCAGTTGGCGCTGCACATCGAGGACGGAGATGTCCTGTCCACCCACAGAAGCCACGGTATCAGGGCTGGTGGTCATCGATCCGCCGACCAGACCGGGAACCAGTGTGATCACCATACTGATGCTTATGAGTACAAGTAGGACTATCATCGTGACCTTGACCCACCTATTACGGTCCAGGTCTCGTTGCTGAATGCTTTTCAACATGTGTCTTGCTGCTCCTGTGCCAACGCTGAATCAGACAATTATAATGGAGTTTGCCGCGAAGGCATACTCATTCGTCCAGTCGGTACTGCGCCAGTCGCTGATTCGCCGTCACCCAACCGGGCAGACAGCATGGCGAGGTTCAACTCTTTCAATAGGCGCCTTTTGGGTCTTGGAAAGAGCAGACTTGTTTCCGCGAGCTTTGCGTTCACAAAAGCCGTTCCATAGATACATCGTCGCGTAAGCTCGCCAGGGTCGCCATCCTTCGGAGCGTCGTTCAAGTTCACGAGAACTTGCCAGATTCAAGGCGCGCAGAAGGCCAAGGTCCCCGGCCGGGAATGCATCCGGCTCCCCGAGCGCTCGCATAGCCACGTACTGCGCTGTCCACGGGCCGATGCCCTGAATTTCACCTAGCCGTGCCAGGAAAGCGTCCGTTTCCACGATGCCTTCAAAGCGGATTCGGCCTTCACAAACAGCGCGGGCCAGAGCTCGAATCGTTTCGGCTCGGGCTCTAGTCAGACCCGCCTTGGTGAGATCGGCCTCGGCAAGAACCTCAGGTGTGGGGAAAAGATGAGTTAATTTGCTTGCCGCTGAGAACGGCCGGCCAAAACTTCTTGCGATGCGGCCCGCAAGGGCCGTGGCGTTACTGACGCTAATCTGTTGGCCGACAATCGCGCGAATCGCTAGTTCAAATCCATTCCAGCAACCTGGTACCCGCAGCCCCGGCGCAGCTCGAACTCTCTCTGCCAATGCCGGGTCGCTTCTTAAAGTTCGCGCAATATCGGTCCAGTCTGCACTTAAGTCAAACATCGCGCGTATCCGCTCGATAATAAAAAAGAGCGAGCATGGATCGCGAAATTGAATGCGCACCGCAAGCGCGTCCATACCCGCCTGAAGCGAGACTTCAAAGTAGCCGTGCTGGCCATTTAACAAGATCGACCGGCGATAAGCGCCGAGGTCAACCGCTTCGACGCCCGGAATGGCGCGCTTGGCCAAAAACGCTAACATGCCGTCCCAGTGATACGGTGCTCGGAATCGAAGGAGAAAAAGATACTGATTTTCGGGCTGATTGGCTGCCGGCCGAACGAGCCGGCGAATTCGCGTCGGCGTTCGACTGTACGTCTTCCGGATGGCTGCATTAAATCTTCGTACGCAACCGAAACCCGAAGCCAGAGCAATTTGACTCATGGGCAAATTCGTCTCGTCGATGAGCTTTTTCGCAAAATGCAGGCGGCGCGTGTGGGCCACCGCAGTGGGAGTCGCCCCCAGGTGTTTCAGAAACAGGCGCCGAAGGTGCCGCGATCCAATTCCTAGACGTTCTGCAAGAGCCTCCACTCCACCGTCTTCCAAACCAGTCTCACCGATCAGCCTCAACGCCCGAGAAACTGTGTTGGAGGTTCCGGACCAAGCCGGAGTGCCGGGCGAGGCTTCCGGCCGGCAACGCAGACAGGGGCGAAAACCCGCCTCCGCTGCCGCCGCGGCACTGGAGAAGTAATGCACATTTTTCTCTTTCGCAGTAGGTGCCGGGCAAATCGGACGGCAGTACACTCCGCTGCCGTCCACGCCGATAAAGAATTTGCCGTCAAACCGCGCATCGCGTGACAGCCTGGCTCGCGAGCAGACTTGCCAATCTAGAGTCATTTGTCTCCCAGGTTGATGATAGTCGAACCTGCCGGGAAAATTGGACGTTTTCGGACCACGTTCGCGCGTACCATTCCGCCCCAAAAATCCGTGCACGGTCTAAAGCTTAGAAGCGGCCCGCGAGTCAATGCCAGACGGAGTTTTCCTCTTGGGTGCTGAGAACTAGGCGGAAAGTCGGCGGGGTATCAACGCCCGAAAACGTCCAGTGGAGGCCGGAGCAACGTCCGCAAACGTCCAACCTTCCTCCACCAAAAAATCTACCTTGTTTGAGACGGTAGACCGGCTCCCCACCGAATCAGTTGGGCCGGTCAAGAAAAGGTCAGATAGATGCGGAAAGAGCGCGGCGGCGGTTCGATCAGGCTTCGATAATAAATAAAAAGGAGATCACATGAAATCCAGGATACGCACGTGCCTTATTGCGATGATTGTTTTATTTGCCGCGCTGGTGCTCCCGCTTCGGTTGGCGGCGCAAGAGCAGCCGAACCATTACCGCCTCTTTAATCTCGGCAACCTCAGCGGAACGGCTAGCGAGGGCAATACCATTAACAACATAGGTTGGGCGATTGGCGCTGCCGATCAGTCCGGAGATATCACCGAGCACGCCACCGTGTGGATCTACGGATTGAGATTCGACCTCGGCACGCTCGGAGGTCCAAACAGCGACGTCCAGTGGCCAAACAAAAACGATCACGGTCAGATTGCAGGTTTTTCCGAAACTGCAGCGATGGATCCGTTCGGGGAGTCGTGGAGTTGTACCGCCTTTACTCCGACTGGCATACCTACCGGACATGTATGCACCGGCTTCGTGTGGCAGTTTGGCGTGATGACAGGGCTGCCCACGCTGGGTGGCAACAACGGATTTGCCTCCGGCGAAAACAACCTGGGCCAGATAGTAGGCTGGGCGGAAACTACAGTTCATGATTCAAGCTGCGTACTGCCACAGGTTTTCCAGTTCCTGCCCGTCGTCTATGGACCGGGAGTGGCACAGATCACACAACTTCCGACTTTCGTCCAAAGCGGCATCGCGGATCCGGATGGCGCCGCCACAGCCATCAATGACAATGGCCAGATCGTCGGCATTTCCGGGACTTGCGACAATTCTGTCGGAGCGTTCAGCGCGATGCACGCCCTGCTCTGGGAAAATGGCAACGTGATTAACCTGGGCAACCTGGGCGGCAAAGGCTGGAATACTCCCATGGCCATCAACCACCGCGGCGACATCATCGTCGGATTTTCGGATTTAGCGGGCGACGTAAGCGGCGGAGTGCTCTCTCCAAATTTCCACGCGTTCATTTGGACCAAAGAGAGCGGGAAAATGACGGACATCGGGGTGCTTCCCGGAGATGCTCTCAGCGAAGCCTTGGACGTCAACGACCAAGGACAAGTGGTGGGCGTGTCGTTCCCCTCCTTCCACGCGTTTATCTACGAAAACGGAAAGATGACGGACCTCAACACGCTGATGCCGAAAAATTCGCCGTTGCTTCTGATCGAAGCTACTGGCATCAATGAAAGTGGGGAGATCACTGGTGAGGCATGCATCATCGTCGATGGAGGCTGCCCGCTTGGCAACAATATCCCAGCGTACCTCGCCGTCCCGACGTACTTCGGAGGCGGCGGTGCGGATACCTTCGCGGAAGCCACGAACGGCGAAGCCGCGAGCATCACCGTTTCTGAAGGCGTCCGCCAGCAGATGATGCGCAAGCTGGCCTTCGGCCACTTCAAACCAGAGCAAGTGAAGCCGTAACCAAGACGAATCGAGATCGCCCGAGGGTAGGAGATCCCCTACCCTCAGCCTTCCGCCTGAATGGCGAAAACAACATGAATCGTTTAGCTCTATGCCTGAAAGCCGGCTTTATTTTCATAGCAATTCTCTTCGCAAGGACGGAACGCCTGCCCGCTCTTCGCGTCTCTTCGTCTCAATCCCTGCAATCATCCTCACCGGCTTGTTCGGGGCCCGAATATCGACAGTTTGATTTCTGGCTTGGTGATTGGGATGCCTTTGACGCCGACAAACCAGCCACCGCGGTCGCGCGGGTTCGAGTCGATCGCATTCTCGATGGCTGCGTCGTGCATGAGAATTATCAAGCCACGAACGGATCGAAAGGTCAGAGCTTCAGTATTTACGACGCCTCCAGAAAAACGTGGCATCAGAGTTGGGTCACAAACCGAGGCCGACTGCTCGTGATCGAAGGCACGTTCCAAAAAGGAGGAATGATTATGAGCGGTGTAGATCGCGTCAACGGCGAGGAGAGACATGTGCGCGGCACATGGAAAGCAATACCAGGCGGCGTTAGCGAAATCGCAGAAACATCCGTCGATGGCGGCGAGACATGGACTCCGTGGTTCGATCTTTTATTCCGCTCGCATCAGCCCTAGCCATAACTGGAACTGCCCCAGGGCAATCCGGCGTCTGGAAGGAGAAGAATTTCTTGATCTTGTTACTAGCCCCCATATTTCCAGGGTGAATCATTGACAACGAGCGGTACTACCGTTCCCCGGCTCTCGGCTTCGACGACTTCTAGAATCACGATGGCGTGGTCGCCGTAATCTTCGCAGATATCAACCAGTTTGCACTCCAGATAGGCGCTCAGGTCTTTCAAGACCGGCGCGGAAGTCTTCCCCCCGGTGAATGGCTCACCATTTAGAAGCCCGTTGGCCTCCTTTGTCGTGGAGAAAAACTTCTGCGCGAGTTCTTTTTGGTCGCTTCCGACAACATGCAAAACCGCGACGCCGCTTGCCCTTAAACAACGAAAGACGTTTCCATCTTTTCGCAACGCAGCCATCACGAGCGGAGGTTGAAAGGAGACTTGTGAGACCCACGTGATTGTCGCAACTCCGTAGTCGTCACCGTTCCGGGATGTCAGCACATACACGCCGTTGGTCAGCAAGCGCAAAGTCTCTTTTTTGGCTTTCAGATCCATGTTTCTGGTGCATCTTACTCCAGGGCACAAACCGCGGCGCGGGATATTTCCTGTTTTCCGAGGCTGCGCCGAGCCAACTTTTGGATAACACGACTAGGGTCCGAGTGCGAGCATGCAAGAATTTTGGCCGAAACCTCGCAAAATGAGTTTGTTCTCCGCTCGTAAACCGTTCACGTTACGAACACACCGGAAAAGCTTCTGTTTCATACCTGAGGTTGGTGGGCTAAAAACAGGGTGTCGGATTATCCATATGTTTTGGGCACTCTGAATAACCTGAGATCAGGTTGAGGGAGGATTTATGGGACTGAAGAATACTGAAAAGAAGCCGCGTGGAAATCCAGGAATCGCGAGGGCCGGCATCGCGACCCGCTTCAAGGCTGGATGCAGCGCGAACCCAGGCGGGAGACCTCGCCGGACACCTTACACCGACGCACATCGACTTGTCGCAGAACTTTCGGTGGCTGATTTGGGGAATTCCTCGGACGATTTGGTACCGATCGGAATTGCAAAGGCAATGGCGCGCGAGGCCGTGAAGGGGAAATTGCCGCGGCGGTGGAAATTGCAAATAGGACTGACGGCAGACCGCGCGAAGTTTCGACGAGCCTGATGAGCAAAGTCCATCTGAAAAACTGGATGTGCGCACCACCATCCGTCGGATACGGGATATTTGCGGTCTAGTCCAACCGAAGGACGCCGAGACCGAGGATGAGATTCCAAAAACTCCAAGTGCGCCGAAAGAAGAGAGGAAATAAGTTTTTGTGAGGCGCATTTTGGGCGGCGAGCGAATTCTCAAAGAGTCAGATATCCCCCGAACGGAGATTCTTTGAAGGAGTGCGTTATCGAAAGTTACCAGTACAAATGCGTCGCGGGTTAGAGAGACCAGGATCTTAAATGGTGGGTGCTCTTACGGGTCTTTCATTGAAGAGTATCGACAAAATCTGACTTTTCACAAGAATAACCAGAACGATTCAAGAATGTTCGAACGAATCTTCCGCTGTTTTTGTCTTCTTCGGCAATACAGTTCGCGACTCGCGTTCCTTCCATAGTTTCTCTAGTGTTATCTCCAGGTAGTTCGTAAGCGACCTTTTTTCCTTTTTCGCTTCTTTCGACAGCTTTCGCTTGAACATCGCTGACACACGAAGATTTAGTGTATCCGTTTTTCGCATTATCCCTCGGTCGAAAACCCGACTGCGATGCTACCCAAGCTGGAAAGAACGGTCAAGAACCACGCCTACACGACCATTGACCATGTAACGCTTATTGCGTTACATTAGCGTTAGTCGAAGCTAGTGTCGGGCAGATCGAATCGGGCGAATTTCCTGCTCACAGCGGCATACGATTCCCGCAGAACGGATGCCTTAGTTGCCCACACCTAGGGCTTTGCCTGAACAAACCAGAACTAATTGATATCAAATTAACGCGGAGGCTGGGAGCCGCCGACCTTGATTGGCTTAACGAGCTTGTGGATTAACAGACAGATGACTGCCCCAGAGCTGAGTCGCCGACGTGCACTGCTCGTACTAGACAAGATCGACGAAATCCTGCACTGGGAACAGACGAAGGATCGGGAGCGTGATGAACGATTCGTCGAGTTAGGCCAATACTTGTGCGAAGTGCGAGCGGGTCAGTTCTGGAGACTCGAGGATCTGAAATCGTTTGACGAGTATCTGCAGAAGCGCTTTCCCGAGTCGCGTCGAAAGGCATATTACTTGATGGCGATTCACGAGAATCTGACGCGGATTCCAAAGCGACGTCTTCGAGAGATCGGTTGGACTAAGGCCACGGAGATGGCCAAAGTAGCGCGCCGAGACGGACGTGACTTCGATTGTGCAACCTGGTTGCACAAAGCCCAGGAGCTACCGAAAGATAGATTCAGAAGAGAGGTGGAACGTCACCTCACGGGCCAAGAAACCGAGCCTTGGGAAATCATTTACTTCAAGCTGTACAAGAGTCAATTGCCCGTGGTCGAACAAGCTCTCGAGACAGCGGCCCTTATGCTGGGGAGCGATAAATCCCGTGGCTACTGCCTGGAAATGATCTGCGTGGACTTCTTGGCGGGCGCTGCATTGGAGACGGGAAGGCCTGAAGAAAATATCGGACCGCTTTCCGGCGATGGGCCGTCTGCAACCCTCGAGCGATAAGGTCCCATGGAAAGGAACACAGAATGAATGATGCCGTTTCGCAGAAAAGGCCCCGAATTCGGGAATCGCCGAAGCTTTATGCGAGGCTGCGTAGGGAAATATTGGAACGCGACGGTTGGCGTTGTCAGAAGTGTGGACACTCAGGAAATCTGGACGTTCATCATGTAAACCGGCGCAATGCCGTCGGTGACGACGCCGAGACCAATTTGATCACGGTTTGCGGAGAATGCCACAAAATGCTACACCGATCCGTCGACGGATTGCCCAGTGGCGGGTGATTGGGTTTCTTTCCATTTGGAGACTCGGAACCGAGTTCAGGTCCACATCTTCCAAGTCTCGAAATCCCATGCACGGTGACACCGTCTGTTTGGGGCATGTTTGAAGTCGAACGTCCAAACGCTGTATTCTTTATAGCGTCACGAAGGCCTGGCGCGACCGCTAAAGCGAAATGAGCAAAGCTTAGCCCAACCATGGGAGAAACGCGGATGAGGAGAGATTGGGCGCTGTGGACTGGCTTTATGAAGTCCGCAGAAACGTTTCCTGACCGCCCCGCGCTAGTCGCGGAGGCGAAGACTCTCACATACAGAGAGTTGCGTGAGAGGGCTTGTCGCATAGCGGCGACCATTCAAACACATCCTTCGATCACGCCTCTCACGGCAGTTTTCGGATACCGCAGCCCGACTGCGTTTGCAGGAGTTTTGGGATCCCTGTTAGCCGGAAACGGCTACGTTCCCTTGAACCGCACGTTCCCCGTGGATCGAACGCAGGTGATGTTTACTCGATCGGAGTGCAGCTCTGTCGTAGTGGATTCCGGATCGCTGCCACAGTTGGACAAACTTCTTAAGGAATCTCACAAGCCGTTGCTGATTTTATTGCCTGATACCGAGAATGTCGAATCGCTCCGGAGTCAATGGCCCAAGCATTCGTTTGCCGGTTCTAATGACTTGGATTCCGCGGAAAGCTGGCGAGAACCTGAGGTGCGCTCGAGCGAAATAGCCTACCTGCTCTTTACCTCCGGCAGCACCGGCATTCCCAAAGGTGTGATGGTTGCCCACCGGAATGTGGCCGCTTTTCTTGACTATATGGTGGACCGGTACGAGATAACAGAAAAGGACCGGCTATCGCAGATGTTCGATATGACTTTTGACCTTTCAGTATTCGACATGTTCGTAGCTTGGGAGCGCGGTGCCTGTGTCTGCTGCCCTTCTCAAAAAGCTTTGATCAAGCCCGGGAATTTTATTCAGGATATGGAGCTGACAATTTGGTTCTCCGTACCGTCCACTGCGATTTTTATGAAGCAATTGGGAATGTTGAAGGCGGGCCGATACCCTTCGTTGAGATTTAGTTTGTTCTGCGGTGAGCCGCTGCCCCTAGGGTCGGCTTCCGCTTGGTTGGAGGCTGCGCCGAACTCCATTCTTGAGAATTTGTACGGTCCCACCGAACTGACGATTGCTTGCACTTTGTACCGCTGGGATCCGGTTGCGTCTCCCGACGAATCGGAGCTGGGAATCGTGCCGATTGGATATCCGTACCCGGGAATGGGTGTTTTGGTGGCCGACGAGGATTTGAAAGAAGTAGGTCGCGGAGAGGAGGGAGAGTTATTGATGAATGGGCCGCAGATGTCCCTCGGATACTGGAAGGACTCCGAAAAAACAGCGGCAGCCTTTGTTGTTCCCCCAGGAAAGAAGGACGTCTATTACCGAACGGGAGATAGGGTTCGTCGTCCTCTTGGAAACGGTCCACTAACCCATCTTGGACGGATTGATTTTCAGGTTAAAATATTGGGTCACCGAGTGGAGTTGGGAGAGATTGAGGCGGCGGTTCGCAAAGCTTGCGGCTTGGATGGCGTACTAGCGATAGGTTGGCCGGCGACACCGAGCGGTTACGGAGGTATCGAGGTGTTCATCGAGGGCGAATCAAAGGACTTGGACGGGCTTCGCAGCATCGTCGCTTCCGGACTCCCGAATTATATGGTTCCCAAGAGATTTCATTTCATGGGCAAATTGCCCCGTAACGTAAATAATAAGTTCGACCGCAAGGCCGTGATTAAGTTGTTGGAAGAGAGTCTATGAGCGCGGTAAGTCCGGGCGATGTCCGAATTTTTCTTATAGGTTTCATACGGAAGCGGCTGGCAGCGCAAGGACAAGACCCGCCTAACGATCTGTCTGACGACTGCGACCTGCTGCTATCGGGAGTGATCGATTCGCTTGGTCTGCTGGAGTTGGTGACCGCAGTGAACGAACACTACAGCCGGGAAATCGATTTTGAGGATTTGGATCCCGATCAGATGACTATAGTTGGCCCGTTTTGCGATTTTGTGGCAGACCGGATGGGCAAGGCATAGGTGAGTAATTGAGCGTCCCCGAACCGGAAGCACCCGCATGGCCTCCCCGATTCAGCATCGTTGTCACGTTTTACAATCAGCGGGACTTCATAAAGGATGCGCTTGACTCTGCGCTAGCGCTGCGAAATGCAGGATTAGAAATAATAGCGGTCGACGACGCTTCCACGGACGGTAGCCCGGGAATTCTAAAGCAATACCAGGACTCGATTCAGGTCGTATGTCTGGAAAACAACCAAGGCGCGTGTGCGGCTCGCAACCGTGGCGCCTCTCTGGCAACCGGTGATTACCTGGTGTTTCTAGATGGCGACGACGCATTTCTGCCTTGGGCTCTGGATGTTTACGCGCGGATCGTTCAGGCTAAGAAGCCCAAGATGATTCTTAGCACCATGTACTGGTTCGAAGGAGCGCTCTCTGCCGTTCCACCCGGAGCTACGCCGCTGGAAATCACTATGGTGGACTATAGCGATTACCTGCGAAGAGATCGGCCGTTCGGAAACAGCGCCAGCGCGCTCGTGATCGCGCGCAAATCATTCGAGGATGTACATGGATGGCAGACGGATTTCTTTCCACTGGAGGATCAGGATCTGGCGCTTAGGTTAGGCGTCGCCGGACGCACGATCCAGATTCTCGGACCTCCGACCGTTTTGCATCGAGCGCATGGCAGCTATACGGTGAAGAATGCATTGGCTTGCATTAGTGCTGTGGACGACCTGCACCGAAAAGAACGGCAGGGCGTTTATCCTGGAGGTGCGGGGCGCAGGCTTGAACGGCGCGCGCTGATCGGAGGTGTCGCGATCCATTGGACCCGGAGAGCTGCGAAGAGCGGGATGTATGGCAATGCCTTTACGCTGCTGGCCCGCGGCTGGCCAATGATTTTAGCGTCAGTGAGCCGAAGGGTTGCCGTGGTTCTAAAAGGCCGTCAACCAAGCGAAAATATCGCGATGAAGACCTGATGGGGGGAGCGCGAGAAGTGTCCACGCGATTCAGCATCATCATCACGTTTTACAACCAGGCCTGGTTCATAAAGGATGCGCTGGACTCCGCGCTATCGCAGCAAAATGCAATTCGATAGTGGTGCCGCGTGCTCCGCTGAAACTTGGCAACGACTGATCGTTAGCTAGGGCTTTTTCTGTTCGAGGAATTCCAACAATAGCTTCTGCCTGGTGACCACCCATGCGATGCGGCGATTCTCGAATGCGACGGCAGGGAGTGGAGGTTTTACGATGATTCCACCCCTGGCCTGCATCTTTTCGAGGTGAGCATCGAGCTCGGCGACTTCGTAACAGAGGTGGTGCAACCCGCCGCCCCTTATCAGAAATTGCCCCACGGGTGAATCATCCGCCGCAGGCTCGACAAGTTCGACCATCGCGTCAGTGCGATTAGGTGTTTGCAGGAATGTCACTCTGACTTTTTGTAGAGGATCGTGGAATATCTTTCCGTCCCAGCTAGCCAGAATTGAGCTTCCGAATGCTGCAATTTCCTTTTCAATGCTATGGATAGCAAAGCCAACGTGATGCAAACGCGGTTCCAAATGCGAGCTTTCAGTCACTCACGACTCCCTATGAAGAGACATGGCATCGATTATTCCGAGTTGATTCTAGTACCACCGTTCCTTAGCGGCAACCCAGGTCAAACCAGGCCAGATTCTGCGTACGTATTTGACCGCACCATTGCCGCCGCAAAGCGCCGTTTTTCCATTTGGACACCCGCCGCGTCATAGCTACAATTATCTATCATTAAGGTTCAGGGGTTCCAATTGGCGGATGCCACCAGATTAGGAAGTCCACAAGGTCTCTCGATCGAGGATTTTCGGGGGGATTTTGATGAGGTTGCGGCTCTAGTCCAGCGGTCGTGGATGGAGAACAGCAATCAGTCGTTAATGTACACCCCGGATTTTGTGGCCTCTTATTTCGAATATCCCGGATCCAGCTTTGCGTTGGCACCCACACTGTACGGTGGTAATAAGCCCCTCGCTTTCATAGCGGGCTTTCCCCGTCGGTTGAAGGTCAAGGGACGCGAGTTGAATGTCATCCTCAGCAGCTTCCTCTCGGTCTCCGGCGAGTACAAGAAGAAAGGGTACGGAGTGGTCCTCTGGAGCGAGCTAGTCAAGAGGGCTCAAGCGGCAGGATTTGACGGCATGGTGAATTACTGTGTCGACGGGGAGCCTATGAACCGAATGATCCTCGGGTGCTGCCGTGCAATGAAGCTTCCCACCGAACGCATTTTCTCCGTTGGCTATCAAATGCGAATACTCCAATCGAAGCCGGTCTCTCAGTTGGAACTCAAAATGGAATCGGATGATGTGGAAGCTTTGTTGCGAACGGCTGCGCTGGTCGAAAAGGATACGCCTCTGGCCCGCATCTGGAGTGAGAAAGAAGCCGAATGGCAATGCCGTCGCTACGGCGGCGTTGTTGCGCGACACGCCTCGGGAGACAGGCAAGGCGTTCTCACGGGCCACGTGGTGGCGATTGCTAACTCTCAGCAGACGAAGTGCTTGATCATCGAAGATGTGCTATGGGGAACGCTTGAACAGCCGGAACGGCTGGCGCTCGTTCGACAGATGCTCGACCAGGCTATCTTGGCAGGAGCACAGATGGCAATCGTCCCTTCTTTGGGATACGCCGACATGGAGCCCTTTAATGCGGCGCGATTCCGCCGATCGCCTCGCGTATTGCAGGCGTATCTTACGGTATTTAAAGGGGACCCGCCTCCCGAGGCGGTTTCCGCCATGTATCTGGATGTTTTCTAGGTAGTTTCCTTCCACGAGGGCCAGGCTTTTTGCCAAACGCCGCTATGTTAGACTTTTGAGGGTCGAGTCAGTCGGCTTTCTATGCTGTTCTCGCTAGCTCGGAAGCAGTGCGCTGGATGCTGACAATTTATTGGTGTGGATCCCGTGAACCTAGTCGAAGCACTAGAGATTTTCAAACAAGCCCTTCCGGAGGACGCGCATCCGCTTCGGACGTTTTTGGCCTGTGGTTTTACTCCGTTGCACCTCCAGACCTTCCTGGCGGCTCATTTGCGAAAGCGTTTACCTAAGCAACGCGTCGAAGTGAAAACCGGTCTGTTTGGGGATCTTGCGGGAAGCATCGAGCGCCTTCAGACGTCAGAATGCGACATTCTGGCCGTTGTAATCGAATGGCAAGACCTTGACCCTCGCTTGGGCATCCGGAGCTTAGGCGGTTGGCGCACAACGGACTTACCGGACATCTTGAAGTCTGCGAACCAAGCCGCGGCTCGCCTGGATCAGGCGCTGAGGCGAACGTCGGAATTCATGCCGGTGTGTATTTGCTTGCCAACTCTTCCGCTGCCGCCTCTGTTTACAACGCCGACTCGACAGGCTGGTGATTACGAACTTCAACTGCGGCAACTGGTCGCCTCGTTTGCCGCGTCAATTTCCAGCGGCTCGTCCATCCGCGTCCTTAATGCCCAGCGGCTCGACGAACTCTCCCCTGCGCAGGCGCGGCTCGATGTGCAGTCGGATTTGATGGCCGGCTTCCCTTATAAACTGCCTCATGCCTCCGCCATTGCCGAGCTACTGGCTGCCTTGATACAGAATCCCACTCCCAAGAAAGGTTTGATTACAGATTTGGACAACACGCTTTGGGCGGGAATTCTGGGTGAGGTCGGCACGGATGGGATTTCTTGGGACCTCGATCAGCACGCGCATATGCATGGCCTCTATCAGCAATTTCTGGGCTCTCTCGCGAGTGCGGGAGTTTTGATCGCCATCGCCAGCAAAAACGATCCTGCGCTGGTAGAAAAGGCCTTCGAACGAAAAGATTTAATTCTCTCCAAAGAGAGTGTGTATCCGTTTGAAGTCCATTGGTCTCGAAAATCGGAGTCAGTTCAGCGCATTTTGAAGACGTGGAACATCGGCCCTGAAGCTGTCGTTTTCATTGACGATAGTCCGATGGAAGTTGCAGAAGTGAAAGCTGCATTCCCCGAGACGGAATGCATCGTTTTTCCGACCAATGATTACCAGGGAATTTGGAATTTGTTGAAACGCATGCGGGATCTTTTTGGGAAAAGTGTAATTTCCGAAGAGGATTCGATTCGGCTGAAAAGCATACGTGGTGCAGGTGTCTTGCGCGAGTCCTTGGATGCTACCGGGGGTTCGTTTGATGATTTCCTCCAGAGTGCGGACGCCTCGATTCGATTCACTTTCGGGAAACAAGCTGCAGATAATCGGGCTTTCGAGTTGATTAATAAAACCAACCAATTTAACCTGAACGGCAAGCGATTGACCGACGCAGCCTGGAAGACTTATCTGAACGATCCGGCAACTTTTGTGATGGCTGCAAGCTACGAGGATAAGTTTGGGCCACTGGGAAAGATTGCCGTTCTACTGGGCAGGATTCAGGGAAAGTCGCTCCGAATCGATTCCTGGGTGATGAGTTGCCGAGCCTTTTCGCGGCGCATCGAACACCAATCCCTAAAGCAACTCTTCGAGAAGTTTGATGCAGAAGAAATTGGTTTCGATTATCAGCCGACACCCCGGAATGGACCGCTGCAGGAGTTCTTTACCGAATTGCTGGGCTCCCCTTTGACCGCTGACATGCGGCTTTCAAGAGCCGCCTTTTCGGAGAAGTCTCCGTCGTTATTCCACCGCGTGGAGGAGGCAGTGAATGGATGAGATGGAGACTCGTCTGGCCCGCTGTTTTTCGTCCGTATTTCCGGAACTGACTGCGGAACAGATTCCTAGCGCCAGCATGGATTCGGTGCCGGCGTGGGATTCTTTGGCCGCTGTCACTCTCGTAGCTGTCCTGCAGGAAGAATTTGGGTTGCAGATCGATCTCATAGACTTGCCGGAGTTGGTGTCTTTTGTTGCAGTACAAAATTATGTTCGCAAGCACAAAGCCGTTAGCTAATTGAGTGCCGCGACTTGAAACACAAACGAGAAAACACGTGAAAGAGAGCGCAGTCCGAGGCCTCATAAACCGCCTCTTTCAGAACCTTGCAAGAATTGTGCCCGGCGCTACGACACTTAGAGTTAAGTTGCACCGAGCTCGCGGAGTTCATATTGGAAAAGACGTGTGGATCGGTTACGACGTGATACTCGACACTTCCCGTCCTCATCTTATTACGATTGGCGATCGCGCGTCGGTCGGCATACGTGCGACGGTGATCGCCCATTTCAAGGAAACTCAGGGTGTGACTATCGAAGAAGATGCGTTCGTGGGACCCGGAGTGATAATTCTGCCGAACGTGGTGATCGGCCGTGGCGCCGTGGTCACGGCTGGGAGTGTGGTCACGAAGTCCGTGCCGCCAATGACCGTGGTGCAGGGCAATCCTGCGGTGGCCATAGCAAAGTGTGGAGTTCCCCTCACGCCTGACATATCGCTGAAAGCGTTCTCGCGACGGCTGACATTGCTAACTTCCGGGAAGCCTGGCGGTAAGACCTAGACCACATATGCTCACGTTGTTAGGAGTAGAGGGAGGGGTAGGTGAAACTAGTTGTTCCCTATTCAGGTGAATTGAATGTAGCTGACGCCTGCCTCGTTCGCCTTACGGAATTCCTGGGCGGCCAGTGCGAGTTGCTGCGGTTGGAGAAAGGCGTCACTCTCTCGCGGGAGTTTATAGAGAAGCACGTCGGGGACAAGAATTCCTGCTTTGTGATAAATCCGGCCGCGATTCGAGAGTCCTTGCCGAGTGGATCTGTTCCCCCGGACTTGCCTGTCTATCTGACTTCTCAGTTTTCATTCGTGCTCATTCACAATTTGTCGCTCGATCCTTTCGCCGCGGGCATCATCAACACATTTTCGAAAGGATCTCTCGGCTCATTGCAACCTGTGGAAGGCTCGGGGCCGAGTTACGGGATTAGCGCAGCGCACAAGCAAGTCTGCGGACCTTTTTCTGGTTTGACCTTTGGTCCCGTCAATCAGGCCAATGACAGGGTTTTTGCTGGAGATCCGGCGGCCGGGACTGTCCAAGCACATATAACGATCTGCGGCCAGCCTTTCTTTGCGAGTGTTCAGCGCGAGCGGGCACAAGTTTTTTTTCTGGCCGGCGCGAACGTGGCAGATCTAAGTGCGAATGTGGTCGGCCAGCCTTTAACGGAATATTTTTCACAATTGATTCCTCCCGCCATGTTTATTCGATATGCATTTCGCCAAGAGTGCTGGCACCCGAATCTGCATCATGCAACTCTCATTATCGACGACCCGCTGCTTAGGAAAGACTACGGCTTTCTGAATTACGAAGGTCTGCTTGCGCTCATGGACAAATACGACTTTCATACCAGCATCGCGTTCATACCCTTCAATTACCGGCGAAATTCGCCTGGGATTACTCGCATGTTCCGGGAGCGGCCTGACCGTCTCTCGATTTGTTTCCACGGAAACGACCACACCGCTGCCGAGTTTGCGTCGAGAAATGCCGGACTGCTGAACGGCATGTTAACGGTGGCGGAAGAACGTATGGACGTGCACGAGAAGAAGACGAGGATCCACTGTGATCATGTAATGGTATTCCCTCAAGGAAATTTTTCGCGGGATGCCATGGCTGCGCTCAAAGCGCACAATTTCTCCGCAGCGGTGAACTCAGACCCTTGCCCGCGCGGGGAAAATTCCGGTTTCAGCCTTTTGGAGTTTATAGAACCTGCGGTACTTAAATATGGCGAGTTCCCTCTGTTCCTCAGAAAATACCCGCGGGAAATTGAGTTGCAGGATATTGCATTCAATCTTTTCTTTGGGAAACCTGTCTTAATTGTTGAGCATCACGAAATCTTCAAGGATCCGGAGTCTCTCATCCAGTTGGTATCGCGGATTAACGCTTTTGCGCCGGAAATACGATGGTCCAATGTGCAAACCGCCGTTGAGAATTCCTACCTTAGGCGATGGACGCCGAACGGAGACCTCCAAATCCGCGCCTATGCGAATGCGGGCAAGGTCGCAAACGCTTCGGAAAATCTCCTGCGCTGCTATGTCGAATGGCCCGGGTGCCGGGAGGTCCCAGTGGAAAGAGTTCTTCTCGATGGAGTGCCATGGCCTGATGCCCGGACAGATGACAAAGGCATTCGATTTTGCTTTGATTTGCGTCCTGGGGAATCGCGGAGATTCTCAGTAGTTTATCAGAATAATTTCGGCCTATCCGACGCGAATTGCCGAGTTCAATGGAAGGTGAAAGCCTTTCTTCGCCGCAGGCTTTCTGAGGTAAGGGACAATTATCTTAGTAAGAATCCGCATGTATTGTCAGGTGCTAAAGCTTTGCAAAGGCGTTTGTTCAAGAGAAGCAATTGGTAGCAGATTCTTGCGGTTAGGCTTTTCTCATGCCTTCGCAGTTGGAATAGTGATCTCAGGTACTGGGGCCTGAAGCTATCGGAGCGCGGAGGAAGGAATGCCAAGGAACGAGCCGTGGTCGCGGTAGCTCGGAAGTTCGCCGTACTACTTCACAAGTTGTGGGTCAGTAAAAAGATTTACGAACCGCTGCGGAACAGTCGACAAGCAATGACCCGAGTCGCATAGAGAGTCGTCGAACGTTGATTTGAACAACCGAGTTCAACCGCCGAGATCAGGTGACTGCGCCTAATTCCTGGCCCAGCTTAGTCGATGAGACTGAGCCAATGTCGATTATCAGGTCGCAGCACCTACTGTATCGAGGAGACGCCCAACTTGCAGCGAGCGAAAATCGCTCTTCAAGGACTGCGGATGGAAGGATGGCTACAGCGGCGGCTCGGTGAAAACGTCAGGATCCTCAGAGAGAAACACTAAAACCGTCTTGACTCCGACCGGGCTCATGGAAGGAGTTAGGGATAGATTAGACGTTCATATGTCGTATCATGCGCTAAGGGCTTTGAGGGTTAGATCAGGTCGGCTTATTCGGGCCGTACGGCACTACTTTGTCCGACGATCTCTTAAAAGTTGAATTCAGAACATGGCTATAAGTCGGCGAGGCCTTCTGAAGTTGGGTGTGAGCGGGGTGGCGGCTAGTTATGCGCCTCCGCCGACGTTCACTTCAACCACGCAAACGCCGATTGGACAGCAAGTTGGAGCTGGGACCAGGAAACCCATTCGTTTGGACAGAAATGAAAATGCCTACGGGCCCTCTCCCAACCCCGTGGCAGAGGTTCTAAAAAACGCGCATTCTGTCAACCGATTCCCTGGTTCTAGCGATGTCCTCAGATCTTCTCTCGCTAGCGCCCACGGCGTTAGACGAGAACAGATACTCCTCGGGGCAGGATCGACCGCGATCATGAAGACGGCCATGAATGTTTTTCTCCGCGGCGGTCGTGGGTTGGTCCTGGCCACTCCAACTTTCGAATTGATCGATCGCTACGCCGTGGCCAATAGCGCACGAATGAGCGCCGTGCCCCTGCGGCGTGACCATGGGCACGATTTGGAAGCCATGCTCGCTGCGGTCAATTCCCAGACCGGACTCATTTATATCTGCAACCCGAATAATCCCACTGGGACTCTGACGGACAGGCAGGGCATTGATCGGTTTTTGGAGAAACTCCCAGCACGGGTTCCCGTCATGATCGACGAGGCTTATCACGACTACGCGGGAGGCTCGGGAGCTTATGTCTCGTTTCTTGATCGCCTCTCGCATCATCCCGGCGTAATCGTCACACGTACTTTTTCTGAAGTCTACGGACTGGCGGGTTTGCGGCTCGGCTATGCGGTCGCTCAGCCGAAAATCTTGAACGCTCTGGCCAGAGAAAAACCGGAAATGGAAATAGGGTCGTTGACTCTAGCAGCGGGACTCGCTGCTTTGGCCGACACGGAATTCACGGCAAGTTGTGTTCAGCGAAACCAAAACGACCGGCAAGAATTTGTGAACCAAGTGAATGCCAGGATGCTTCGGGTACTCGATTCGCACACTAATTTCGCTTGCTTGAACGTCATGCACCCTGCCAAAGAAATCATCGAACACTACCAGAAGAACGATATCCTTCTGGGTCCCGAGATCCCTGGCATGCCGAACTATGTGCGAGTGTCCTTTGGCGCGCCCGAAGAGATGAGGGAATTCTGGGCGGTTTGGGACCTTCTCGGCGAACACCGCATGGCGATGTGAATTGCCGAAATAAGGCCCGCTTTCGGAAGGGTGCTCGTCTAGAGCTGCATTTGTCATTTTTGCAACAACCCCTGTAATTATAACTTCGTGGTAATAACCTTCCACTTTTTGTCACATAATTGCCCAAAGTCTGCGTTGAACCGCTGTAAACAAAGTGCTTGGCAAGGCTATCAAAATGCGATAGGTACTTATGCGTGAACTCCCGGTGTGCTCCAGCGGCGGGCGTTTGCCCGGGATAATCGCGCGGGAAGAATGGAAATCGTTCATCCGGCTGACGATTCGAGCATACTTAGCATGCTTGTCGGAGGCTTTATATATGTTGATTTCCAGCCCAGCCGCTCGCCTACGGGATAGTACCCTCCAAGGTGACGATTACTCTGCGAGCGGCAAATCTTGCTCCCGCGGATCAAACCTCGTGTGCTCAATCTGCGCCGTGATTGCTCTGGCAGTTCTGCTGCTACCAGGGGCGGCTGGTGTCTATGGCCAAGCAAATGTCGAAGGGCAGTGGCAAACTGTGCCGACGACCATGCCCATCAATCCTGTTCACGTAAGCTTGATGCACAATGGACAGATCCTGGTCGTGTCTGGCTCCGGTAATTATCCCCCGGACACGAATTACCAGGCAGCGATCTGGAATCCCTCAAACAATACGGTCACCACACAGACTATTGGTTGGGACATGTTCTGCAGCGGCATGATTGCCCTGCCCGACGGTCGCGAGATGATTTTCGGTGGAACCCTGCAATATGACCCGTTCCATGGGTGGCAGCGTACCTCCATCTATGATCCCGCCACCGGCCAGTTTGCGGACATGCAGGACATGGCCCATGGGCGCTGGTATCCGACCCCCACCGAGCTGAGCGATGGAAGGCTCCTGGTTTTTTCAGGCCTCGATGAAAACGGAAATACGAATCAGGAAGTCGAGATATATAAGGTTGCCTCGGGCTGGACCACTCCCTACCCCGCCCCCTGGGTTCCTCCTCTGTATCCCCGAATGCATCTTCTTCCGAACGGCAACGTTTTCTATTCAGGATGGACTACGCAATCACAGTATTTCTTTCCCTCCTCCAACACTTGGTCGGGAACTATTGCTACGACGAATTACGGCGGCAACCGGACCTATGGCTCGTCTGTACTTCTCCCGTTGACTCCGGCGAATGGATACGCGCCAAGTGTAATGATCTTTGGCGGCGGTAATCCCGCCACGGCCACGACCGAGATTATCAACCTCTCTGCTTCTTCACCTGAGTGGGAATATGGACCTTCGATGTCGGAGCCCCGCATCGAGATGAACGCGACGATGCTGCCTAACGGCAATATCGTGACGCTCGGCGGTTCTTTGAATGATGAAGACACGACCACTGCAAGTCTCGCCGCCGACCTTTTTAACACCAGCGGGACTATTACCGTCGGGCCTGCCGGAACGGAAACCTATGAGCGGCTCTATCATTCCGTCTCGCTACTTCTTCCTGACGGGACCGTCTGGGTAGCAGGGGGCAACCCGGTTCGTGGCACCTATGAGAACCAAGTAGAGATTTACTCGCCACCCTATCTCTTTAATCCAGACGGATCAGCCGCCACGCGTCCCACCATTTCGAGTGTATCGACCGGGGTGGTCGGCTACGGCGCGTCCTTTCAGGTACAGACTCCCAATGCGGCCAACATCTCGTCCGTGGTTTTAATGAAGCTGGGGTCTACGACCCATGGCTTCAACATGGACCAGCGCATGGTGGGCTTGAATTTCACAATCGGTTCGGGAATGCTCACGGTGACGGGTCCGCCGAACGGCAATATCGCGCCTCCCGGTTATTACATGCTCTTTCTCCTGAATAATTCCGGTGTACCTTCGATCGCACAATTTATCCAGATATCGGCAACGCCGACGGACACTCCACCGAAAGGCACGATCACCAGCCCGGCAGGCAATGTTGTGATCTTACCTGATCAATCAGTCGCTTTCGCCGGCACGGGTGTTGCTTCGAGCGGAACCATTGCTTCCTATTCTTGGTCTCTTCGCGGAGGAACTCCCAACTCGAGCGCCGTCGCGAGTCCTGGGTCAGTTACGTACTCAACTCCCGGCACTTATACCGCTTCACTGACTGTCGTCGATAGCGCTGGAAACTCGGACCCTAGCCCGCCAATTCGTACCATTCAGGTGAGACAACCATTACCTGTCATTTCCAGCCTCGTTCCGAACTCTGGTAGCCAGGGCCAGACCAACATCAATGTGACCATAACAGGCGGCTTTTTCCAACCTGGAGTCACCTGCAGCTTCGGCGCCAGTGTTACCGTTTCGTCCTGCACCTATAATTCCAGCGGTCAGATAACCGCAAACATCTCGGTTCAGTACAACGCTGCGCCTGGTCCCAGCAATGTTATCGTCACCAACCCAGACGGCGGTTCTGCGACCTTGCCGAACGGCTTCACCGTCGTCACCGGAGTTCCCGGCCCCCCTCCCACTTTGACAAGTGTTAGTCCGAGTTCCGCCGAGCTAAACTCCAGCGGTCTGAACTTTAGCCTCGTGGGCGCTAACTTCCTCCCGAACGCCACCTGCACCTTTGGCGAAGGGATCATAGTCAATACCTGCATCTACACCTCGTCAACGCTCCTCATCGCGAACATTACGATCCCCGTCAACACCCTCGTCGCTCCAAGCAATGTGAGCGTAACCAATGCGGACGGACAGAGTTCTATCCTTGTTAACGGATTCACCGTCATATCCAACTCCAGCGGTTTTACGCCCATTCTGCTGCGCGGAGGTGCAACCGCTGCGTACACCGACACACAGGGAATCATCTGGAGCGCCGATACGGGCTTCGTTGGAGGAAGCTTCGATTCGACGACGAAGACTATCGCGGGCGCGATCGATCCGGCTGTGTACCAGTCCGAGCGTTATGGAGATTTTACTTATACGTTTGCCGTTCCGAGCGGCTCGTACAACATCACTCTGAAATTTGCGGAGATTTACTGGAGTTCTCCCGGCCAACGTGTATTCAATGTGGCTATCAATGGTACGCAAGTCCTCCAGAATTTTGATATCGTTGCGGCCGCGGGAGCCCCATTCACCGCCATTGACAAGACATTCGAAACGACGGCGAGCAGTGGAACAATTACCATCCAGTTCACGACCGGCTCGGCGAATCAGCCTAAAATCTCTGCTATCGAAATCACCCGCTCCTCCGGCGTTTTTCTACAGCTTAGCCCTCTCACGGCAAGCTTGAATTCCTCCCAGACGCAACAATTTACGGCGCTCGTGACCGGAACCGGTGCGACCGGAGTCACCTGGTCATTCAGTCCGCAGTTAGGAACTCTATCGAGTACTGGGCTCTATACCGCGCCTGCAACTATCACTCCCCCTCAAAAAACAACTAATGTCGTAGCCACCAGCATCGCCGATCCGACGCAATCCGCCACCGCCGTCGTCACCCTATTACCACCCGCGGGTTCGTTTGCTCCGATCTTTGTGCACTCCGGCGGCAATGCTTACACGGACACGCAGGGCAACTCTTGGGCGGCCGACAATGGCTTTACCGGCGGTGAGACGGATTCCACAACGCACGCCATCGTCAACACGCCCGATCCCACTCTTTACCAGAGCGAGCGCTACGGTGATTTCAGCTATCAGTTCACAGTCCCGAACGGTTCCTACAATGTGAAACTGAAGTTCGCCGAAATCTACTGGACCTCTCCGG
>Ga0302180_10001072_pt1 | contig 22092 bp, 28 predicted proteins | sample I_Palsa_E3_2_FD_200575 | JGI IMG/M metagenome (GOLD analysis project Ga0302180, IMG submission 200575) | Peat permafrost microbial communities from Stordalen Mire near Abisko, Sweden - I_Palsa_E3_2 | ecosystem: Environmental > Terrestrial > Soil > Palsa > Peat permafrost | place: Sweden... | reverse complement strand
CTTTGTTTGGGGTGTGCTGCGCTACCGAGGATAAGACTGAAGGGACTTCGGCGTTTTTGGAGAAGCGGGCGGCGGCGTTCAAAGGGAAGTGACGGAAGCGCCGCAGCGGCTGACGCCGCTTGTATTCTGTCTGTCTAACGGAATTTCGAAAGCCATGTTCTTTCGAGGTGAGGCGGGCGCGGGGACTCGGGGCGCGGCTGGGACCCATGCCGTTTCAAAGCGAGAACTGGACGATAGTACGAAAGAGAAAATAAAACTCGAACGCCCCCCCGGGCCAGCGGTTCCTGCCATTGACGGTGGCCTTAACGCGGATGGACTCCGGTTCGCCATTGTTGTCTCGCGCTTCAATTCCTTCATTACGGAAAGACTTTTTCAGAGCGCTTACGATGGGCTGGTGCGCTCGGGTGCCAAGAAGAAAGACATCGTGCTCGCACGGGTTCCCGGCGCGTTCGAGATTCCTTCCGCAGCCCGGATGCTTGCCGAGACCAAAAAGTACGACGCGATCCTCTGCATTGGCTGTCTGTTGCGTGGCGACACCGCGCACTACGATGTCATTGTGAATGAAGTCACTCGCGGCATTGGGCAATCGGCGCAGGAGACTGGAGTGCCTCATGCGTTTGGGGTGTTGACTTGCGAGACGCTGGAGCAGGCGATTGATCGCGCCGGACTGAAGATGGGCAACAAGGGATTCGAGGCCGCGCTGGCCGCGATCGAGATGGCGAATTTGAAAAAAGCGGTCAGCTCCAAGCTCTCGGATGTCAGGAAAAGCAAGCCAAAGCCAACCTCTCGGAAACGCAAACCTCGCTCATAAAAACGACAACCGTGCTCATAATCTCGAGATCTTGCGCCACGCGGCCGTCCTGTAGACTGTTGTCAGCCTCGACCGTCGCGAGATTTTCCGGAGAGCCGCGAGCCGACAACTGAGAGCTGATTTCCGATGGGCACTCGACGCAAATCCCGCGAACTGGTTCTCCAGATGCTGTTTCAGGCAGACATGGGGAAGCAGACGCCGGAACTTGTCCGGAAGACGTTCTGGGCGGAGCGGACGAATGTCGAGGACGAAGTGCGCGGGTTTGCGGATGATCTGTTTCGCGTTGCGGTTGATCGAATGCCGGAGATCGACGGGCTGATCGGGAAGCACACGCAGCATTGGCGGATGGATCGCATGGCAACTGTCGATCGAAATGTGCTGCGGGAGGCGGTTGCGGAATTTTTGGGCTATCCGGCTACGCCGCGAGCGGTTGTGATCAATGAGGCGCTCGAAATTGCGCGCAAGTTTTCGACCCCGGAATCGGTGCAGTTTATCAACGGCGTGCTTGACAGCGTGGGGAAAGAAGTCGGCCTGCAGTAGGGTGACTCGATTTCAGGGCGCTCAATTGCAGAGCGCTCAACGTCAGGGGTTCTGCCGCAGGCGTTCCTGCTGTTGCATCCTGTTCGTCTCCGGGATCCAATCGTCTTCAATCCAAACGAAAAACCATGGTTCATGAAGTCGGCGACGCTTCCGTTTGCTGCGATCAATTCGGCTGGATGGCGATCATATTGGGCAGGCATACCGCGGCCGTTCCGTTGCCGCCGTTGTTGCACATGTTGTGGTTGTTGTCATCGGCTGAGTCGACGTACGGCACTTGCTGAAAGTCGCCCTGTCCGGTGGTGCTGACGATGTGTATGGAGCCGGCGGCGCAGGTAGGGGGCGTCGTACTCTGGTCATACTGATCGCAGGCGGCGACGAAGACCTCGCTTCCGTCGGTCGAGGAGGCTGCCGCAAGCGGCAGGCCGCTTCCGAAGCCTTCCCGAAGGAGCGGAACAGAAGTAGTGGTGCCGTTGGCGATGTTGAAAACGAGCACGGCGGGAACGTTTTGTTCCACGACGATCAACTCGGTGGCGTCGGCTCCGAGCGCTGCGTAGATCGGTGTGTTGCCTTGACCGAGCGAGGCCGAGGTCTGTGGATAGTTCTTGTCGAGAGCAACCACGGGTGGGTTGCAGGTGTAATGGCCGTCCAGGAGCGGGGCTTCGGTCGTATTGATGCCAAAGGTGCTGATGTTAGGAGGGTCGAGCACAAGCATGATTTGCGTCCAGTCGCCGACGGTATCGAGCTGCTGGGTGGGTATCGGAAACAGGGCGAAGGGCGAAGTGGTTGGCAATGGAGGAAGCGTGGGATATGTGGTCGACGTGAGCGGAAGATTGTTACTGACGACGTTGCTGGCCGGCGTGTCGCAGGTTGCATAGGCGGAAATATTGGTTGGCGCTGGAGTACCGGCTAGATACGCGAAGCTTCCGTTCGACGAGAACTTGACGTCGGTGACGCTATTCGAAATCCCTGAAACCGAGCTGAGCGCGTCGACCGTGGAGTAGACATACATATTGCCGGCATTGGTGAGGATGAAGAGTTTCAATTCGTCAGGAGAAAAGGCGGCGGCGGTTTCACCGGGGATGACGAGGTCCACCGGTGGTAGGGTGTTGGTGCTGTTTCCGTTATAGATGTAGACCTGGTTCGGTGTGGAGATCGTGTCGGATATGACGACGAAATTGCCATCGTTCGAGATCGTGAGCACCTTGCCGCACAAGGCGACGTTGCAAGGGCTTGGAGACCCGAAGATCAAGTTGACGCTGGATGTCTTGCCGGCAGGCACATACATCAGCCCCTCATCGCTGCCGATGTATAGACGCGCCGTGGCGAGATGGTTGAACACCATGGAATTGGGAGTGCGGGGTAAAGAGAGAATGCAGTTGGGGGTGGCGGTGCCGCAGATTGGATTGGTTCCGGGGGTGACGAAAAAGAGCGCGCTGCTGCAGCCGGACTGGTCCGCGCACTGGTTGGTCGCGGCCCAAGCGGTGTAGGTGGCTGGCTTCGCCCCGGAAGCGGGCGTTACGTCCACGGAGACCGCACCGTACGCAATTGTTCCGACCGGTAGCGGGCATGGTGTGGAAATAACGGCGCTAGAATTACAGTCGCTGGCATAGATGGGGAGACTCGGTTCAGTCAGTCCGGTTGGCGTCAAACCGGGCAGGCCGATGTTGCAGGTTGGAGGGGTGCAGGAGGCGGTGAGGGTGGCGCCACCGAAATTGGCGCGTGCAGTGGCGCTATTGGTTCCGGTGGTGTTGGCGACGGTGCCGAAGGCGGCAACCTCCGGATTCGTGGTGCTCCAGGTGAGTGGTGGGGCGGGTACGGGGGCGAAATCGGCAATGTTGTACAAGGTATCAATGGCGATCGCTCTTACCCCAACGGTTCCACCGGCATTTACGGTAATCGAGTTCCCCGCCTGGGATCCACCTCCGATCTGGAGGTAGATCGCTTTGATCAAACAGGTCGTGTAGGTAAACGGAGTGCTCGTGGTTCCAGAGACGCTGGCGAAAAGCTGCGTAATGCCTGGGGACTTGGCGGTTGTCTTGACGAAGTTGACCTGATTTCCAGGGTTCCCGGTCACCGTGGCCGTAGCGGTGACGACGCCGGTGTTGCTGGACGACCACGTCATGGGACCGACAGTGTCGCTGATATTGTTATTGTTCGTGTCGAAGGCGGTTGCCTCGTACTCATAGGTTTTTCCTTGCGGAAAACAATCGTATTGGTAAGGCGGTTGATTGGGGTCCGTGATCTGGATGCTGGCAACGTGATTGTGAACGTAGACCGTAGTCGGAGTACTGCTGACGCCATTAATGACGGCAGTCACGATGGCGATTCCTGGAGTGCCGGGATTGCAGATCGAAACGGTTACATCCCAGGTGCCGGCGCAGGCGTTCCCATTACTGGCGACCGAAAGCGGGGCGGCGAGGTTCTGGTTTCCGCTTTGGACAACGTACTGGATGTTAACGCCGAGCACATTGCCCCCGGCGGCATTTTTGCCGGACGCGGTGAAAACGCGGGTGGTGCCGACGTCCATGGAGGCGGCAGGACTGGGGCTCAACGTAACGCTTGACACCCCCTCGCTGCCGAGGTTGGAGGTACTTTTGCCAAGACAGCCTGTGAGTGCGACGACGAATCCGATTGCCAAGATTAGAAGAAAACCGGGACCGCAACGATGCATGAACCCTCCTCGCACCGGTTTACGAGGCGCGAGCAAAATATCAATGGACGGAAAACTGCCAGTGTAGAAGGTAAGCGTTATTTTGAGCAAGGCTTCGGCCAACGTTTTTCCACCGTTTCAAGTTGCGCTTTGACTCGATGCTCCGAACTCCGACCGAACCAGAAGGAGTTCCCGACGCAGCAAATCAGAATTAAAGACGCACACAGCAGTCACAGCCTTGTAGCCAGGCGGTGGACATTTTTCAGCGGACAGCAAGCTTTGAATTCCAAGGATTAGGAGTTAGGATGCGCTTCCCGTCGATCATGTGGCCAAAAACGCCAACGGATCTGCACAAAACATGAGGATGAATATCCCGCCAGGGGAGCTTTTTGATTGTCCCGGAACTAGCCAAAGGGAAACGGCGGAAGAGCGGTTGACGATGTCGAACGCAATTGTTATTATCAAACAGTTCTGCGAGTTAAGTCTGGCTTGCCTGTGCAACGGCACCTCGTCCGATATGCAACTTGCGTTGACGACTGGCGCCGGGAATATTTTCGGCTGAGCTTTGAAGAAATACGTACCCGGTTGAATGAGCCGGGGCGCCCTCGCTGAAACGTCCTGCGAAAACCTTTGCGCCCAGCTTCCGAGTGGAAGCTTGGAAACACGCGAGGCTATGCAGGGGAAGCAGACGAAACGGAACGCCTCCGAACTTTGGTCGGATACCCGATTGGGGCAAGGCGTGGCGTCACCGTCGTCGGCGATTAGTCTGAGCGGGAAACTGAACGAATTCTCACCGGCATTCGTAGAGTGCTGCGTGGAAGCATGGCTGGCGCGGATGCCTATGCCAGAACCGAGACAGGGCAATCCCTGCTTCGGCAGGTGTGACTTTGAGGAGTTCCATAGAGTGCCTACATTTAATCAGTTGGTGAAATTCGGCCGCGAGCGGACGAATTACAAGACGGCGAGCCCGGCTCTGCAGTCGTGTCCGCAGAAGCGCGGTGTCTGCACGCGCGTGTATACCCAAACGCCAAAGAAGCCGAACTCGGCGTTGCGCAAAGTTGCCCGCGTTCGTCTGACGAATGGAATCGAAGTGACGACCTACATACCTGGCGTCGGCCATAATCTGCAGGAGCATTCGATTGTGCTGATCCGCGGCGGCCGCGTGAAGGATCTGCCGGGTGTGCGTTATCACGTGGTGCGTGGAACGCTCGATGCAACCGGCGTCACCGGGCGCAACCAGGGGCGGTCGAAGTATGGAACGAAGCGGGCGAAGAAAGCTTAACGGCAGTGGCCAGTGAAATCCGGCGAAATTGAGAACTGAGAGCGGAACAGCATGCCTAGAAAAGGACATACACCGAAGCGGACGGTCGAGGCGGATCCGGTATACGGATCGGATCTGGTGACGAAGTTCATCAACTCGATGATGTGGCAGGGAAAGAAATCGACTGCCGAGGGAATTTTTTATAAGTCGCTGCAGAAGTTGCAGGAAAAAGGCGGCGACGAACCGCTGAAGCTGTTTACAAAGGCGGTCGAGAACGCGAAGCCGCTGCTCGAAGTGAAGACGCGGCGCGTCGGCGGCGCGAACTATCAGGTGCCGATCGAAGTCGCTCCTGACCGCCGAACGTCGCTCGCGATCCGCTGGATCGTAAGTTATGCCCGTGGCCGCGGTGAAAAGGGCATGATCGAAAAGTTGACGAACGAGTTGCTGGACGCCTCGAACGGCAAAGGCGCCGCCATCAAGAAGAAAGAGGATGTGCACAGGATGGCGGAAGCGAACAAGGCGTTTGCACATTACAGGTGGTAGGCCGCAAACGACCGTAAAGATTACAGAATTCCGAGATTGGATCAGAGCCCAGAAAGAGCAGAAAAAGACAGTGCCCAGAACCGTCCCATTAGAGCGTTGCAGGAACATCGGCATCATGGCCCACATCGATGCCGGGAAGACCACGACGACGGAACGCATCCTGTTTTATACGGGAAAGACGCACCGCATCGGCGAGGTGCACGAGGGCACTGCCACCATGGACTGGATGGAGCAGGAGCAGGAGCGCGGCATCACGATTACCTCCGCCGCCACGACCTGCACCTGGCGCGATATTCGCATCAATATTATTGATACGCCCGGCCACGTTGATTTTACGGCTGAGGTGGAGCGCTCGCTGCGCGTGCTCGATGGCGCGGTCGCCGTGTTCGACGCCGTGCATGGGGTCCAGCCGCAGTCCGAAAAAGTCTGGCGGCAGGCCGATAAATACGGCGTTCCGCGAATTTGCTTCATCAACAAGATTGACAAGATGGGCGCCGATTTCGAGCACGCCGTCGATACGCTGCGCAAGCGGCTGAATGCCAAGCCCGTCGCCATTCAGATTCCCATTGGACAGGAAGACAAGTTCAAAGGCGTGGTCGATCTGATCGAAATGAAGGCCATCGTCTGGAACGATGAGACCATGGGCGCGGAGTATGAGACGGCGCCGATTCCCGCCGATCTGCAGAAAAAGGCGGAAGCGTTCCACACCCAGCTCGTCGAAACCGTTGCCGAAAATGACGACGAAATTCTGCACAAGTTTCTGGAGGGCGAAGCCATTTCGGCGGAGGAACTGAAGGCCTCGCTGCGCAAGTCGACCATCGGGTTGAAATTGTTTCCGGTCGTCGTGGGGACGGCGTTCAAGAATAAAGGTGTGCAGCCGCTGCTCGATGCGGTCGTCGACTACCTGCCCTCCCCGCTTGATACGAAAGAGACGCACGGGCTGGATCCTGATACGGGGAAGACGATCACGCGCAAAGCCGACGACAAGGAGCCGTTCTCGGCGCTGGCCTTCAAGATCATGGCCGATCCGTTTGTCGGGCAGTTGACGTTTATCCGCGTTTACTCGGGACAATTGAAGTCGGGCGAGTCGGTCTTGAACTCGCGCACGCAGAAGCACGAACGCATTGGGCGGCTGCTCAAGATGCACGCCAACAAGCGCGAAGACATCCAGGAAATTCTCGCCGGCGACATCTGCGCGGTTGTTGGCCTGAGAAACGTCAGCACCGGCGACACCATCTGCGAAGAGAAGCATCCGATCACGCTTGAGTCGATTGTGTTTGCGGTACCGGTCATTTCGGTTGCGGTTGAACCGAAGACCAAAGCCGATCAGGAAAAAATGGGCATGGCGCTGGCGCGGCTGGCGCAGGAAGATCCGACGTTTAAAGTTCACACCGATCCGGACAGCGGACAGACGATCATCAGCGGCATGGGCGAGTTGCATCTTGAAATCATCGTCGACCGCATGATGCGCGAATACAAGGTCGAAGCCAATGTAGGCAAGCCGCAGGTGGCGTATCGCGAGACCATCCGCAAGCACGCCGAAGCGGAAGGAAAATACATCCGCCAGACCGGCGGCCGCGGCCAGTATGGGCACGCGAAGATTTATCTCGATCCGAACGAGCCGGGCAAAGGCTACGAATTCATCAACGAAATCGTGGGCGGCACGGTGCCCAAGGAATACATCAAACCGATCGACCAGGGCATGCAGGAAGCGATGGAAGGCGGCGTTCTCGCCGGCTATCCCATGGTCGATATCAAGGCGACGCTTTACGACGGCAGTTACCACGATGTCGATTCGAACGAAATGGCGTTCAAGATCGCCGGTTCGATGGCGTTCAAGGAAGCCGCTCGCAAGGCGAGTCCGGTGATTCTCGAGCCGGTGATGGCGGTCGAAGTCGTGACGCCCGAAGATTACGCGGGAACGATTATGGGCGATCTGAGTTCCCGTCGCGGGCGCATCGAAGGTATGGAGCATCGCGCCGGTTCGCAGGTGATCAAGGCCATCGTTCCCCTGGCGGAGATGTTTGGCTATGCGACGCACATGCGTTCCTCGACGCAGGGCCGCGCCGAGTACTCGATGCACTTTGCGCGCTATGAAGAAGCTCCGCGGCACGTGGCGGACGAGATTATCGCCAAGACGCAGGGAAAAACGGCGCCCAGATAGTGAAGGGCGGAATAAATTGGCTCAGGGCGTAAGCCCTGGGAGTTGAGACAAGAGAAGCGAGTCCCCTAGGGGATGCACATTCGGACGCGGGCGAGGTCGCCCGCGCCATACGGAGCGAAGAGCAAATGGCGAAAGAGAAATTTGAGCGGAATAAGCCGCACTGCAATGTGGGGACGATTGGTCATATCGACCATGGCAAAACGACGCTGACGGCGGCGATCACGAAGGTGTTGCAGAAGCACAATCCGAAGATCGTGTTCCGGTCGTTTGATTCGATCGACAATGCTCCGGAAGAGAAGGCGCGCGGGATCACGATAGCCACGGCGCACGTGGAGTATGAGACGGCGAACCGGCACTATGCGCACGTGGATTGTCCGGGGCACGCCGACTACATCAAGAACATGATCACGGGCGCGGCGCAGATGGATGGCGCGATCCTGGTGGTGGCGGCGACCGACGGTCCGATGCCGCAGACGCGGGAGCACGTGCTATTGGCGCGGCAGGTGGGTGTGCCATACATCGTGGTCGCCTTGAACAAGTGCGATGCGGTGGATGATCCCGAGCTGCTCGATCTGGTCGAGCTGGAAGTGCGGGAGCTGCTGAAGAGCTACCAGTTTCCGGGCGACGATGTGCCGGTGATTCGGCTGTCGGCTTTAGGGGCGTTGAATGGAGAAGAGAAGTGGGAGAAGCAGATTGACGCGCTGATGGATGCGGTCGACAAGAACGTGCCGCAGCCGGCGCGCGAACTGGATAAGCCGTTCCTGATGCCGATCGAGGATATTTTTTCGATTCAGGGGCGGGGGACGGTGGTGACGGGACGGATCGAGCGCGGGAAGGTGAAAGTCGGCGAGGAAGCGGAGATCGTCGGGTTCCGGGAGACGCGGAAGACGGTGGTGACGGGGGTCGAGATGTTCAAGAAGCAGCTGGATGAGGGCCTGGCGGGCGACAACGCCGGCCTGCTGCTGCGCAGCATCGCGAAAGAGGACGTGGAGCGGGGGATGGTGCTGGCGAAGCCGGGATCGATCACGCCGCACACGAAGTTCAAGGCCGAGGTATACATTCTGACGAAAGAAGAGGGCGGGCGGCATACGCCATTCTTCAAGGGGTATCGTCCGCAGTTTTACTTGCGGACGACGGATGTGACGGGGATTGCGGAGTTGCCGTCGGGCACGGAGATGGTGATGCCGGGCGACAACGTGAGCCTGGTGATCGAGCTGATCACGCCGGTGGCGATGGAGAAGGGATTGCGGTTTGCGATCCGCGAAGGCGGACACACGGTGGGAGCGGGAACGATCGCGGAGATTGTGCAGTAGCGAAGAATCGTGTGGCAGCGGGGCTTTGCCCCGTCGCCACATCAGCAACTTAATTCGCGGCTTGCAGCTTGCCGCCAGTTCTTTCCTCTCGGGACGGAGACGAGCCGGGAGGGGCAAAGAGAGTGAAACAGTGACTGGAAAAGAAAGAATTCGCATACGGTTGAAGGCCTACGACTATCGCATTCTGGATCAGTCGACGGGCGAGATCGTTGAGACCGCCAAACGCACCGGGGCGCAGATTGCGGGACCGATTCCGCTGCCCACGATGAAGAACAAGTACTGCGTGCTGCGATCGCCGCACGTCGACAAGAAGTCGCGCGAGCAGTTTGAAATCCGCACCCACAAGCGGCTGCTCGACATTCTCGAGCCGACGCAGCAGACCGTCGATGCGCTAATGAAGCTCGATCTGCCGGCGGGTGTGGATGTGGAGATCAAGGCATTCGGCAAGGAACATAAGTAGCCGTGTGGTGGCGGGGCTTGCCTCGCTATTGACGGGACGAAGCCCCGTCTCCACACAACATAATGAGCAATTGCTCCCCAGCCGATAGCCGTCGCAGACGGGCGAGCCAAGCTGGGAACGGAGAGGGAAATGGCAAGAGTTACTGGCATTCTCGGCAGGAAGGTCGGCATGACTCAGCTTTTCGATTCGAAGGGCGATGTGCGGCCGGCGACCGTGCTGCAGGCGGGGCCCTGCGTGATTACGCAGCACAAGACGCAGACGAAGGACGGGTACGAGTCCGCGCAGATCGGCCTGGTCGAGTTTGTGAAAGAGAAGAAGCTGACCAAGGCGATGCAGGGGCATTTTGCCAAGCACAACCTGCCGCCGGTGAAGTTTTTGCGCGAGGTTAGTGTCGAGGTTGATGCTCCGGGCGAGACGACTGAGGGCGTAATCAAGGTTGGCGACCGCGTGCTGGTCGATATTTTCGAAGGCGAGCGCTTTGTCGATGTCATTGGAACGAGTAAAGGGCACGGCTTTCAGGGCGTGGTGAAGCGGCATCATTTTGGCGGCGGCCCGAAGTCGCACGGCTCGATGTTTCAGATCACGGGCTCGATTGGCTCGTCGGCATTTCCGTCGCGCGTATTCAAGGGAATGCGGATGTCGGGGCACATGGGGAACACGCGGATCACGACCCGTAATTTGCGGATTCTCGGCGTGGATAAGGAGGAGAATCTGCTGGTGGTCGAGGGCAGCGTTCCTGGCGCTAACGGCGGATACATCCTGATCAACAAGGCGAAGAAGCCGCCGCGAGAGCGTCGCGGGTTCGCGGGCTCGGCTACGGTTGATCCTTTGAAGGCGGCAAAGCGCGCGGCCAAGAAGGGCTAGCTGAGATTTAGGTAGGGCAAGGTCAAAGGTAAAAGCAGCGGGCAAGAGTGTCCGCTCTACACGAGAGATTTATGGCAACTATCGATGTCTACAATCTGAGCGGAGCGAAGGCTGGGTCGCTGGAGCTGGCCGATGAAGTTTTCGGCGCGGTGAACGAAGACCTGCTCTGGGAGGCGATCACGCATTATCGCGCCTCGAAGCGCGCAGGCACCCATGCCACGAAGAACCGCTGGCGCGTCTCCGGTTCCGGCAAGAAGCTGTGGAAGCAGAAGGGCACCGGCCGGGCGCGTATCGGGTCGATCCGTTCGCCGCTGTGGCGGCATGGCGGGACGGTGCACGGGCCGCAACCGCGATCCTACGATTACGCCTTCCCGAAGAAGAAGCTTCTCGGCGCGCTGCGCTCGGCGCTGGCTTCGAAGTTTGCTGACGGGAAGCTAGTGGTCGTCAATTCGTTTGAGGTGAAAGAGCCGAAGACGAAGCTGTTTCGCGAGTCGCTCGACAAGTTGAAGATCGACGGCACGGCGCTTCTGGTGGACATTTCGACGGCCGAGAACAAGAACCTCGAACTGAGTTCGCGCAACATCGAGGGACTCGAACTGGTAAAGGCGAACGAGGTACATCCTTATCACCTCATGCGCTACACGCATGTGGTGTTTGCGCAGCCGGCGCTCGAAAAGTTGCAGGACTCGCTGAAGAAGACCTCGCGGCGTTCGCATGAGTCATCTTCCGAGCCCGAGCCTGAAGAAGCAGAAAAGAAACCGGTGCGGCGTCCCCGTAAAACGACGACCAAGCGGAAGGCGGAGGTGGCCTGATGAAATCCGCTTATCAGATCATTCGTAAGCCGGTGATCACGGAAAAGGGTCTCGGCATTAAAGAGACGCAGAACACGCTGGTGTTTCAGGTTGCGCCGAGGGCGACAAAGACAGAGATCAAAGAGGCGGTGCAGACGATTTTCAAGGTGAAAGTTTCGTCTGTGCGGACGGCGAATTATCCGGGGAAAGAACGTCGGCGAGGCAAGTTTGCCGGCTACCGTCCGGATTGGAAGAAGGCGTACGTGCGGCTGAAAAGCGGCGAGAAGATGCCAGAGTACGCGCAGAATTTGTAGTGCTTTCGTTGGTCGCCAGTTGTCAATCGTGCGGAAGATCGAATCGCGCAGCGCCAACCAACGATCGACGACCAAAGACCAAAGACTAACGACCAAAGACCAACGGGCAACGAACCAAAGACTAACGACGAAGAGCTGAGAGTTAGATATGGCCATTAAAACTTACCGACCGACCACCCAGACGCTGCGCTATCGCACCACGCTTGTCACCGACGACATTACGTCGAAGAAGCCGCACAAGCCGCTGGTTGAGGGCAAGATACGTTCTGGCGGACGGCGCAACTCCGGCGACACGACGATGCGCTTCCGCGGCGGCGGCAACAAGCGCAAGTTGCGGACGATTGACTTCAAGCGCGACAAGCACGGGATTCCCGCGACGGTGGTGACGATTGAATATGATCCGGGGCGCTCGGCGCGAATTGCGCTGTTGAGCTACGCCGACGGCGAGAAGCGCTACATCGTGCAGCCGGACGGGCTGAAGGTTGGCCAGAAAATCGTGAGTGGGCCCGAAGCCGACATCCTGGTAGGAAACGCCCTGCCGCTGCGAAACATTCCGCCCGGCACGACCATTCACAATGTGGAGTTGCGTCCCGGTAAAGGCGCGCAGATGGTGCGTTCGGCGGGCGGTTCGGCGCAGTTGGTCGCGAAAGAAGGCGACTACGGACTGGTGAAGCTGCCCTCGGGCGAGACCCGCAAGGTGCTGCTCGATTGTCTCGCGACGATCGGACAAGTGGGCAATACGGACCACGAAAACGTTACCTGGGGCAAGGCGGGACGCACGCGATGGGTCGGAAAGCGTCCGCATAACCGCGGCGTTTCGATGAACCCGGTCGACCATCCGCATGGCGGCGGTGAGGGCAAGACCTCCGGTGGCAGGCATCCGGTAACGCCCTGGGGACAGCCGACACGAGGATTCAAGACGCGAAATAACAAGCGGACCGATACGTTCATTGTGAACCGGAGAAAGAAAGGTTAGCAGGGAACGCGGGCGAGGGCGCCCGCGCCACCGAGGAAGCGAGAACTGACTTATGGCTCGTTCGACAAAAAAGGGAGCGTTCGTGGATGCGCACCTCCAGACAAAAGTGGAGGCCATGAATGCGCGCAACGAAAAGAAGGTGCTGCGGACATGGTCGCGGCGCTCGACGATTGTGCCCGAGATGGTGGGACACACGATTGCCGTGCATAACGGAAGAAAATTCATCCCCGTCTACGTGACCGAGAACATGGTCGGACATAAGCTCGGGGAATTCAGCTTCACGCGGCAGTTCAAGGGGCACTCGATGAAAGCGGCGACCGAGACCGCCGCGAAACCGGCGGGCGTGCCCGGCGGACCGGGAGCCATAACGCCGGCGGCGCCGAAGGCGTAACTGGACGACGGAGAGAGACGAAGGAGACGGCACGATGGAATTTCGAGCTCAAGCCCGGTACATGCGGGTCTCGCCGCAGAAGGCGCGACTGGTGCTGAATCTGATCAAGGGGCGGCGCGTCGAAGAGGCGCGGAATACGCTCGCCTTCACCAAGAAGCGCGTGGCGGCGACGGTCGGGAAGCTGTTGCAGTCGGCGATCGACAACGCGAATTTTCTGAGCTCCGAAAAGGGGCTGGATGTCGATCTCGACAACTTGTACGTCAAGCACGCGATTGCGAACGACGGGCCACGGATGAAGCGGATACGTCCGGCGCCGATGGGGCGTGCCTATCACTACGTGCGGCGCATTTCACACATAGAGATTGTGCTCGACGAGAAGAACAAGAATGGCTCGGCGGTAACGGCGCCGGCGGCAGGCGAGAAAGCGGCTAAAGCTGCGGCTCACCCGAGGCCGAAAGTGAAGGCCAAGGCCAAAGCGCCAGCGAAAAAGAAAGCGGTTGCGAAGAAAGCGACCGCGAAGAAGTAGAGCGTGTGGTGATGGGGCTTTTGCCCCGGCAGGACGGGCCGACGGCCCGTTCCGACACCAGCAAACAGGCTGCACGATTAGGAGCAACAATGGGACAAAAGGTTCATCCTTACGGATTCCGCCTCGGCTACACCAAGCCGTGGAAGTCGCGCTGGTTTGTCGAGAAGGACTACGACAAACTGCTGCTCGAAGATTACAAGCTCAAGACCGAGTTGAAAGAAAAGCTCAAGTCGGCGGGCGTCAGTTCGGTCGAGATCGAGCGTCCGGGCAACAAGCTGCGGATCATTATCAAGACGGCGCGTCCGGGCATCATCATCGGACGCAAGGGCGCGGAGATTGACAAGCTGAAGCAGGACTTGCAGAAGAAAACGACGCGCGAGGTGCACGTCGACATACAGGAAGTGCATAAGCCGGAGCTCGATGCGCAACTGGTTTCGGAATCGATTGCGCTGCAACTGGAGAAGCGGGTTGGCTTCCGGCGGGCGATGCGAAAGTCGGTCGATTCGGCGCTGCGTTTCGGCTGCAAAGGCATCAAGGTTCGAGTGAGCGGTCGGCTGAATGGGAACGAAATCGCGCGGTCGGAGTGGTATTTGCAGGGGCGGTTGCCGCTGCATACGCTGCGCGCCGATATCGATTATGGCTTTACTGAGGCGCGAACGACTTACGGCGTGATTGGCGTGAAGTGCTGGGTTTACAAGGGTGAGATTCTGCCCGCGAAAAAACGGGAAGCGACGCCGGCGCGCGAAGTGAGCACCACCGGCGCGTTCTAGGTTTTGCTTGCGGCGGGACGGGCGAAGTCCCGTCACCACGCGAGTGGACGTCAGGGAAAATGAATTATGTTGATGCCGAAGAAAGTGAAGTACCGCAAGCAGCAGCGCGGGCGCATGAGGGGGAAGGCCTGGCGCGGCAGTGAGCTGTCGTTCGGTCAATACGGGCTCAAAGTGCTCGAGCCGGGATGGATCACCGACCGGCAGATCGAGGCGAGCCGCGTCGCGATGACCCGTTTCGTGAAGCGTGGCGGCAAAATATGGATTCGTCTGTTTCCGGACAAGCCGGTGACGAAGAAGCCGGCTGAAACCCGTATGGGCAAGGGCAAAGGCGCGCCCGATCACTGGGTGGCGGTGGTGCGGCCGGGAAAAATATTGTTTGAGATGGAAGGCGTAACCATCACGGATGCAAAAGAGGCCATGCGCCTCGCGTCGCACAAGCTGCCGTTGCGGACGACGTTTGTGAAACGCGATGTGTTGTAGGGGGAGCAAGAGGTTTTTGCTGAGACCCCCGAGAACCAAAGAGTCGAACCAGGATCTGATTTTATGAAAGCTGAAAAGATTCGCAATTTAACCGACGTCGAGCTCAAGCACCAGGAGCGGGATCTGGCGGACCAGCTTTTCAAGCTGAAGTTCCAGATGAATATGGGACAGACCGAGAGCTTGAAAAAGATTCGCGGGCTGCGCCGGGATATCGCGCGCGTCCAGACTGTCCTGCGGGAGCAGGAACTGGCCGTTCACAAGACTGAGATCGGCAAGACGCAGCCGAGCAGGACGGAGAAACGATAATGGCGGAAACTCAAGCCCAACCGGGGGTGCGCACGCCTCACCGCAAGGAACTGATCGGCACGGTCATCTCGAACAAGATGCAGAAGACGATCGTGGTTGAGGTGACGCGGAAAAAGGCGCACCCGATGTATAAGCGGGTGATCGCGATCCGCAAGAAGTTCTACGCGCATGACGAGAAGAACGAAACCCATCCGGGCGACGTGGTGAAGATTGAAGAGTCGCGGCCGCTGTCGAAGCTGAAGCGCTGGACGCTCAAGGAAATTGTGCGCAAGACGGCGCTCGTGCCGGAGGTTGACGTCGATGCCGGGACGGGCCTTGGCCTCGAAGCGCCGGCCAGGAAGTAAGGAGAGAGACGGCTGAGGGTATGGACTGGCGGGCCCTGGCCGGCGGGCTTTGGCTCGCGAAATGAGGAGACGAATATGGCCGTAATGATGAGATCGATGCTCGAGGTGGCCGATAACTCCGGCGCCCGCAAGCTGCAGATGATCCTGCCGCTAGGGGGCTCGACCGGTCTGCGCGCGGGCCTCGGAGACGTGATCACGGCGAGCGTGAAGGAAGCGGCGCCGGACGGTCAGGTGCAAAAAGGCAAAGTGGTGAAGGCAGTGATCGTGCGAACCCGGAAAGAACATCGGCGGCGGGATGGGACCTATATTCGTTTCGATCAGAATGCAGCGGTGCTGATCAACGAGACGGGCGAACCGGTTGGAACGCGCGTGTTTGGTCCGGTGGCGCGTGAATTGCGCGAGAAGAAGTTTTTGAAGATTGTGTCGCTGGCGCCGGAAGTGCTGTAGGCTCGCGGCGGTCCTGCGCTTCGCGAAGAATGATAAAGGCATCTGGAAGTCTTGACATCGGAGTTTGAAAATGGGAACAGCAGCAACGACCGAACATAAACGGGTTGACATCCGCCGCAATGACACCGTGAAGGTGATGACGGGGCGAGATTCGGGAAAAGAGGGACGCGTACTGCGCGTGCTTCCGGACGAAGGCAAGGTGCTGGTAGAGCACGTGATGATGGTGAAGAAGCACGTGCGGCCGAACCCGCAGCGAAATATCAAGGGCGGAATCGCCGAGCAGGAACGGGCGATTCAATTGTCGAATGTGGCCCTGGTGTGTCCGACCTGCGGCCCGGTGCGTATCGGTCATGAAGTGCGCGGTGATCGCAAGGTTAGAGTTTGCAAGAAGTGCGGAACGACGCTGGATAAGTGACGCCGTTCCGCCGGCGACGAAGCGGGAGCCCGCCGGCGTCATGATGAGCGTAGCGAAGGATCTGGGAACAAAACTTATCGCCTCACGACCGGTACTCACTCCGAACGCGTGATGGAGAGGCAATAGACGACGATGGCGACAGACGAACAGAAAAAAGACGTAGCGAAAAAAGACGGGCAGAAAAAGGACGATCCGCAGCAGCCGAAAAAGGCCAAAGCGGCGAGGGGCGACCGGGGGCAGGCGGCTGAAGAGCGGCCGAGTGCCGAAGCTCCACGTCACGCGGCCAAAGAGCGGCCGCGGCTACGGGCGCGGTTTGAGAAGGAAGTTTCCGCGGCCCTGATGAAAGAGCTCGAACTGAAGAACCCGATGGCCGTACCGCGTCTGAACAAGATCGTCGTCAATATGGGCGTTGGCGAGGCGACCCAGAACGCAAAGCTGATCGATCCGGCGGTCAATGAACTGGGCCAGATTGCCGGGCAGAAGCCGGTGGTGACACGGGCCAAGAAGTCGATTGCGGCGTTCAAGGTTCGCGAGGGCATGCCGATTGGCGCCATGGTGACGTTACGCGGCGACAGGATGTACGAATTTTTCGATCGCCTTGTGTCCATCGTGCTGCCGCGAGTCCGCGATTTCCGCGGGGTCTCGACGAAGTCGTTTGATGGGCGTGGAAACTACACGCTGGGGCTGCATGACCAGCTGATTTTTCCGGAGATCGATTACGCGAGGGTCGACAAGCTGAAGGGCATGAACGTGACGATTGTGACCACGGCGCGTTCTGACGACCAGGCGCGTTCGCTCTTGAAGCATCTTGGCATGCCGTTCCGGGCGTGAGGAATTTGAGTGTCGAGGACCGGGTCTTCGACCCGGTCGGACGGGGCAAAGCCCCGTCGCGACAGGAAATCAAAGGTTAGGAGCAAATTTGGCGACTACAGCAAAACGAGTGAAGGACGCGAAGAAGCCGAAGTTTTCGACGCGCAAGCATAACCGCTGCAAGATCTGTGGACGTCCGCGAGCTTATCTGCGGAAGTTTGGCATTTGCCGGTTGTGCTTCCGGCAATTGGCATTGCGCGGCGAGATTCCAGGGGTTTCGAAGTCGTCCTGGTAAGAGAATCGTCGTTTCTCGTTCGTCGCGAGTCGTTCGCGATGACCGGCGGCGAAAACGGCGCGGGTTCGAAGAGAGTAGAAAGATCGGTTCGTCGGATATTGTTCGCTAACGACCAACGATTAGTGGCCAACGACCAACGACCGACAGCAAGCTGCTGACAGGTTCTCCGCTGAGTAATAATGACGCGGAGCGAACGGGCGGCTTTAGGAGAAGCAGACGATGAGGTTGACCGATCCGGTCGCAGACATGCTGGCGCGCATCCGCAACGCGATTCGCGCCCGGCACCAGAAGGTGGATATACCAGCCTCCAAGCTGAAGACGGAGATTGCCCGCATTTTGAAAGAAGAGGGCTATATCGCGAACTTCAAGCCGGCGGAAGAAGAGGGCCACAAGGTCCTCCGCGTATATCTGAAGTACGGCAACAACAACGAGGCGGTGATCACGAACCTGGCGCGCGTGTCGCGACCGGGCTGCCGCGTCTATGTGCGCCGCACCGAGATTCCGCGCGTGCTCGGCGGGATGGGCATCAATATCCTGACCACACCGAAGGGCGTGATGACGGGACGCCAGGCGCGGCGGCAGGGCCTCGGCGGCGAATTGCTTTGCGAGATCTGGTAGAGAGCTGGCCGTTAGCATTTAGCGCTTGGAATTTGGCTAGAAGCGGGACGCTAACGGCAGGTTACGAAGTGCGGGCGAGTTACTGAGTGCCAATTGCTGAAGGTTAAGAGCTGACTTATGTCACGAATTGGAAAAAAGCCGATCGCGATCCCGAAGGGCGTGACGGTCAAGATTGAAGGCAACACGGTGATGGTCCAGGGGCCGAGAGGCAAGCTCGAAACGCCTCTTCCGTCGGGGATAACGATGGAGCAGAAAGACGGTACCCTAGTCGCGATCCGTCCCGACGACGCGCATTCGGCGGTGCATGGACTGGCGCGCGCGCTGGTGAATAACGCCGTCGATGGTGTCACCAAGGGCTGGACACGGGAACTGGAAATCGTCGGCATCGGCTATCGCGCGGAGATGAAGGGCAAGGGCATGGTGGTATTCAGCCTGGGCTTTTCGCACCCCATCGAGTATCCCTTGCCGACGGGCGTCGATTGCGCGATTGACGCGAAGCTGACGAAGCTGACCCTGAACGGGATCGATCGGCAGAAAGTCGGCCAGGTCGCGGCAGAGATGCGGTCGCTACGTCCGCCCGACCCCTATAAGAACAAGGGTGTGCGGTATGCTGGCGAGCGGCTGAAGAAGAAGGTTGGCAAGACGGGAGCTAAGTAAGCGCATTTCGCGGTTCGTAACGACGAGGGTTTCAAATGCTGAGAATCGCTTCGAAGAATCAGACGCGGCAGCGGGTTCACGACCGTATCCGAAAGAAAGTCATGGGTACGGCGGAACGTCCGCGGCTGAATGTTTACCGGTCGCTGAACCATATTTATGTGCAGCTGATCGATGATCTGCAGGGCAAGACGCTGGTGGCGGCCTCAACCGCGGATAATCGCAAAGGCGATCGCGTGACCGGCGGCAACGTGGCATCGGCGAAGGTGGTGGGAAAAAAGATTGCCGAACTGGCCAAGGAGAAAGGCGTTACCAAGGTCGTGTTCGATCGTGGCGGCTATATTTACCATGGCCGGATCAAGGCGCTGGCAGATGCGGCGCGCGAGGCGGGATTGCAATTCTAGTCGATCGTCGTTGCGCGACAGCCGCTGGCAAGTTAAACCGTTCGACCAACGATTGAACGACCAACGGCCACGACCAACGACAAAAAGAGGAAATGAGACTTCAGAATGCCAAGAGTTACTAAAAAACTCGATGCGGGTTCGTTCCAGTTGAAAGACCAGGTGGTCTCGATCAACCGCGTGACGAAGGTGGTTAAGGGCGGCAAGAATATGTCCTTTGCGGCGCTGGTTGTGGTCGGCGATCCTTCGGCAGCAGTGGTTGGTTTCGGCTCGGGCAAAGCGAAAGAAGTTCCGCAGGCGATCCGCAAAGGGATTGAGGCGGCGAAGAAGAATTTGATGCGAATCAACCTCACGCAGACCACGGTGCCGCACACCGTCCTCGGACGCTTTGGTTCGGGCATGGTTTTGCTGAAGCCTGCTCCCGAAGGCACGGGCGTGATTGCCGGGGGAGCGGTGCGCGCGGTGATGACGTCCGCGGGTGTTCAAAATGTGCTGACGAAGTCGATTGGCACGAACAATCCGCACAACGTGATCAAGGCGACGTTTGAGGCTCTCAAGAAACTGAAGAATCGTGAACACGTTGCGGAACTGCGCGGCAAAGCGGTCCAGGAGCTGTAGAAAAGCTGTCCTCGGCTGTCGGTCGCACGTTCTTCGCAAACGACTGGCGACAGACCACTAACGACTAGCCGACTAGATTAACGACTGACGACTAACGATCAACGCACCAACGAGCAAGGGAGTGAAATGACGACTAAGACCTCAAAATCGACGCCGAGCGGCAAGATTCAGCTGAAGTGGGTGCGCTCGGCGATCTGCGCTCCGTTCAAGCATAAGAAAGTTGTCAAAGGCCTCGGCTTTACGCGGCTGAATCAGGTGATTGTGCGTCCGGATACGGCGGCGATTCGCGGCATGGTGAAGAAGATCCCGCATCTGGTGGAGATTGTGGGAGGGTAAAAGAGCAGATCCCTCCCCGTTCGGCAAGCTCAGGGTTACGACGACAAGGTTCGACGACAAGGTTCAGGGTTGAAAGAGACGTTTTATGAATTTATCGACAATACGGGCACCGAAGAAGTCGACGGAAAAGAAGAAACGAGTGGGACGCGGCATGGGCTCTGGCATGGGCAAGACCTCGACGCGCGGCCACAAGGGGCAGTGGTCCCGCTCGGGTGCGCGTCTGATTCGCGGCTTCGAGGGCGGACAGATGCCCCTGCACCGCCGTCTGCCAAAACGCGGATTCACCAACATCTTCCGCGAGGAATACGATGTGGTGAATCTCGGCCGCCTGGCTACGCTTGGCGAAACCGAGATCACGCCCGAGACGCTGAAGAAGGCCGGCGTCGTGAATGGCAAGTCGCGGGTCAAGATTTTGGGCACCGGCGAACTGACGGCGGCGATAGCGGTGCACGCGCACAAGTTTTCGAAGTCGGCGCAGGAAAAAATCACGAACGCTGGCGGCAAGTTTGAGGTCTTAGAGTAATGGCCGAAGTTGCAATACTCAACAAGCTCGCGAATATCTTCCGGGTTCCTGACCTTCGCAAGCGCGTGCTCTTCACGCTCGGCCTGCTGGCGGTGTATCGCATCGGCGGCCACATCCCGACGCCGGGAATCAATGGCGACCGGCTGGCGGCGTTTTTCGAGCAGAACCGGGGCTCGGTGCTCGGCTTTGTCGATCTGTTCAGCGGCGGCAACCTGCGCCGCTTGACGATTTTTGCGCTCGGGATCATGCCTTACATTACGGCTTCGATCATTCTGCAGTTGTTGACGGTGGTCTATGAGCCGCTGGCGAAGCTGCAGAAAGAAGGCGAACTGGGCCGGAAGAAAATTACGCAGTGGACGCGTTATCTCACCGTTGTTTTGAGCGCGGTGCAGTCGTTCGGTATTGCCATCAGCCTGCAGAAAGCTGGCGATTTCGTCAACACGCCCGGGCCCGGCTTCATCCTTATGACCATGCTGACGCTGACGACAGGCAGCGCCTTCATCATGTGGCTGGGTGAGCAGATTACCGAGCGCGGCATCGGCAATGGCATGTCGCTTTTGATCTTTGCCGGCATCGTGGTCGGTCTGCCGCGCGGTGTTGCCGATCTTTATCAGAAGGCAAGCACCTCCGCCTGGGGAGTGTTCACCGCTCCAGCCATCATGATGTTGCTCGTGCTGATGATCGCCGTGGTGGCGTTCATCGTCTTTGTGGAGCGCAGCGAGCGCCGCATTCCGGTGCAGTATGCGAAGCGCGTGGTGGGACGAAAAGTCATGGGCGGGCAGTCCACGCACTTGCCGCTAAGGGTCAACGCCGGCGGCGTCATGCCGGTAATTTTCGCGTCGTCGATTCTGGCGTTGCCGCAGATGCTCGGCGCGGCCTTCCACAATAACAAAGTCGTCGGCCCGATTCTGGACGCGATGCGCTGGGGTGAGCCGCTCTACACCCTGCTCTATTGCCTGGGCATTATTTTCTTCGCCTACTTCTATATCTCGATCGTGTTCAATCCGAACGAGGTTGCCGACAACATGCGGAAGTGGGGAGGTTTTATTCCCGGCATCCGGCCCGGCAAGCGCACTTCGGATTTCATCAACGACGTCCTCACCCGGATTACGCTGGTTGGCGCGCTCTACCTGATTCTGATCTCTCTGATCCCGGAGTGGATGATTGCGGGTATCAAGCTGAACCACCTGCCGCTCGTCGGACGAGTGTTCGAGAACCTGCCGACCTGGGTGACCAACGGTCTGGGCGTAAATTTCTATTTTGGCGGCACGTCGTTGCTGATCGTGGTGGGGGTTGCGATGGATACGGTCACGCAGATCGAGGCGCAGTTGATCATGCGCCACTATGACGGATTTACACCGAAGAGCGGACGGCTGCGTGGACGCCGCACCTGGTAGCAATCGCGTGATCAAGGCGGCAGGGCAGGAAGGGTTCTCGGTTTAAGGTTTCGGTTTTCAGTGAGAAGCGTCGG
>Ga0302180_10001071_pt1 | contig 22116 bp, 16 predicted proteins | sample I_Palsa_E3_2_FD_200575 | JGI IMG/M metagenome (GOLD analysis project Ga0302180, IMG submission 200575) | Peat permafrost microbial communities from Stordalen Mire near Abisko, Sweden - I_Palsa_E3_2 | ecosystem: Environmental > Terrestrial > Soil > Palsa > Peat permafrost | place: Sweden... | reverse complement strand
GGATGCGATCCGACCTCGCTTCCGTTCGTGACCCTGCCGCGATCGTGCCATGCTTTAGCATGGTGACCCGGTCGTCCGAGGCGCGTAAGGCGGATGCCCTGGCGAAGTTGACGGCCGTTAAGGCCAACGTGTGGGTCGCGTCCGCTTCGCCCACAGGTGCCGTCCACCTCGTGCCGGTTAGCCATACCTGGAACGGCAACCAGATCGTTCTGGCCACGGAGCCGGAGTCGCGGACGGTGACCAACGTCACTGCCAACCCGCGAGTCCGCCTCGCCTTGGGCGACACCCGAGACGTAGTCATGATCGATGCCGTCCTCGCCGAAACCGTCACCAAATCCAAGGCCTCCGCAGAGCTGGCCGAGGGGTATGCCGCCCAAGCGGGCTGGGACCCCCGGACCGACGGCGGCGACTACGTCTACCTGGTCTTTGGACCCGAGCGCATCCAGGTCTGGCGGGAGGCCGAGGACCTGGCCGGGCGTACCGTCATGCGCAACGGTGCCTGGGTGGCCTGAGTCGACGGCCCGGGACGATCCTCCGAAGAATCCCCCCGAAGAGCCGTGGGATGGAGCCCGTTCGGCTTGTTTGCCAGCGACTGCCATGTAGTGGTGCGCGCGCCGTCAGCGTGCTGTCTTGGACGTTCAGGATGACCAACTGGACGTTCTCCAGGTGCCGGGAGACCCAGATCGTGGCCTCGAAACGAGGATCGACCTACCTGCGTGGCGGGTCGTGAAGCACAATGGAGAGGCGAAGGTTCTCGTGGGTCCAACGTCGCAAGCCAGAGGCTGCACCCGTGCCTCCAGCTCCCAGAGAGCCAATCGTGAAAGGGGCACAGCTGTGAGGCAAAACATGGAGATCGTCAAAATCACCTGGCACCAGGTTCCCCCACCAGGCCAATTTCAGGTGGTCTTTGAGGACGGTCGACAAGAGGCAGTGCCAGGTGACCGCCCCAAGCGCAAGCCGTGGCTGAGGATCTTGGGTTTGTCCTCGTAACCGACGAAGGCGATCTCGTGGAGTGGGTCCGAGGGCCTTAGCCTCGATGCACCGAAAATCTGATCGTGAGCGGATCGATGCTGTCGATTTCAGTGAGCGATTGACGCCACACGGTCTTCGTTTGTGACGTCACCGAACAAGCGGGCATGCTGAAGCAAACCTGGATTTTGATGCAGATCTACTGTCAGCGCCTGATGCCGTCTTCTGCGGTGCGCCGCCCGCGGGAAATGGGCTCAGAGAGGAACCGGTGGCAAGTTCCGCAGGCGCTCCAGCGCATGGGTGAAGGCCTGGGCCCAGGGCCACGCAATCGGAGCGCGCAGGGTCGGGACACCCGAGCGGCTAACGAGGCGCCCCGGGACCGAGAAGAACCGGGTGCGCACGGTGCGCGCCACGGTGAACTGGTCGGCGGGGGTGAGCTCGCCGATCATGGCGGTCCAGCGGATGAGGTCATGGGCCAACGCGGCGCACAGGAGCCAGGCCGCGTTGGCGAAGAACTGCCCGGAGGGCACGTGCTCGAGCCCTGCTCCTTCCTTGAGGTCCCGAATGGCCAGCTCGACGCAGGCGTGAGCCCGGTGGAAGGCATCGACGTCGACGACGTCTCCTTCGAGGTCGGTCAAAAAGGCGAAGTGGCGCCACTCGGGCCACAGCGTCGCCTGGCGTCCGAGAAGGCGGGTGCGGCGCACGATGAGGCGGCGTCCCTTGTACTCGCACTCGGCCACTTCGGCCTGGCCGTCTTGGCTGTAGTCGATCGGGATCCAGGCCGCCTCGTCGATGGCCGCCACCGCGTTGACCACGGCTTTGATCATGCGCACCCCCATCGTGTAGCCGACCTCAAGTCGTTCGAGGGTGGCGATAGTGGTGTTGGACCAAAAACCCGAGTCAAAGCGCATGATCAGTTCGCCCGTGGCACCAGCCCGGCGCACCCGGGCCACGAGTTCTTCGACAAAACGGCCCGCACCGCGTTGGGTGTTGGCCGCGCCCTTGCGCAGGCGGGCATGGAGCACCTCTCCGGTGTCGGCGCGTGTAGCCAACAAAGGGTGGTAGCCGAGCTTCTTGGTGTAGCCGTAGCCGGCACCACCTTTGGCCCTGCCGCACACCTCGCAGATGGTCGAGTCGAGGTCGATGACGAGCTGGTCCGATCCCGGTCCGGCCCCGATGGCCCAGGCTCGGCGCAGCACTTCGGCGAGCACGGCGTCGAGTTGGCGGACGTGACCGAAGGTGAAGGCCCGCAGGAACGTGCCGAGCGTCGACGGCGCCATCACCCGGTGCGCCAACACGGCAGACGTCGAACCAGAGCGCAACATGTCGGCGTGGTCGATGTGGCTGGCGCCCGCCACCATGGCATGGACCAAGGTCAGCACCTTGCGCCCCGGAGAGGCACCACCAACGCGCCCCGAGAAGCGCACGGTGGCATTGACCAGGCGCTCGAGACCGAGGCGACAAACCAACGTCGCCACCAGCAACAGACCGGCATTGGCCACCAGATTCGGCTCGTCGAAGGTCACGGCGATCCGGTCGATTCCGCGCGATACTGGCTTCACAGAAAGTGCCTCCTGGTGCTGGGACTACAGCGACGTCGAACACCGCTATTTTCCCAAGCAGGGAGGCACTTTCCGCGGATACGCGGCCTTCTATTCGGCTACCTCATCGGTGGTTCGAGGCTTAGGTCTGGATCGGCTAGGGCTTGGATCGGCTTGACACTGCTGGTGGAGGGCACGACCTAAATCCATCAGTTCCGAGATCGCTTGATCCCCACGCCACCTCCACCTAAATCGACGTGCTGATCTGGCGAAACGATGCGCGTGAACGACGGTGCGCGATCTGGGCGAGACATCAGTGCCGGGGAGAAGCGGTCCCGCACGTGGGAGAAGTAGCTGACATCGTGACCTGCGTCGGACCGCTCGGCCCGAAGCGTGACCTTTCCCGCCCCGTCGACCTTGTCGTGGCGGACCCGATAGCCCTCGACAACGATGCCCGGCCGTGATGGGCGGGCTTTGGTCCGGCCCCAAAGGCTGACCGGAGCGGACGTAGGAGGACTTCGGGCGCTTGTGAGGCTCAGGAGTGACAAAGCCACGCGCCTTGAGCACCCGCCAGATGGTGGTCGTGGACGGGATGGCCCGCCGATGTGCCCGGCGCAGATGGACAGCGATCGTCTCGGCCCCGGCATCCAACCCCGCCTCCGTCAGCTCTTTTCGGATGCGGACGATCTCGTCTTCGTAGCGGTCGGCCATCTTGGTGGGTGAGTGGTGCGGCCGCCTCGAACGAGGGACCAACCCCGCCCCGCCTTCGGCCTTGATAGCGGGCCAACAGCTCGTAGAGCCAGGTCTTGGCACCCCGTCGTCCTCGGCCACCTCTCTGACCCCACGGCCTTCCACCAGCACCGCAGTCACCAAGTACGCCGCCATGTCCATCGGGCCACCTCCTCGAGGTGTCCACGAAGTCTCGCGACATGTGTCCGCCATCTCATGAACTCATACACCCCCTCCGACACCAACAGAACATCTAATCTTGATCCTGTCCGAGGGTGCTGTGTTACGGGGGTGCGCCCGGTAGTCAACAGCATCGCTCGCTCACATGCGCCCAAACATCAACACACGTCTCTGGAGTTTCTGCCGACTAAATGGCTGGGTAGAGGCGCCATGCAATGCGTCCGCTGTCCACATGCAACCGCATCGCATCTGATACGCAACCGAATTCCCACTTAGTGTCATTAGGGTCATTGGCATGGTTCTCCACAGTCGACGTGGCTTTGTCATCGGCTTACGCTCGTGCTGGGCATGATTGTGTCCGCCGTAATCTCATCCCGGTGACGAGTGCTTTGTTCAGATCGGCCCGACCCTAAATACGTCCGGCGGATCACGATTCGCGAGGTTTGGGTTCGTCGCCATTTCGACACCTCGGCCGACATGCGCGAGATCCACCTCGGCCACGACTACTCGGCGTCGGATCCCGGCGGACGAATGCGTCCTAAAGACACTCTGTGCAGGAGCTCATAATTCGATGGTGGAAGTCGTTGAAGCGGGGCACGGAGAACCGACTCCAGACACGGTGATCGCCTCTTTACTCGCCCAGAACCCCGGCGCCCTGGTCGCGGCCATCGATCAGGACGGCCTGTTCGTGGCCGTGCCCGAAACCGTGCCGCTCAATGGCCAGCGCGTCGCAGTGGCGCGCTCGGCGCTCGATCTGGTGGCACCCGCGTCACGCCACTCCGTGATAGCTGCCTGGTCGGCGGTCAAGGAGGAGGGTTATGGGAGGGCGTCCGTTGCTTTGGTCGGCGCCTCGGAGCCGAACGCCGTGATGTACTTCATCGATGCCAGAGCCACCCATGGTGTGTTTCTGAGCATCGTGGCGATCGGTCCTGCCGGCGAAGCGAGCCTGGCCGAAGTGGCCGACATCGTCCCGCCTCCACCCCGGCTGGCCCGGACGAAGAAGAACGAGCAAGCCATCCTGACCTACGCCAGTGCGGATGTCACGGCCATGCTCGGCTGGGACGCCGCCGATCTCGTCGGCCAAGGCTCCCTGGGTTTCATCCATCCCGATGACCACGAGCGGGCCATCGACCTGTGGATGGAATGCCTAAGTCACCCGGGAGCTACGTGTCGCGCCCGATTGCGCCACCAACACCGGGACGGCCGTTGGATTTGGCTGGAGTTCTCCAACCACAATCTGCTGGATGATCCCGTGGCCGGATACGTCGACTGTCAGATGCTGGACATCTCGGAGGAGATGGAGGCCCAGGAGATGGTGCGGGCCAGTGAGCAGCTGTTGAGGCGGCTCTCCGGGGCTCTTCCGGTCGGGGTGGCTCAGTTTGACACCGATGAACACATCCGATACGCCAACGAACGCCTCTACGAAATGATCGGTGCCAGCTCTAGTATTGACGGGCCGACATTGCTCAGCAGCATGGCCGATCCCGCTGCCGTCACCGACGCCTTGGCTGCGGTCTGCGACGGCGATGACGTCGACATGGAAGTCTTCGTAGACCGTCTGGATGGTTCCGGTCGCCGCCGGTGCACTCTGGCCTTGCGCGCCCTGACAAATGCTGACGGTACCGGTTCGGGTGGCGTCATGTGTCTGGCCGATATCACCGATGCCGCCCAGATGCGAGCCGAGTTGGAACAGCGCGCCACCTTCGATCCCCTCACGGGATGTGTCAATCGCGCGACGATAATCGCAATGCTTTCGTCCCTGCTCGGGTCCGAACCGAGGTCTTCGGCGCAGTCCGTCGCCGGCCTGGGCATCGTCTTTGTGGACCTCGACAACTTCAAGGCCGTGAACGACCAGTTTGGCCACCCGACGGGGGACATGTTCCTTTCCGCCGTGGCGGCCCGGCTGCGAGAGGTGGTCCGCGCCGGGGACTGCGTGGGCCGGATCGGAGGAGATGAGTTCCTGATCATCTCCCCGGATGTCAACACCGATGCGGAGGCGCGCTCACTGGGTGAGCGAATTCAAGCGGCCATCCGGGCGCCCCTGACGCTCGGGTCCGTTCGCGTGAATCCCACGGCCAGCGTTGGCATTGCTTGGGCCACAGGTCAGCACAGGATCGAGGCTGAGGCCCTCATCGCTCGGGCTGACGCGGCCATGTACACGGCCAAGCATGCGGGCGATGGCCGGCCGGTGGTGGCCGGCGACGACCGGTCTGAAACCGCCGCGGCATGGGATGGCGCCCTGGTCCAGGACCGCGCCGAGGCGATCGGGCCGCAGCTGCGGGAGTCCCTCGCCCGGGGCGAGTTCGAGATTCATTTCCAACCAGTTCTCGATCTGGGCATGGGCGTTCCCCTTGGGTGTGAGGCCCTGCTCCGATGGCGGCGCAACGGTCGACTCTTGCTCCCGGCTGAATTTCTTCCCGCGGCCGAGACCACGGCAATCATCTGTGAGATCGGGCCTTGGGTGATCGACGCGGTCTGCCGCCAGGCGGTGGCCGCCCGGCGCGACGACCTCAGCTGGTTCGTCAACCTCTCGCCTCGAGAACTGGCCGCTCCCCGCACCATTGCTGCCTTCGAGACGGCCATCGGACGTTACGGAATCGCCCCTTCCTCCCTGGTCGTCGACATTACCGAGGAGAGTCTGCTGCCCGAAAACGGCGCGGCCCAGAGAACGGTCAGCGACCTTCATCGCCTGGGTGTCGGTATTGCCCTGGACGACTTCGGTACTGGGTGGTCGTCTCTGTCCAGTCTGCTCTCGGTTCCCGTAAGCTGGTTGAAGATCGATCGGCGGTTCACGGCTGAGGCGCATACCGAACGGGGTGCCGCCATCGTGCGGGGGATCGTCTGCCTAGGGGAAGGTCTCGGGGCCGCCGTCGTGGCCGAAGGAGTCGAGACGGCAGCCGAGCGAGCGACGGTGGAGTCGCTCGGCGTTCGGTACGCGCAGGGTTACCTGTTCGCACGACCCCAGCCTTTCCGTGAACTCGGCCTGGGTCTCGAAATGGTTAATCCGGCGCGGTAGACCGGCGGGTGGCTGGGGGTCTACGCACCGTTATCGCCACGGCCATTCCGCCGGTGGTCGGCTCGATATCTCAGTAGCTGTTGTCCTTCGCTCTCAGCCGAAACACCTCCCGAACCCGAACTGCATCCTCGCCCGGGACCAGCTCACTATCGATCAAGTAATACCCGCGTCCTCGGTTATACGGCGCTACTTACACGCTGGGACCCTCCGAAACGCCACTAAGCGGCCTTGAACAGGACCTTTCCTCTGAATAGCGCCGGCGTACGAGGTGAGGTAAACGCCCCTCCGACACCAGGGTTGGGCTGGGATGTCGTCGCTCCCCGCGCTCGGTCCTACTCGGCTCTCAGCACTAAGGCCGTTGGGGTCCGTGCCGCGATTCGACCCGGGATTGCTGCCACGACGTTGGCGAAGATCAGAGCACCGAGGGCGACGAGAACCACGGACACGACCGGCACAGTGGGGTCGGGTACCGCGTTGATGTTGCGGGCGAACAGCGTCCACAGTTGGCGCCCGATGACAATCCCGAGCGGAACGCCGACGATGACGCCGACGACGGCCGTCACCGTCGATTGCCACGCGACCACGGAGGCCAGCTGTCGTGGGGTGAAACCGAGAGCTTTCAACAGGGCCAGGTCCCGCCGGCGGTGCCGGACTGATGCCACCAAGGTGAGCGCGAGTGCCACGATCGCCCCGACGGCGAGCCCCACCGCCAGGATCACCGGTGTGGAGCCAATGCTGCGGTAGTTCACGATCTGGACCGGACGCTGCACGCCGAGCACGGTGACGTTGTCCCCGGCGGCATTGGGGTCGGCGGCAAATTCCTTGTTCGCCGCCTCGGCGATACGCTGCACGCTGGCCCGGCCGGCCGCGCGGCTGACACCGCTGCGCAACCGCACGAAGACCAGTGCAGGGCCGTTGAGAACCGGGTCAGGGCTGTTGATCGCCCGGTTGAAGGCGGCAGGAATGACAGCCGTGGAGACCAGGGCCCCGGTACCCATGGAGGTGTGGTCGGCCACGAAACTCGAGTAGCCCACCGCCGGAAATGTGGCGGTGCCGACGATCCGGAGCGGAGTCGGTGGGATGTAGATGGGGGCGTCCTTGGGCGTGCCGACGCTCATCATCACTGTCTCGCCTACGTGCTTGTGCAGCACGGCCAACGTGGCCGCCCCCAGCACGATCTGGTCCTTGCCCTCCAGATCGTGCCCCGAGAGGATCGGCGGAGCCAGCTTGGGGTGAGGGCTGCTGATCAAGAAGGGGACGGTCTGGTTGTCGATCTCGGCGTCGGTGTAGGCCACTCCGGTCCACGCGCCGACGTCAGGGTCATGGTTGAGCAGCTTCAGGGCCTCGGGTGGGACGTCGTCGCTCGGGTTGAGCATGTAGTTCCAGTTCCACCCGTACAGCGCCGGAGTCGATACCAGGGTGTGCAGACCGCTGGCGAAGGTGAGAGTGCCGACCAGCAAGGCGACGGCCAGGACGGTTCCCAGCAATGCCGAGCGGACTGGCACTGCGGTTCGGCCCCGCCCCGGCTCCAGGGCGAAACGCACCCCTACCGTGCCGGCAACGGGCATACCCGTAGCTTCGGCGCCGCGGCTGACTCTCGAACGACGAGTGACGGGTTGCCGTATCTGAGCGATGCGGCTGGGCGCCCCTCGATAGGCGAGTGCAACCGCGGCGATCCCCAGGCCGCCCACCAGCACCCCTAGTCCCACGCCGAGCACCGTCCAGTCGAAGGCAATGCCCGGGTCGGGGTAGACCGGGCGCACCGGCCCCAGTGGGGCAAGCGGGGAGAGCCCCACCGCCACCACCGCGGCCAGAACTGAGCCGAGGACCACGGCTCCCAGAACACCGATCAGCCCATCGCCCGCGGAATCCACCGGGGCCGCTCCGAGCGCGCGCAGCACCCGCCGGTCTTCGTCGCCCCACCGCAACTGACGGGAAACGGCCTGGACCCCCAAGACCAGAGCGACGAGGGCGGCGATGACACCGAATGCGCCCAAGGCGACCGACTCGGGCTTGATCGCCAGCTCCACTTCGATGACGACACGGGAGGTCACGTGGAAGTTGTACGTCATCTGCGGCGGGACTATCCGGATGATCTCCTGCTCGACCGTAGGAACATCACGGCTGCCATGGTCGAGTTGGATCCCGTATCCTTCGGACGCAGCCGCCCCGGGCGAGAGGGCGACGGCCTCTCGAATGAGCGCCGGAGTCACCACCGTGAAGCCGTAGGCCCGGTCAATGTCATCTTGGACCACCTGGTTGTCGAGAGTGACGATGCCCACCAACGTGGCGTTCACCCGCAGGACCGGTGGCACCCGGGGCGTGCCGAACCCCGGCAGGTTCATCTGCGCCTGCACGTAGAAACCCACGGGAACCACCTGGCCGACATGCACGCGGAGTAGACGAGCGGCGCTGGCGGTCATCATGATCTCGTTCGCCCGCTGCGGGTTGGCCAACCGCCCCTCGGTGGCCGTGAGTCGGTCCTGTGTGAAGAGCTCCCCATTGAGACTGCCCACCGTGACCACAAGTTGCAACGTGCTGAGCCTCGGGGCGCCATCGGCAGCAAGGGGTACGAACGTCGGTGTGACGAGGCTCTCCACCCGTTTCACTCCGGGCAGACGGGCGATCTTGGCTCTCAGCGGCGGACCTGGACCACCGTCGGTGGCGGGGTTGTACACCGCCACGTTCAGATCCGACGGGTTGGTCCCGGCCAGGAAGGTCGTGTACGACGACTGCGTCCGCCGGGCCCCGGCGATCGAGGCCATGGCCAGGCCACCCACCAGGCCGATGAGGAGGACGAGAGAGAGGTATCCAGGCCACCGGCGATGAAAGGTGGCACGGAACCGGTACCAGGCAAGAGTCACACCGTGCTCACACCGTGCTCACACGACCCGAGTTCTCGACATGCCCGCCCCCGCCATCGTATCCAAGTGTCGTGCACGCTCGGCCAGTCGCCAAGGGAGGCAGCATCCGAACGCCCTTCGTGCCAGCACCCCGATTCCGGTCCACAGGCGCACGAGCCCGCGGCACGGGTGCTTGACCCGCAGGCCCGATGGCGGCCATGCGGCCTGGACTTTCCCTCGCAGTGCCGCTCATGAGATCGCCAACGCCATCCGCTCCCTTGTGGATGGCCGGGGCGGCTACCCCTCCCTCTGCTCTGCGGCTAGCACCCTTGCTCGCCCACGGTGAGCGCATTCATCATCGACGCCATGGCAGTGCGCAACAGGATCGGACGGTGCCGGTCGAGGGCCGGCATCCGGTGACGGTGGCTTGGTACTGGTGGCGGGCCACCTGGCGAACGGCGTGGCGCCCGGCGCTGGTGGTGGTCCTCCTTACCGGCCTGCTCGGCGCCGTATCGATGGCCGCCCTGGCCGGAGCCCGGCGGACCGAATCGGCCTACGGGCGCTACCTGCAGTCGATCCACGCCAGCGATGTGATGGTCAATATCCCCTCCACGAACACCGCGCTGATCACCAAGGTGGAACATCTCCCGGGCGTGCGGTCTAGCGCGGCCTTCGCTGGACTGGACGCCAACCCGGTCGTGCGCGGCCGCGTCGACGACTCGTTCCTCACTAACTCGGTCGAAAGCAGCGTCGACGGTGCGTTCTACCGCCAAGACACTCTGAGCGTACTTTCCGGGCGGCTGCCCCGTCCGGCCGCGCCCAACGAGATGGCCCTGAGCCCGGGCATCGCCAGGCTCTTCGGAGTGGGTGTGGGCGGCACCGTCCACTATCAGCTCTACGACGCGACGGCGGAGACCCAGAAGGTCATCGGTTCGGCTTCGTTCCGGATCACAGGGATCGTGGAGGCCCCGCCGGCCCTCGTCGACCAGTTCGATGAGGAGGACGGCGCCTTTTTGTCCCGGGCGGCCACAGCGCGGTTCGGGCGGGAGATCTCCTACTCATGGGTGGGGCTCCGACTGCACGGGGGAAGTGCGGGCCTGCCGTCGCTCCAAACCTCCCTGGCCCACCTGTCCGCCAAGGTCGGCCAAAGTTACAACTTCAACGTCCGAAGGCTGGACACAGTGCACCGCCAGGTTCAGGACGCCATCCGTCCCCAGGCCGTCGCCCTGGCGGTGTTCGGCGGACTGGCGGCCTTGGCCCTCTTGATATTGGTCACTCAGAGCCTCGCCCAATGGCTCCAGCGCTCGGCCGGGTCGCTGCGCACCCTCCGGGCGTTCGGCCTCTCCCGCCGCGATGCCGCGACGACCTGTGCCCTGGGCCCCGCCCTCGCCGTCGGGGTGGGGGTGGCGCTGGCCGTGGTGGGCGCGTTCGCCCTCTCACCCCTGGCCCCCCTCGAGCCGGTGCGACAGTTCGACCCTCAGCGGGGCGCCCAGTTCGACTCCACGGTTCTGGTGGGGGGCGCATTGATCCTGGGACTGATCCTCCTGGGCCTCCTGGCCGGGATGGCCTGGCGCCGAGCCCAGGCCCGCCTCGATACGGGAATGCCATCCCCCTCGGCAGTCGCCCAAGCCGCCGACGCCGCCGGCCTGCCGCGGGTGGTCGCCCTCGGCATCCGGTTCGCCCTGGAGCCTCCGGCCGGCGTACGCAAGTCAGCGATGCGGACCAACCTGGTCGGGACTGTGACCGCCGTCCTCGCAGTGGTCACCGCGGCCGTCTTCGGGGCTAGCCTCGACGGGTTGATCTCCCACCCAAATCGCTATGGATGGAACTGGAACGTCCTCATCCAGAACCAAGGGGGTTACGGCAGCTTCCTGACCTCCGCAAATCCGGCCACATTCCACGGCGGCGACGGGGATCTCGATCGGCTGATCGACTCCCAGCACGGTGTGACGGGATGGTCCACATTCGGCTTCACCCAGCTCCTCATCGATGGTCGAACCGTGCCCGTGCTCGGACTGACCACCCTCCGCGGTTCCGTTGAGCCGCCCACGGTGAGCGGGAGTCCTCTCGATGCGTCCAGGCGGTACCGACTCGGGACGAGTCCGGAAAAGGTATCCAACCAGATCGAACTAGGAGCGGTGACCCTGCGCCAGCTAGGCAAGCGTGTGGGGGACAGCGTCACGGTGGGCACCGGTCGGACGACGCGTCGACTGACCGTCGTCGGAATCGTGACCCTGCCGTCCATCGGGGTGGGCCTGACCGATCACGTCGATCTGGGTACCGGGGCCATGCTCTCCGAGGCCACCCTGCTCTCCGTCGAAGGCCTCCATTCCCTCAACACGTCCACCAACGAGGCCATCTCTGTCCTTCCTTCCACCGTGGCCATCGATCTGGCTCCCGGGACCCGGCCGCGATCTGTGGTACGGCCCATCGTCCATGCCGATCCTGGGGGAACGCCCGGGGGCGTGTACCAGGTGCCACGCGTTTTGGGCGCATCCATTGTCAATGCCAACCAGATGAGTGGGCAGCCGCTGGCTCTGGCCCTGGCCCTGGGTGTCGCCGCCCTGGTCTCCCTATCAGCGGCGGTGGCGGCAAGCGCCCGACGACGACGCCGGGAGCTGGCCGTCCTCCAGGCACTGGGGCTCACCCGAGGTCAGCTGCGCAGCATTATCGTCTGGCAGACGCTCACGCTGCTGCTGGTCGCCGTGGTCGTCGGGCTGCCGCTCGGCATCATCGCGGGGCGCTGGACCTGGACCGGCTTCGCCACGTCGCTCGGCGTGGTGCCGGTCAACGTCGTGCCCGTGATCTCTCTGGTCGTGGGGTTGGTGGTGTTGGTGGCCGCGGGAGCGCTCCTCACGGCGCTGCCGAGGTTCTACTCCCAGGGGGCCAGCACGGCGTCGGCGCTGCGGGCGGAGTAATCGCAATCTCTCATTCCGCCCTGAGCATGCGTCCCGTTTAGAACTGGCACACCGGCAACGACAACCCCATTGAGCGCAACTCCGACCAATGCGGGTGCCACCAACTCAACGCGTATGCGGCCACCTCGACCTGCCAGACCGGCAGTCGGTTTAAGGTCAAGTCGCCCTCCGACACCGGTCGTGCGCTGGGGAAACGCGGCCCTATGCGGAGCGGGCCGATGGCGAGGTCAGTTGCTCAGATGCCGATGTCGTGGGGCTCAGCGTTGATCCATCCGTGAACCTGTTGCATCGCTGGGACGAGCTTCTCGTAAGGCAGGCCGGCGAGGTAGCCATCGATCAGACGCTGGTAGTTGGCGATCATCCCCTCGATTCGGTTCGACAGTCGCATGTACTCAAAACCTACGGCGTGCAACCCTTTCTGCTGGATCGGCAGGTTGGAGTAGTCCTGGGCCGGTATCGGTGGCCAGCGTGGGTCGTCCGGGAGCATCGGGACCGGACGAGGCGGCGCCGGCGGCTGCTGGCCCGGCGGGTAGCGGGTGAGCGACCAGAGCTCGAAGAGGCACTCCTCGGGACCGAGCGGACGGATGCGGTAGGCCGAGGAGCTCGAATAGGTCGGCAGCAAAAAGTAGTGCGGGAAGCAGAATTCGACCCCGAGGACCATGCCGCTGTTGGTGATGAAGTTCAGGTCGGGCATGTCGATGCCCTGGCTCGTGTGCCAGTCCATCACGGCGTCGTTCAGCGTCTTGTTCCAGGCTCTCACCGCCTCCGGCAAGTTGTCCGGGAGCTCAAGGTTCGACAGCCCCTCGGCGATACGAACGTCCTTTTCGTGGGTCATCCCGGCCATTCCGATGCTGAGGGTCCGCATCGCGTGGATCTGCTCCTGTATGAACTGTCGCGGGTCGAACTGGCCCGTCAGACCAAGCTTCTGGCGGATCCGCGTCTCGGGGTCCTCGCTTGCGGCGTTCAGATCCATGTAGACGTTCCGATTACCCGTCTTCGGATAGAGCTGGGGGTGGGTCTGCATGACGTGATACCCCTCCATGAAGGCCTCCATGGCGAGCTTCCAGTTTACCGGCATGCGGCACGAGGCCCACCACTCGGGCCAGAGCCCTTCGACCTTCCACACGTCATGGAAATCGGCGTAAGCCTCGATACACTCGAGGAGCGGCGGGGCGTTGTCGTCGAGGTTGATGAACGCGCACCCGCCCCAGGTCTCGACCCGGCAGGGGACGAGGGCAATGTCCTCCGGACGGCGGTTCGACTCGTCGAAGAGGTCCGGCTGGTACAAGAAGGTGTTCGCCCCGTCGAGGCCGTAGCACCAACCGTGGAACGGGCAGATGAAGCCACTCTTTACGTTGCCATGGCCCTCTTTTACGACCTCGACGCCGCGGTGGCGGCAGGCATTGTGAAAGGCGCGTACCGTCGTGTCGTTGACGCGTACAACGATGATCGACTTGTCCAAGATCTCGTATGTTGCGTAGTCACCGGGCGTGGGGATTTCGGCGAGATAGCACGCCATCTGCCAGACCCGTGGCCACAGCAGCTCGTTCTCCATTGCGTAGAACTCGGGGTCGTAGTAGCGCTTGGCCGGTACGCGATCGGTGCGGCTCATCGCATACGGTACGGGCAGCGCCGGCAGCTCAAGCGGAGCCCTCGAGAACTGAGGCTTCTCGTACTGAGGCTTGTCGAGGGTCGTCACTTCATCACTCCCCTGCAATTCGCCCTTGCAGACTCTGCCCGCCGCAGCGCCGAGGGCGACTTCATCTGAACTCCCTCAGCATAGACGCTCTGGACAGACTCGCCCACCCCCGCCAATCCCCTTGACCGACCCGGCACGATGACAAGACTATTGCTATGTACTCTGTCACCGCCTAGCGTGCGTTCCCAGTGTGTTCGAACACACTGGGGTGCCGGGGGGTTTGACTCCATGACCACACTGCTCGATGGCAAGATCGCCATCATCACGGGAGCCGGCCGCGGAATCGGCCGGGCGTGTGCCGCGGTCTTCGTGCGCGAGGGGGCACGGGTGGCGGTCGTGGACATCAGCGGCGCCGAGAAGGACGTTGCATCCGAACTGGGCGAGCAGGCGATCCCGATCCACGCTGACGTCAGCTGCGAGGACGACGTGACGGACATGGTCTTCGAGGTGGTCTCGAAGTTCGGCCGCGTTGACATCCTGGTGAACAACGCGGCGACCGTCGCGGGACGCGGTGGGGAGTCGGGATACCTCAGCACCGAGCAGTACCTGATCCACACACCAGTCACCTTCTTCGGTGTCCTCGTCTGCATGCAGAAGGTGGTACCGGTCATGCTCGAAAACGGTGGCGGATCGATTGTGAACGTGTCATCTGTCGGCTCCCTAAACGCCGAGGAGCTTGCGCCGGCCGTCTACGCGGCAGCCAAGGCGGGGGTCAACAGTCTCACGAAGTCCGTAGCCGTTGAATACGGCTTTCAGGGGATCCGTGCGAACGTCGTCGCCCCGGGTTTCAGCTATACGGAAGTGACCGAGCAGATTCCTGCGGAGAAACTGCTGGCGATGTCGCAGAAGGCGGCGATGGGTCGGGCGGGGGAGTCCAGCGAACAAGCGGAGGTGATCGCGTTTCTCGCTTCGGATCGCGCTTCGTTCGTGACCGGAGCCGTGGTGCCCGTCGACGGCGGCTGGTCGGCTCGCCTCGCGTGACTCGAACGAAAGGACACTGACGATGCCCGTAACCGTTTTCACCGACAACCTCTGCGAGGTCGTCGCACCCGGGGTCCTCCGCTCCCGCCTCGAGCCCGGCCGTAAGGAGGGACCCGGCGGTGTGGTGCGCGAGTCGCAGCAGATCGGCGGCGGCTGCTGGAGTCAGATATTCACCCTCGGCCGGCGCGAGGACCCCTGGCGTTATCTGATCCCGGACATCCGCATGGCCGCGAACCAGGTCTGGCCCCTCCACTGGCACGACTGCTGGACCGCGGTGGTCCTGTTGGACGGCAGCCTCCTCATGGGGGACTGGGAGATGCACCCCGGTGACGTCCTCATCGCCGAGCCGGGTGTCGAGTACGGGCTGCTCCTGGTAGGACCACAGGGCTGCCAGCTGCTCGAGGTGTTTGCCCGCGACGTCCTGTCGCCGGGTGGGTACGGCGAGGAGTACCGGGACCACCCGACGCTGCAGTTCGTGAAGGGTCTGGCGGGCACCAACTTCGTCTCCCGCCCGCCGGCGCTGCCGGAGAACGGGGGCAGGCAGGTCGTGCCCGTCGAAGGGACTCCGGGCCTGCGCAAAGGCCGGCTCGACGGCAGCGCCTACTGGGACCTCGGTGTTCCGGATGACCCAGAGCGGGGAGCGATCTTCGATCGCAAGCTGGGCTCGGGGGCTGAGGTGTCCGCAGCATCCGTTGCGGACTGGCGCGGTTTTCTCGTGCTCGACGGGTCGCTCACGGTGGGCGACAAGAAGTTGGGGATCGACGACCTGCTGTTGGTCGAGCCGGACGCGAAAATCCCCGCCGCAGTCGCAGGCCCGGAAGGCGCGCACCTCCTCGAGTTCGCCCGCACGGCTGCGGCCATCCTGCGATGAAACAGAAGCTGAGCGCGCGGCTCAGGGACGGACAGGAACGCCGTATCCTTCGACCAGTCGCCTGAGTAGACCGATCAGCTCCTTCCGATCGGCCGGTTCGAGCGGGGCCACCACCTTTTCAAGAGCGGGCCCCGTCGCCTCGCTGCACTGTTTTAGAAGGCGCTTGCCCTTCGCCGTCAGCTGCGTTCGCACGGCCCGGCTGTTGCGCGTCGGCCGCCCAGAGACGAGGCCCTTCTTTTCTAGGGTCGCGAGCGCTACCTGGGCCGCCTGCGAGCTTATGAAGGTCTGCCTCGCGAGTTCGGCACGAGAAATACCGGGGAAGAAATCCAGGCGCTTCAGGATTGAGAGCTGTGTGGCGGTGATGCCTAGCTCACGTACGACTTCTTCGATCCAGCGCCGGGAAAGCCGGAACGCCTCACCGACGAGCCATACAATGGTTGCGCCGTCTTCTTGTTCCTCTACGCCCATGGCAATAATCTTTGCATACGTGTTGTCTTTGACCTGATAGTGCCCGACACCGGACGCGCGCTGCTCATGCCCTCACCGTGGGCCTCGGGGGCGCTCGCCCGCGGTGACCACACGTTGCATGATCCGTGTCGTGGTGTAGTCAGGCACTGCGTAATGCTGGACGGCGCAGTTGTCCCAAAGCGCGACGTCGTTCGGTGTCCACTTCCAGCGCACCATGAAATCCGGGGACTTTACGTGCTCGAAGAGGATCGCGAGGACGTGGGAGCCCTCGGCTTTCGTCAGCTCGACGATGCTGGTGCACGACGACTCGTTCACGAAGAGCGCCTTTCGTCCCGTGACGGGGTGGACGCGCACGACCGGATGCACGACTGCGGCGCCGTCGCGCTGACCGAGCGCGTCAGACCGGTCCGCTGTAAAGATGCCGCTGCGACGGACCAGGTCTTCGCTCGTGTGGATGGCGGTCAAGCCGTCGAGGAAGTCGCGCATCGGAGCCGATAAGGCTTCGTAGGCCGCGTACATGCTCGCCCACAGGGTGTCGCCGCCTACGGGCGGGATCTCCACCGCCCGCAGCACCGTCGCCTGAGGGGGTTGCGGGACAAACGTCGTGTCCGAGTGCCACACGGAGGTTGCCCGTTTCGCTGGCTGGAGGTCAGCCTGCCCAACGGCGGCAGCGTCCAATGCCGGGTTGGGGATAGCCGGCTCGGGGATGGGGTGTCCGAAGTAGCTGGCGAAGTTGTCCATCTGCTCGTTGCTCAGCGCCTGATTCTGGAAGAAGAGCACGCCGCGGTCGCGGAGCGCTTGGTGCAACTGCTCCTCGACCTCCAGCGCGAGAGGCTGGGTAATGTCCACGCCCTCGACGATAGAGCCCACCACAGTCGTTACGGGTGTGAAGTCCAGTGTTGTTGTAGCCGTCATTTCTGCACTCCCGTCCTCACCCAACACACAACTGTTGGCATATCTTGTAGGGTTTCGAAACTAATGTGCGCTGGCTGTCGGTGCCAGAGTCAAGACTGTTGTGCTGCGGGGACGCGAGAAGGATTCTGACCATGATCGATACGAACCTCAACCACGTTGGCATCGTCGTCCCGGATATCGACAAGGCGATGGAGGTGTTGTCCGCCAATCTCGGTGTCACCTGGGCCGGAGTCCACACGCCCGAGTTGCATGTGCGTACCGAGCAGCTTGGCCGACACGTGATCCAGCACCGAATTGCCGTGACGGCGCAGCAACCCTTTCTTGAACTGATCCAAGCGGTCCCCGACTCGCCGTGGGCCCTTACCGGGGACCGGATGGTGCTGCACCACGTCGCCTATTTCGTGGACGATCTCGGAATCGACAGCGCGGCGATCGCCGGCCCGTGCCCCATCGAGATCGAGGGCATCGGCGCGGCTGGCGACGTCCCCCGCACGTTCACCTACCAGGATCTGGACGGCCTTCGCTTCGAGCTCCTAGAGCGCCGCACGGCGCCGCTGGGGTAACCGGTTCGCCATGTAGCGCAAGGCCCTGGTCAGGAAGGTCGGAAAGCCGGACCAATAGCGTGGCACCTACCCTCCCCGTGGAAAACGGACAGAGTAAGGTCCGAGGGCCGGGCTATACGGAGGCATCATGGAGTACGACGTGGTGGTTAGGAACGGGTTTGTGATCGACGGCTCGGGTGCACCGGGTGCACTGAGCGATGTCGCGGTAGTTGGCGACAGGATCGTGGCGATGGGCGAGGTGGAGGGTAACGGACGCGAGGAAATCGACGCCGAGGGCCACGTCGTGGCGCCCGGCTTCGTCGACGGCCACACTCACATGGACGCCCAGGTGTTCTGGGACGACCTCGGCACCTCGTCCTGCTGGCACGGCGTCACCAGTGTCGTGATGGGAAACTGCGGGTTCACGCTGGCGCCCGCGCATCCGGACAAACGAGACCTCGTAGTGCGCAACCTCGAACGGGCCGAAGACATCTCAGCCTCGGCCATGGCGCAGGGGATCACCTGGACGTGGTCTACGTTCGCCGAGTATTTGGACGCCGTCGACGCTCTCCCCAAGGGGATCAACTACGCGGGCTCCATCGGACACTCGGCGCTGCGGACATGGGCGATGGGTGAGCGGGCCTTCGAGGGTCCCGCCACCGAGGATGATCTCCAGGTCATGACCGAGGAGCTGCGCGATGCTTTGCTGGCCGGAGCCGCGGGTTTCAGCACGTCGCGTAGCGTGGCGCACGAGACTTCTGACGGTCGACCGGTCGCGTCGCGCCTCGCCGCGTGGGAAGAAGTGGTCGCGCTGGTGGACGTCGTGGGCCGCAATAGCACGGCTGCCTTTCAGCTCGCGACGGAGGTCTCATTCGACCCTGAGACCCGTTCCGACCAGCACCGACGCCTGCAGGAACTGGCACTGTCGAGTGGTGTGCCCGTTTTGTTCGGCGTGTTCGCGTCACGGCACTCGACGGGAAAGCTGCCGATGATCGAAGACACCGTGGCGCGCGGCGGCCGCATGTATGGGCTGACCCACTGTCGTGGCGTGCAATCGGCACAGTCCTTCCTGACTCGACTCGCCTTCGACGGCCTCCCGGCCTGGCGCGAGGTCCGGCGCCGTCCTCTGGCCGAGCAGCGGGTGCTCCTGCAGGACCCGGACGTTCGGGCCCGTCTGACGTACGAGGCCCACCACGGCCACTACCCGGAGAGCGTCGGGACCGAGGCCCGCAAGCCGGACTACGAGAGCTTGACCATCCTGTTCTCGTCGTACCTCCCGAACCCGACGGTGGCAGACGAGGCTCGCCGGCTCGGGATCGACCCAGTGGAGGTCATGATCGATGTCGCTCTCGAGCGCGACTTCGACATCTTCTTCCTACAGCCGCTCACTCCACAGCCCGACGATGCCCTCATCGATCTGCTCCGCCACCCGATGACGGCAATGACCTTCTCCGACTCGGGTGCCCATGTCAGCCAGATCTTCGACGCTTCGATCCAGACCCACCTCCTCGCCTACTGGGTACGCGAGCGTCAGGCCTTGACGTTGGAAGAAGCAGTCCGCATGATCACCAGCAAACCGGCCCAGATGTGGAGCCTCCACGACCGGGGCCTGCTGGCACCCGGCTACGCCGCCGACATCACGATCTTCGACCCCGCAACGGTAGCGCCCCTTATGCCCAAGGTCGCCAACGACCTGCCTGGCGGCTCGGCCCGGATCGAGCAGCGTGCGCAGGGCTATGCGGCCACGATCGTGAACGGCCAGGTGCTTACCCGTGACGGCAAGGCAACGGAGGCCCGCCCCGGCCAGCTACTCCGCGCCGGCCGAAGCATCGACGGTAGCCAAACCGATACTCACAGATCGGGGCGAACTCGGCGCCGTTGAACCTACGTTGAACAGCAAGATCCAACGAGGCGCGATATCGACGACTTCCGCAAGGGTCTCCGGTTCGGTCCGGCATCCCGACTTCTCGCAGCCCGTGGCCACGATCAAGGCCGGCCTGGTATGAGCATGGCCTGTCGGGGAGAAGGGGGCCCATGAGACGGGGCGGACGCTTTTCGGGGACGGGTGATGGCCCGCCGTAACTCCCTCCGAGCTCAGCTCTACCGAGTTCTCGCGACCTGGCAACGTCGAAGCTGTCGAGAGGGGGCCAGCTGCCTATGGGAAGCACGTCGTGACACGGAAGGTCAACGGCTCGCTGGGGCGTGCGTTGCGGTGGCTCACGTTCGAGAAATGGCCCTTCGCAGACGTATAGCCTGTAAGAGGCACTATGACGAAACACCCTATGCACGACATGGACTTCAGCGCCGCAGCGCAAGCGCTTTCAGCACTGAACAACCTCGGGATAGATGAGCTCGGGGTTCTGTATAGGCTCGAACTCACTGCTGGCGCGGTGTACGGCGAACTTGCCGACCGACTGGACGATCGGGCTGTCGCAGAGGTGTTGCGTCGAAATGGCCGAGAGGAGTTTGGCCACGCAAAGCGTGTCCGAAGAGCGATGGTAATCAAGGCCGGAATCGACTACGTGCCGCCGCCATACATCGAGGATCGGTACTCTGCGGCCTTGCCCGAACGTGTGACCCCGGAGATGCTCGTCTCCATGGTGGCAGGCGAACGTGCGGGCGACGGTGACTATCAGCGCTGGGCGGAGTCCGATCGTAACGTCGAGGTGGCCGGGCTACTGCGGCTCAGCGGCGCAGAAGAGACCAAACATGCGGAACGCCTCGCTGCCGCACTCGGCCTCGAGTAGGTTCGGCATTCCCGAAGCTTCACGCCTGACTGAACGCACGTCGGATTGTGCCGGTGACCACGGTCCTGGTCGGCCGCACGGTCGTCGAGATCAGCGACCCGACCACCCCCGTCGACTGAGCTGGCGTTTTTTTGGCCATCGTTTCAAACGCGGGAGGTCGTCTCGGCCCACCAGGTCGGCTCAGGGCGGAACGGCGCTGCCGGCCGGCCGTTGGCATCTGTGTCGAAGCGGTACACGAGCCCGGCAGCGGGCTGGGCGCGACGCTGTTCGTCGCTCCAGCCCTCGGTCGCGGTGGTGACGTAGAGCCGATTGAGCTCCCGGCCCGCGAACGCGCAAGAGGTGCTCTGAGCCGCCGGCACGAGCAGCTCCTCGCGTAGCACACCTTCCGGCGAGTAGCGCTGGACCCGTCCGCCCCCGTAGATGGCCACCCAGATGTCGCCGTCGGCGTCGACGGTTAGGCCATCGGGTGCGCCGACCTCTTCGGCTACCCTGATCAGTACCCGGCCTTCCGAGATCTGGCCCGAGAGTTGGTCAAACTTGTAGGCATGTACGAGGCGCGGTCCGCTGTCGGCCAGATACATGGTGGCGCCATCGGGACTCCAGCTCAGTCCGTTGGAGATCGTCAGATCGTTCAGGATCAGCTCGACGTGTCCGTCCGGGTCGAGGCGGTAAAGCGCTCCTCCTCCAGGGCGGGAATCGTCAGCCAGCGTTCCCGCCCACAGCCGGCCCTGCGGATCGCACGCGCCGTCGTTCATCCGCGTCCCCACTGGGGCGGCCTCGGCGATGGACCGCAGCAAGCCATCCGGGGACAGATGGACGAACCCTTGGCCTGCGGCCAGGACCCAACCCTCGTCGCCCTCCACGGGTGCGATCGCGCCGACTGTGCCCGGCACGCTGTAACCCCGAATGAGGGTGAGGTCACCGTCGTCGGTGACGTGTCCGCGGTAGACCCGCCCGGCCAAGATGTCCACGGCCAGTATCTCGTCCCCGCGCGCATCCCATCTGAGTCCTTCGCCGAGCACGGCCTGAGTGATCGTGCAAGCTACCGCCTCGCTCGTCACCCCCGCCTCCCTGCGTAAGGGTCCCCGTCACTCGCGGTCGACCTCCTGATGTAGCCGCCAGCCTTCCACACGGAGCGGCACGAGGCGCGAGTCGGCACCTAGTCGGGCTGCGCGCCCTTTGCCAGGAGGACGAGATCGCGCAGATGCACACCACGGGACTGGCGCCTCAGCGCAGTCTCGATGTTGCCCTCCGGTACGAGCATGCGTAGGCCCTGTGGATGCGCTCGGAAGGTCATCGGCGTCTCCAGCTCGAGGGCCTCGCCGTCAACGCCGGCGTACGCAATGCCGGAGCGGGACCTGATCTCGAACCTCTCACAACTAAATTCGAAGGCGCGGCCGCTGCGTGCGCCCTGGCCGGCCAGGGCCAGGGTGATCACCTCGGCTGCCTGTGCGCGCGGTCGTCGCAGTCACGGCGAACACGCCGAGGCGCCCCGTGTCGAGACGGAGGCGCTGGGACGTGCTCGGGGACGCGGCGAACACGTAGGGGTTGTTCGACACCATGACGAGAAAGGACCCGTCGACCTCGGTGCCGTCGGGCGTCTCGAACTGCAGATCGAAGGGCTCTGTCGTCTCGCCCGACAACTCGGGGAGAAGCTGTTTCGTCGTCTCCACCTTGGCCTCCCGGTAACCCTCCTG
>Ga0302180_10001070_pt1 | contig 22132 bp, 24 predicted proteins | sample I_Palsa_E3_2_FD_200575 | JGI IMG/M metagenome (GOLD analysis project Ga0302180, IMG submission 200575) | Peat permafrost microbial communities from Stordalen Mire near Abisko, Sweden - I_Palsa_E3_2 | ecosystem: Environmental > Terrestrial > Soil > Palsa > Peat permafrost | place: Sweden... | reverse complement strand
ACCACCGGCGCCTACGCCGCCATCGGGACTATTGCCAACACCGGCACCTACCAGTTCACCTCTCCAGCCAACCACAGTGACGGGACCGACGACTGGGTGTTGGTACTGCAGGCGTAGGGCGGATACGTGCCATTTGGTGACGTCTAGTCGGCTCTAGTCCCCGCCCCAATGCACTACGACGCCTTGCGACGCACCGCCTTTGATGCCGGGGCTTTCTTGGCTGTCGCGGCGGAGGCCCGCTTCTTGGGCGGCTTCTCTGCGGCGATTTTCGGCCCAGTCACCTTTTTGGCTGGCTTCGTGCGATTGGATTGGCTGGCATCGATGCTGGCCTGAAGGGCTTCCATGAGATCAACGATTTTGGGCTCTGGCGCGGTTTTCGCAATGGTGATGACCTTGCCTTGGCTCTTTTCCTCGATGAGTGACTCAACCTTTTGCCGATGCGTGTCGTGGAACCGCTCGGGGTCCCATTCGCTCTCCATCGAGTCGATGAGCACATGCGCCATCGAAACCTCACGGTCGGTGAGATCGGCGTCGTCGGGAATCCGGGGCAACTCTTGGTTGGGCGAGCGCACCTCGTCGGCGAAGAACATTGTCTCGAGGGCCAGCACATCGCCTTCGGGCCGGATGGCGACAAGGTATTCCTTGTTCCGCATCACCATGGTGGCGATGCCCACCTTGCGGGACTCCTTCATGATCTTGCGCAGGAGAGCATAGGGTTTGTCGGTCCCATTGCCCTCAGGGGCCAGGTAGTACGTGGTGCGATAGAACACCGGATCGATGTCATCGAGATCGACGAAGTCCGTGATCTCTATCTGGCGTGAACGCTCTGGGTCGGCTGCGGCCAACTCTTCATCGCTCAACATGACGTACTCGCCGCCGCCCAGATCGAAACCCTTGACGATATTGGCCGATTCGACCTCATCGCCGGTCCGCTCATTTACCTTCTTGTAGCGGATGCGGTCCGAGGTGCCCTTTTCGAATTGGTTGAAGTGAATGCTCTTATCCTGGGTGGCTGGATACACGCCGACGGGGACGTTGACCAATCCAAAGCTGAGCGAGCCCTTCCAGATCGTCCGTGCCATCCCTCAATCTTTACCCAGGTCAGGGCTGATCCACCACCCCTGATACACCCATTCGGCACAATGGCGACTATGCCGCAACGCAACGCCAACCGGCCGAGATTCGCCACGATCGTGTCCGATGGGCGTCCCGAGCGGAAGGAACTATCCCTTGAACTGGGATTATCCATCTGGATGAAGCGCAACGACATCGCTTATGACGACTGCCGAGCAGCAATGCTGGCCATTCGAGCTTCTTTGCTCGAAGTCGCTGAAATGGATGCTCAAACGGAGCCCATACCACTGCACGGGCTTTCCCCTGAGGTGGACGTGGTGAATTTCGCTGCTTACCTGGCCGATCTGTTCATTCGGGCCTCGGCGGCGATCGAGTGTGATCTCCCGAACATCGTCGGCCAGGTCAGCGAGCATTTGGCTTCGTAACGATTCCGCCGGCAATCATCGCTGCATCGAATGCCACAGGCTGCTGATCCAGACCACGCCCTGCCCTGCTCCTATTGGCCAGGACGGGAAGCTTCAGGCTTGGATTGGACCAGGGGTCGAATCAGCTCGTTTGGTAGCCCCCATTGATCGGGATCGTTTGTCCAGTTACCCAGGCCCCATCGTCTGAGGTCAGCCAGGCAATGGCAGCAGCCACGTCGCTTGCTCTGCCGAGCCGCGGGACCATGTAGGCGTTGAGTTGGCCGAGCGTCATGTCCGTTGCGTCCTCGAGCGACGCGTTCCGCTGCGTGGCCAGCGATAAGGAGTTGCAGGTGATGCCGTGCCGTCCAACCTCTTTGGCAAGGGCACGCATCAGTGCCGGCCCCGCGCCCTTTGAGGCAGCGTAAGCACCGAGCTTGCGGTCCCCGGCACGGGCGGACTCTGAGCTGATGGTCACGATCCGTCCCCAACTGCGTTCAATCATGCCGGCGAGAACGACGTAGGTGCAGTTCATCGGCCCATAGACGTTCAGATCCACGAAAGACTTCCATGTCGAAGGATCATCGTCCACAAAATTCTTGAGCGTAAAACCGGTCACTGGGATGCCCGCGTTGTTGATCAGAATGTCGATTCGGGCAACACGCGCAAAGGTTTCGGTCACCGCTCCGAGGTCCGTCACGTCGCAGACTGCGGTCTCGGCCGAACCGCCTTCGGATCGGATTTCCTCAACGACGTGCTCGGCTCTATCGGAGAACAGATCATTGACAGCTACGTGTGCACCTTGAGCAGCGAGGACACGCGCCGTCTGGGCGCCGACGTTTTGGCCCGCCCCGGTAATCAGCGCCGTGCGTCCCGTTAGATCTCCCACGTATTGTTCCTCCGTTCGGCCGTATATCCCAGGCACGACCGACGCCGCTCCCATTGGTCACGTACCAGGGGTATTCAGCCATCCATAGTTCCAGGCCTCAACTTGCGAAGGACACTAGCTTCGCCGTCCAACGCCGATCCTCACGCATCGATCGTCGGCGCGCCCATATGAGTGCCGTTGCCACTGAGGCGCACGCGGCGTCGACAGTGCCTGCTAGGCCAGCTCGTTTTCGGTGAGATCGAGCGATCCAGTACCGAGATCTTGGGATGGTCTCATTGAATCTCCTTCGCCTTCCGCAGCCGCCACAACGTGAAGTAGCAGGCGACAATCCAAATAAGAGCGAGGGCCGCAAATATGAGCTTGTCATCGACCAAGAAATCAATCCCGAGGGCCACGCCAAGAACGAGCAAGAATCGCCAATACCAACGTCGGCGAGGCGTTTGCTTCACCGCCGGCTGATCCTGGCGACGTCTGCGACGAGTTGGTCCACTATGCGCTTTCGCCGCTGCACGCAGGGCAAATGTCGTACATGGACTGACCCTACCCGACACATGAGGCGTCGGACGGTCGGCGTTTGACGCCTCAATACTGCCAATCGTCATATGCGCGGGACGAGGCAGTGTCCCCCCGATGAAGGTGACGGGGCCTTCGAAATGTCGAGACCGACCGAGTGAGGACGAACCTGTCCAAGCCGCGGGAACGAAAGCATCCGGTCTTGAACGGGGAGTCATCCGATGTGGAGCGGAATCGGCAGCGGTCCGGACTGGAGCGCCGCAGCCACGTCTTCGGCGGATACTTTTGATTGAAACCCTGACAGTTCCATCTTGGAATCAAACGACGTGTACTGAGACTGAGTTGGCTCTATGACGGGATCGCTCACGATCCGACCATTCAGATCCACACCGAGGATGTAGTGGAAGAAATGGAAGGCGAGCGCATCCCATTGGACGGCACTCTTGGACGAGAGCTTGATCTCGACGACCCAGTTGCCGAATCGTTCCTTCTCCGCCCGAGCTGATGCCACGCTCGACGTCAGCTTGAGTTGTGTCGGTCCGACAAGTACGCGGACCTTGGTTGTCCCTGCCAGTGGGAGTAGCGCTGCTCTCGCCGGGTGAGCCGCATCATCCGCCGGGGTCGTTGATGGATAGTGAGCCAGGATCGGGTCATGTTCCGGTATGGAGCTGCTGTATCCGTTTACGGTGGGATTTGGCGTAGCCGGCTCAATTGCGTACGACGTTCCATTACAACTTTGTGGAAGAGCAGGTGCCGATTCCGATATCGGTGAACCGTTGTAGGGACCGCTGAAGCACAGTACGCCGCGGACCAGAAGAGCTGGAGATGCGGTCAGAGGCGATTTCGGTTCTGCAAGTTCCTTCGGACCTCCGGTTACCACTACTGAGTCGCCGTGAACTGATACGCGGGCTCCGCTGTCGTGAATAGCAGCAAGACGGCTACGCATGATCATCGCATCGGCTAGCAACTGCTGGTGGGTCAACTGTGTACCACGTGCCACTTGGAGGGTTACTGCGCCCGCGGAGCTTTGCTGTGGCCCTACGACACCCACATACAGCGAGGCGGCCGTGATGGCGCATACTCCGGCCAAGCTACCGATCCGTACCTTCATCCTGCGCCTTCGCAGTCTGTCGTGGAGCTGTGTCGGGGGAGGAACCGTCACCTCGGGGAACGAGTCCATGGCCACGTCGATCAATCGCTGAAACTCCTCAGTCTGTGACATACGTCATACCCTCTGCTTTCTTCGCTGCACTCTGGAGCGCGGCGTGCAGTGTCGACTTCACGGTTCCTTCGGCGCACTTCATGATGCGAGCCATTTCGGGGACGCTTAACTGAGCGATGTAGCGCAAGACAAGTGCTTGACGCTGTCGATCCGAGACGCTCCCGAGGAGATCCGAAATGGTCATGCGATCAACGACGGCCATCTCCCGACTTCCTTCTGAATCGTGTCTTGAGAGAAGTCGATCCTTGGTCCGATGACGTTGGCTCTTGCGAGCGGCGTCGCGTCCGCAATTGAGCGCGACCACGAGTGTCCAGGCGTCGGGTCGATCGAGTATCGATACCTTGGACCACCGCCGAAGCGTTCGGTAAAATGCGTCTTGGGTTATGTCCTCCGCCAGAGCCGGGTCTCTGAAGGTCAGCGTCATGGCCCGAACTGTGCGCGCGTAGTTCTGCCGATAGAAATCATCGAAGTCCATTCAGCCCAGGTCCTTACCGGTCATTTGCGCCACGCAAGAGTAAGACGCCTCAGATGACGAGATCGTTCATGTGGTCGTAGGATTCAGTTGGTTCGGATGCGGGCTGTTGCATCAATGGCGAAAGACGTCAATGGTGAGTCGTTGAGATCTCGTGTGGGATGTACCGAGTCAGTTCATCTGTGGCAGGACTTCCGACGATTCGGTTGCGAGATCTTGTCGCGACGGGTAACGAGCGGCACGTAACCCCATCGGTCATCACGACTGACCCTCGGTACGTTCCTAGGAATTGAGGAAAACGTCGTGAGCTTCGCGCAAGGGTCTCGCATCCACGGCCGGGCAATTCGGGCATGACGGTCACCGTGGAGGAGGAAGCCGAGGGGGGAGGCTCATTCGGCTATTTCTTCGATCAAACCCCGTCACGGGACGGGACTGCCCTTTCGTGACGGGGTGAGCGATCGGGCTAGAGCAGGCTTTCGACCTCATGCACATCGCCGCACGGCACCCCAATGGCCTCGTGGTGCTTGCGGACCGCGTCGGCATCAGGAGCGTCCAGGAGACAGTAGACCTGTCCGTCCGGGTTGTGGAAGAGCTCCACTTGACGCACGCCGAACTCATCCGCCTTCGCGTTCTTTGTGTCTTTCGTGATCTGCTCGATCGCCTCGGCGGGAAGTTGCAGATGTTCGTGGTAATCCATGAACTTTGGCATCGTCTGGCCTCCATTTGGTTGAAGCTTCCAACCGTTCTAGTCGATGCAGCTTGACTTCGCCTGAGGAACGGGGACCCCCGAAGGCTCGCTGAAGTGAGGCGGGGACATCGGCCGAACTCCCTGGTCAGGAGCTAGCTCGTCGCGGGTGCCTTCACCCCGCCATTTACCCACAGGGTCTGACCCGAGCAGTAACTCGAGGCGTCCGAGGCCAGGAACAACACCGGGTAGGCGATCTCTTCGGGACGGCCGACCCTTCCGATTGCATTTCCAGGTCCGAGTATTGCGTCGTCGGACTTTTGTATGCGTTTCGTCGACTCGTTGTAGCCCTCGGTCTTGATCGCTCCACACGCGACCGCGTTGACGCGGACACCACCGCCCGTCCATGCCGCGGCGAGGGAGCGTGTCAGGCTGTTTATGCCGGCCTTCGCTGCACCGTAGGGTGCAACCGAGGGCAGAGCCAGAAAGCTCGCTCCAGAGGAGATGTTGACGATTGCACCGCGACCCTGTTCGAGCATCGGAGTGGCCACGAGGCGCGACATGAACCATACGCTGGCCAGATTGAGATTGATGATCTGATGCCACTCGGCGATCGTCCAATTTTCAGGCGCCTTGTTGATGCTGCCGCCGGCGTTGTTCACGAGGACGTCGACGTGCCCGTACTCCTCCACGGTTGTTGCGACGAGACGCTCGCACGCCTCCGAGTCAGTGACATCGGTTGGTACGACGAGGGCACGCCGGCCCACATTGCGAATGCTCTCAGCAGTCCGCTCGAGCAACTCGACTCGGCGCGCCGCCAGAACGACGTCGGCCCCGTGCTCCGCCAATACCTGGGCTGTGGCCCGCCCGATGCCGGTTCCACTACCCGTGACGATCGCCACCCGCCCTTCGAGCGAAAACATCCCATCTGTCATCTCGCCCCTCCTGCGCTTCGAGCAGGGTGACAGTAACCCGTGGCGAGGCAAACAGGCAGGGGGGCCAGGCTCTGGCCGATACGCAGGCGCGTTTGCCCTGAATCGGCCCCGAACGGGCTGCCGGCGGTCACTGTCCGTGTGGGGAACTCCGCGAGGGTGGCATGATCAGGACGAACGAATTCCGGGGGAGACGATTCGTGCGGCGAAATGGCACGGAAGAAGGCAGGGGGGAGCTTGATGCGCAACCGTAGAAATCACTACCTGAGGCTCGTCGTCGTGGGCGCCACACTCTGCCTGGGAATTCTCCCGACGGTCCTGGCGAGCGCCCCCTTGGCCGACGCCGCCCCGCTGGTCACAGCCGGGATACATGGCAACGGCTCGATCGAGGAGGCATGGCTGACCGGAGCGGGGCCGGGTGACTCGATCACGCTGCTTCGGCACGGCTCGCCTGTTGGCAATAGTGCCAATCCCGGCACGGCCGATGCGTTGGGATCCTTGATCATTCGCGAGCTGACTCCGGGATCCGGCTACTCCTGGAAGGACACGACGACTGGGCAAACCACGCCGACCTTCTCGGTCCTCGCCCCGTACGTCAATCCGCCGGCGAATTCGACTCTCTACACCGGCCAACCGCTGCACCAGGGACTGAACTACATCACGATGCGCGACGGAATCCAGTTAGCGGCGACGGTGCGCTACCCCTACGGCGGCACCTGCAGTTCAACCGCACCCTGTCCCACCGTCATTGAGTATTCCGGCTACAACGTGGCCGGGCCCACAGATCCGATACCGTCCCTTCTTTCTCAAGCCCTCGGGACGAAGTGCACCACTTGCGGGGACCCGAACCTGTTGCCCGATTCAGCGACCGATGTCGGGGCCGTACTGGCGCGGGTGGCCGGGTTCGCCACCGTGAGCCTGCAAATGCGAGGCACGGGTTGCTCCGGCGGTGCCTTTGACCTCTTCGGCTACCCGTCCGACTACGACGCCTACGACGCCATTGAAGTCGTGGCCCACCAGGATTGGGTGGCCAATCACAAGGTCGGGATGGTGGGGATCAGTTATTCGGGGCTCTCGCAGTTGCCCTCTGCGGGTACCGACCCGCCCGGCCTCGCCGCGATCGCCCCAATGAGCCCGACTGACGACCTCTTCTCCACGGGCTATCCCGGAGGCATTTACAACAATGGGTTTGCCGCCGGATGGATTGGCGACCGGATCGACGATGCCAAACCGGCAGCGGCCTTGACCGGAGGGCGGTTGGTGCCCCTGGCGACCACTCCCGAATCAGGGGTTGGTCAACCGTGGGTCTACTACGAGATCGATGCCGAGCTGGCCGCGAGTGGGGGAGCCTCTTCGGCCTGCCTGGCCAACCAGGCCCTCCATGGCCAATCAGAGAGCCTGTCGTCCCTCGTCGGGGCCCAACTTGTCGCACCGGGCACCGGGTCGGGCCGGGACCCCTCACTCTTCGACCGTCGCTCCATGAGCCAATGGGCAACCCGGATCAATGTGCCCGTTTTCATCTCCGGTGCGATGCAGGACGAGCAGACCGGTCCGCAGTGGACGGCCCTGCTCAATGCCCTACCGAGAACCACTCCCGTATTCGCAAACTTGGTCAATGGCGACCATATCGATTCGACTGACCCACAGATCATCAGCCGCTGGCTGGAGTTCCTCGACATCTATGTCGCCGATAAGGTTCCCACCGCCCCGAACCCCATTGAGAGCGCGATCCTCGATCAATTCACGAGCTTTGCCTCTGGAACGTCGGCGCAAGCGCCTCTTCCGGCGGCGCGGTTCACCACGGCGACGACGGTCGCTCAGGCCCGGGCCCAATTCGCCAGTCAGACGCCTCGGGTCGAAGTGCTCTTCGACAATGGCGGTGGTGCAGTGGGGGCCGGTGACCCCCAGTCGACCTATTCGGCCGGCTTTGCGCAATGGCCGCCAGTCGGGACTGTCAATACCGACTACTTCGGGCCTTCTGGAACGTTGGCTCCGAAGCCCTCCAAGGCCCCCGCGAAGACGAGTCTGACCCTCGATCCCAGTGTGCGCCCGGCAACCAGTCTTCCCGCGTCGGGCAATGCCTGGGCGGCCAACCCGGGCTGGGACTGGACCACCGTGCCCGCCGCAGACGGGATCGCATTTCAGACGACACCGTTCACCAGCGACACCACGATTGTCGGGCCAGGTACCGTCAAGCTCTGGGTGAAGTCGGCAACACCCGTCGAAGACTTTCAGGTCACTGTCACCGAGGTGCGCCCTTCAGCCAACCAGGAGGAGTACGTGACATCGGGCTTCCTCCGTAGCTCGGATCAGGTCGATAAGAGGGACTCCACCGCCCTGTTCACCGATCCGACCTACCTGGCCTCGAATTCCCGCAACCTGTCGTCAAACTCGTACTCCCTGCTGAAGATCCCGATCGATCCGATCGTCCATACGTTCCGCGCCGGAACCGAACTGCGCGTCGTTCTCTCTGCGCCGGGAGGCGACCGTCCTACCTGGACCTTCGCCACCCTCGATGACGGCCAGACGGCCACGGTCGGACTGGGTGGAATAGCGGCTTCGGCACTGGTGTTCAACACGGTCTCGGGCGTCACGGCGACATCGACCTTGCCGACATGCGGGACGCTGCGAGGCGAACCGTGCCGGGCGTACCAAGCCGAGGGTAATCAAACGACGAGCAGCTGACCGGGCCGGCCAGCACGCAACGGATACTCGAACGAGTCCGGTGTTCATCACCGCTCCATCGCGTACGGGCACGACCCGCCACAATCGGGTGAGAGGCCAACGGCGAACGGCGGTCACCGTCACACTGAGCTTCTTGGTGGTATGCGCCGTACTTGCGCTGATCGAGCAGGGCTCGCCCGCCGCCAACGCAGCGACGCCTTCGCCCGCGATACTCACGACCGGAAGCGGGCCAGCCAGCAAGTACGACTGTTCATTCAACGTGGTGACCGACGCGTTCACCGGGGCCTATGCCACGGCGTCCGCGATCGGCTGGGAAGGAAACCACGAAGGAGTCGTGACCTGCCTCGGTGGAACCTTCCTGGTGCAAGATGGCATCAACAGGCAATATGGATTTGGTATCTACAACGGCAGCTCAACGACGTGGGTGGACGCGAACGGGTACCTTCCGGCACAGATCACCAGCTTCAGCCGATCTGGCGCCGCCATCTCGATCACGGAATTTGCCGACAAACTCATGGTCGACGGCGATGCTTACGTGGCGGTCTATAGCCGCGTCGCCATCCGCAACCGAACCGACCATGTCGTTCAGGAAGATCCAGATCCAACCTCGGGCATGGTGGAGCTCAACAAGGCTCCAAATGCGGTACAAGCACATGGGTTGGTGGTTCACGACTATGTGGTGGCTGCGGATCGTTTTGGAAACGAATACCCCTGGCCCAGTGCCGAATCGTTGGTCACTGGGGGTACGTTCGATCAACACTTCGCCCACATGCGAGATTTTTGGAACAACCAATTGAGTCGCATCGCCGAAGTCGACGTCCCGGACAAATCAATGAACAACGCCTACCGAAGCGGGTTCATTTACACCCAAATCGCTCGGAGCGGCAACGATCTGAATACCGGGGTAAACGGGTATGCCAGCGAGTTCAGTCACGACGTCATCGGGATCCTCACGAATCTTTTCTCCCAGGGCTACTTTTCGGATGCCCACGCGTTATTGCTCGAGGCGCGAAATGCGGTTGGCGGAGCCGGACAGTACGACGACGGGATCTGGACGTATGCGGTGCCCTGGGCCGTCTATTTGATGAAGACCGGTGATCTCAGTTTCGTGAAGGAGAACTTCGCTGCGGAGGGTCAACTGGGTCGTGCCCAACCCAGTATCGAGGATGCGGCGCATGTCATCGCCGCCGATCGGACCGGACCTTCTGGGATCATGGAAGAGACGAACGATATTGACACTAACGGCTATTGGACAACGGATAATTTCTCGGCCCTCCTCGGCCTGGCCGCGTACCACTATCTCGCGCTAAAGGTGGGAGATCTGTCCGAGGCCTCCTGGGCGATGCAGCAATATGACAGCCTTCTGAGCGCGACGAACAGCACCCTCGGTGAAACCATCAAGCGATACGGGCTCGATTACTTGCCCTGCTCGATGCTGCAAGCGAACACGGCCAATCGTTGCGATCATCCCGAGGACGCCAACTGGTCGTCACCCTTCGGCAACTGGGCCTGGGAGGGCTATCTGCTCGGAGCGACGCGGACCGGTCCGGGGCTCTCCATGATCGATGCCACCTACGCCTACGGCTTCAAGCGTTTGAGAGGAAAGCTCCCACCGGACACCTTTGGTGGTTTCCCCGACGACTACTACTCGAGCGGATACAACGCAGCCAACGGCTCAACCGGATTGGCCAGCGAGGACTTTCGGGACCAGGGGATCCTGGGTTACGAATTCATGATTGCGAACAGTCAGAGTGGTCCGTATTCGTGGTGGGAAAGCTCGACCGCCCCATCCGCGAAATCGCCATGGATCGGAAGGCACCCCACCGCAGGCCAAGGCTCGTCTCCGCACGCATGGGGCATGGCGGGGGCCAACAAGGTGTTGTTGGACTCACTGGCGGCGCAGAGGTCGGATGGCTCGCTCATCGTCGGTCGGGGAGTGCCTGCCAAATGGTTGGCGAGCGGCGCCCGTATCTCCGTGACCAACTTCCCGACATTGAACGGGAGGAGACTGAGCCTCAGAATCGCAACGCGAGGTCGATCGGTTTCGCTCACGCTGAGCGGCCAGATGCCACCGGGTTCGGTTCTCTTCGAGCTTCCCTCGTTCGTTGACAACATCGCTTCGACCTCAACCGGTCGTGTCGATCAGCGTATGGGTGTGGTCACGCTGACATCAGGCACGAGGCGTGCCACCGTCCAACTTCGCAGAGTTCCCGCCCCATGAGCCTCACCAGTGGACGGCGAAGGCGAGCACGACAAGCACCGAGACCAAGAGTCCGTCGAGGGCGATCGAGAGCCTGTGCGATCGAATTGTGCCGCGGTCATCACTCGTCGCAGGCCACGGACTGGCACTGGATGTGTCTATCGTGCGGGGCCATTGAAGCGTCATTGTCGTCATCCTCTCTTGGGTGCATCCCGTCAGACGGCACGTGCACTCTCTCCGGATCCGCCCTCCGGCTCTGCCGGTAATCCCGACCAAAGCTGCATCTGTGGGCTATGCGACGACGAGGGCTGGGGGCAACCCTCGTCGTCGCTTAACCCCCTCACGCACGGTACGCAGCCCAGATGAACGACTGGTAATGAAGTTGCAACCAGGAGGCGTCTTCGAGGTGAATTTCCCGGCATGCGGTCGTCACATCGTTCATCCACTCGCAACGTAGGCCTCTGACCTGCAGTTGCCGGTCCACAAAACGTCACATCCGGGTCTTGTCTAAAGTGACTGCTGCTTTGCGGGAATGTCGGCGGGAGGAAGCGTGCAACCAGGGGCGGTACGAGCCATCGAATACGAGATAGTGCCCAAGGGCCAGGCCTCGCGCATCGGATTGCGGGGCACGGCGCTGGCGGGGGAGTTGCACGCGGTGTCCGAACTGGGTGTGCTGCGCTGCGTCGACCACCGGGGCAACAAGCTCACCGTGGTGGGCCAAGCAGGGCATGTGCGCAAGCTCCTGGCCAGCGGGGAGGCCAGCGACCCCGACGGCATGGCGCTCAAAGAGCAGCTGTTCCCGGTCGTCGTCAACGGGTGGTTGATCTCGCAGTAGCCGAGAGTCGTCGGCTCCTTCGCCTGGCGCGAAACGCCCCCTTTCGCCTGACGCGAAACGACCCCCCCTGTCGCTAGTCAGGAGGGTCGCCGCAGCTAAAGAATGAGCCGGAGACGGGCCATCGTCAACGGGTCAAAAGTCCTGATGTCCTGGCAGCTGGTGGCCGTGGAGGATCGCCGTCGAACATGCTCGGATGGGACGAAAAAGGGCCCGAAGGGTTTCTCGACACGGGCCCGAGTATTCTGTGGGCGCTCTGAAAAAGGGGCTTCCCAAGTGGGAAGAGGCTGGACAATGACTGAGCAGCGAGAGCTCGATCTACGTGCCGCGTTGACATCTTTGATCTCGACCGTTCTGACGCATCCGGAGAATGCCATGGAGGCGTTCGCCGGATGGTCAAGGGATCATGGACGCCAGCCGGAAGCAACCGTCAACGGCGAGGGGGACACCACGACCTGATTTCGAGCAACCCGCCCAGGCGCGAACGAGCCCCTTTCACGGTGACTCCTTCAACCCGTTGCAGTAGGCAACGTGCGCTGGAGTGCGACGTCATCCGCAGTGTTTGCACCGTCCACGGGGCCGAATGGCCCGGACGCGTCGGTGGGACGCGGTAGGAGTGAATTCGCCGCGGCGATCTGTGTCACCGTCAGGGTGGAGTACCAGTTGCACCACGCAAGGCTCCAGTACCCGCACAAGACGACGATGCCAACGAAAATCATTGTGCTGCCGGCCCCTCCGACCGGGTGGACCATTGGATTGCCTCCCTGCGAGAATCCGATCACGATGGTGGCGACGCTGAGTGTCGTGACCAGGACTCGCACGGACGTGCGAACTGCGTGATGCATAGTCCCCCCTTCCAGGCAAAACCTGAACCCTCTCCCTCTCTCATTATCGGCGTTCTCTCCGTGCGTCACTAGGGTCAAATGTCCTTTCTGACTTCTCCCCAGCGCCGGATCCCCGCAGCGGGGCCCGAGCCCGGGGCCGGCGGTGAACTGGTGCCCGCCCACACCGCGAAGGCCCAGGATTGAGCGGTAACCACTGTGGGTATAGAGCAGCTGGACGTCGCGAAAAAGGTGGCTCGTAACCCCTGGCTGCGCACATATGGAGGTTCCCCGTGACCAAATCGGCTTGCACCATCACCCCGCTCCGGCGACAACACGACGGGGTGTGTCATCGCTGCGGTTGGAGCGGGCCCGTCTGTCCGGTCCCCTTGAAGGGGCTGAGGCATCTCAAATCGGCCCTGGCGTTTGGTCGGATCTGCGACGAGTGTGCCGAAGATCTGTTTTTGAGCCCGTGCCCTTCCCGCGTCCCAGCCCGTCGCACCTGTAGAGAACTGACGGTGGTGAAACGTGCGGACCAGCCGAGACCCCCGACGCCCGTTCGGAGATTATTCCTGGTGGTCTAAGGCAACGAGCAGGATTTCCAAGCTGCATTGGCAAGGCTGACACGTTAGGACCGGGCAATCGGCGTTTGTGGAGCCCTATATGACGTGACCGGCGACTTATGCCTAGGATGCACAGCGCAAGATTTTGAATGAGTCGGCGTTCCCACAGACAGTGCATGAAGGGAGCCAAACGTGCGGTTCGGTGAACCACCGCCATGCGACTTATGCAAGGAGCCGTCGGTCTTTCAGGTCGTCACACTGGCATTTGAAGGTCCGTCGCCGCCTGACAGATTCCTGTGCCGTCAGCACGCATCGACAACGACGGCCGAAACGGAAAGTGACGGTTTTCCTTCAAATTCCGGCCGTCTGCTCTCGTAGAAGTGTCTGAAGCCGCCGGCAGCCGACGCACCTGAGGCGTGATCTGCCAAATGATCGTTTGTTTGCACGGTGGCCTCGCGGCGTGACCGACGGGTCTTGCCACCAGTTCTGGTAAGAAGATGCGCCCATGAATGAAACAAAGCGAGTCGTCGTCTGGGGTACCGGCTTCGTCGGGAAGATGGTCATTCCAGAGGTCCTGCGGCATCCCAACTTCGAACTGGTCGGCGTGGGGGTGCGCAATCCCGACAAGGTGGGGAAGGACGTTGGGGAGATCTGCGGCATCGAATCGATCGGCCTCGCCGCCACGGACGACACAGAGGCACTGATCGCTCTCCGCCCGGATGCGCTTGTTCACTTTGGACCCACGGCGGCCCGCGCCGCTGAGAATATCCGCGATATCGGGTCTTTCCTGAGATCGGGTGTCGATGTCTGCTCCACCGCCATGACTCCGTGGGTTTGGCCCGGCATGACGTTGAATCCGCCGACGTGGATCGAGCCCATCGCCGAGGCGTGCCAAGCCGGTGGGGCCTCCTGCTTCACGACGGGCATCGATCCAGGTTTCGCCAACGATCTGTTCCCGATGACCCTCATGGGTCTTTGCGCAGAGGTGCGACAGGTACGGGCCCTCGAGATACTCGACTACATCAACTACGAAGGGGATTACGAGGATGAGATGGGCATTGGCCGTCCACCCGAATTCGTCCCCCTTCTGGAGCACACCGATATTCTGGTGATGTCATGGGGAGCGACGGTGCCCATGATGGCCCATGCCGTGGGAATCGAGCTCGATGAGATCACCACGACGTGGGAGAAATGGGTGACCAAGAGTGCGATCACGAGTGCAAAGGGAGTGATCAACCCCGGAGACGTTGCCGCCATCCGCTTTACCATTAACGGAATTTTTAAAGGTGAGCCCCGCATTTGTCTCGAACACATCAACCGGGTGGGAGCCGATGCGGCCCCGGATTGGCCGCGCGGCACCCAGGACGACGTCTACCGGGTGGTGATCGATGGCACTCCCTCAATCACCCAGGAGACGAGTTTCCGGTTCAACGACGGCTCCGGTCGCGATGCTGCGGCAGCCGGATGTCTGGCCACCGGCCTTCGTGCCCTGAATGCCGTACCGGCGGTAAACGAACTTCCACCAGGATGGGTGACGGCTCTCGATCTTCCCCTCATCCCGGGGAGGGGCACCATTCGATGACAAACGGCCAGAGCAACGGCATAACTGCGTCGTTGTGATCAGGGAACGTCCTCGAGCGGTCAGATGACCGATTCGCCGAATCGCTGCAACGCTTCGATGGCGTGTTCGAGTGAGTCGCCCGGTACGCCGATGCCCGACCATGTCACGCCGAGACTCTCGAGCTCGGCAACCGCCTCCAGCTGGGCATCGGCATTGAACGTGTCGCGGCCCGGATTCCCGCCCGCAGTCGATCCGAAGGAGACATCGATCTCGGCCCGATTGCGTCCTTCTTCCTCTGCGAATTGCCACAGCTCGTCCAGCATCACGGCCAAATCCTCCACCGTCTCCAAAGGAGGCGACTTTGTCGTCTGGGCCAGAGATCGGGGTGCTGGGAACGGGTTCCAACCATTGCCGTAACGGGCCACCCGACGCCGAGAGAGGCGGCTGTTGCCGCCGATCCAAATCTGGGGATGGGGGTCTGGCTTCGGGTTGGCGGTCTGACCCGTCGCGGTGAACGTCAGACCCTGGTGGGCATAGTTGTCCTCATCCCATATGCCCAGAATCACTTCAATGGCTTCGTCGAAGAGCGCATTGCGTTGATCGAAGTCGACTCCGAGCGCCTTGTACTCACCGCGCATGTAGCCGGTGGCGACGGCGAGGGTGAATCTGCCACCCGAGAGTGCGTCAAGAGTGGCGGCAGCCTTGGCCACCAGGAAGGGGTTCCGATAGGGCAGGACCAAGATGTTCGGAATCAGCCGCATCCGATCGGTCACCGCCGCGCAAAAGGCCAAGGCTGCGAAGGGATCGACTGCATCGTGCCCTCCCGCGTTGAGCCATCGATCGCTGGGCGCGGGGTGGTCGGTGAAGCCAATCCCGGCAAAGCCCGCTTTTTCAGCCGCCATGCAGAATCTGGTGAGTCCTGACTTCGTCAAGAATTCGGGATTGTAAGGATGTGCCAACAGCGGGCACGTGACCCAAAATTTCATATGGGAACACTAATACCGAAAGTGGAACGGCACCTGTGCCTTACGCCGTTACCCGGCCAACACGCTCTGGAGGATTCGGGGGGCCGGGGTGGACAGCTCGCTGCGCCATTCGATGTTCGAGGGATGACGGCTGCGCGATGATGCGCGCTTGAGTTGAGCGAGTTCCTGAGGATCGATTACGAGGACTTCCAACTCTCTGCGGGCAACAACCGACGCGCTGGACCAGCAGCGGGTGCCCCTAGTCCCACCGAAGTAATCACCCGGCTCGAGAGCGACGTAGATGTCGTCGCCGGCGTCGAGAACGGCCGAACCCGAGACCACGACGTAGAGGTTCTGGTCAGCGTTCGTCTGTCTCCACACCGTCTCGCCGGTGGCGAAGTCCAGTTTCGTCGCGCCGTGAGCAGCGAACTCCTCGAGGACTTCTCCGGCGCAGGACGAGAAGGCGGGAAGGTCTCCCAGCATCTCGGCGTAACTCTTGCAACCCGCCACAACGTGCACGATGGTCTCCTTCTTATTCAACGTCGATCTGTTCGAGCGTTGCTGACCTGATGTCATGGGGGGAGCTTTAGCGGTCGGGGTTGCGTCTCGGGTTCCTGGTGGTTGCTATCAGGGGGTAAGGCGGGCGAAGAGGGCGATATTTTCTCCAAACTGCCACTCAGGGCGGCTGGCCAGGCACGGACGACGCCCGGCATCGCCCTCGAGGCACCCGAACTCTCAGCCCCCGAGGCTGAGGCGCAACGCATCGAGGTCCTGGCGCAACTCGCCGACCGCAGATCGCAGGGCTGCGAGCTCCGAGCCGAGATCGTCGAGGCGTTGCTGTGTCGAGCGAGAGAGTTCATGGGGTTCTCCTCGTTCTTCTGCGGGCACAGTCCAGTCGTCAACCTCGTGACGGTTTGGGAGGTCTCGATCGATCGCCGGGTGAGGCCCTTCGAGATCGGGCGAAGATGGGGCGGCATCGAGAGGGCCGACGAGTGGACAGCTCCACCGCTCCTCTTTCTGACCAGGTGCGCGGCCAAGGCTCCTCGCGAGCGGTTCCTCCACTGATGCGAGGAATCGGAGTTGGTGGTCGATCTCCGCGAGGCTGTCGAAGTTGGTCATTCGTTCGGTCCGGAGGCGGAGTTCGCCGATCGTCTGGGGCCCGCGGAGCAAGAGCACGGCTACGAGTGCGCATTGCTCGTGCGTGAGCGCCAGTGCTTCGTCGAGTACGTGACGATAGCGAACAGCTGTACGGCCGTGGGACGGGAGGACGAAACGGACCAGGCGCTGTTCCTTCAAATTGTTGAGGGTCGACAGTGCGAGTCGTTCGTCGTAGGAAACGACCGGGTCGCGGTTGGTTGCCTGGTTGCAGGCACTCACCAGCGATTTGATCGTCAGTGGATACTGGTCTGGCGTTGTGAGTTCCTTCTCGACCAGGGAGCCGAGTACCCGTGCTTCCTCTGCGCTCAACCTCATGACGATGGAGCATACGGGCCGAGCCGCTCGGCGCTTCTCCTTTTGGTTGTTTCCCGAGCGCCCGTTGCTTGCCTCGGCAGAGGGAGGATGCCTAGTGTGCGCAAGGGTTCCGGCCATGAAGACACCACAGATGAGTTCCCTGAGTCCGGCAGTGTCGGAGAGCACCTACGACGCTCCCAACTGCACGACACGCGGCGACGCCCGCGGTTCGCTCTTCCACCCTGATGGGTTCTCCCTTTGGCGCGTGCTCGGCGAGCTCGGTGATGGCGCGGAGATCGAGTGGGATTCCCAGCACGGCGACGAGGCCCTTTTTGTGACGGCCGGAACCCTGGATTGTGATGGCACGCCAGTCGTCGACGGTTCAACGTTGATCGTCGAAGCGGGAGCGTCGACCATCGTCCGAGCGCTTGGTGTAACGCAGGTCCTGCATTTCGGCACGATCTCCACCGAGCCGCGCACCAGGGGCCCCTTGGGTGCTCCCGCACGAGAGTCCCGTGGCGTACACGCCGTGCGATTCGGGGATGCGCCATCGATCTGCTTCGGTGGGGGAGATGACGCAACATCCGTCTACTTCGCGGATGGCACATGCCCCACCTGCCGCATAACGTTCTTCCTCTACGACGGAAGCGTTTTCGTCGACGGCTATACCGGGGTGTCGCACTTCCATTCCGAGGACGAGATCATGCACGTCCTCGACGGTGAGCTCCACGTTGGGTCGTTGACCGTGGCGCCGGGCGCGAGCATCGCCGTACCTCGAAACATGCGCTACAGCTTTCGGACCTCTGGTCCCTTCCGTTATCTGGATTACCGCGCTGACGTCTCCACCGCTGTCGTCAAGCCGGGTTCTGAACCTGTACTCGAGACGGTGGCGAACCTGGGGCGCTTCAGCGCTTAGGCGTTTTTCGCCACGGCGACGGCATCCTCCTCGACGGAGTCATCCGCCTCCAGACTGCCCGGCCGAAGGAGGGCACTCACGCGTTGGCGGGAGACATCGAAGAGCGAGGCGATCTCGGTGACCTGCATGCCTTCTCGCCGAAGCCCGAGGGCCAGCGCCCGGCGGAACGCTCCACACGCACGTGCCAAGTCGGCCGCGACCTTGGTAAGCGACGACAGCGGGTTGGCCAGGTCGGCGTCGGCAAGGATGCGCCGCCATGACCAGCCACGCATCCTGTGCGCCCGAACGGCTGCGAGATCCTCGTTGAGGACGGTCAGGTGGTTCGCGCCGGACGTCGCCGCATCTGACAGGGTGACAAGAGCCTGAAGAACCGGATCTTGCTCTAACACCTCGGCTTCCGACATTCGAGACTCCTTGCGTTTGGACTGCGCTAGAGAAGTAATTCCCATTGCCGCCTCGTTCAAACCGATTGGTGCCCCGACCAGCGATGATCTCGAACTCGTGGACCGAGTCGCGGCCGGCAGGCGAAGCGGGCCCGCTCGCCGGCCAAGACAGCCCCTGACACACCCGTGGAATGGACTGTGTGAATGGACTGGTCGATGGGTATGGCTAGGGACATGACATCACAACCTGACATCGACGTGAAGAAATTCGTGGCCCTCCTGAACGAAGACCTCGGGACCGAATTCCAGTCGATCGTGCAGTACACGAACCACATCGCGACCATTACGGGAGCTGAGTACCTGAGCATCGTCGATGAATTGAAGCTGCACCTCGGCCAGGAACTCTCGCACGCCCAGATCCTGGCGGGTCAGGTGTCGTTTCTGGGTGGCCAACCCGCCACGTCCATGCCTCCCGTGGATGAAGAAGCTGATAGTCGACTTGCCCTGAAGGCCGATCTACGTCTCGAACAAAGCCAGCTGGAGCGTTACCGCGAACGCTTTGCCCAGGCGAATCAACTGGAATTGGCCGACGTCGCCGAGGCACTGCGCCCCCTTCTCGAACAAACGCAGGAACACGTGCGGGACCTCCAGATGGCACTGGGGGACTGATCGGGAAGGGTCGACCTTGCCGTCCCGGGCACCTGACCGCAGATCCCCCGCCGGTGGGGCGACAATGCGGCACCTGAGCGCCCTGCACGACTCGATGGCGGCTTACGTCGCCGCGGGCGCCCTACCGGGGCTCGTCACGCTCGTGGCACTTGGGGAGGATGTGCACGTCGACACGATCGGCACGCCCTCGTTCGACCAGGCGGCGCCGCTCGGACGCGATGCCATTTTCCGGATTGCCTCGCTCACCAAGCCGATAACCGCCGTGGCCGTTCTATCCCTGGTCGACGAGGGCCGCCTCCGCCTCCATGATCCGATCGACGCGTTCGTGCCGGAACTGGCCGAGCGCCGTGTCCTCCGGTCGATCGACGCCGAACTCGACGACACGGTTCCGGCCCACCGATCCGTCACGCTTGAGGACCTCTTGAGCTTCCGATTGGGCTTCGGCTCGGTGATGGCCCCACCGGGCACCTATCCGATCCAGCAGGCTGAGGCCGAGTTGGGACTGCAGAGCATCGGCGGCCCACCCTGGCCACCCACGGCACATACGGCAGATAGCTGGATCGCCGGCCTCGGTTCGCTGCCGCTGATGTACCAACCCGGAGAACGATGGCTCTACAACACGTCCGCCCAGGTGCTCGGGGTCCTGTTGGCCCGGGCGTGTGAGAAGGATCTGGAGTCGGTCCTGCGGGAACGGATCTTTGAGCCACTCGGCATGGTCGACACCGGCTTCACCGTCAGGACCGGGCAGCGAGACCGCCTCACCACCGCATACCAGCCCGATCCCGCCGGCGGCTCGCTGTCGATACTCGATGGCGTCGAGGACAGCTGGTGGAGCACGCCGCCCTCGTTCCCCGATGCGAGCGGATGGCTGGTCTCCACAATCGACGACTACTGGTCATTCGTATCCATGGTGCTGTCGGCGGGAACGCTGCACGGGGAGAGGATCCTCGCGCCGAAGACCATTGCGCTCATGACGGCGGATCGGCTCACCTCGTCCCAACGGGCCGCCTCGTCGTTGTTCCTCGGCGCGCACGGAGGATGGGGCCTCGGATTGGAGGTCCCTGCCGCGGACGCGCCGAATCAACCGTTCCCGTGTGGTATCGGATGGGATGGGGGCACCGGTACGACTTGGCGCTCCAACCCGCACAACGGCATGACCGCCATCCTGTTCACCCAGCGCGCAGCCACCTCCCCGACGCCTTCCCGCTTGGTTCAAGACTTCTGGGCGGCCATCAACGGGATCGCAGCTGCCACCGTCCCGTGAGGTAGAGCGGACCGAGCAGGGCCGGCGACCTCATTCAGTCGATCTTGCCCTCTCCCTCGACGTGTGCCCCGATGTCGCTCATCTCCTCGAAGTGCGCGGCAACTTCGGCTCGGTCATCCTCGAACTCTTCGGCTGACTGTTCAGCGGCCGATTCCTCTTCGCCCGTCGGGGGGCGATCGGCTGCGTGCGCCTCTCCGGCTTCGGCGCGTTCAGCTTCCAGGGTTGCCTCGTTCGGCTCGGTTTCGTTTCCCATGACCTCTCCTCTGACGGGTGACAGCAAGCTGGCAGTAAGCGCCGGAACCGCTCATCCCGTGGGTGAGGTACCCATGCGGGCATGGGCTCAAACGCCATGAGGAGCCTAACTCTGATGGGCCTCGGCTGACCCGGTCTGCCGGCGGAACGGAGCGGCACCCCCACGCGCGACAATGGTGGTGGCGGGTGTCGGCAGGCCACGGAGGCGCAATGATCAAATCCAGGGGTCAGGGGGATGCGGTCTCCGTGACGTTCACGCTTCCGGATGCGGTCGGAGCGAGCCGAGCTGCCGTCTGTGGTGAATGGAACGCCTGGTCGCCCGAGCGGGACGTGATGGGGCGCGTACCCGGTGGCTTCTGGCTCACCATCGAACTCCCGGCCGGCCGGGCGTACCGATTCCGGTACCTCCTTGACGGCTACCGGTGGGAGAACGACTGGGATGCCGATCGGTACGAGCCCAACGACTACGGAAGTGACGACTCGGTGGTGGACCTGACCACAGTGGAAGATCCGGCACCGTTGCCCCGCATTGAGCCCGTCGTGCCCAGCACCGATGGGGGGCCCAACGTCACGAATGTTGAACGGGAGGCCAAGCTGGTGGCCCCACAGGATCTGGAACTGCCCAGCATGGAGGGCCTCGTTCCCGAAGCTCGAGCCTTCGGGCTACCCGTCGTTCTTCTCGACGCGACCTACTTCGACACCTCCGATCTGCGCTTGGCGCGCTCGGGGATCACGCTCCGCCATCGCGATGGGGAGACGGGCCCTCCCTGGACGGTGAAGCTCCCCGAGGAGGGCCAGGGGTCGGACCTGATCCGGCGAGAAATTAGCTTTGACGGTCCCGCTGACCACGTCCCCGATCGAGCAGCCGACCTCGTCCTCGCCTCGACGCGGACCGAGGCCCTACAACCCGTGGCCCGCCTCACCACCACCCGGCGGCCCATACACATACGCGACGAGGGCGGCCGGCTTCTCGTCGAGGTCGTTGACGACAGCGTTTCGGTTTCCCACCAGCTGCAGCCCGCCAGCCAGTTCCGGGAGGTCGAAGTCGAGCTGCACGCGTCCGGCGGTCACGGGCATCGGGCACTCGACGCTGCCGTGTCACGTCTGGTCGAAGCCGGCTGCAGCGCCGAGAGTCCCATTCCGAAACTCGTACGTGCCCTGGGGGAGGCCGCTACCCGTCCGCCCGATGTCGTCGTCCCCACCTTCGCCGGTGACGCCACCGTGGTCGACTTGGTTCGGCACGCCACCGCTCGCTCGGTCGCGCAGATTCTGCACCATGACCCCGGAGTACGACTCGGGGACGACCCCGAAGATGTGCACAAGCTGCGCGTGGCAGCGCGGAGACTGCGCTCGGACCTCCACAGCTTCAAGCTCCTCCTCG
>Ga0302180_10001069_pt1 | contig 22141 bp, 14 predicted proteins | sample I_Palsa_E3_2_FD_200575 | JGI IMG/M metagenome (GOLD analysis project Ga0302180, IMG submission 200575) | Peat permafrost microbial communities from Stordalen Mire near Abisko, Sweden - I_Palsa_E3_2 | ecosystem: Environmental > Terrestrial > Soil > Palsa > Peat permafrost | place: Sweden... | reverse complement strand
CGCCATGAAATTCCGGGGGTGGACACTGACCGACATGGAGACTTCGATATACGCCGCCTCATAGGAGATTCACTCGAACGCAAGAAAATCGACCCCCGCCGATCCGGTTCATGAGTGCTATTAAACTTCACGATGTGAGTGCATTCCGGCAGTTCGAGGTGTACAAACACAACCTCGGGCGCAGCCAAGCTAGCGGTCGCGGGTCAAAGCCACATTACCGAATTGTTAAAACTGTGTTAAAGCCCCAAGTGTCACAAAATAAGGGCCTAACAGCTGCTCTAGGTCCACGGATCCGCAAAAGCCAGCTGAGGTTCCCCTCCCGGAAACTTTTTGCCGCGGCAAGGGTTTGACCAGCGTGGAGGGGTCTGGGCAGCGCATCTTCGCGGTCCGCATAAAGTTTCACGGGAAGAGTTCTCTTCTCAACCGGCCGCGCGGGCGCTAGAACGGGGACCCCCAGATCCCTCTTTTCGTATACCTGTGCGCGCACGTATATGTGCGCCAACTATCTGTAGCCAAACCGAATGCGCCCATTCTTGAACGAAACCACTTTGTCAAAACGCGCATCTCACTACCTTGGCGGATCAACCACAAAACGGCAGTTCATTTGGAGGACTCATGAGATTTAGATATGCCGGGCTCGTTCTAGCTTTGGCCCTCTTCACCCCGGTGGTTCATGCACAGAGCGGCTTTGGTAAATGGGAAGTCACGCCATTCGTGGGTTGGGAAACCAGCGGCAACTTTCCCGTCTCAAATTCGGCCACAGTGGATTCCTTCCGGGTCGATCAAGGGGTAAGTTTCGGCACGTTCGTCGATTGGTCGCTCACGGATAGTTTCCAGGTCGAGGGCATGTGGAATCACAACATCAGTTCCTTTGATGAGCACAATACCGCGACCGGAATTTATACCAACGCCTACAACTCCAATATTGATCAAGTCAATTTTGGACTGGCGTGGTCCTTCCGCAACCCGGAACAAAAACTGCGCCCCTACATCGCAGGCGGTCTAGGCTTCACGCACGATTCGAATTCCGGAGGCAATCCCAACGACACGGAGTTCTCTTACAGCATCGGCGGCGGCGTGAAATATTACTTTACGCGTCACTTTGGCTTCCGCGGCGACCTGCGCTACATGCCGACCTATGCCAATTCGTCGCCTCAAACATATTGCGACCCGTTCGGAAATTGCTTCGTGGCGAATCAGCGGAATTACATCAGCCGCGGCAACTTTGTCGCCGGTTTGATTATCCACTTCTAACGAAGCGCGACGGCGACCGAGCTGCGGAATTACGCGGAGCGTTGTTGAGCTGAGCGGAAGGCGTGCCGAGGATTACGATCCTCAGGCGCGCTTCGCCGTAATTTCTTTTACTGCGCGGTAGGCCTGATCGATCGCCGCGTTCGTGTAGGCATAGGCTTCGGCATCGGAATTCGCGATGTGAATCTGCCCGTACGGTTGCCGCCCAATCACGCACGGCTGCTGGTCCTCGGTGAAATCCGGATCGTAGAGCGAGTTGTATTCGTACGCGTAACCGTGTGGCCAGCGATTTACCGTGATGGCCTCGATGTCCCGCGCGGGATCGAAACCTCCGCCCGAAAGTATTCTTCCGAGCTGATCGCGCAAGTTGCGTTCGAACGTCTCAAACGTCGTCCTATACAACAGTTCTCGTCCGGCCGTCTGTTGCTCGCGCGCCGGAAGTCCCGGCTTGCACGGGATGTAATCCAAGTGCAGCAGACACGCTTCTTCCGGTTTCGCGGGATACTCGTATCCGCCCATGCTGACTGGGAAATCGAGCGCCACTTCGTTGTAAAAACTTCCGCGGCACTCAATCGAACTGGCTTTCAGTTTCTCGAATGACGTCCAGTTCCGAATCAAGACATTCGTGTAAACGAGCGGCACTTTCACGCCGTATTCGAGCGCATCCTTCTGCGTCTCCGGCAATTCCGGGCAAAGATACGGAATCATCATGTTCCAGCAGGCTAGGACGCAGTTCTTAGCGCTCACGAATCGCGCTACTCCGCCGCGTACGTAGGTGACTTCCACGTCGTTCCCCGGTATTGGTTCGCCCGGTATGCCGCCCATGTTTCGCACGCGCACTGCCGTTGAATTCAGCCGGATGCGAACCGGCGAGCTCGGATTGTCGAGTTTGGAATAATCCATCCTCGCCAGGACGATGTCTTCCATCGTGTGTCCCGGCGCCGCGCCCGGAATCAAAGACCGAACGAGAGATCGCGCAATCGAAGCGTTGCCGTCCGGAAAATGAAAAATGTATGGCGCTTCCAAGTCCTGCTTGGTGACTTCGTAGCCCAAACCCGGCCCCGGCGCCCCCGAAAGATCCATGCCTGCGAATCCGGGAGCTCCGAGTCCCGCGAGATCTCCCGCGGGCACGGCCTCAATTCCAACGCCATATAGCCCGTACGTCGATTCCTGAAAGAATGGAATCACATCCGGATGGACTTTCACGTCGTTCAGAAGAAAATCCTTGTAGCTGGTTCGGGCGAGATGCTCTTTCTTCTGCTCGCGAGTGAGCGCTGGCAGGTAATCGACCTTCTCAGAGTGCAGTCGCGCAATGTCGTTCTGCGCTTCCTTCGAAAGCGGGGTCTTCGCCAGAAATTCCGGCCACGGGAGTTCTCCCAATCCCGTCGCAAGCTGATCCGCGCCAAACCGCTCCTTGGCGAAGAACATTCCCCGGCTCATTCCGCGCGAAGAGAAAAATTTGCGGTCGTAGTATTGGTAGAAACGATCCACGTCAATCCCGATCTCGCGAAGGAGGCCCATGGCTTCAGCGCTGTAATGCTTTGGCCCAGCGATGGATTGTGTGCCGCCGTAGCCGAGCAGTAATCGCCCGTTTGCCTCGAATTCGTTCCGCTTCGCGTGGCCGCCAAAATCATCGTGATTCTCGATGATCAGCACGCGCGACTTTGGGCCAGCAGCTTTCCGGTAGAAATAAGCAGCGGCAAGCCCGCTGATACCTCCGCCGACGACAATCAAGTCATATTTCTCGTTGTCCGGTGTGGGATTGCTCCAATGCTGGCCGTCGCGCAGAGAGTGTGCCACTTCCCACGAGCCATCGTGGCTGCCGCGCATTCCGGTCCGCGTCGGCGGATAATATTTTGGATCTTTTTCGGGTGCGAAGGGCGACTGAGGCTGGCCGAATGCGTCGAGCCAGGCGTGATGCGGAAAAGCGAGCGAACCTCCGACAGCAATGCTAAACCCGTTTAGAAAATCGCGGCGCGAGATCGCGCGATGCATTCCGAGTTCGCGATCGCGTCTCTTTTCATCCACCGATACCCCCAGGATATTTTCCCGGCGCGAAACCCGGCGTGCGGGCGTCCGGGCACTGTGTGATTGCGGACGCCAGCATAGTCGAACCCGGGCAAACAGGAAAGCGCGGGATGACTCCGTCGGTGTGAAAATATCCCGCAGTCATTTTCAATTTGCGCACCGAATGATCGACTAGAGTGCGAGCGCCCGCGCGATTAGAATGGTGTGCCCCAGAAATCGTGGGCGCGGCTCTAACAATAAAAATGGCCAATCGCAAAATTCGCCCCTTGCGGCGCGACGAGTTGCCCCTAAATACCGTGAAGCTCGCACGCTACCTGATTGGCAAAACTCTCGTCCGCGATCTTCCCGCCGGGCGCCTGAGCGGGCGCATCGTCGAAACCGAAGCCTATCTTCCGGGCGATGCGGCCTGCCACGCCTCCCGCGGCCAGACGCCGCGCAATCGCACGCTCTTCCTCGAGCACGGTCGCGCCTACGTTTATTTCATCTACGGCTCGTCGTTCATGATGAACGTTTCGGGCGAGAAGCACGGCGTGGGCGCCGGAGTGCTTCTGCGCGCGGTCGAGCCGATCGAAGGAATTGAACTGATGCGCCGTCATCGCCGCACCTCGGTACTTCGTGATCTCACGCGCGGCCCCGGCCGCTTGGCCTCCGCGTTCCGTATCGACAGGCGTGTCGATGGGGTCGATCTTTGCGCGCCCGGTGCGCTCTGGCTTGGCTCCGCGATCCGAAAAAGGGGCGCCATCGGCGAAAGCGTTCGCATCGGCATCACGCGCGACGCGCATCTCGTCTTGCGCTTTTACGAGCGCGGCAATATTTTCGTCAGCGGACCAAAGAGACTTCAAATTTGAGACGCGAATTGCGGTAGGATTCTCAACCCGGCGCGCGCGAGCGCTCGCGATCTCGCCGCTGATTAGCACTGCCAGCAGCGTTTCAAAAAGGAGCACCATGAAATCCGATCCGAAATCTCCAGCGCCCAACCGGCGACAATTTCTCGGCAATTCCGCAGGCCTGTTGCTCGGCGGCGTACTCGGAAGCTCGTTGTTGGCCGCGGGCGAATTTTCAGCAGCATTCAGAGCTGCGGATATGCCGCAAGCCTCCAGCGCGTCTCCCCGCCGAATCATAATTGATACCGATCCCGGCGTGGACGACGCCTTCGCGATTCTCCTCGCGTTGAGCTCGCCGGAACTGAAAGTCGAGGCGATCACGCCCGTATCGGGCAACGTGCCCCTCGAACTGACTCTGCCAAACGCGCTGCGGCTCGTCGAAATCGCCGGCCGCACGGACATTCCAGTCGCCGCGGGCGCAAGCGTTCCGCTCACGCGACGCCTCATCACCGCAAGCTACGTTCACGGCGAAGACGGCCTCGGCGGCGTAAACTTCCCGCCTCCGAAAACGAAGCCCGTCGCCGAAACCGCCACCGAAATCATTCGCCGCATCGTCCGCGCGCATCCAGGCGAAGTCACCATCGTCGCCGTCGGCCCTCTCACAAATATCGCCACGGCTCTCCGCTCCGATTCCGAACTCGCAAGCATGATTCCGAACCTCGTCCTGATGGGCGGCTCGATCTCCGGCGGGAATATCACTCCGGCAGCAGAATTCAATTTCTACGTGGATCCCGAAGCAGCCTACGTCGTCTTCCATTCCGGAATTCCAATCGTCATGGTTGGACTCGACGTCACGCGCAAAGTTCAACTCCGCGACGACGACGCGGCAGCTCTTGAAGCCGGCGCAAATCCCGTAAGCAAGGCCGCCGGGCGAATCGCCCGCAGCACTATCGCTCAATACCGCCGAACCGGCTTCCCCGGTTTCCCGATGATGCACGATCCGCTCGCCCTCGCCACGCTTCTCGATCCCACGCTCGTCAAGCTGAAGGATTACTACGTCAATATCGAAATCGAGGGCGAACTGACCGCCGGCGAATCCGTGGCCTACGATCACGCTCCGGTTCGCCATTCCGCGCCTCTCGAGAGCGGCGGGACACTTGACGGCCGCAATGCCGACGAACCGTTTCACACCAACACGAAGGTCGCGGTCGATGTGGACGCCGACAGGTTCATGCGCCTGCTCGTTGGCCGGTTGACGAATCGCGCCTCATAAGCCGCGCGCCGATCTCGTGCTCGGCACTTCGTCCACGACGTCATTCTGAGGACGACCCGACCAGGGTCGGCCGAAGAATCTGCATTTCCGCCCGCGCATCGCGCCCCGCGCACACTCATCCACCGATGCTCTCGTGCCCTTTGTCCCTGCATGCGTCGCGCAACCGTCATAAAAGCTCAGATATCGCTTTCTCTAAATCTTTGGTAAATTGCCCGGCGAGCCAACCCCGCTCCCTCGAATCGGAGATACCGATGAACAATCTCGATCTGCGCCCTCTATCCATCGGAGAAATCCTCGACCGCACCTTTACGCTCTATCGCAATTACTTCGTCTTGTTTATCGGAATCTCCGCGATTCCGCAGCTTCTCGTGCTCGGCCTCAGCCTGGCGCAGGTTGCCGTCTTGATGCCCGCGGGCCTCTCAACTGTGGGAGGCCGTGGGGGTAGCACGCCTCCGCTCTCATCCATAGCCGCTGGCGCTAGCTATGGTTTACTGGCGTTCCTGGGCTTGATCGTCACGCTGATTGCTTTGATTCTTTCTCAAGGCGCGACCATCATGGCCGTCTCCGAGCTCTATCTCGGACGCACGATCACCATCGGAGAATCTTTTCGTCGAGTCCGCGGTGAGCTGGGCACCATCTTCGGCGTAATGATGTTGAACGGTCTTGCGACATTTGTTGGGCTTCTCCTGCTGATCGTTCCGGGAATTTACGTGATGTGCAGGCTTATCGTCGGCATTCCCGTGGCGCTGCTCGAGAACCTCGGCGCCCGAACGGCGCTGGAACGCAGTTGGCAGTTGACGAAAGACAGCGCCGGACGCGCCTTCCTCATCTTCCTTCTCTATTTCGCGCTGAGCATGGCGGCGACCATGCTCTTGGCCTTCCCGTTCCAGATGGCAATTATCTTGGTGAAAGGAAATCCGTCGTTGATTCTGGTCTTCATGGGATTGGCGCAGGTTGGAACGTTTATCGCCAACGTTCTCGTCGTCCCTGTGATAACGATTGCAAGCTCCATCCTTTACTACGACCTCCGCGTGCGGAAAGAAGCCTTCGACCTTCAAATGATGATGGCGCCTCTCGCTGGCCCGGTGACCGGCGGCGTGCCGAAGGCGATCACTTAGTCGTGGCTTCGCGATTTCTTTCGGATACCCTTTCTCGGTGAGCAGACGGAGCCGCTTCCGAATACCATTCCACTGGGTTGCGCGCATCGTTGTGCTTGCGATGTCGGCAACAGTAGCCGCCGCGCAGACGAAACCTCCTGTGCCCGGCCCGTACGAGTCCGGCCCATACGATCCACGCGCATTCGCGGCCGATCTTCACCAGCTCGAAGCATCTCTCAAGCAACGGCACGCGACTCGCGAAGATCTCGACGCATTTCGCACTCGCCTTCCCGTCAAATGGCAAATTGACACGCCTGACCGCCGCTACGAAGTTTCGAGCGAGCCCCTGCGTTCAATTCTTCTCGACGCCGAACGGGATCCGGCCAAACGCCCCTCGCACGTCGAGGAAGCGGAAGCGTGGCTCGGCAATCTCGCGGATCAATCGCGGAATTATTCCCTGCGTGCGTCGTCCGCAAATCCGGACGCGCGTAAAGCACTCGACGATATCCTCAGCCGCCGCGAGTTCTCCTCCGTCCGGCCTCCGAACGCCTGGGATCGCCTCAAGCAACGAATCAGCGATTGGCTTCTGCGTATTGTTGAAAGGCTCCTCCATCAAATCGGCAGGCATCCGCTAGGCGCGAAATTTCTTTTCTGGTTTCTCATCGCCGCTGCCGTGGCATGGATTGCGATGATGCTCTTCCGATTCTGGGGCGAGCGTGGCCGAAGGGAAGAACTGCAAAGCATCGAGCACGTCGCGGCGCACCGCTCGTGGCAGGAATGGATTCGTGCCGCGAGGCTTGCTGCCGACGGCGGAAATTATCGCGAAGCCGTCCATTCCACCTACTGGGCCGGCATTACGTATCTCGAAGATCTTGGCGTCGTCACCCCGGATCGTTCCCGGACGCCGCGTGAATATTTGCGGCTCGTTGAAGAATCCGGCGGCTATCTCCCTTCGGAGCGCGCCAAGCGGCGGGATTCTCTGGCCGCGCTCACTTCGCGGCTCGAACGTATCTGGTACGGGCTGCGGCCCGCTCGCGTGGAAGATTTTCAGGATTGCATGCGCCAGGTCGAGGAACTCGGATGCCGTTTGCCATAGATCCTTCCGACCGCAAACTCGTCTATATCTCTGCGGCGGCGTTCATCGTTCTCGCGACGGCGCTCGCGTTCGTCGCGCCGCCTTCCCGTGAACAAGCCAGCCCGATTCCGTCAATCTATTCCGTGGATTCGAACGGAGCGCACGCCGCCTATTTGCTCTTGAAGCAGCTACGCTATCCCGTGCGCGTCTGGGAACGTCCGCCAAACGAATTGCCTGAGGACCCCGGCGGCGTCGTTCTCGTTCTTGCCGATCCCATTCAGCCGCCGGTTGAAAAAGATCGAGCCGCGCTTTTGAATTTCGTCAAGGCCGGAGGGAGAATTCTATTCACTGGCTCTATGTTGACGTCCTTTTTCCCCGACGCTCATTCGTCCGAAGAACCGCTCGAATCTTCGTGGCAGACCTACGACTCCGAATTCCCAAGCAACTTCACCGCAGGCGCGCCGAAAATTTCGCTCCAACCCGAAGCCGAGTGGGCCATGATCGAACCGTCGCAGCTGCCCCTGTACGGGCCCGCGGATTCCGCCGTCGTCGTGAGCTGGCGCGTTGGGAGCGGCGAAATTCTCTGGTGGGCCGGTCCCACGCCTCTCACGAACGCCGGAATCACGCACGACAACAATCTGAATCTCTTCCTTGACGCCGTCGGCTCGGCAAACGGCAACGCCGCCGATCAACCGGCAATTTACTGGGATGAATATTTTCATGGCCAGCGCGATTCGCTCTGGGCCTACGTCGAAAAAACGCCCGTGGCATGGGGACTTTTGCAAATCGCGATCCTCGGTTTCGCGGTATTGTTCACGTTCAGCAGGCGCAGCGGACCGATCGCCATGCCCGCCACGGTTTCGCGGCTATGGCCGCTCGAATTCGTTGACACCATCGGCGGCCTCTACGAGCGCGCGCATGCCGAGCCTGCCATGGTCGGCGCCGTCTACCAGCGATTCCGCTCGTTGCTCACGCGCCAGTTGCGCTTGCCGCTCGCCACAGATGATGCCGCGCTCGCGGAAGCTGTTCGCGTGCGGCTCGGCTGGCAGGCCGACGAGCTTGGCGAAACGTTGCGCCGCGCCGCCGCCGCGAGCCGCGCCGCGAAAGTTCCGCCCGGCGATGCGCTCGAAATCATTCATCGCCTCGAATCGCTCGAAGAGCAGCTTATTTTGAGAAGAAAAAAGTAACAGGAGAAATTCAACACGTGGAAAACCTCTCACGCCTCGCCGCTCACGTTCGCAACGAATACGCAAAAGTCATCATCGGCCAGCGCGACGTCATCGACCAGATGCTGCTCGTTCTCGTCTGCGGCGGCCACGCGCTGATGGAAGGCGTGCCCGGCCTCGCAAAAACGCTGGCCGTAAAAACGCTCGCCCGCATCTGCGGCCTCGAGTTTCAGCGCGTGCAATGCACCGCCGACCTCATGCCCGCCGACATAATGGGCACGAACGTCTTTAACATGGCGACGAGTTCATTCTCGCTCCATCGCGGGCCCGTCTTCACGGATCTGCTGCTCGTGGATGAAATCAACCGCACTTCCCCGCGCACGCAAGCCGCGCTTCTCGAAGCCATGGAGGAGCGCCAGGTAACGATTGACGGCACGCGTTACGCGCTCTCCGGAAATTTCACCGTTCTTGCGACACAGAACCCAATCGAATTCGAGGGCACCTATCCCCTGCCCGAAGCGCAACTCGATCGCTTCCTTCTCAAAATTCGCGTCGGCTACCCGTCCGAAAAAGAAGAAGCCGAAATTCTCGAGCGTTGGGGACAGGGATTCGATTCCCGCCGCTTCGATGCCATCGAGCTCGCGCCGATCGACGCTGCATGGCTCGCCGCCGCGCGGCAAGAAATCGAAAGCGTGCGCGTCGAGCCAGCGCTCTACAAATATCTCGTCACGCTGGTTCGCAGGACGCGCGACTGGCCCGCGCTCACTCTCGGCGCCAGTCCTCGCGCGGCCATCGGACTTTTTTCCGTCGCACGCGCTCTTGCCGGCATCGAGGGCCGCGATTTTCTCATCCCCGACGACATCAAGATCGCCGCGCCCGCCGTTCTTCGCCACCGCATCATGCTGAAGCCCGAAGCCGATCTCGAAGGGCTGACCGCGGATCAGGTGGTGTCCGATATTCTTTCCGCGGTCGAGGTGCCGAAATAGTGATCGAGAATCCGCTCGCGCCTCCGGCGGCCGTTGCTCGCGCGCGCCCGAACGGGCGAATCCCGTTCGGGTTCGGTCCGCGCTTTTTCGTCGGCATTCTGCTCGGCTTCGGCTGGCTCATTCCCGCGTGGTGGTTTCCGCGAATGATCGCGGCGATGTTTCTATGGAACGGCGTCTTCCTCGCCGCATGGCTCTGGGATTTCCTGCAGCTTCCATCGCCCGGTCAACTCGAACTCCGCCGCATCTGGCGCACGCGTCCGGCGCTCGCCTGCGCCAGTTCCATCGCCATCGAAATCACGAATTCAGGCCGCATCACAATTCGCGCGCGAATCATGGACGAAACTCCACTCACGTTGCGTACCGAGCCCGCAAACGTCGAACTCAGAGTCCGCGCCGGATCCACCGCGCAAGCGAAATACGAAATTCTTCCCGCGGAACGCGGCGACGCGCGCGCCGGAAGAATGTTCGTAACCTATCAAAGCGCGATGCGCCTCGCCGAACGCTGGGCCGTCGCCGATACCGCGCAGGTCGTTCGCGTCCTGCCCAACATTGAAGAAGCCAAGCAGCACACGCTTTATTTGATTCGCAGCCGCCAAATTGAAATGGAGAAGCGCCGTCGCCGCCAGCGCGGCATCGGACGCGAATTCGATTCTCTGCGCGAGTATCGCGAGGGCGACGAGATTCGCGACATCTCCTGGACCGCGACGGCTCGGCGAAATCATTTGATCACGCGCGTCTTTGAAATCGAGCGCAGTCAGATCGTCTGGCTCGTTCTTGACGCCGGGCGTTTGCTGCGCTCGCAAGTGGAGGAACCGGGGCGCGCGCTGCGAATTTCGAAACTCGATTACGCTGTAAACGCCGCGCTCTCGCTCGCGCAAGTCGCGCTTCACTGCGGCGATCGCGTCGGCCTGCTCGCCTACGGCCGCCGCATCCAGCAAAATGTAAACGCCGCGCGCGGGCATCGCCACGTGCGTGCCATTGTCGAATCGCTCGCGCAAGTGCACGGCGAAGCCGGCGAGGCTGACCACGCCCGGGCCGCGCACTCTCTCCTCACCACACAAAAGCGCCGCAGCCTCGTCGTGTGGATCACGGATTTCGCCGAGACAGCCACGACTCCCGAAGTCATCGACTACGCGATGCACATGACGACGCGGCATCTCGTCCTGTTCGTCGCCATGGGCCAGCCGGATCTCACCGCCGTGGCAAACACGACTCCGGCGACAAAAGAAGACATGTATCGCCACGTTGCCGCGCTCGAAATTTCGCACCGCCGCGAAGTGCTTCTGCGTGGCCTGCGCCAACGCGGCGTCCTCGCGCTCGAGCTAATGCCCGACGTCCTCGCATCCTCGCTCGTCAATCAATACCTCGACATCAAAGAACGCAGCCTGCTCTAGCACAACCATGATTTTTCAATCTGCTCTTTACTTCCAAGATTCCAGCCACGTGGCAACCATGCAATCGCACTTCTCGAAGTCTTTGTGTTGATTGCTACGCCAGATCGGGTTGTGCCCGCCGCGAAAAATTCAAATACGTCATCAGCAAAGTGAACATCACCGCAGCAAAAAAATACTTCAACGCCCGAGGAATATCCGACGGCGAAAGAAACGCCTCAATAATCCCCGCTACAAATAGCATCGGAATCGTGCCGAGCAGCAGCCGCGCCGCGCGCCCTCCCGCTCGCGCCAGCGATTCGCGTCGCGGCAGCAAACCGGGAAACAGCATCCCGCGCGCAATCTCAAAGCCCGCGCCTCCCGCGATGAAAATAGCGGGCAACTCGATCACCCCGTGGGGCGCCACAAAGCTCCAAAGATCCGAAGCCATCCCCGCCTTCCACGTCGCCGCGCCAATCACGCCCAGGAGCACGCCATTCAGTACCATCATCCACATCGTGCCAATCCCCGCCGTGATTCCGTATGCGAACGTCGCAAACGCAACGAGCATGTTGTTGGTCATAATGCCGGAGGCCGCGGCTGGCTTCACGGTCACAATCGATTGCGTCCACATCTTGTGCCGCTCGATTGTCTCCATCATTTCCGGACCAAGCAGCCTCGGCGCGAATGCCGGATCGTGAATCGTAACGGCCCAAGCCGCAACCGCGGTCACCATGAAAATTGCCAACGCCAGCAAAGTTTCCGGAAGCGTTTCGCGAAAAATCTGCGGATACGTCTGCGAATAAAACTTCACAACGCCGCTGATCTTCGGGCGTTGCCCCATGTAGATAAGGTTATGCGCGCGCCCCAGAAGCTGATTGAGATACGCGGCAAGCTGCGGGCTCGTGATATCCTCGCGCACGGCCGCAAGGTCCGACGCGGTCTGGCGGTACAATAAGCCAAGTTCCTGCAGTTCGCGATGATCGAGGGCCGAAACGCCGCCCGACCTCGACCGGCCGACAAGCTGCTCGAGCCGTGACCAGTAGGGCTTTCGTTTCTCAAGCCAACGCGTAGAGATCATGTCGCTGCCACCAACGAATCCACCGCCGCAGAACGCTTCCGCCGACAAGATTACCATTGAAACACCGGAGCAAACCGCGCTCGAATTCGCGATCGCTGGAGTCGGCAGCCGGTTTCTAGCGCTCGCGTTCGATATGCTGATTCAGTCTGTTGCTTTCACGCTTTTGATTCTCGGCGGAGTATTTCTTATCGGCAGCGCCTTCCATGGCGCGTTCGGCAACAATTGGGCGCTGGCGCTGCTGATCCTTGCGCTCTTCATTGTTTTTTTCGGCTACTTCGCGATCTTCGAAGCCGTGTGGAACGGTCAGACGCCCGGAAAGCGGATCACGCACATTCGCGTAATAAAAGATTCCGGCCGTCCGATTACACCGGCCGAATCTTTTGGGCGCAACTTGATGCGAATCGTGGATAGTTCCCCGGCATTCTTGTACGCCATCGGTATCGTGAGCGTCCTGCTCAGCAAGCAGAACAAGCGCCTCGGCGATTTCGTCGCGGGCACCATCGTGATTCACGAGCGGGAACTTCAGGATATCCGGCCGTTGTGGCAGCCGTCGGTAAACGCAGCGGCGACGAAATACGGAGCCGGGAATCTGACGCAGGAGGAATTTGCGATCGTCGAAGCATTTCTGAACCGGCGGCTTTCGCTCGAGCCCGACGTCCGCTTCCGTATGGCCGAGCAGATCGCCACGCGCATCAAGCCGAAACTCACCGCGCCGCCGGAAAATTTCCCCTCGGCCGAGCACCTCATCGAAGCCGTCGCCGCCGAGCGCCGCGCCTCCGCCCGCTACATCTGAACACACCAACGCAATAAAAGAATCCGCACGGGCGTAAACCTGGAATCGCCCTGAGTCACACGCTGCAGCTCGCGTCGGAGACTACGCCTTCGCGCCGGAAGCCTGGCTGAACGATTTGATCGCGCTCGCTTCATCCGGATGAACATCGAACACCGCGTTCAGGCTGGTCATCTTCAGCATGTCCTGCACTTTCGGGCTGAGGTTCGAGAGCTTCAGTTGGCCGCCGGCCCTGCGCACCGCCGTATGGCTCCGCACAAGCTCGCCGATGCCCGCGCTGTCTACGTGATCCACGCCGGCGAGGTTCAACAGGATCTTCGTCTTCCCCTCCTCGACGAGGGCTTGAACGATGTCGCGGAGCATTACGTTTCCTTCGCCGAGCGTAATTCTTCCGCTGATGTCTACGATGGTGGCCTCGACGCCGTGTCGCGTTGCCGCCTGCATTCTAAGATTCTTGCGCTCCTGGATGCTGATTCCCGCGCGATCGAGGATCTCGCACGCCACGCTCGCCACCTCGCGCCACTCGGTCCTTACAATGATCAACGAGCGCTTGTCCCCCAGGACTTTTCGGAATAGCGCCGCATCTTCGTTATCTGGAATCGGCAGCGGAATGCTCTTGTCTGCCGACGCAGCTTTCGCCGCCGCCGAACCCGCGCCCGCGCCAGCCAGCCCGAGTAAGGCTGTCGCGCCGATGCCTATCGCCAGCGCTTGCCCGAGACCCGGAATTGCCAGCAGCGTCGCCGCCACCACTCCCGCCGTCATTCCCGCCGCGCCGCCCGCGAATCCGCCGGCCCACGAACCGAAATCTTTCGCCATGCTCGCGGCCTCAGTTTCAGAAGTTGTCAGGAAAACGATCGATTCCTGCGGCACACTCCGCTTCAGCAGCTCTCTCAAAGCCTTCTCGGCTTTATCGCGCGAATCGAAAACGCCTATCGCAGTTTCCATTTGGGCTTCTCCTTGTGCCAATTGCATCAACGGCTGTCTTCGGGGACAGCTCGGCGAGATCTCCAAACCGAGGGGCCTATCGTGGTGTCCGCCCACCAACGAACGCGAACGCTCGCTGGCCCGCTGGAGTGGCGAAAATTTGCTCCTATACGTGTAATTTGTCAAGCGGAATGGCCCGGAAACGCAGCGATTTGGCCGGATATCGCTCCCGCCCTGAGCCACTTGCGGGTCATGTACGTACTCCCTCCCGGGAGCAATTCTCGTGCCGCCCGCGTCCCGCCGGCTCTTAGGCGCTCGAGGCCGCGCGCCAAACGAATCGGAAGCGCGCCGATTCACAGAACAGATCCACGCAAATATCTGCGGCGTCACATGACTGTTGAACGATTCAACATAAGTTGACAATCTCAGCGGGTCCGAAGTTAAGCCTCCCCCTCTCAAGCAAAATCAAATCCAATGAAACTAACGTGCTTACAGCCATCCACCGGTCCGCAGGTCGCGGCACTCGAATTGCATCGTTAACAACAGGGCCATCTTCATCTAGGCGGCTGCAGGACTGGACTTGGCGTATCCCAACGACCCGATCTGCCTCGCCAGCGAAGCCGGTCAGACATCGGTCGAATCAAGGCCACCCTGCAGTTGCCTTCTCGCTTCCAAGTGCACCTCGGCAAGAAGGCTGTGAACCATCCCCACTGGCTCACAGCCTTCGAGCCAAGTTATCGCCATCGGCAATTGGTGAATCGTAGCGCCGGCATCTTGCCGGCGGTTTTCTTAGCGTGTTTTCAACTGGGAAATTAGTGCAACGAAGCAGCTTCAGCCTTGGCATCTTTCAAGATCGGAATATCCGGATCCGCGTCCTTCCAAAGCGTAAGGAAATCATTGTAAGCGGCGTGCGCTTTCGCGTTATCGCCCGCAAGAACATAAGCCCGCGCAAGCCCCAAATGCGCTAGCGCGCCAGTCGGGCAATTCTCCACCAATCCACGGTGATCAATTATCTTCTGAAACTCCACAACCGCCGCCGTGCCCTGCTTTGCCGATAGATAAGCTTGCCCGCGGACGTACACGGGATACATGCACGAATTGATGCCCGCTCCTCCGGAACTGACTGATAGCTCAATCGGTGAGGCAGCCTGAAGCAACTCGATCCCGCGCGCGGGATTGTTTTGATCGATCGCAATCTGCGCTTCAATCGTGGGCACCGAAAGCGATCTTACAAGCGTGTCCAAGGGGAATCGCTTCGCGAGACTCTGGCCGGTGGATTCTGCGTGCGAGGTATCGCCCGCCATTGCGAATGCAATCGCCGCTTCCTCGGCAACGGGCCGGTCCGTGCCTCCCAAATTGAGTGAAGCTGCGGCGCTCTGCCGCGCCTCGGCCGAATATCCAAATTCGGCCTCCCGGATCGCGCCATTGTCCTGCCAAAACGCCGCACTCTCCTTGTTGTCCGTTCGCAGAGCGGCGTCAATGGCGCGCTTCGTTAATTCACGAGCCTTTTGCGAATGGCCGGAATATGCTTCCGTATCGGATTGAAAGGCCCACCGTTCGTGCTCGAGGTCCGGCTTACCGTCAAACCACGACAATTGTTCCGCCATCCCCCGCGTGTCGCCCTGAAGAAAATCGATTTCGTAGAATTGGAGATGAATGCCATCGTCGTCCAGTTTTTTCGCGACCGCTTCGTCCAGCGGCTTCCGGGATTCATCGAGACGATTGAGGACCATCAAAGAATCTGACAACGATTCCAGATCGATCACATTGTTTGGATCAAGATCGACGGACTCACGGGCAACGTCCAGCGCTTTATCGGGCTGTCCCAATTGGAAATAGATCACGCCGAGATTGTTATAGGGAATCGCATCCCGCGGATAGCTCTGAATCCATTCTTGGTAGGTTTCCGCAGCCTTCTCGAGCTCGCCCGTCACAGCTCCGTAATACGACGAAGCAATATGGAATTTTTCCAATTCGCTCGCACGATCGCGCAGCTCAAAAGCTTTCGTGAGATAGGTAGAGGCGCGATCCGGCTGCCCCAGATTCCCATACATGATCCCGATGCCGCCATACGCGCTCGCAAAATTCGGATCGAGTTCGACGGCCCGCAAGAAATACGGGAGCGCGGAGGAGGCGCCCTTCTCCCGCTCGGTCTTTCGCCCGAGAGTAAACGCCTTCAGCGCTTCGAGCGACGGCGTGGTTTCCTGAGCGAGCGGCACATCGAATTTCTGCACCGAGGAGAGCGATTCGCCGAGTTCGCCGCGCAGCTTCGTCGCCGCCGTTCCGAGCGCGTCCAGCACTTTCTCTTTCCCCGCCGCGCGTTCCTGTTCCTCCGCAAGAATGTCGCCGGTGTGGCAATTCACCGCTTTCAAGCCCACGATAAATTCGTTTCCGATACTTGCGATCGTTCCGGACACATACGCCTTGCTTTCCGCGCGCTGGCAGAGTTCGCGCGCGACATCCGGCGTGAGCGGCGTATTCGCCGGCTTCGTCATCATGCGCAGCGTCGACGTCACTTTGTCGTCGGACAACACGTTCAAGAACGGCGACTGGCGCAGCGAAACGCCGAGCGCTTGCTTCAGCGTGTCATCGAACACAGGATCACTGGTGCTATTCGCAAAGTCGGCGACGAGGACAGTGTCTCGCTCGGTAAGCACAGCGGGCTTGTTGCGTCCCCTGAACCACCAGAAAGCAGCGGCAACTACCGCGACAAGCGCGACCGCAGCTATGACTGCCGTCACGCGCGAGCGCGGCGGTGCCGCGGCGGCAATCTCACCCGACGGCGGCCGCGCGGCAGCGCCCGAATCAGATAACGGAACGGATGATGAAGCGGGCAATGGCGCAGACGATGGCAAAGTCTTCGATGACTCCGAACCCGGTACACCAGAGCTCGCCGGCGCGGATCCCGCCGCTGCCGCAGGCGTCAAACTCGCTGCTGGGACAGCAGCAGTCACCGTCGCCGTCGCAGTGCGCGAAGTATCAAATTCGCGCCGAATTCGTTTCAAATCCGCGCGCAGATCGGACGCATGCTGAAAGCGCAGCTCACGATCCTTCTCAAGCGCACGGCTGATCGCACGCTCAAGGTCCGGCGGAATATCGGAATTCAGTCGCACAGGCGCCACGGGAACGCGATTCAGAATCGCGTCGAAAATCACGCCCGAAGTTTCACCGTGAAATGGCGGCGCACCCGTCGCCATTTCGTACAGCACCACGCCAAAACTAAAGATGTCGCTGCGCGCATCCACCTCTTTGCCGCGCACTTGCTCGGGCGACATATACGCCACGGTGCCGAGCGTGCTGCCGGGGCTCGTCAAATTCTCGGGCGACAGCCCCGCCGTCTCTTGCGTGGCAGAAATCGACTGCGCTGAAGGCGCGGCAATCGTCTTCGCCAGGCCAAAATCGAGAATTTTCGCCTGCCCACGCTGCGTGATGAAAAGATTGGCGGGCTTGATGTCGCGATGAATGATGCCTTTGTCATGCGCCGCGGCCAGCGCATCGGAAATTTGAATGCCGAAGTCGAGCAAATCTTCGTTCCCGAGCGGTTTGCCCGCTACTCGGTGCTTCAGCGTCTCGCCCTCGAGATACTCCATGGCGATGAAGAGCCGCCCCCCGTCCTCGCCAATTTCGTAAATCGTGCAAATGCCGGGATGATTGAGCGCTGAAGCCGCGCGAGCTTCGCGGCGAAACCGCTCGAGCGCGACGGGATCTTTCGCAACTTCATCCGGAAGGAACTTCAGCGCAACGGGGCGGCCGAGATTCACGTCCTCGGCTTTGTAAACCACCCCCATGCCCCCACCACCGAGTTTCTCGAGAATCCGGTAGTGCGAAAATTGCGAACCGGAGCTGGGTGCCCCGGATGAAGACTGTTCTGCCATCGCGCGCGCATCTTACCAGTTTCCGCACGAACGCTAAAGTCCGAAGGCAATCCGAGAGCGCCGCCCGCAAACGTTTCCTCAGAGCCCGGAGACCCCTGCCTCCGGGAACAATCCCAATTGCCGGCGATGCCAAAGCCTGCTTTCCACGAATCTGATTTGCCAACGTACGCGCCCAGTTGGCGCCAAAGCGAGCCACTCCGAAGTTGACACACGTAATAATCCAACAGACGGTTGATAAATTCAACGCCCGCAGCCCGCCTCCGATTCTGCGCGTTTTTCCAAATTCCATGATATGAAGGACCTACGGAATCATCTGCCGCGTTCCGCGTGGCAATCGAATTGCTTCTTTCAACGCGAAGCCCGGCAGCATCACCCGGCGAGGAGATAAAGATGGCCAAGAAATCCGTTACCAAGTCAAAGTCACCAAAGAAACTTCAAAGCAAAAAGCTCGATAAAGTGAACACCCTCCAGATTAGGGCGAGGTTCTAGTCCAATCGCCAATTGAGACGGGCTGTCCCGACTTCGGAGGCGGCTCGTCTCGCGTCAAAATAGGCAGCCTCAGCCTACAAATTCGCACGGTCAAGCGGCCCAGCCCCTTAGCCGCACGAATTGTTTTCGGATGATGCCATTGAATTTCGCTCCATCGGCGGCCAATTTCGCTCCACCGGCCGTTCAGAGCCCTGAGGCCCCCGCCTCCGGGAGCAATCGCATCGATGGCGAGCCCCGTGACACCAGCCTCGTCTAGCTTGATTGCATCCCGCGCTCCGCTCCAACGGCGCTGGCGAATCGCCCGCCGATAAACTAAAATCCCGCAGGCCGAACATGGGAAAACCAGCCACGCTAGCCAGCTTCTGCCACAAAGCCCCGAAAAAGCATCCGTCGATCGCCCTCAGAACCAGTGCAGCACGCCCTCGCCGCATCGCCGCACGTTTCCTCGCCGTCGCAACTCTCGTCCTCCTCGCCTGCCTTCCCTCGTCCGCCCAGGAAGCCCACTGGAAGGAATTATTCGCGCAAGCGGGACAACTCAAGCAGCAAGGCAAACCGGTCCAAGCCCTCCCCGTCGCTCAGGAAGCCGAACGCGTGGCCGAGGCCACGTTCGGTCCCGAGAACGCCTACACTTTGGCTTCGATCAATCGCCTGGCCACGATTTACGACGATCTCGGCCGCTACTCCGAAGCCGAACCGCTCTATAAGCGCGCCATCGGCGTCGGGATTAAAACCCTCGGTCCGGAGAGCGAAGGCATCGGCGCGATGCTCAATAATCTCGCCGCCCTTAATGAAGAAACCGAACGCTACGCCGATTCCGAACGGTTCTACAAGGGCGCGCTCGCGATCAACATAAAGAATTTCGGTCCCGAAAATCCGGCCGTCGCGATTAATCTCAATAATCTCGGCTTGCTCTATACGATGCAGGCCCGCTTTGCCGAAGCCGAACCGCTCTATCGGCGCGCGCTCGCGATCGATCAGAAGGCCTACGGCAACGAAAATTCCCACGTCGCCATTACGCTGAACAATTTGGGATTAATGTATACGCAGGAGGCCCACTACCCCGAGGCCGAGCCGCTTTTCAAGCAAGCCCTCGCGATCGATCAAAAAGAGGGCAATAGCTCCGCCATCGCCACAGACATTCACAATCTCGCCGCCCTTTACGAACTCGAAGGCCACCAGTCGCAATCCGAGGATCTCTACAAGCGCGCGCTCACCATTTACGAGAAGCAACTCGGGCCCGATCATCCCAACGTCGCCGACACACTTGGCCGCCTGTCTCAGTTGTATTCCGATCAGGGACTCTACGGCGATGCCGAGCCGCCGTTGAAGCGCTCCCTCGCCATCTACGAAAAGGTCTTCGGCCAGGAAAATCTGACCGTCGCCACCAGCATGAGCGACCTCGGCCTGCTTTACGTCTACCAGGGCCGCGGCCCCGAAGCCGAGCCGCTCCTCAAGCAATCTCTCGCTATCAGGGAAAAAGCGCTCGGCCCCGATCACCCGCAACTCGCGAGCGCGATGTACCGCGTCGCCTATCTCTACGAGGCGGAGAATCGCAATTCGGAGGCCGAACCTCTTCTCAAGCGTGCGCTCGCGATTCACGTCAAGGAACTCGGTGAGGAAACTCGTCCCGTCGGCGCGGATGTTTCTCTCCTCGGCGTCGTTTGCAGCCACGAAGGCCGCAACTCGGAGGCCGAAACCTATCTGAAGCGCGCCGTCGAAGACGTCTCCAAATCCATCGGCCCCGAGACCCGCGAGATGGCCTCGACGCTCACTGATCTCGCCGGCCTGTATCAAGGCGAGGGCAAATACGCCGATGCCGAACCCCTCTACAAGCGCGCCCAAACAATTTTTGAAAAAGTTCTCGGCGCCGGCCAGCCCGAGGTCTACACCAACCTCTTCAATCTGACTGGCGTTTACGAAGCGATGGGCCGCTACGACGAAGCTAATTCCTATATGGAGCGCGGCCTTGCCCTCATCCGCCGGCGCTTCGAGTACAACTTTTCCTACATGAGCGAAAAGGATCGCCTGCAATTTCTCTCGAGCGTTCACGGCGTGTTTCCTGCTTACTTTAGTTTTGCTGTCGCGCGCCACGACCACGATCCCGCGGCAGCTGGAAAAATGTTCGACCTCGTTCTTTGGGAAAAGGGCATCGTCGGCACGAGCGTTTCGGCATTGCGGGCTCGCGTCGCCGCGAGCGGCGATTCCGAAGCCGTCAAATTGATGGACGACCTCACCGCGAAAAAGAGTGAATCCGCACAGCTCGCCACCTCCCGGCCCCCTGGATGGGTCGAACTGCAATCGAAATTGGACTCCGAAGCCAACGAGCTCGAGCAGCAACTCGCTCGGCACGTCAGTGGAGTCGGAGAACAGAAAAATCTCGCGGCCGCCACGTGGCAGGAAGTGCAAAAGTCCCTCAAGCCCGGCGAGGCTGCTGTCGAAATCGTTCGCTACCAATTTCACGACGGCAAGAATTGGACAAACACCTACCGTTACGCCGCTCTCGTCGTCACCCCCCGCGCCTCCACTCCAAGCCTGATTGTTCTCGGAGACGCGAAGAAACTTGAATCCACGCCGATCTCCAACTACCGGACGAACGTCGCGCTCACTCGCGGAGTTTCCGCCCAACCCGCACCGGGAGAAACGTCAACGCCCGGCTCCGGCGCCGGAGACACCACCGCTGCCTACGACGCGTTTTGGAAGCCTCTCGAGCCCGCGCTAGCAGGCGTCAAGCGCGTCTATGTCTCACCGGATGGCGTGCTCAATCAAATCCCCATCAGTCTTTTCGCGGACGCAAGCGGCAAAATGCTCCTCGAAAAATACGAGCTGCGCTACGTCAACAGCACGAAGGATCTTCTCCGCCCGCGCAGCGCCTCATCGTCCAAGTCTGCGGTGCTCCTCGGCAATCCGAAATTCGATTTATCGGAATCGGAAGAGCGCGCGATCCTCGCGCAACTGAACATCGCAGGAGGAAAACCTTCTCCGATCGCCTCGCTCACCCCCGCGCCCGTCGCACCGGTCACTACTTCGCCCGCAGCGTCCGGGCAGCGCTCGGCCAGCCTCCGCGGTGGCGCGCTCAATCCTCTTCCCGGCACGCAGGTCGAAGTCGATGCCATCAACAAATTGCTAAAAGCTTCCGGATGGCAAGTTACTCCTTACACCGGCGATCACGCGCTCGAGGAAGTTGTCGAACGCCTGCGCAATCCGCGTGTCGTTCATTTCGCGACGCACGGATTTTTCCTCACCGACCAGGATCTCACGCAGAAGTCGCAGGGCAGCAGCAACAGCGGCACAGTTACTCTTCAGGATCCCATGCTGCGCTCGGGCCTATTCTTCGCGGGCGCGAACCGTGTCGAGACCGGCGGCACGCCCATCGCGGGCATCGAAGATGGCGTACTGACCGCGTACCAAGCGAGCCAACTCAATCTTCAGGGCACGGAACTTGTTGTGCTGAGCGCCTGCGAAACAGGATTGGGCGAGCAGGGCAATGGCGAAGGTGTCTTCGGCCTGCGCCGCGGATTGCAGGAAGCTGGCGTCGATGCCGTGATGATGAGCATGTGGTCGGTCCCCGATCGCGAAACTCAGGAACTGATGGCTCTCTTCTACGCCAAATGGCTCAGCGGCCTCGACAAGCCCGAAGCCCTGCGCCAAGCCCAACTCAAAGAACGCGAAGTCGTCCGCCAGCGCTACAACAAAGATCTCCCCTTCTACTGGGGCGCCTTCGTCCTAATCAGCCGCTAATTTTGAAATCTCATTTCAAATCAGAAATTCCAGCCTTCGTCGCGCCCGCGCAGGAATCCAATCTCCCCCAGCAAGCGTCTCACCGGGTGTAGCCCGCGCGGCAAGCGAGAAGCGGATGCGCGCTGTTCCAAATCGTGGTAAATATTTAGGGGCAATTTGGCGTGGGCGGTACGC
>Ga0302180_10001067_pt1 | contig 22197 bp, 16 predicted proteins | sample I_Palsa_E3_2_FD_200575 | JGI IMG/M metagenome (GOLD analysis project Ga0302180, IMG submission 200575) | Peat permafrost microbial communities from Stordalen Mire near Abisko, Sweden - I_Palsa_E3_2 | ecosystem: Environmental > Terrestrial > Soil > Palsa > Peat permafrost | place: Sweden... | reverse complement strand
CGGCGCCGAGCGAGAACAGCTCCATCATCTCGCGCCCGTAGTTCTCGTTGGTGTTGCCCTTTTCGTTGTAGATCCCGTCGAGGAACACGAGCATCGCGGGGTTGGTTGTGACCGCGAGGAACAGGTCGTGAAAGCTGCCGAACATCATTGAACGAAAGAGTTCGTTCTGTTCAAGCATCATCCGCTGGGAGTCAACCTTTTCGTTGGAGTTGGCGAACCAGTCGTGGAAGATGAACGTCATCTTCTCGACGAGCTGCTGGTCGGAGCGGAGCATGCGGTCGAGCCACCAGCAGTGGTCGTCGCCCCAGACGTCTTCCGGTTCCAGTTTCTCGCCTTCGTCGTTGACCGGTTCCGGCCCGGTCAAAGTCGCCGGCCCGGAGGGGCGCGTGAGGCTGAAGACGACCTGTTCTAAAGACTGCCCCACGAGCGCCTCGGCCTGCCCGGGGGTCGGCCCGAAGCCCGCGCGCCACAGTAGGCGGCGTGCCTCCGGGAGCGTGATCGGCGGCGAGCCGACGGACGGAGCCGGTGCGGGGGAGGGTGAGGGCGGTGAAACCGGCGCGACCGGCAGTGCGACGCCGACCGTGCCGTGCGGCTTGGCGAGCGTATGATGGTGCTTGGCCTTGCGATGCTTGCGCCGGCTCTTGTGACGCCCGTGGTGCTTCTCGTGCTCCTTGGCCCGCTTGCCCTCGTCGCGGCCGTGTCCCGCACGCTGCTTGGTTGCGAAGGCCGTTTTCATCAGACGAAGACCGTCTTCGCGCGTGGCCAAGCATGGTGCAGCAGGTAGACCATTGATGGCCCCCTCGACCGTATCGGCGTGCTACTGCCCCAGGCGGCAAAGGTTCTCAACAGATGTTCTACTCGACGGTTGAGGCTTCCGGATGTCTACGTCGGCTCGTTTTGCAGGGAGCGCCAAAGGTAACGGCAGGCAAGCGTGCGGTGAGGTCGCCATGGCTCGGCGATCTCTTCCATCGCGATTGGGTCCGGCAGCGCGTCCAGTCCGTATCCGACTTCGATCGCCCTGCGGATGCCGAGGTCGCCGGTGGGCAGCACGTCGGGGCGTCCCAGGTGGAACATCAGGAACATCTGCGCGCTCCACAGGCCGAGGCCCTTTACGGCGGTCAGCTCGGCGATCACCTGCTCGTCCTCGAGTTCGTCCAGCCGCTCGAGCTCCAGTTCGCCGGAAATCGTGTGCTCGGCGAGGGATCTGAGATAGCTGACCTTCGCGCGTGAGAGTCCCGCGGCGGCGCGCAGCTCTTCGGGCTCGTCGTTCAAGATCTCCTGCGGGGTGGGCGCCCGATCGCCAAAGCGCGCCGTCAGCCGTCCGTAGATCGCGCGCGCCGCCTTCACCGACAGCTGCTGACCCGCGATCGTGCGTACGAGCGCGCCATAGTGGTCATCCGGGTCCGGGCGTCCCTCGCGCGCGTTCGGCAGTTTTCCGACCGCGCCGATGAGCTCGGCGATCACGGGGTCGCTGCGGCGGAGCTGAGTCAGGCCGCGACTAGACAGAGCAGACCGCCTCGAACGTTGTCGTCTTGCCGCCCTGCGCTCGATGCGGGTGGGGGCGGGTCCTCATTTCGATAGGAGCGAGGTCTCGAACACGACGGCCTCGCCGTCGAGCGCGTTCAGCGCGCGCGGGAGGGACATCGCCAGGCACGTGAAGCTAGGCGTGTCGCGCACCGTGAACGCGGAGGCCTCGGTGCTGCGCAGGCGCTGCACGAGGTCGAGGAACGTGCCGACGTCGTCGGTGTCGAACGCGACCACGAACTCCTGGTCGTCGAGGCCGAACGAGTACGTCGTGTGGTTGTCCACGCCGGGGTATTCGCGCCCGACTGTGATGTGCCCCTGCATGATCCGCCAGCGCTCCTCGGCTCCCAGCGCATACCACGCGCGCGACTTCACGAACGGGTACACGAACACGTACTTGCCCCTGAACCCGCGCGGCGTCGTGCGCTCGTCCTCGGAGTACTCGGAGGACTTGCGCATACCGAGGAACGAATAGGGGATCTCAGCCCACTTCATCAGCCCGCTCTGCCCCAGCACCACGTGCAGCTCGTGGATGCGGTCGAGGTTCTCGGCCTCGGAGATCAGCAGCAGCTCGGCGTCGCCGCGCGTGCCGACGAGCGAGAACGCCTGCAACAGGTGGCCGTCGGCGAAGTCCTCGCAGGCGGCGTACAGCTCGCGCTTGTCCTGCGCGCGCTGCTCCTCTCCCAGCCGCCGCCAGGCGGGGTCGAGCTTCAGGAATGTGTACTTCACGAAGTGCCGCGGCGCGCCCACCGCTCGATTATCGCAAGCCCGGGCGCCGCCCCCGGTCGCCCTGTCCAACAGATACAGTGAGCAGTCATGCGCATCGCGCTGCTTTCGCCGTATTCGTGGACGTACCCCGGTGGGGTCACGCGCCACATCCAGGCGCTGGCCGCCGAGCTCGACGCACTTGGCCACGAAGCGCGCATCCTCGCGCCGTTCGACCCCGACGACGCGCTCTCCCGCCGCCTGCACCGCGGCGCGCGCCCCCAGCACCTGGAGGAGCCGGCGGGTTTCATCGCGCTCGGCCGCACCGCCGGCTTCCCCGCCAACGGCGCCGTCTCGAACCTCGTGCCAGTCCCCGGTGGGGTGCTCGCGATGCGCCGCGAGCTGCGCGACGGCGGCTACGACGTGTTGCACATCCACGAGCCGGTCGTGCCGCTGCTCGGCTGGGACGCGCTCTGCTCCACTGCGCCCGAGCTGCCGCTCGTCGCCACGTTCCACACCTACTCCGAGAACGCCTTGACGAACGGGATCGCGAACATGCTCGGCGCACGCCGGCGCATGAACCACCTGCACGTGCGGATCGCCGTCTCCGAGGCCGCGGCCTGGACCGCGCGGCGCTTCTATGGCGGGCGCTACCGGATCGTGCCAAACGGGGTCCAGCTCGGCGAGGCGCAGGCCGAGGAGGACGCGCCCGACGAGCTCGGCGCCGGCGCTCCGCTGCGGATCCTGTTCATCGGCCAGGCCGTCGAACGCAAGGGTCTGCCCGTCCTCTTGCGCGCGTTCGAGGCGTTGCGCGAGCAGGTCCCGGCGACGCTCACGCTCGTCGGCGCCGATCCGCAGGAGGTCGCGCACATGATGCTCGACGACCGCGGCGTGCACGCGCTCGGCAAGGTCTCCGAGGCGCGCAAGCGCGCCGAGCTGGCCGAAGCCAAGGTGCTGTGCGCGCCGTCGCTGCACGGCGAGAGCTTCGGCATGGTCCTGACCGAGGCGCTCGCCGCGGCCACGCCGGTGATCGCGTCCGATATTCCCGGCTACCGCGATGTCGTGCGCGACGGGATCGACGGCACGCTTACCCCTCCCGGCGACGCGCTCGCGCTGGCCGAGGCGCTGCGCTCGCTTGCGCTCGACCCCGCCGCACGTGCGCGTATGGCCACTGCCGCGCGAGCGCGTGCCGAGCGTTTTGCCTGGCCGCACGTCGCCGCCGAGGTGCTCGACTGCTACGAGCAGGCCCAGGCCGTGGGACGACCGGCGACGCGCGCCGGCCGTGTCGGGGTGCGCCTCGGCTTGGTCCCTGCCGATCTTTTGCCACGCATCCCCGCCCAGCGCCTGCCGAGCCTGGAGACCGCGCCCGGTGTGGGTAGGACTCCCACCGGTTCGGAGGATCGATCGGGAAGCCATTCGCGCGAGCGCTTCAAGCGCACACTGCGCCGCGGCGCGCTGGTGGCTGCGTCGCTCGGTGGCATCGTGCTCGCGCTGCTCGCGCTCGCGCACATCGGCGTTGCGCGTGTGGCTGAAAGCCTGCTCGCCTCCAGCCCCGGCCTGCTCGCTGCCGGCCTGGGCCTGATGTGCGCCTCGATGTTCGTCCGCGCGATCGCCTGGTATGAGATCCTCGCGGCCGCTCCGACTTGGCGCAAGGCCAAACGCCGCGACGCGATGCAGGGCACGTTCATCGGCGTGCTGATGTCGGCCACGCTCCCGGCGCGCCTCGGCGAGCCCTCGCGCGCGCTGATCGTCGCACGGCGGCTTGGCCGCGCACGCGAGACGTTGCCGGTCGTGCTCGGCACAATGGTCTCGCAGACGCTGCTCAACCTGCTCGCGCTAGGCATCCTCGGGATCGCGATGTTCTCCAGCGTCGACCTGTTCAACGGCCATCACGGCGCGCTGCTCGCCATTGCGCTGGCGCCGCTCGCCGCGGTCGTGGTGGTGCTGCTCGCCCCCGTGATCGTGCCGAGCGCCGCGGTCTCACGCTCGCTGCGTCTGCGGGTCCTGCTCGCCGGGCTGCGCCTCTCCCTGGTGCGGGTGCGCGAAGGCCTGCGCGTGTTCCGCCATCCTCGCCAGGCGGCGCTCGCGACGACCGCGCAGCTCGGCGCGTGGGGCCTGCAATTGATGGCCTGCTGGCTGCTGTTGATGGCGCTCGGCCTCAACGGCCGCGTCGGGATCGCCGGCGCCGCGGCGGTGCTGTTCGCGGTCAACGTCACCGCGGCGATCCCCGCCACCCCGGCCAACATCGGCGTCTTCCAGGCGGCGTGCGTGGCCGTGCTCGCCGGCGCCTACCACGTCTCCACCCCCGACGCGCTCGCCTACGGCATCGTCCTGCAGGTCGTCGAGATCGCCACGGCGGTGCTGATGGGAATCCCCGCGCTGATCACCGAGGGCCTCTCCTGGAAGGACGTGCGGCTGCGCACGATGTCCGGCGCACCGGTGAAGCTGAGCCCGCTGCCGGCGGGTCAGCGGTCGGGCGCCGGCGTCAAGGGCACGCCATCGGGCGTCGAGGGTTAGCAGGCGCTCGCGTCAGGCAGCGATTGAATCGCTCTGCCGAGGCTCAGGAGGCCAAGGCCGGCTCGTCCTCGGCTTCGACGGCTCCTTCAGGCGGGTCTTCGTCGTCGAGCTCGCCGAACAGGGACGGATCGCGAGGCGAGCCCTTGATCACGTCGTCGGGCGAGCCGTCCGGTAACAGGCGGCCCTGGCGCGTGCCGAAGTAGATCGCCTGGGGGTGGTGGGCGATCAGGGCGAGCGTCGACTGCTCTGGTACGGGCGCGTAGCCGTCGGTGATCTTCATGCCGATGTCTCCGAGGCCGAGCAGCTTCTCCACCTTCAGGTGCTCTGACTGCTCGGGCACAGCGGGGTAGCCCCACGAGTAGCGCCGCCCCTGCGTCACAGGAATATCGAGCATCTTGCGCGCCTCGTAATGCAGCCACTCGGCCAGGCCCTCGGCGGTCTGCACGCCGAGGCCGTGGACGAACAGTTGCTCGGCGAACTCGCCGTCTGACTCGAGCTTCGCCATCAGGTCGGTGACCTCCGAGCCGACGGTCACGGCCTGCACGGCGATCACGTCGAGCTCGGCGGGTGGTGAACCCTTGGCCGAAGGTTTGCCGTCGGCATCCACCGCCGGCTGGTAGAAGTCGGCGAGGCAGATGCGGTCGCCCTTCGGCTGGCGCGGGCAGACGAAGCGCGTGAGCTCGGTCTTGCGATCGTTCGGGTCGAGCACGACGATGTCGTTGCCGGCCGAGTAGCAGGGGAAGAAACCGAGCAGTGCGCGCGGGTGCAGGTAGGTCTGCTCTTTCCACATGCGCTCCAGACGCGGGCGGAAGTCCTCGGCGAGCAGCTTTTGCCAGGCCTCGCCTTTGACACCCTTGCCGCCCCAGTGCAGCTTGAACAGGACGTGCGTGTCGAGGTGGGGGTAGACCTCGTCGAGGTCGACGGGGATCTCTTTGACACCCCAGAACGGCGGCTGCGGGATCGGCACGTCGGTGCGCGCGGCCGAGCGGACAGAGTCATCGGCGAAGTTGAGCTCCTCGACCGGCTCCTCGCCTTTGGCGCGGAACGCGCTGGCGCCGGCGCGCAGCTTCTCGAGCAGCGCCGCGTGCGCATCGTCGTCGATCAGCTGGTCCATCACCGACAGGCCCTCGAAGGCATCCTTGCAGTAGAAGACCCCCGGCTCGTAGGGCTCGTCGGAATCTTTGCCGCCCGGGTACAGCGCGCGGTAGCTGAACGCGCGATTGATCGCGGCGCCGCCGATCAGTACGGGGTAGTCGAGGTTCTTCGCGTGCAGCTCCTGGATTGCGGCGGGCATCTGCTTGGAGGTCGAGACGAGCAGCGCAGAAAGACCTATTGCGGTCGCTTCGTGCTCGACCGCGGCGTCGAGGATCGTCTGGATCGGAACCTGCTTGCCGAGGTCGATCACCGTGTAGCCGTTGTTCGTGAGGATCGTGTTCACCAGCGACTTGCCGATGTCGTGCACGTCGCCGAACACGGTCGCGAGCACAACCGTGCCCTTCGTGTAGCCCTCGATCTTGTCGAGGTATTTCTCCAGCTGTGCGACCGCCTTCTTCATCACCTCGGCCGACTGCAGCACGAACGGCAGGATCAGTTCACCGGCGCCGAACTTGTCGCCGACCTCTTTCATCGCGGGCAAGAGCACCTCGTTGAGCGTCGGCACCGCTCCGATCTTCTCCACCGAGCGGTCGATCCAGTCCTCGACGCCCTCCTTGCGCCGGCGCAGGATGTGGAAGTGCAGCGCCTCCTCCGGCTCCATCCCCTCGGTCGGGTCGGCTGCGCTCTGTACCTCTTCCTCGCCTTTGGACTCGAAGTGCTCGATGAAGCGCTCCAGGGCATCTTCGCGGCGGTTGTAGACGAGGTCGTTGGCGAGCTCCCGCTCGACGTCGGAGATCTCGGAGTAGGGGGTGATGTGGTTGGGGTTGACCATCGCCAGGTCGAGTCCCGCCTGGACGCAGTGGTGCAGGAAGGTCGAGTTCAGCACTGCGCGCGCACCCGGCGAGACGCCGAAGGAGACGTTCGAGACACCGAGCGAGGTCTTCACACCCGGGATCTGCTCCTTGATCGCTTTGATCCCCGCGATTGTCTCCACCGCCGAGGGCCGCCACTCCTCGTCGCCCGTGGTGAGCGTGAAAGTCAGGCAGTCGAAGATCAGCAGCTCCGGGTCCAGGCCGTGCTCGTCACAGCAGAGGTCGCGAATCCGCTTGGCGATCTCGACCTTGCGCTCGGCGGTCTTCGCCATCCCGACCTCGTCGATCGTCAGCGCGATCAGCGCCGCGCCGTGCGCGAGCGCGAGCGGCACGACGCGGTCGAGCTTCTCGCGGCCGGCCTCGAGGTTGACGGAGTTGACGATCGCGCGGCCGGGGATCTGATCCAGCGCGGTCGCGATCACCTCGGGCTCGGTCGAGTCGATCTGGATCGGCGCGGGCTGGGTCAGGGAGACCTTCTTCGCGACCAGGCGCATCTGCTCGTCCTCGTCGGAGCGCTCGGTCAGGGCCACGCACAGGTCGAGCACGTGCGCGCCGCCCTGCACCTGGTCCTCGGCGATCTGGACGAGGCCGTCGTAGTCATCCGCCAGCAGCAGCTCCTTGGCCTTTCGCGAGCCCTGCGAGTTGACGCGCTCGCCGACCATTGTGGGGCGCGGCTCCTGGACGAGCGGCGTGGCGGCGATCATCGACGACAGGTGCGGCGGGCGTGGCGCTGGCCGGGCCGCCACCGGACGGCCGCTGGGTCGCTCGGTGGTGCGCCCGACGCGCTCCACGATCGCTGAGATGTGCTCGGGTGTGGTCCCGCAGCAGCCGCCGACGACGCCGACGCCGTAGCGCTCTACGAACTCCGCAAGCGCCTCAGCAAGCGGGACGGGCTTCTCGGGGAAGATCGTCTCGCCGTCGGGGCCCTGCAGTGGCAGGCCGGCGTTGGGGATGCACGCGACCGGGACAGGGCAGAACTCGCCGAGGAAGCGAATCGCGTCGCGCATGTCCTCCGGGCCGGTCGAGCAGTTCAACCCGATCACATCGACCTTCAAAGCCTCGAGCGTCGTCAGGACAGCGGAGATGTCGGTCCCGAGCAGCATCTTGCCGCCGTTGGGCAGCAGCGATACCGAAGTGTGGATCGGCAGCGTGCGGCCCGTACTCGCGAACGCCTCGCGTGCGCCGAAGATCGCGGCCTTGACCTCGAGGATGTCCTGGGCGGTCTCGATGATGATCAGATCCGCGCCCCCGTCGATCAGCCCGGCGGCCTGCTCTGCAAACACCTCGACAAGCGTCCGGAAGCGGATCTGTCCGAGTGAGGCCTCTTCGGAGGCGGGCAGGTATCCGGTGGGCCCGATCGAGCCCGCGACGAAGCGGTCCTCGCCGGCGGCCTTGCGCGCGATTTCCGCGGCCTTGGTGTTGATCTCGACCGTGTAGTCGGCCAGGGCCCACTCCTCGAGCTTGATCCGTGACGCCTGGAAGGTGTCGGTCTCGAGCACCTCGGCGCCGGCGTCGAGCATCGAGCTGTGCACGCCCTCGATCACATCGGTACGGTTGAGGATCAGCGCCTCGTGGCACTTCCCCTGCAAGCCGCCGTAGTCCTCGGCCGTGAGGTCGAACTGCTCGAGCGTCGCACCCATCCCGCCGTCGTAGACGACGACACGGTCTTTGATCGCTTGCAGATAGTCGCGTGGCACAAGGGCCATGCTATCGAGGGCCTACTTTATGAAAAGCATCTCCGAGTACTTAGGCAAAGGCCACAGGTCGTCCGCCACCAGCTTCTCCAGCCGATCGGCCACGTCGCGCACGTCGTCCATCGCCACGATCACCGTGTCACGCATGTAGACGGCCTCCTTCTGGGCGGAGTCCTCGGGGTGGTTCTCGTCGAGGTTGGCGTCCTCGAGCTTGAGGATCGCGAAGTGGAGCTCCTTGACGAGCGGTTCGACCTCGCCGACGAGGTGATCGAGGCCTGAAGCCTGCAGCTCCGTGAGGTAGCGCACGGCCGCCGGCAACAGCATCGTGCGGGCGATCGAGGCGGCGGTCTCCGCCTCGATGTTGAGGTTCATCACGTACTGCTCGGTGTACACGTCGTAGCGTGCCTCGAGCTCGCGCTTGGAGAGGATTTTGTATTTCTTGAACGTCGCAACCGTCGATTTGTTGACGATCCACGGCAGCGCGTCGGGCGTCGTTTTGAGGTTTGCGAGGCCCCGCTTCTCCGCTTCCTTGTGCCACGCCTCGGAGTAGCCGTCGCCGCCGAAGACGACCCGCTTGTTGGCCGCCCACACTTCTTTCACGACCGCGGTGATCGCCTTCTCGAGCGTCGTCGAGCCTTTCATCTTCGCCTTCAGTTTCTCGGCCAGATCGTCGACGGCTTCGGCCACGATCGTGTTCAGGACGGTGTTCGGGAACGCGGGCGCGGCGGTCGATCCCAGCGCGCGGAACTCGAACTTGTTGCCGGTGAAGGCGAACGGGCTCGTGCGGTTGCGATCGGCGCCGTGAAGCGGCAGCGGCGGCAGCACCGGGGTGCCGAAGCCGAGGAACGAGCCGGGCTTGGAGGGCTGCACCTTGCCCGCCTCGATCGCCGTGAAGACCTTTTCCAAATCGGTCCCGAGGAAGATCGAGATGATCGCCGGCGGCGCCTCGTTGGCGCCGAGGCGGTGATCCTGCCCGGCTGAGGCGATCGAGGCGCGCAGCAGCTCCTGGTGCTGGTTGACGGCCTGGATCACGGCCGAGCAGAAGAACAGGAACGAGAGGTTCTCCGACGGCGTGTCGCCCGGGTCGAGCAGGTTCAGCCCGGTGTCGGTGCCCATCGACCAGTTGTTGTGCTTGCCCGAGCCGTTGACGCCGGCGAAGGGCTTCTCGTGCAGCAGGCAGACCAGGCCGTAGCGGCGGGCCGTGTTCTGCAGGATCTGCATCGTGATCATCTGGTGGTCGGAGCCGACGTTCGAGTTCTCGAAGATCGGGGCGACCTCGAATTGGTTGGGGGCGACCTCGTTGTGGCGCGTCTTGATCGGCACGCCCAGCTTCGCGAGTTCGAGCTCGACCTCGAGCATGTAGGCGAGCACCCGCTCGGGGATCGAGCCGAAGTAGTGGTCGTCGAGCTCGTGGCCCTTCGGCGGTTTCGCGCCGAACAGCGTGCGGCCGGTTGTGACCAGGTCGGGACGTTCGAAGAAGTACTGCTCGTCGATCAGGAAGTACTCCTGCTCACAGCCCGTCGTCGTGAACACGTGCTTGGCATCCTCGATCCCGAGCAGCTCGAGCGCGCTGACGGCGGCGCTGGAGAGCGCGTCCATCGAGCGCAGCAGTGGGATCTTGTTGTCGAGCGCCTCGCCGGTCCAGGAGGTGAAGGCGGTCGGGATGCACAGCAGCGTGCCGTTCGGGTTCTCGAGCACGAACGCGGGTGAGGTCGGGTCCCAGGCGGTGTAGCCGCGGGCCTCGAATGTGGCGCGGATGCCGCCACTGGGGAACGAGGAGGCGTCGGGCTCACCCTGGATCAGCTCCTTGCCGGAGAATTCGGCGATCGCGTTGCCCTCGCCGTCGGGGCCGTAGAAGGAGTCGTGCTTCTCGGCCGTCGAGCCGGTCAGCGGCTGAAACCAGTGCGTGTAGTGGGTGGCGCCCTTCTCCATCGCCCACTCCTTCATCGCCTGGGCGACCTGGTCGGCGATCGTGGCGTCGAGCGCCTCGCCGCTGGCGAACGTCCGCTGCAGCGCCCGGTAGACGTGCTTGGGCAGGCGGTGGCGCTGGACGGAGGCGGAGAAGACGTTCGCCCCGAACACCTGGTTGTCCTGGAGCGTCAGGTCGGGCGAGCCGAGGGCTGAGCCGTTGGCGCTCCACTGTGCGGCGGTGACGTTCTGCTGGCGGGTCCGTGGCATGAGCGGGATCGATTCCTCCTCGGGAAGGGCGAGCGGATTTGGGGTCTGCGCACAGCCATCACGGCTGGGCCTGGGCGGCGCGGAGGCCGAAGAGAATCGTAGTGCGAAGGCGGCCTAAGGACATCTCCCAGTGGCGAAAGCGCCAGGAGGATCTTTCGACAGCGGGCCAAGGCACCCCGGCTACGGCGTGGATGTCGACGGGTAGGCGCCCGCGACGATCTGACCGGTTTCGGGGTCGACGTGATTGGGCGGGGGCTTGGGGGCGATGTAGACGGTGAAATGGCCCGTCGCGAGAGCGCCGTTCGCGAGCTGGGCGCGGGCCTTGCCGGCGAGCCCGGCGGCGACCGTGAAGTGGACGATGTGCAGGCCGGGCTTCACCGGAGTGAGCCTCCAGAGGAACGTCTGTGTGTGTCCGGGCGCGAGCGGGCCGAGCGCCCAGGTGTTTACGTAGGCCGTCTGGCTGCCCCCCGCCGGGCTGACGGTCTGGGTCGGGACCAGACGCTTGGCGATCGCCCCGGGACCCTCTTCGATCGCCCAGATCGGCCGCTTGCTGGCGGCGAGTTCGGGGTAGTTTTCGCTGTAGGAGAGGGAGTCGAGCGAGACCGCGATGTCCGGCACGGTCTCCGAGCCGGTGTTCTGCACCCGTAGCAGCAGGTGAGTCGGTCGCGCGATCGACTGATGGGCGGGGAAGCTCGCCCTGAGGATCCGCACAGTGAAGTTGCCCTCCGGTTCGTGCGCGTCCTGACGGGCCCCGCCGCATCCGTCTGCGAGCAGAGCAATGCAGACGCTCAGGGCGCCGAGGAGCAGCATTGCGAAGACCCGCTTCCCCCTCACGATCAGCGCCACGATACCAGTAGGGATGGCGGGGAGCCGCTCCTCACACGTGCGCAGAAGGGAGCGCCAACGGCTGCACACCGGGGAGGTATGGCGTAGAGTTCACGCCGCCGTCGTTCGTCACCCGAGGAGGGGAAAGAAGAGATGGTTCGTAGTGCTGCTGAGCGGGCGTTCCTTCCGACGAGGAACTTGGTTGAGGAAATTGGGGACATGATGCTCCTGACGGGGAGGACGATTTGGTCTGCTCTGCGTCCGCCGTATCCGTATGGTGGGGAGTTCATCTCGCAGTTTTTGTTCGCGGTGCGGTTGTGCTGGTTCCCGATGCTGGTCTCGATCGTGATGCTCGCCTACGGCCCCGCCGGGTTGGAGGCGGCGGGCTTCCTGAAACTGATCGGTGCGCTCGACCGTCTCGGGGGGTTCTTCGTGGTCGCGGCGATCCGCCTGATCGCTCCGCTCACCACTGCGGTCGTGCTCGCTGGTGTCGCGGGCACCGCGATCACCGCGGACCTCGGCGCCCGGAAGATCCGTGAGGAGCTCGACGCCCTACAGGTGTTGGGTGTGGACCCGGTCAAGAACCTCGTCGTGCCACGCTTCCTCGCGCTGATGATCGTGACCGGCCTGTTCAACATCTACGGGCTGCTGTTCGGGATCTTCGGAGGCATCGTCACCGCGGTCACCAAGGGCCAGCCGTTGGGGCCGTTCTGGACGACGCTGCTCGCCAACGTAACGACCACCGACCTCTGGGGGTCGGTGCTGAAGACGACGCTGTTCGGGGCGATCATCGCGATCGTCTGCTGCTACAAGGGCATGTCCGCCTCAGGCGGCGCCGAGGGCGTCGGACGCGCGGTCAACCAGGCGGTCGTGATCGCGTTCCTAGCGATCTTCGCGTTCAACTACGTCTTCGAACAGACGCTGCTCGCCACCCACCCCGAGCTCCTAATCATCAAATGAACGAATGGTTCGCAATGCCGCGCGAATGGATCGCGGCCACGGGTGAGATCGGTCGCTTTTTCAGCACCGTCGTGCGCCAGGTCTATGAGCTACAGGTGTTTCGCTTCTTCGGCGAGGCGCTGCGTCAGTCGGGCATCCTGATCATCTCTTCGACGCTCGTGATCGTGAGCACCGTGTTCATCTTCGGGTTGACGTGCGGGATCGAGGGGGCGTACTTCACCCAGTCCCAGGGCGCGCCGTCGTTCGCGGGTGTGTTCACGGCGTGGTGCAACCTGCGTGAGGCGGCGCCGCTGGTGTTCGGCTACATCATGGCCGCGAAGGTCGGCACGGGTATCGTGGCGGAGCTCGGCGCGATGCGCATCAGCGAGGAGATCGACGCGCTGGAGGTGATGGGCGTCGATTCGATGACGTTCCTGTGCGCGACGAGACTGCTCGCGGCCTGGATTGTGCTGCCGTTCATCTACATCGTCGCGCTCGGATCGGCGTTTCTCGCCTCGTACATCGCGGTTGTGCATCAGGTCGCGTCGGTGTCCTCAGGCGGATATCTGCTGGTCTTCTGGCAATACCAGAACCCGTTGGACTTCGTGTACAGCATGATCAAGGCGATGACGATGGCGACCACGGTCGTGCTCGTGGGTTGCTACTATGGTTATAACGCCAGTGGTGGGCCTGTCGGCGTGGGTCAGGCGACGGCGAAGTCAATGGTGCTCAACCTGGTGCTTGTTAACCTGATTGGGATGTTGGGCACGCAAATCTTCTGGGGCACCAACGTACGAGCCCCAATCGGGGGTTGAACGATGGTCGAGGACCGACCGGGCGAGGCTGAGAATGAGCCCGAGGAGCTCGAGCCCGCCGAGCCGCAGACGGCGAATGCGGGGGTCACCTTCGAGCCAGCGCCCGAGGACGATCCGGAGGAGTTCCGCTTCCACACGGGTACGACCCACGCCTCGAAGGCGCCGCCCGCGGTCCAGTTCATCGATGTGCACAAGTCGTTTGGGCGCAACCACGTGCTGCGCGGTCTGAACCTGGAGATCCCGGAGGGTCAGGTCTCGATGATCATCGGCCCGTCGGGCACCGGCAAGTCGGTGTGCATCAAGCACATCGTCGGCCTGCTGTATCCCGACGAGGGCGATGTGATCGTGCACGGCCACTCGATCCCGAGCCTGCCCGACGACGAGCTGTTCGAGCTGCGCAAGAAGTTCGGCGTGCTGTTTCAGGACGGCGCGCTGTTCGGGTCGATGAACCTGTATGACAACGTCGCCTTCCCGTTGCGCCAGCACACGGAGAAGAGCGAAGAGGAGATCGCCGAAATCGTCAACCGCCGGATGCGCGAGGTCGGCCTGGGGGGCGAGGGCACGAAGATGCCCAACGAGCTCTCCGGCGGGATGCGCAAGCGCGCCGGCTTCGCGCGCTCGCTGGTGCTCGACCCCGAAATCCTGCTGTTCGACGAGCCCGACTCCGGCCTTGACCCGGTTCGCACCGCGCTGCTGTGCGAGCTGATCAAGGAAGTCCACGCGGAGAACGGCGGGGCATATGTGGTGATCACCCACGACATCATGAGCGCGCGGCGCGTCGGCGAACACATCTCGGTCCTGTGGAAGGGCAAGGTCGTCGAGTCGGGGCCGGCGGCTGAGCTGTTCGCAAGCGAGAACCCCTTCGTTCGCCAGTTTCTCTCGGGCGAAGCGCAGGGTCCGCTCGGTATGGAGTGAGCCCCGCCCGGCTCCTAGCCGCCCTTACGAGCGGCGCTACCAGAAGGCCGGTGCTGGTGATCGCGGTTGCGACCGTGCTCGGGGTGGTGGGCGCAGCGTTTGCTCTGCGACTCACACCGACGGCGGCGACAAGCACGTTTGTGTCGAGCTCCAGTCCCGAGTACAGGGCCACCCAGCAGTTCTACAAAAACTTCGGCGAAGAGCCGATCGAGGTGCTCGTCAAAGGCGACCTGCAGCAGCTCGTGCTCAGCTCGGACGTCGACCGGCTGGTGGGGTTGGAGGGGTGCCTGTCGGGCAACGTGCCCGCGCAGGCGCTCGCTCAGGAGGGCGGCGTGGACGGACCGTGCGGGCAGCTCGCAAAGGCAAAGACGGTGAAGGTGGTGTTCGGGCCCGGGACGTTCATCAACGAGGCGGCCGAACAGATCGACGAACAGCTGACCAATCAGACCACGCAGGCCGAAGCCGCGGCCAAGCAGGCAGACGTTGTCGTGCGCAAGGCGGCGCTCGCGCGCGGGGAAAGCACTGAAGAAGCGGATAAGCTCGCCGCGCAGGCGAGCTCGATCACGCTCGCGCGCTTCAAGGAGGGCCTGGCGACGTTGGCGCTGCAGTACGGGCTCACCGCGCGGCCGAGTCTCGACGACCCGAGCTTCGTCTCGGCGCTGGTGTTCGACTCGAACAAGCCGGCGGGCACACCGAAGGCGCGCTTTGCCTACCTGTTCCCGAGCCGCGAAGCGGCGTTGATCTCGGTGCGCTTGAAGGCCGGTCTGAGCGAAGCCGAGCGGACGCACACGATCGCGCTGATCCGCCAGGCGGTTGCGATGAAGCAGTGGCGGTTGCAGCACGGGGAGAGTTACCTGATCACCGGCCAGCCGGTGATCGTCGCGGATCTGACGGGAAAGATCACGCACTCGATCGAGCTGCTGCTGGTGGCGGTAATGCTGGTGATGGCGCTCACCCTCAGCCTGATCTTCCGGGGACGGCCACGGCTGTTGCCGTTGGGGATCGCGCTGCTCGCCGCCGCGCTCACGTTCGGCGCTCTGTCGGTCGTGGGGGCGTCGTTGACAGTGGCCTCGATTGCCGTGCTGCCGGTGCTGGTGGGGCTGGCGGTGGACTACGCGATCCAGTTCCAGTCGCGCGTGGAGGAGGCTTTTGAAGAGGAGGCCCATAGACCCGACGCCCACCCACTCCAGGCAGAGGAGGCGCGCGCGGCGGTCAGGCGCGCGGCCGACACGGCCGCGCCGACGATCGCCACGGCCGGGCTCGCGAGCGTCGCGGCGATGCTGGTCCTGTTGCTCTCGCCGGTGCCGATGGTACGGGGCTTCGGGCTGTTGCTGGCGGTGGGCGTCGTGATCGCGTTCCTGTGCGCGCTGACCGCGGGATCGGCCACGCTCGTGCTGGCCGAGCGCCGAGCGATCGCACGGAGTGGGACCGGACGGAGAGGGGCCGGACCGCGAGCGAGGAGTGTGGATCTGGGAGCGTTCGGCGTGTCGCTGGGCGCGGCCTGGCGCGGAGCGCGCGAGCTGCTGCTGGAGAATCCGGTCAATCGTTTCGTGGGAAGGGTGGCGCTGGTGCAGGCCCCACGCCGGCCGGGGCGCGTGCTCTGTGTGGGGTTGGCGCTGGCGGCGCTCGGCTGGGGCCTGGATACGCAGACGCACGTGGAGACCAACATCGAAAAGCTGGTACCCCAGAACCTTCAGTCGCTGCAGAACCTGGACGCGCTTGAGCGCGCCACCGGCGTGGGGGGGCAACTCGACCTGTTGGTCAGCGCGAAGGATCTGACCAAGCCGGCGACGATCGAATGGATGAGCTCGTATGAGAGCGCGATGCTGAAGCGCTTCGGCTACAGCTCCACGCGCGGCTGCGGGCAGGCGCGGCTGTGCCCGGCGTTCTCGTTGCCGGACCTGTTCGCCGGAACCTCCACGACCGCCAAAGCGCCGAAGCTCACGCAGGCCGATGTGCAGGGCCTGCTCGACGCGATCCCGCCATACTTCTCCCAGGACGTGATCACCCCCGATCGCCGCACGGCGACGCTGGCGTTCGGCATCCGACTGATGTCCCTGCAACAGCAGCAGCAACTGATCGAAGCGATGCGCGCGAGCCTGCATCCGCCGGCGGGGGTGAGTGCGCGGCTGGTCGGCCTGCCGGTCTTGGCGGCCCAGTCCGGAACACAGGTGGCCTCCCCATGGCGACGCCTCCAGGCCCTGCTGATTGGACTGGCGGCGGTCGCACTGGTGCTCTTGATCGCCTTCCGCGGCGACCGCCGCCGGGCGCTCGTGCCGCTCGTGCCGATTGCGCTGGCGACGGGGTGGTCGGCACTGATCCTGTTCGCGGTGAGGGTGCCGCTGAACCCGATGTCGGTTACGCTCGGAGCGCTGGTGATCGCGATCTCCACCGAGTTCAGCGTGCTGCTGTCCGAGCGCTACCGCCAGGAGCGTTTACTTGGGCTTGACGCGATCGAGGCGTTGCGCCGCACCTACGCGCGCACGGGCGCCGCGGTCGCGGCCTCGGGGGTGACGGCGACCGCTGGCTTCGGCGTGCTCGTGCTCTCGGACATCCGCATGCTCCGCGACTTCGGGCTGGTGACGCTGATCGACCTGACCGTCTCGCTGGTGGGGGTGCTGGTGGCGCTGCCGGCGGCGCTGATGCTTGCGGAGCGGCCACGAGCGATCGCCGTCCGCGTCCCGCCTCTGCGCCGGATACGGCGAGACGGGCGCACACGTCATGAGTCAGTCTGAGCCCACCGGCCCGCGCTACGGGCGCTACGTGGGCCTCTTGGGGGTGCTGATCGCGGTGCTGTTCGTGATCAACACGACGCTGAGCAACTCGCACGGTGTCGGGGGCATCGCACCCGGCCACAGGCTGGCGCCGTTCGCCGTGCCGCTCGCGCTGGGTGCGGTGAACGGCGACGCCGATATTGCCACCCACGCCGACGATGGCGAAGCCGGGAAGCGTCCCGCCTGCGCGGTGAGGGGGCCGGGGATCCTGAACGTCTGCGAGCTTTACGAACAGGGGCCGGTGGTGCTGGCGCTGTTCATCGACGCGGGCTCCTGCCCGCGCACCCTGAGCGAGATGCAGGCGCTTGCGCCCTCCTTCCCGGGCGTGCGTTTCGCGGGGGTGGCGCTGGAGGGCGAACGGGTGAAGCTGCGCGCGTTGATGCGAGCGCGGAGTCTGGGCATCCCGATCGGCTTCGATCGCGATGGGGCGCTGGCGGCGCTCTACGACGTGGTGAGCTGCTCGCAGGTGAACTTCGCCTATCCGGGAGGTGTCGTGCAGAGCAGGCCGCTGCTGGAAGTACCGTCGTCGGCGACGTTGCGCACGCGTGTGAGCGAGTTGGTGCAGGCGGCGCGCGCGCGCGGGTACAGGACACGGCTGCCGTGAACCCCGATTCGTCATCCGCCGGGAGCGAGGGGCGGGCGGGAGCGGAGCCCGAGCTCCCGGAGCTCGAGCTGGGGTGGCGTGCGCGCGAGCTCGAACAGGATCTGCCCGAGCTGGGACTTGTGATCGCACAGGTATGGGTCGGCCGTCCCGGGTCGCTGAGGGCCCGCTCGACGCCAGGGATCGAAGATCGCCTGCGCGAACTGTCCAACCGCTTCCGGGGGGCGCGGGCGGTGGCGGTCCGCAGCGAGCCGGTGCCGGCGGCTTACCGGGTGTTCTTCCGCCAGATCGGCCTTGACCCCGACGTGGTACGCACGCCGATCGAGGCGGTTGCGCTCGAGCGGATGTTGCGTGGCGGCTTCCTCTCCAGCGGTCTGCTCGAGGACATCCTGCTGATCGCGCTGGTGGACACCGGCGTGCCGGTGTGGGCGCTCGATGCAGAGGTCGTGAACGGTCCGCTCGGTATCCGCGCGAGCAGCGAGGGCGAGCCCTTGGGAGGGACCGCCGGCGCCCCAGCGCTGCCGGCCGGCCGGCTGGTGGTGGCGGACGCTTCGACGGCGCTGGCTTCACTGTTCGGCGAGCTGGCTTCGGGGCATGAGGCCAAAGCCGGTACGCACCGATTGACGCTGTTCGCGATCCAGGTGGCCGGTGTGCCTTCGCTGTACGTGGAGCAGGCGCTGTGGACATGCCGCACGGCGCTGGAAGCACCCTGAGGACACTGGTAGACTCGGCGATTCCGGTACCAGGAGGAGATCGGTATGACCCAGTCCGGGCTTGTCATAGATCGTGAGCGACCAGCTATCGAGGCCGCCTCAGTCGCGAGCCCTCGTCAGGTCGAGGTTGGTGAGCGTGACGCTCGCAATGCCCTGAGGAGGCAGATCGGAAAGCTCGAGCGCGAAAGCTCGGCGATCGTCGCCAATGGGTTCCCGCACATCTCCCCGGCGGACGTGCCAGAGCTCCCGGGCGATCTCGCCGCCGGCCCCTGCCTGCTCACGCTCGCGGAGCTGGAGCGGATGCGCGACCGCCTGGCCTGCAACACACAGGACCTGCACCGGCTCGCCGCCGAGCGGGTCGAGCACGAGCGCCGCGCGCGCGAGCTGCTGGACGGGATGAAGCTCGAACCGGGCCGCTACAAGTTCGTACGTCTGCCCGTGCGGGATCTGGGCCAGGGGGGGTGCGGGGTGTGGGAGGTGCGTCCACGGCTCGGGCTGATCGGGATGCTGGCCGGGTGGTGGCACGTCAAGCTCTCCTCCGGCTGTCCATTACCCAAGGGGCCGCGCACGGTGCGCGGCCCCGGATTCCTCAGTGACTGAGCGCCATCGCGCGATGCTCACGCGGAGCATGGTGCGCTGATATCCCAAATGGCCGGTTGTAGAGCTCGGCGGCCTGATCGCTGTCGCGGCGCGCCTCGGCGGCCTCCGTGCAGCTCGGTGGAACGGCGGTGAGCATCGCCGCGAGCGTGCGGCGCTGGCGGTCGGTCATCGATCCGACGGTCTTCTTCTCGGACATCGCGATCTGGGCGAGAAATTTGCGACAACGTGTCTGACCCCAGCGACGCTGACTCATCAACAGGTCGGCGACCGCCATCGAGTCGGCCTCCCACGGGCAGTCGAGGATCACCTCGGCTACGCAGAGATCGCCCAGCGCGACCCGGCGCTTAAGCTCGGCGCGGGCCAGGCGGACCTGATTGGCGCGTTCCAGGGCGCGCATGTACTGCGGACCGGCAGGGGCGATCGTCGCTGTCGCGTTCATGTGAGCACTCTCCCCGTTGCCGCCGCGAGCTACGCGGCGGGCAACATCCTTGCTTGAATTTTGACGGGTATGCGCTCACCACAGCCGCCTGAAGACGATCCGCGACAAATCGCGAATGATCCCGATAATCGGCCCCCGTTCCTAAGGGACGAACTTCAGACGGTCGTGCAGAGCGCTCCATGAAGCTACGTCAGGACGGGGTTCGCGGTCAACAGCGCGAGCGCGGTTCGTGCGCTAGAAGCGACCTTTTTTCTTGCCCGAAGGACTTGTGAAGAAATGGACAAGCGCAATCGACTGGTGGAACGCCGACCGGCGAGGGCTCAGGTCTGTTCCAGGGCGGGCAGCGGGCCGTGCGCGGCCTCGAACTCGGACTTGACCCGCGCGAAGACAGCGAGCGCCCGATCGAGCACGGCGCGGTCGTGGGTGGCCATCAGGCTGGTCCGCAGCAGCGCCCCGCCCGGCGGCACGGCGGGGTGCAGCGCGCAGTTGGTGAAGACCCCGCCGTCGTACAGGGCGCGCCACAACAGCGCCGCCTTCCAGTCGTCGCCGACGAGCACGGGGACGATCGGCGTGACGACGGTCTCGACGGGAGCGTCCTCGCCCGGGCCGAGCCGCACGGGCTCGCCGCTGAGCACGTGGAAGCCGAGCGCGCGCAGGCCGGCGGCGAAGTAGCGTGCCTGCTCGAGCACGGCCGCCAGCAGGGGCGGGCCTTCCGGCGAGCGGATGATCCGCAGCGCGGCGAGCGTCGCGCCCAGTGCGGCGGGGACCGAGGAGGCGGTGAAGAGGAACGCGCGCGAGGAGATCCGCAGGTAGTCGATCACGTCAGCCGGGCCAGCGACGAAGCCGCCACAGGAGGCGAAGGACTTGGAGAAGGTGCCCATACGCAGGTCGACGCGCTCCTCGACCCCCAAGAGCTCGGCGGTCCCGGCGCCGCGCGCCCCCAGCACGCCGGCGCCGTGGGCCTCGTCGACCATCAGACGCGCGCCGTAGCGGGCGCAGAGCTCGACGATGTCGACCAGGGGTGCGACGTCGCCCTCCATCGAGAAGACGCCGTCGACGACCACCATCACGCCGCCGCCGTCCCCCTCCGCGCGGGAGAGGGCGCGCTCTAGCTTGTCCATGCGGTTGTGGCGGTAGGGGCGCATCTTCGCCTTGGAGAGCAGCACGCCGTCGAGGATCGAGGCGTGGTCGCCGGAGTCGACGATCACGGTGTCGGAGGGACCGAGCAAGGTCCCGAGCGTGCCTACGTTCGCTTGGTGGCCGGTGGTGAAGACGATCGCGTCGTCGGTATTCATCCACTCGGCCAGCTCGCGCTCGAGCTCGAGGTGCAGGGGAGTGGTGCCGTTGAGCAGGCGCGAGCCGGTGAGGCCGGTGCCGTAGCGGTGCAGGGCGTCCTCGGCGCCCTTCATCACACGCTCGTCGGCGGTCAGGCCGAGGTAGTTGTTGGAGGCAAGCATGATCCGCGGCGAGCCCTCCATCTCGACGACGGGCATGGCCGGGGACTCGACGGTCCGGAAGTAGGGCATCAGGTCGGCCTCGCGCGCTGCGCGCAAAAGCTCCTCGCGCTCGTGGCCGCGGACCTTGGCGAAGACGTCTGTCGAAGTGGGCATATAGGGTCTGGGCCAGTGAGCGTGTCTGAGCGAACAGCAGCCGTCCAGGTCACTCCGGTCTCGGGCAGGGGAGACCTGAAAGCGTTCATCGACCTGCCGTTCAAACTGCATGCTAACCACCCGCTGTGGATCCCCCTGCCGAAGCTCGAGCGCTGGCTGTTCTTGAACCGGCGGATGAACGCCTTCTTCAGCCACGGCGAGGCCGAGTACTTCCTCGCCTGGCGCGATGGGCGGATCGTGGGACGGATCACCGCGCAGGTCAACCACGCGTTCAATGACCACCAGAAGAAGAACTGGGGCTGGTTTGGCTTCCTCGAGTTCGAGGACGACCAGGAGGTGCTCGAGGCGCTGCTCGCCGCGGCCGAGTCGTGGCTTCGTGCGAAGGGCACGGAGCGGATGGTGGGGCCGGCGGATTTCTCGATGAACGAAGAGAGCGGCATCTTGATCGAGGGCTACGAGTTGCGTCCGATGATCAAGCAGCCATGGCACCCGCCCTACTACCAGCAGCGTATGGAGCAGGCGGGGATGGAAAAGGCGATGGACCTGCTGATGTGGAAACTGGAGGTCGAAGATCGCGGCAAGGTGCTGCCGGTGATCTGGGAGCTGGCGGAGAAGGCACAGTCAGAGCACGGGATCAGGGTGCGCCCGATGAAGAGGCGCCAGCTGCGCAAAGACATGGACTCCTTCGCTGAGGTCTACAACGCCGCGTGGGCGAACAATTGGGACTTCGTGCCGTACTCGAAGAAGGATCTCGATGCCTACGCGCAGGAGATCCAGCTGGCGTTCGACAAGCACTGGTGCATGATCGCCGAGAAAGAAGACACGGGCGAGGTGGTCGGGATGGCGATGACGTTCCCCGACCTCAACCAGGTGCTCGAGAAGATGAACGGCAAGTTCCTGCCATTCGGATGGTGGCACTTTTTGAACAAGGGCAAGATCATGACGCGGGTGCGCGTGGGCTTCCTCGGCGTCAAGCCCGAGTATCAGCACACGGGCGTCGCGGCGAAGCTCTACCAGCTGCACTTCGATGCGGCTGAGAACCGTCCGCAGAAGGGCGGGGAGATGGGCTGGATCCTCGAGACGAACACGTCGATGAACAGGGGCATGGAAGCGATGGGCGGGCAGATCGTCAAGCGCTACCGGGTCTACGAGAGGGAGTTGTAAGGGGGGACGAGCCGCTTCACTCCGAGCACCACAGGGACCGGCCCGATCGAGTCTGGGTGGAGCAACAGAGCACTTTCGACACCGGCTCACCCCCAATGCACCGGGTCGGCGCCGTTAAGCGGTCTGGGCGGCCGCGTACACTGCGCGGGATGGGTGACACCGAGGAAGTCGATGCGCTGCCGGTGCTCGCGGACGAGCCGACCGTGATCGCATCTCC
>Ga0302180_10001066_pt1 | contig 22217 bp, 19 predicted proteins | sample I_Palsa_E3_2_FD_200575 | JGI IMG/M metagenome (GOLD analysis project Ga0302180, IMG submission 200575) | Peat permafrost microbial communities from Stordalen Mire near Abisko, Sweden - I_Palsa_E3_2 | ecosystem: Environmental > Terrestrial > Soil > Palsa > Peat permafrost | place: Sweden... | reverse complement strand
CATAATGTCCTGCCTGGATATATCCCGGTAGCGACACGCTAGATTTTCTGACTACGCTATGTGGCCGATTCTCACCGAAAAGGCAGTTCAGGGCGCAATACTTACAGAGAGTTACGGCAACTTCGGTCTAGCTATCTGGAGCGGGTGACGAGAATCGAACTCGCACTATCAGCTTGGGAATCGGTACCGTTCGGCCCTGCACGCAGCCTGACCTGCGGTGCAGCTTAGCCGCGAGTGACCGTGAGAGACCCCTTCTTACCGGGGTTAATGGCACGCTAATGGCACGACGGCTTAGCGCTGACCTGGCCTGATCCTGGCCCCTACTCCTACCCCGTCCTCCTCGTGGCTGCCATCCCTCGGGCCGCGGCTGACGTGTCCAGGCTCGCGAAGCGACCGCGTAGCGGCTTGGCCTTGACGCGGCGGACACGGCTGAGATCATGTCGCAGCGAGGAGGACGGCGAGCGTGATGAGTAAGCGGCGGCAAGCCGGCCTGGCCCGCAAGGAGCGTCAGCGACCGGGGACCGGAAGCGGTGCGGCAGCATGACCTGGGGTCCAAGGTGCCCCCGGACGTGGTGTCGGCGGAGAGTTGACCGCGTGCGTGTAGCACGGAGGGTAATAATCGCTAGCGACGCCGATTTCCCTTGGACCTCCGTGGGTCGGGGGGCAGCAGCCCCAGAGTCCCCGGCTCAAGCGTCGTGTCTCCGCGTTGGAGGTTCGATCTGAGCAGGTGGCATCTGAGTCAGTGCCTCCTTCTCGACGCGTTCCTTGCGCTGATCAATTCGCCCGTAAACGAACACGCCCGCGAGTATCGCCGCCTGTGCCACGATCACCGCGAGCCCTGCTGTTGGATGACCGGTGAAAATAGCGGCCGCGCCCACCCCAATGACCAGCGCCGCTATGACGAAGCCCAGACGCAACCCCCACCATGACCGATTGGTTGCTTCCTCGACTGTGTTTCGCTCCAGGGCTTGCCGGTGTTCCTGCTGACGTTCAGCCATGGCGAGGATGCGATCCGCTGCGCCTGGGAGCACCTCTTCGTAGGCACGGATCTGCTCCGCTGGAGGCAGTGGCCCAGCGTAATGAGCTGAGAAGGCGGCGAGAGTCATCGACATGAGTTGCGGCGAGACTCCCGGTTGGCTCAGAGCTTCCCGGAGTGGCTCGGGCAGGTTTTCAAGAGTGACATCTGGCGCAGGTGGCCGGGGACCGCTTGAGGTCTTGTGCTCAGATGCGTCATCCCGCTCCACGGCGGAAGCTTATAGGCGCCACCGTTCCCGCGGAGGCACAACGGTCGCAAGGCCAGAGCGTGTCTAAGCTTGTTCTACTTCCAGAGAGCCGCACGAAGGTAGTCCCCCACCGCAAGCCAGTCCTGTGCCGCAGCGCGAGCATCTGGGTCTCCCGGCGCCGCGGTCGCGTTGTACTCAGTCAGCGAGTCTCCGAAGTCCACTAGCCGACCGGCTCCCTCTTGCCATCTCGGAAGCGCAAACAGGAACGTGGATCGGACGTTCTCACCCAACGTCTTTACCCCCCCACAGTCGCGGAGACCCGAGTGTATATCTGCATAAGTCGCTTGCCCAGGGTCAAGTCCTATTTAAGAAGAACGCTACTCATTCTACCGTTTTGCGGCTAGCCCTCCGAGTCATCAGGTCCCCGTGTACTAAACGTATAGCGTTACCTTACTCAGAGTAGCGATTTCCTTGCGGAGCAGGACCGCTCGATAGGGCTGCCCAGATGGGGCGGCGACGGGACCGACGGGCCCGAAGCCATCGGCGGTGCGCCAGACGACGCCAGACGACGAGTAATCCGGGCCGATCAGCCGTTGATCGAGAATGACTCGCTACGCCGCGCCGGGTCGGCGCCGTAGGTGCCGCACGCCCGGCGCGAAGCGCAGACGGGCTCGGCGCCGCGCAGCGGCGCCGCTTGATCTATGAACGGGGTAATTCGGCAGAGCGCTCGTACGTCGTGCTGTTGCTGGGTTGTTGTCTGCGGCGCGCACCTGCTAGCTCCGACTCCGACGGCAAGAGTGTCATAGGGGCGAGGGAGCATGAAGTTATGATCTCTCACGGTTGGGCCGCTCCCAGGGCTGAAGCCTGCTTGAGTGTGCTCCCCCCTCAAGTTCAGTCCGTACAGGGTGGCTTTCGTCCAACTTGCAAGCCATCGCCTCAAAGATCCACCAAGCGGTACGCTGCGCGCCCTTGGCCTCTCGTGGCAAACTCTGTGTATCGCCCAGTGGACAGGCAAGTCGCTCAACGCAAGGACACGTTCCACCAGTGCTGCGGAGGGAGGAGACAGTTGGACCGGCTGGCTCGACAATATTTTGACTATAAAGCAGAGCTGGCATTACACCAAAAAAAAGCCATCGCTTACCAAGATCATTTTAATGATCTCATGGAAGCAGCACACGGTACCCAGTTCATCCGGGTGCGGCCAGCAGGGGCTGTCGGTGACCGAAAGTGCGATGGCTATTTGAGCCGAACCGATAGCGTTTTCCAAGTGTACGCGCCAACCACTATTAGGATCAGTGACTGGATCGCCAAGATCGACGCAGACTTCGAGGGCGCAAAGGCCCAGTGGGAGCGAATGCGTCAGTGGGTCTTTGTCCATAACCAACATGACGGCCTGCCACCTGATGCAGCAAAAATGATTCTCAAGCTAAAAGGCAAGAACCTAACCCTGACTATCGACCAATGGCCGCCGACTCACTTGCTGGACATAACGAGTCACATGTCAGAACCTCAACTGACTGCCCTGTTTGGTAATCCACCTCGCGAAGAAGACATGCGCACCCTTGATCGCAGCGATATTGCTATTGCTGTATCCGGCCTAACCCGGGAAAGTGCATTCTGGCAGCCATCCGGAAATGATCTTCCAATAGTTAGCCCTAGGAAGCTCGACTACAATCAGCTTTCTGAGCATCCACGTCGTCTTATAACTGCTGGAATCGCGCAAACAAGCATGGTCGAGGGGTTTTTTAATCACCATCCTGATCCAAATTTGCGGGATCGAGCAGCCTTGCGCATGAAAGAAAGCTGGCTAAGGCTTCAGTCGACCGTGTCTCCCGACGCCGCGTTTAATGAGCTTTTCGATCAGATTACGGCCCATGCTCAAGGCTCCCGCGGATTGACAGCCTCTCTAGCTCTTTTGGCGTACCTGTTTGAAGAATGCGATATTTTCGACAATCCGCCGCCGGAATGGTTTGGTTCACCATGATTACACCTACCAAAGGCGTACGGCCCCAACGTTCGCTTCTTTACATTGGTAGCCAGATTCTCAGTGATCTAGATGAGCCGACAACGGTAAGTGGCGCTTGGGAAGCCCTTGCAAGGAAGCGGAGGCGCCAAGGGCAGGATGCTGTATTGACCTTTGACTGGTTTGTGCTTGCTCTAGATCTCCTACGAGCTCTCGGGACTATCAGCTTGTCAGATGGCCTGATAGTGAAGGTGAGTAAGCATGATCTATAGCCTTACTAGTAATTTGCCTAACTTCAAGAGTCTTGACCTACATCCCGGCCTTAATATTGTACTCGCAGACCGGACGGATAAATCAAATCTGACCGATACTCGTAATGGCAGCGGGAAAAGTAGCATCATAGAGATATTGCATTTTCTTCTAGGCGGAAAGTCTGATCCTAGAAGTATCTTTCGCTTGGCTCCTCTCGATAAGTATTGGTTCGAGATGACTTTCGACCTTAGAGGAGACCGCACTAGAGTCCGCCGTTCCGGCTCAACGCCAAACAAGGTCGAGGTCAGTAAGCCGGGCGGAAATCAGCTTACGGATGAAGACTTGTTCACTGGTCTTTCAGGACTTACGGAGATGATAAGTAACGAAGAATGGAAACGCAGGCTCGGTTCAGCGATATTCGACATTACCGAACGGGGAGATTGGGCTCCTACTTTTCGATCGTGTATTAGTTATTTCATTCGCAGGCAGAATACAGGTGGGTTCCAGACGCCCACAAAACATTTTAGCCAACAACCGACCTGGGACGTCCAGGTGAACTTGTCATTGCTCTTGGGTCTGAATACTGATCTCCCAAGGGCTTGGCAACGTCTGCGCGAGCGTGAAAAGCAGATGGAAGCGCTTCGAAAGGCTACGCGCGACGGTACAGTTAACGAGTTTGGCAGCGTAGGCGAACTTGCTAGTGAACTTGCTAGCGCTGAAGATGAACTCAGCAGGCTATCGGGAGCAGTGGCAAACTATACCGTAATTCCCAGTTATTCTACTGTGGAAACAGAGGTAACGCAGCTAGGGCAGCAAGTTCGCGCGCTAAACAACCAAATTATATCAGATAGAGATTATCTTGCTCAGCTAGGAAGTTCACTTGAGGAAGTTCGCTTGGAACGAGCAACTGGCTTGGCAGATCTTTACGCTGCAGCAAATGTACAGTTGCCCGGTGTAGCACTCGCGGCTTTTGACGACGTCCAATCGTTTCATGATTCGGTTATTAGTAACCGCAGGCAGTATCTGGCTTCCGAGATGCAGCGCGTAAATTCTGAGCTTCTCGCCAGTGTTACTGAGCGTGACAGACTTGCCGAGCGTCGGTCGGAGGGTCTGCGTCTGCTTAGTAGTGGTGGTGCCATGGAGACTCTGGTTGAACTACAGCGCGACCTAGTGCAGCGCCAAGTCCGAGTGGAGCGTTTGCGTGAGCGCTATGAAGCAGCCGTGGCTATGGAGTCACAGCAAGGCGAGTTGCGAGTTGAGCGCCAACGATTGGCAGCTGCCCTAAGTCGCGACCTCGCCGAGCGTCAGGAAGCGCTAAAGCCCGCTTACGTGATATTTGAACGCCTCTCTCAACGACTATATGCCGACGAACAACATGGGAGGCTGGTTATCAGCGCTACCGACAATGGGCCAGATATAACTGCTATTATCCCCCGCGGCCGAAGCAAAGGAATTACAAATATGCAGGTATATTGTTTTGATATCGATCTTGCATCCCTCTGGAGTCGCCGAGGTAAGGGCCCTGGGTTTCTAGTACATGACAGTCACCTATTCGATGGCGTGGACGAGAGGCAACGTGACGCGGCTTTGCAATCCGGGGCAGAGATATCTGTAGCTGAAGGCTTCCAATATTTGGTTGCGCTAAATAGTGATGAGATACCTCAAGAGCTACCTAATGGCGAAAAACTAGAGAAGTATGTTCTCCCTCAAAGGCTAACCGATTTCGGTGAAGACGGGGGGCTCTTTGGCTTGCGTTTTTGATGATACACACGTCAAGAACTGAAGCAGATATCCAAAAATTCTGTCTCTTAATTAAGGCTAGAACCTGCTGTGAGTCTCCACTAAGTAACCGGGATAAGAATAGCGTTGCAATGCTACGTACTACCGTGTGCTCGAAGTCTGAGAGCCAGATCAGCGAGAGAACTGATGATCGCTCCTGCACTCGCCTTTGTCATCCGTTCGTACTTGTAAGGCTTGTTGGCGTAGCCGATGCTGTCGATACCTGCTAGACGGGAACCCTCAATGTCGGTTATGGAGTCACCGACGAGGGCGGCTGCGGCGGGGTCGGCGTTGAGGGCCTGGACGGCGTTGTCGATTAGGTACGGACTCGGCTTGAGAAGCGCGGGGTCGTGACTAGTCCGGGCGAACACAGGGCCGGTGCGGTCGTCGAGGCCGTGCCGGACGAGATAGGCACGCACGGCGCGTTCGGAGTTGTTGCTGACGACAGCGGTGACGCGGCCGGATTCGCGGCATGCGGCTAGGACGTCATGGATGTAGGGGGTCGGCTGGGCAGTGGCGACCGCGGCGATCTCCTGGTCAGTCAGCTCAGCCTCCACGCGGGCGGCCAACTCGGGGCTGATGGTGCCTGCGTAGGCGAAGACTTCGATGGGGTCGGAGGTGTGCTCGATTTCTTCCGGCAATGGGATCGACTGGCTCGTCATCAACTTGCGGAGCTGATCGGCGACTACGAGGGCGGGCAGGTCGGAGAAGATGGAGCAGATAGGGCCGTCGAAGTCCAAGAGCAGCCAGCGGTTGCGGGCGAGGATGGCGTCGAGCGCGGCAGCAGGTGAGGGGGCCTCGGTCATGCGGGGAACTCGTAGCTGATGTGGTCCCACATGGAGCCGAACCAGGCGCGGGCCTGCTCGACGTAGGGGGCGTCGGCGGGCTGGTTGCCATGGATGGAGTGGTGAAACACCACGGCATCCTTTCCCATCAGGTCGTAGATGTCACGAGAGCCGTCGGCGAACGGGATGTTGTGCCTGACGATCGGGTACAGGCCAAAGAACACTTCCTCGCCGTTCAGGATGTAGAGCTTGAACATCGGCGGGGCCGGGTGCGCCCGGATATGGGCGCTCGCCTCTTCTATCAGGCCCAGCCGTGTGAGCTCCTGGAGGGTATCCACGATCGCATAGGCGTGCCGCGTGGTGAGCTGATGCATCCGGGCCCGGTAGTCCGGGTCGTCGCTGAGATCATCGACCCGGCACGGCAGCACCATGGGGCGACTTGTATCGGGCAGCAGCAGCCGGAGCGTGACCGTGGTGGGTTTGATCAGGCCCATGCGGATCTTGTCCAGTGGCTCTTGCACCGCGCCGTGCAGGGTTTCGCCGGAAAACCCGGCGAAGTCGATGACGACGTGCTCGCGGGCGAATGCCTGCTCGACGAAAGGACGCAGGCCGATCGATGGGGCCGCGAAGACCGGCGGTCCCGCGATTGTGTGCCCAGCCACCCCAGTCGCGCCCCTGCCATTGCCATTGGCGTACATCAGGTCATTAGTCGCTGGCTGGAAAAGCTGCTCGGCTGTCCAGCCGGGGAACATTTCCTCCAGGACGCGGCAGTGGTCGGGATACGGCAGGCTGCGCAGGGCGCCTGCTAGCCAGCGGTGCAGCTGGGCGCGGCTGGGGTAGCTCCTGGCAAGGTTACTGTCCACCTTGACGGCGGCCTTGTCGTACTCGGCGCAGAAGGTCGAGTAGTTCTGCCAGTGCCGTTCGCGCAACAGCACCTTGAGCATGATCGCCTGTTCGGGCATCTGGTCTCCCAGCCGTTGTCTCGCCTCAGCCTAGCGTCACGCAACGCACAGAAGAGACAACACGAGACATTACGAAACGTCGCGTCTAAGACGCGTCTAGCGACGTAACGCGTCTCTTGCCCAGCATCGAAGAGTGGCCAGGTGCAGCACCTGACTTAGCCGGGCCACTCGATGAGGGGCAAGGAGAAGCGGAGCATCGATGACGGGCACGAGCAGCGGCCAATGCAGCGGTTGCCGCGGGCGCGGCTGGAAACTGCTGACGCTGCGGCGGTCGCTGACCAGCGCTGGTGATGCCGGGGAGCGCGCGCCGCTACAGCGCTCACGTACCCGCTGCCTCACCTGCCGGGGCACCGGAAAGTCGCAGCCCGACACAACGGTGACCGCACCTAGCGAAGAGGGATTTGATGATGGTCACCGTTGACGGGGCTGCCCTGACCGCGGCCACGGAACGCCTGCACGATCTGGCTGCCAACCTCGACCAGCGTGGCTTTAGCGCTCGCGTCCTGGTGACCGGCGACAAACTACGCCTCTGGGTACAGCACCGGTCCATCTCACAGTTGGCCGACGCTGTGTATGCCGCCCCGGCCGAAGACGGGTCATGGTGGCTGTGGTGGTCCTGGGCCGACCAGCTCGCGCCCATTGACGATGTGGACACCGCAGCATTCAAGATCGCTTATGTTCTGACCCCGGCGTAACGGGCGAAGCTCAGCACAAGCTCTGCCGACGTCCTCCGTCCAACGTGACAATGCTGGTAGTGACAGCTAGCCTTACCTGACAGGTCATGAGTCCAACCGCGGACGGTCAGAGCATGGGATTCGAGTACGCGCCGCCAAAGTACGCACAGGTGGTCGCCGAGATCAAACGGCGCATCGAGGACGGCGACTACCCGCCAGGCTCCTTGCTGCCCTCGGAACACCAGCTCGTCCAGGACTTCGGGGTATCCCGGCCCACCATCGTCAAGGCTCTATCCGCGCTGCGGCAAGAGAACTGGATCGAGACCCAGCAAGGCCGCGGAAGCTTCGTCCGGGGCCGCCCGGCTCTGGCGCAGGCAGAACGGACCCGGCCCGCGCAGAACGTCCTGGAGCTGCCGGAGACGCAGCTATCGGGGGACCTCGTGCAAGCAGGGGTCAAGCTCGCTCCCCCACCCGTCGCCGCGCTGCTCGGCCTGGAGACCGGCGCTAAAGCCTTTCTTCGGCAACGGGTACTCAGCGAGGACGGCGAGCCGGTAGAGCTGGCCTCCGCGTGGCTGCCGCTGGAACTGGCCTCCGGGACGGACCTGGCCTCCCCGAACCTGCTGGATGAGAGCATCCGCCATCATCTTCAGACCCGGAAACGGATCCGCTTCGACCACGCGGTCGAGCGCATCTCAGCGCGGCGGCCGACCGGGGAAGAAGCGGCTCTTCTCCGCGTCTCCCCCGACGTCCCGGTGCTGAACGTCATCGTCACGGCCTACGACGCTGCTGCACAGCCCTTGCAGGTAATTGACCTCGTGCTACCGGGTGACCGGCACGAGATCCACGACGCCTACCCCTTCACCTAGCCACATCCTGGCTCCTCCAATCTCATCAGCCGGCCTAACTTGACAAGTCAGGTAGCTATGTCTAAATTGTGCTTAGACCTGATAAGTCAGGTTGTGAATCAACGGCGCAGAGGAGAAACCAAGTGGCACTTCAAGGTCCGATCCCGGTGGACTTCGGGACGGTGTTCCCGCACGGCGTGTACGCGGCAGGCGAGTTCGAGCCGGTGCGGGACTTCGACCGGTCGCAGGGCGACCGGTTCGTACAGCAGAACGACAAGGCAACCGGTGCGCCGCTGTGGTCGGTCGAGGTCATCGACGCCGACCCGCAGGCGCGGGCCCGGACGGTGAAGGTCAAGGTCATGTCCGTCCAGCAGCCGATCCTGCCGGCTGCGGCGGGAGGGGCGCCGTTCGTGGCGGTGGAGTTCACCGGGCTGACGGTCACGCCATACGTCAACCAGGCCGGGCGGCTGGCCTACTCGGTCAAGGCGACCGGGGTGCGCCCGGCAGGCCGCCACGGCGGCACCCGTCCGGTCCCTGACGGGAAGGAAGCGGCGGCATGAGTGGCGAGCGGGAATCGTTCGGCCACACGACCTTGCACGCGGGGCGCGATGCCTGGGTGCGCTGCGCTACCTATCCCGCCACGGGGCATCTGCCGTCCCTGTCGGTGGACGGCTGCGGCCTCGGTGTGACCGTCTACCTGGCCGGTGAGGTGATCAACGCCGATCATGTGCGGTTCGCACGGGACCTGGCGGCCCAGGTGGAGCGGTTCGCCGCAGAGGCCGAGCGGCTGCACGCAGAGGCTCAGGCCGCCTCCGGCAGCAAGGACATCGCTGCGAGCGATGTGGCGTGAGTGATGCAGAGGTGGGCGGCCGGAAGCTTGCACCTTCCGGCCGCCCCGGTCTCCCCCTACGGGTCGCTAATTCGAGGAGAGGACACCCATCGTATGCGCGGTAAAGGTACGGGGTCGGTGACGGGCGAGCAGTTTGCGCAGGTGAACAACCCAGATCCGTTCGCGCCCCCGGTATGGCGGTCCCCGGTGTACCGCACTCCCGAGTTCGTCATCTGGATCGTCCAGCTTGTCCGCCTGGTGTGGCGCGTGGTCTGGTTCGTGATCTCGCACCCGCTGCTCGACATGGCGGCCGGGCTGGTGGTTCTGGACTATCTCAACCTCGGTTGGCTCGGCTTGGCCGCGACCGCCACGCTCGTCGTAGTAATCATGATCGCGCTGTGGCTGAGATGGCCAGCTCTGTTCGCCCGCCTCGTGACTGCCCCTCTTCGGGACGCCTGGCGGCACTTCTGCTACCGGCGCCGCTGGCACTCGGTCATGACGATTACTGGCCTAGCCCGGCCGTACCAAGGCCGTGTTTTGCTGCCAGTGCTGGCACAGGTCGAGGCCGGTGGCGCAGTTGACCGCGTGACGGTCCGGCTCGTGTCCGGCCAGTCCCCAGCCGAGTTCGCCGACCGGGCCGAGGGCATCGCGCACGGTCTCGGCGTTCACTTGTGCCGGGTCCGCCCGGCCGCTCCCGGTCTGATCATCCTGGAGCTGGTGCGCCGCGACGCGCTCGCCGACCCGATCCCCGCTCTGCCGGTCCCCGACCGGGTTGAGCTGGTGAGACTGGCGATCGGCCGGTGCGAGGACGGGTCACCGTGGCTGCTGCGGCTGCTCGGCTCGCACGTCCTGATCGCGGGGGCGACCGGCGCCGGAAAAGGCTCGATCATCTGGTCCCTGATCCGGGCACTGCTGCCCGGCATCCTCGGCGGCTGGGTGCGCGTGTGGGCCTGTGACCCGAAGCGGATGGAACTGTCATTCGGCCGGGACCTGTTCGCCCACTACGCCGACCAGGCGGCCGAGATGGTCGAGCTGCTGGAAGCAGCCGTAGCTGAGATGCACCGACGAGCGGCTGACTTCGGTGGGCGGACACGGACGTTCGCCGTCTCGGTCGCGTTCCCCTTCCTCGTCGTGGTCATTGACGAGCTGGCCTTCCTGACTGCCTACCAACCTCAGCGAGACCTCCGCAAACGTGCCGAGGCCGCCATCGCGACCCTCACCTCTCAGGGCCGGTCGGTCGGAGTGTGCGTGGTCGGGGCGCTGCAGGACCCGCGTAAGGACGTGATCAACCTGCGGAACCTGTTCCCCACGCGGATCGCCATGCGGCTCGATGAATCCGATCAGGTGGACATGGTGCTCGGCGACGGGGCCCGCGACCGCGGCGCCCTGGCCGACCAGATCTCACCCCTGCCCGAGGTCGGCGCCGGGGTGGCCTACGTGCGGCTGGAAGCCTCGCCCGATCCGGTGCGAGCACGCGCTGGGCACGTCACCGACGCCGACATCGAGGACATGGCCGCGCTGGTGGTGGCGGGCGGTGAGGGGGAGTGAGGGACCTGACCTGGCGCACCGACGAACCCTGCCCGCTGTGCGGTACCGGCCTGTTCCTGCTGGAAGGCCTCGACAGCATGCACTTCGAATGCCGCACCTGCGGCTACACCCTGCCGCTTACCCACGACGACCTGGACGGGGGTGAGTGGTGACCCAGACCGGCACGAGGACGACCCGGGCCGAACGGCTGGCGATGCCGCTGGCCCGCGAGGTCGTCAAGGACCTGGCCGTCGAGCACGGGGGCCTGCATCCGCCCGGTGCAGCTGCGCCGCACCAATCTCGACACCGGGGCGGTCGAGCAGGTGCTTGTCCCCTGCGGGCACACGCTCGCCTCGGTGTGCCCGGCCTGCGCCGAACGAGCCAAGAACCTGCGGGCGGCGCAATGCCGGGAAGGCTGGCACCTCGAGACCGAACCCGTCATCGAACCAGACGAGGCGACCGAGGACCAGCGGTGGTGGATCGAAAAGCGCGCCGAGGCTCAGGCAATGCGCGACCAGGCGGCCCACGGCAGGCAGGACACCGGTGACCTGGACGGGCTGACCGCCGAACTCGACCGGGAGATCACCGAGGCGGGGATGCGCGGGAACGTGCTCCCGGCCCGGCCGATGCGGCGGCACCGCACCACCCGACGACGCCAGGACGCCGCACCCTTGCCACGGCGGAAGATCGCAGCCCGGACGGTCGGCAAGACCTACACCACGGCGGATGGGAAGCGGTTCCGGCCGTCCCTGTTCATCACGCTCACCTGTCCCAGCTACGGGCGGGTACGCGAGGACGGTACTCCGGCTGATCTGGCTGCCTACGACTACCAGCGGGCGGCGCGGGACGCGCTGCATTTCGCGGCGTTGTTCGACCGGTTCATCCAGAACCTGCGCCGCTTCCTTGGCTATGACCTGCAATATTTCGCCGCTATCGAGCCGCAACGGCGGCTCGCTCCCCATATCCACCTGGCCATGCGCGGCACTGTCTCCCGGACGGACCTGCGCCGCGTCCTCGCGGCGACCTACCACCAGGTCTGGTGGCCCGATACCTCTGTCGTCCGGTTCGACGGCGACGAGCTGCCGGTGTGGGACGACCAGGCAGGCATCTACCTGGACCCGGCCACCGGGGAAGTCCTCCCGTCCTGGGATGACGCACTGGATGCCATCGGCGACCAGGATGAGCCGCTGCACGTGGCCCGGTTCGGCGACCGGTTCGACGCTCAGGGCGTGCTGGCTGGGTCGAAGGACGCGGCCCGGTGCATCGGCTACCTGACCAAATACCTCACCAAGCAGGTGGCCGACTGCCACGAGGCCGTCAGCGATGCCGAGCGCGCGCACATCGCGCGGCTCGCCGAAGCGCTGCGGTACGAGCCGTGCTCGCCCCGGTGCGCCAACTGGCTCCGCTACGGCATCCAGCCTAAGAACGCCCGGCCCGGCCTGCACCCCGGCGGGTGCAAGGGCAAGGCACATAGCCGCGAACACCTCGGCTATGCGGGCCGCCGGGTCCTGGTCTCCCGCAAGTGGTCCGGTAAGACGCTGGCGGACCACCGGGCCGACCGCAAGAACTGGCTCACTTCGACGCTCGGGATTTCGGCAACCGACCCGGCCCGCTACGCCTGGGAACCCGTCACGCCCGGCGACCCCGACCACATGGAACACGCCCGGCGACTCCTGCACGTCGTCGCTGACCGCCAGCGCTGGCAAGCCGCACTCAACGAGGCCAGACGCAGAGCCGCACTCCAACAGGGCCCCGATCTTCCGGCAACCGGGAGGGCGGCGTGACAAGCGGGGCCGACGCGATGACCAGTGGGCGGCTGCTGACCGTGGAGGCCGCCGCCGAGCACTTGAGCACGTCTGTTCGTTTCGTCCGCCGACTGATCGCGGAACGGCGGATCGAGTTCGTCAAGGTCGGCCGTCACGTACGGATCAGCGAATCCGCACTGGCCGACTTCATCGAGTCCGGGCGCGTCGAGCCGCTGACTAATGCGGGCATCCGGCGCGATGCGAGAGGAGTGGCGTGATGGCCAACAAAGGTGGGCATCGGCGTTTCGGCAATGTCCGCAGGCTGCCGTCTGGCCGGTATCAGATTCGCTACCCAGGGCCGGACAGTCGGATACGGACGGGTCCGGAGACATACGAACGCAAGGGCGACGCGGATAGGGCGCTCGTTCTGGTCGAGTCCGACATAAGGACGGGTCAATGGACGGACCCCGAGCGCGGCAGAGTCAAACTCGGTGACTATGCCGCCACCTGGATTACCGAGCGCCCAGGGCTACGGCCGCGGACGGCCGACAATTACCGGTGGCTGCTCAAGAAGCACACCGTGCCGCACCTGGGCGGCGTACCGGTCGGCAAGTTGTCCACGCCGATGATCCGCGAATGGCGCGCAACCCTGCTCGCCAACGGTGTCTCGGTCTCGACGGCGGCCAAGGCGTACCGCTTCCTGCGGGCCGTGCTCATGACGGCGGCCGAGGAAGACAAGATCCTGCCCCACAACCCATGCCGCATCCGGGGTGCGGGAGACGAAGACGCGCCAGAACGGCCGGTACTCAGCGTGGCTCAAGTCTTCGAGCTGGCCGACTGCGTGGGCCGCCGCCCGGTCGGCAACATCCGCAAGCTGCCCAACGGGGCCTACCGGCTCCGCTTCGCCCGCCACGGTGAGATGCGAACCTCCCCCGAGACTTACCTGAGCAGGGCCGACGCCGAGCGGGCGCTATGGAAGATGATGATGGACGGCCGCGCCGACTGCACGCATGACCGCAGGTATCGGGCGCTGGTCCTGCTGGCCACCTTCGCTAGCCTGCGCTGGGGCGAGGCTACGGCGCTGCGGCGTTGTGATGTGGACCTGGGCGCGGCCACCGTTCGGGTGCGCGCCGCGTACATCGAGCGCTCGACCGGGGAAATGCTGCTCGGGCCACCCAAGTCGAAGGCCGGGCGGCGTGTCGTCGGCATCCCCGACGTGATCATCCCGGCGCTGCGTGAGCATCTGTCGGTCTTCGTCAAGGACGAGCCCGGGGCTCTCGTCTTCGCGGGCCAGAAGGGCGGCCCGCTGCGGCGCGGCAACTTCAACAGGATGTCCGGCTGGCCGCAGGCGGTGCGGACCATTGGCATGGCGGGCCTGCACTTCCACGACCTGAGACATACCGGTAACCACTTCGCGGCGTCTAGCGGCGCGGGCCTGAAAGACCTGATGGCGCGGATGGGACACGACAGCGAACGCGCGGCGCTGATCTACCAGCACGAGGCGCGCGGCGCGGACAAGCGGATCACGGGTGCCATCGATGCCCACGTCCAGGCCGAGCAAGGCAAGGGCGACGATGACGACGGCTCCGCTGGGGTCCTCGTCCCGGCGGGCTAATGGCACGTTAATGGCACGGCGGCCCGGAACCGCCCCGGGAACGATCAAGGCCCAGGCTCGGGACTCATGTCCTGACCTGGGCCTTCGCCTCCGGAGCGGGTGACGAGAATCGAACTCGCACTATCAGCTTGGGAAGCTGACGTTCTACCATTGAACTACACCCGCAGGCCGCACACCGGCCTCGTTGCTCCCGCAGGAACCCGACCAACGCGATGTCCGCCCAGACATCGTACCGGACCCGGTAGGTTGCGAGCGTGCTGCTCTCTGATCGTGACATCAGGAAAGAGATCGAGTCCGGCCGGGTCAAGCTCGATCCGTATGCCCCGGAGCTGATCCAGCCGTCCAGTATCGACGTGCGGATGGACCGGTACTTCCGGGTCTTCGAGAACCACCGCTACCCACACATCGACCCCGCGATCGAGCAGCCAGAACTCACCCGGCTCATCGAGACAGCGGGCGACGACCCGTTCGTCCTGCACCCGGGCGAGTTCGTGCTGGCGTCCACCTATGAAGTGGTGTCACTGCCGGACGACATCGCGGGCCGCCTAGAGGGCAAGAGTTCCCTCGGACGACTCGGACTGCTCACCCATTCGACGGCGGGCTGGATCGACCCAGGCTTCTCTGGGCACGTGACGCTGGAGCTCTCTAACGTCGCGACGCTGCCCATCAAACTGTGGCCGGGCATGAAGATCGGCCAGCTCTGCCTGTTCCGGACCAGCTCGCCCGCGGAGCACCCCTACGGCTCATCCGTCCACGGCTCCCGCTACCAAGATCAGCGCGGACCGACGCCCTCCAGGTCGTACAGAGACTTCTATCGGATCAAAATATGAGTGTCGCCTGTACTCGAGCCCGTCGGCCGGGTGTACCATTAGCGCCGTCGCTTACGGAGCGTAGTTATAACCGGTTCGGCGCCGACGCCTGGCTCTCGCTGTCGTCACATTTGCCGTCCAAGCGCTCATGCCTGCGACCTCTAATTGTCGTAAAAACGGACGGATCGGTACATTGTTGCCCATCATCTTCGGCGAATGCGCGTGGCGGCGAGCAAGTTACAGTTTGGCGAATGGCGAATGCATCGAAGTCACCGCTTCAGCTATGCCAGATCATATAGTGGTCCGGGACTCAAAAAACCCGGACTCCGGTGCGATTATTTATACTCACGATCAATGGCAGACGTTTCTTTCCGGAATAAGGAACTAAGCGCTGTAAATTCGGCTTCCCACCTACCTACGCCGAGCCTGAAATGCGATCGTGAGGGTTCAAAGTTTCAAGAGGGTCTTGCGCATGCAACGCAGGGCCCTTTTTATTTTACCCGGACAGGGATCACCATAGCCAAAAAATCATCCGAGAAAATTATGCATCATTTGCTCTGACAACTTGCCAGAGATGTTTCGTGCAGTAGATACCTTTGTTGCCTCGCCGCGCAGTAAGTCCCTAAGGCATTACAATGCATTGCGTGGTAGTGACTTCGCTTTTGCAGCAGAGATTGGAGTCGTGGGGCGGCTGAAGTAGAATCGCGGGAGGCCTTGCCGCAAGGGCGTCACTGCTGGGCAATGCTCTATTCTCGCCAGCAAGGGGATACGAATGCGCGACACGGGTTCAGGGTCCGGCCAAAGTTGCTGGCGCAAGTCTTCTTACAGCCTTACTAGCGGCGAATGCGTAGAGATGGCCAGCAGCAGCGCTGGCATTAAGGTTAGAGATTCGAGCAAAAAGGATAGTACGGCTATCTTTTACCGCGCTGCAAACTGGCAAAGTTTTGTTGGCAGGCTCAAGAATCTTTGATTCTACCGTTCTGCCGCAGCACTGCGTCTTGGTGCATGTCTCCAACTACCCGGTAGCTCTTAAGGCGTTTGCGTAGGCTTCTGCGAGCCTTATCATCAGGTCGGCCGACTGATCGGGCGTGAGCGCAATATCAGACAAGTGCCGGAAAACGTCATTGTATCTTTCGACGTCCTCTTCGCGCTCCATAAATATGAATCCGGCGAGACCTTCGCTGTACACGAGATGCGGCGCGGCACCTGAGAATTCAAGAATATTGAAGGTACTGTTCAGCGCTGGATGGGGTCCAATACTATAAGGAATCACCTGCACAGTAACGTTAGGAAGCTGCATCGCTTCCACAACGCGCTTCAGTTGCGCACCCATAACCGCAGGGCCGCCGATCAATCGGTGCAGGGCCGCCTCGTCCATGATGGCCGAGAACTCGAGTGGAGGTGGATGCCTCCTGGTCAGGAGTTGTTGACGGATTAGCCGGGCCTCGACTCGCCGCTCTACCAACTCGGGAGTCAGCTCGCGATCGGTCGGCTCAGGAAGCGGATCATCGTGAAGTGCGCGGAGGTAGTCCGCTGACTGCAGGAGTCCAGGGATGACTGCTGAGTCATAGTCCTTGATGCGGACCGCTTCGGCTTCGAGCCCGACGTACATGGGAGTGGCGAAGGGCAAGTCGTAAGACTGCCACCACCCCTGCTGCTTGCCCTCCCGTGCCAGACCTACCAGGCGCTCACGCTCGGCTTGGTCCGTTACGCCGTACAGGTCACACAGGTCGCGGACATCTCGCGGTGTAGCGCCGCGCTGGCCGGTTTCGATTCGGCTGATCTTGCTGGCCGAGCACTCCAGGTACGCCGTTACCTGGTCAACGGTTAGATCTTTATCTTTTCTCAGCTTGCGCAGCAGTGCGCCCAGTTCGCGACGGCGGACGGTTGGGCTGCCCTCAGCCACTGTGGTCGCCCCCTTCACATGAGCCTCAGCGATAGGCATGACCTACGAACGGGATGAAACCAACCATTGGGATATGCCAGCTGTGTGGTGCCTGTGGCACTTGATTTTGGCACTTGCCAAACGTCAATGCCAAGGGGAACATGAAATCAGACGCAGTGGAGTTCCTCCAAAGCGACCCGCCGACAACGGGGTCGTCGGTGACCCGAAGAGGTCACTGCAAGATCATCGCGGGCTTTCGGGCCATCTGCGGCGAACTTCGCCGCACTGTCACTCACCCGGACCTTGCGATACGGAGGGAAGGAGTACTGCGATCTCATGAACCTCACCAGATCGCGGCCACCGCCGCTGTGCCACAGTGCGCGCAGCAGCGACTCACGCCGAAAACCGCCCCCACCACCCGGGTGCTCGGTGGACTGCCACCACCGGCCCCGGAAATGCAGTCGGGCCGACGCTGCCACGTCGGCCCAGCCGCTAGAGACACTCCCCGCCCATGCAGGAGACAAAGGAGTTACTTTGACCAACACTAGCGCTCCGCTCGGTAAAGACAACCCCCTGGCCGTAACCATCAGTTACCGGACAGTATCCGGATCTGTTGCGACAGGGACATTGGGGCGTCCCGGCACTTTAGTACTCCTCCGGACCGCCTGCGCCGGAGCTCGCGCCGCACTAATGGCGCTGCCCCGTGCCCACACCGTGATACGGGCAGGCTGGCTCGGCGGTCTTATCGCCCATGCCGGTGACGTCATATTCGCCGCGTGTGACGAAGAGGCCGGCTGGCGCGGGTGGAGCATCGAGCGAAGGCACGGCGGGCTCCTGCGGATGTATCGCGATCCGGCATTCGATCTGATCGTCCACTGTCCCCAGTGCCGCGGCCTCGGGACGGCCCCGGGCGGCGTGGGGTGTGGCCCTTGCTCCGGCACTGGCCGACTCGTCCTAGACCAGCCACCCGTCGGCTCCGACGGTTAACCGCCATGGCTGGGGGACAGTTCCGCCAGCCGAATGACCCGAACGGGCCGACCGGGTTCGGTAGGGCGCTGAGCTCGGTCAAGCGCCCGAACCCGGTGGTCATCGCCTGGCGCTGGCGCTACGAACTCGCGCTGGTACTCGGGCTGGCCGGGAGCACGTTCGGGATTATTCGGGCTTACGGGGTTATCTGGCTGGTGGCCGCCCTCATGGCGGTCACCGCGGCGTTCGGTCTCTGGCCGCCTGGGCGGAGACTTCTGGTGACGCGGGCCTGGTGTGTCATCACGCCACATCGGCTCCGCACCGGTTGCGCCAACGCATGGATTCACAGCCGCTACGGCCGGCTACCCATCATCCTGCTCACCACGGCACAGCCCTTCGGCGAGCGGGTCCTGCTCTGGTGCGTTGCCGGGGTCTCAGCTGAGGATCTGATCGCGGCTCGGGAGGCACTCATCGCCGCCTGCTGGGCCGCTGACATAAAGGTGATCCGGAGCGACCGGCATCGGCAGCTGGTGATCGTGGACGTCATCCGGCGGCCACCCGACAGCCCGGCCAGCCCGGAAGCGGACCGGCTGAGCTGGCCCGGCTGACCGAGCCAGCGGACGGCCAGGCGAGGGAGCCGTCTGGGTTGTGTTTTCCGCGAACAGTGTGGGAAACACAACCCGATCCCGGCCAGGAATCCGGTTGGCCGGCCCGGTCGGCCGGCCCGGTCGGGATACCCAGACGCGGGGTTCCCAGTCCGGCCGACTCGGATGGGGTGCGGGAATGAGGCCGAGGAGTCCTGCTCAGGATTCCTGGGCGGCCGGCCCGGACGGGGGTTCGGGATCGGATGACGCGCGTGCCGGGGCGTTATCTCCCGGGGACTTGTCTCCATCTCCCGGGGACGTGTCTCCCGTGACGTCGCTGGGCGCAACGCCGGACGCGTCCCGCGTGTCCGCGGACGCCTCCCCCTCGTCCGCCCGGAACGTGGGTGCGCCGTCCTCCACCAGGCCCGGGTCGGCTTCGCTATCGGCCGCCTGCGCCGTAGTCCCTCCCGCCGTGTCCGGGCCGCCGGTGGTCGCGCCCGGCGCGCCCGCCTGCGTGCTGGCCCCGTCGGCACCGGACGTCCCGGCCGAGGACGTGCCAGGGGACGCGCCCGCTGAGGAAGCGGGGGAAGTACCGGGGGACGTCACCGCCGACGGGACCGGGGAGGCCCCGGGAGTCCCCGGGCCGGACGAACCGTTTCCGGACGATCCCGTGGCCGTCGTGGTGGGCTCTCCCTCGGCGGCTGAGGTGACGTCGCCGGGCGGGGCCGCGTCGACGCCTGTCTCCGCCTCGGCGTCGGCGGCGCTGTCGCCGGCGCCGTTGGCGCTGTCGCCGGCGGGGGGCCGCTGCAGGGCGACGGAGCGGGCGAGGAGCTGCGCGACGTCGATGACTTCGAGGCTTTCCTTCGCTTCCCCCGAGCCCTTCTTCGCGGCGACGGCGTCGCCGAGCATGACCAGGCAGTAGGGGCAGGCGGTGGAGACGGTGTCGGGGTCCAGGGCGAGGGCCTCGTCGATCCGCTCGGTGTTGATGCGCTTGCCGATGCGTTCTTCCATCCACATCCGCGCGCCGCCGGCGCCGCAGCAGAACCCGCGGTTCTTGCACCGGTGCATCTCCTCGGCGGTGGTGCCGGGCACCGCGTCGATGATCTGCCGCGGCGGGGTGTAGACCTTGTTGTGCCGGCCCAGGAAGCACGGGTCGTGGTAGGTGATCTTCTCCTTCACCTGGCCGGCGGGGGTCAGCTTGCCCTGCTCGATAAGGCGGGCCAGCAGCTGGGTGTGGTGGATCACCTCATAGTTGCCGCCCAGCTGGGGGTACTCATTGGCGATGGTGTTGAAGCAGTGCGGGCAACTGGCCACGATGGTCTTCCCGGTGCCCTTGGCGACCCCGGCCTCGTTCAGGGTTTCCACGTTCTGCTGGGCGAGCATGGAGTAGACGAACTCGTTGCCCATCCGCCGCGCGGGATCCCCGGTGCAGGTCTCCGCCGGGCCCAGCACCGCGAAGCTGACACCCGCGGTGTGCAGCAGCTGCGCGATGGCCTTGGTCGTCTTCTTGGCCCGGTCCTCCAAAGCGCCCGCACACCCGACCCAGAACAGGTACTCGATGTCATCCCCGATATGGCCGTCGATGACCGGGACCTCGAAGTCGCACTCGGTGATCCAGGCGGCCCGGGCCTGCTCGCCCATCCCCCACGGGTTGCCCTTGTTCTCCAGGTTCTTCAGCAGCGTGGACGCCTCCGCGGGGAACGCGGACTCGATCAGCACCTGATGCCGGCGCATCCCGTCGATGTGATCGATGTGCTCGATGTCGACCGGGCACTCCTCCACACACGCCCCGCAGTTCGTGCACGACCAGATGACGTCCGGGTCGATCACCCCGCCCGCGGCCGCGTCCCCGACCAGCGGCCGCCCGGCTTCGGCCAGCACGTCGGCGGGCAGCTTGGCCCGCGCCTCATCGGAGCTGGCCAGCAGATACGGGGCCTTGGCGAACGCGTGGTCACGCAGGTCCAGGATGACCTGCTTCGGTGACAGCGGCTTGCCGGTGGCCCAGGCCGGGCACTGGGACTGGCACCGCCCGCACTCGGTGCAGGTCGCCATGTCCAGCAGGCCCTTCCAGCTGAAATCCTCGATCTTCCCCAACCCGAACACATCCGTGTCCGGGTCGGCCTCCTCGAAGTCCAGCACCTTGCCGTTCGAGCGCATCGGCTCCAGCGCGCCCAGCGCGCTCGGGCGGCGGGAGAACAGCACGTTGACCGGGGCCAGGAAGATGTGCAGGTGCTTGGAGTAGGTCACGAACACCAGGAAACCCAGCACGACCGCGAGCTGGCCCAGCAGGAACACGACCTCCAGCACACTGTTCACCCCCGCGCCCAGCGGGGCCAGCCAGTGCCCGACGATCTGCGACGCGAACGCACCGTGGGCGTAGGGAAAGTAACCGGTGTTGATCTGCGCACCCCGGTACAGCAGCAGCGTGGCGATGACAGCGAAGATCATGCCCAGCACCAGCCAGGCCGCCCTGGTGTGGGACCCCGCGAACCGGGACGCCCGGCCCTGGCGCTTCGGGTCGTTCCGCAGCCGGATCACCGCGAACGTGACCAGCCCGGCCAGGACCAGCACCGCGAACAGATCCTCCAGCAACCCCAGCGCGAATGAATGCCCGATCCCGGGGATCGCGAACCCGCGGGAAAACAGGTCACCGTAGGCCTCGATGATTGTGAAGATCAAGATTATGAAACCCCAGAAAGTGACGAAATGCGCCAGCCCCGGGACCGTCCACTTCAGCAGCTTCCGCTGCCCGAACACCTCAGTGGCCTGCACCTCAGCGTCCCGTTCGGGGTGGGAGCGCACCGCCGCGATCCGCTCCGGCGCCGGCTGCCCAGCCCGGCCCAGCCGCCCCAGCCACCAGAACCGGCGGCCCGCGATCGCCACCGCCGCCACGGTCAGCACCAGCCCAACCACGATCCTCAGGACCACCGGGGACCTCCTCCTGCAGCGTCGGCTGCCAGCGTACGCCGCCGGCTTTCGCCCGTTCTCGTACACCGCACCAGGCGCGACTTTCCCGTCCGGCTCGCCGGGCCGGAGCCTGGCCGCGTTCCAGCATCCTACCGACCGGTAACTTTCGTGGGCTAGCACGGTCATGCAGACGTCTATCTATATACCGAATCTAGATGCCAAACGATCCGGCCCAGGGGCAGCCCCGGCATCACCGGTCTGCCGTCCCTCGCCCGGCAGGCATCACCGGTCTGCCTTCCCTCGCCCGGCAGGCATCACCGGCCTGTGCTTCCTGGGGCTGCGGAGCCCGCCGCACTGCCTTTACCTGGCGGCAGATCGGCACGCCCTGTCCAGCCAGCGTGCTGACGTCCCGCGGCTTCGTGTGCCTGGCGGGAGATCGCATGCGCCCTGCTCCAGCCACATGCTGACCTTCGTGCTGGATGGGACGGCCCGGCCCGAGCGTTGTAAGAGCCAAGGCCACAACGGATCCAGCGACAAGGCACACCCAGCTGGCCGCTGCCCGGAAAAAATCCGTGCCGCCCGGGAACAACGAGCGCCCCAACAAAGTTGAGCCAATCAGACTCAAGTCATTTGCCATCGCTCGCAAGCCGTGGCAACCTTGAGCTCGGAAGACTCAACCCAATAGACGTTCAACCATAGGGATTGCTCATGGCACGTGCGGTAGGGATTGACCTTGGGACGACCAACTCTGTGGTCGCCGTCCTGGAGGGCGGGGAGCCCGCGGTCATCGCTAACGCGGAGGGATCGCGGACCACGCCGTCCGTGGTCGCCTTCGCCAAGAACTCGGAAGTACTCGTCGGAGAGGTC